>SXGU01563353.1_pt1 | contig 27923 bp, 22 predicted proteins | sample 3174531 | NCBI WGS metagenome assembly SXGU01 (sample SAMN11356863, study PRJNA531348) | freshwater metagenome | isolation source: freshwater sample F1-140 | place: China: Fuxian Lake, Yuxi | collected 2017-12-25 | reverse complement strand
TTTGTAGAACGACTTTTTTCGTTTATTTTTTTCAATGATTTATGTTTTTGTTCTTGACCATTTTTTTTATTTTCTTGTTGTTCGTTTTTTTCACGAACCTGAATAAGTTGGTATTTTTTATCAATGCTTGAAATTTTTGTCATTTTTGTATTTAATATGTTTTTTTAAAAAAATTTTCTATTCTATAAGTAATCAATTTTATGTTACGTATTACCTGAACCCAATAATCCACTTGTAAATTGTTGAATTGAAGCATATTGTCTTGAAAGTGCTTGCACAATTGTTTGCATTTCTGAAAACTCATCTTGAAATTTTAAAACTTCATTATCTACTTTTACTTGATATCTTGCAATTTGTGCATTGACGCGTTTAATATGCTGTTTTGTTAACTCAACTGAATCGTCAAGTTGTGTATTTGGATCCGTTATTGTTTTAATGTATGTTTCAAGTTGATGAACAATTCCTTGTGCAACTTCATCATCATCATTTTTACTTACAAAAATATCAGCAACTTTCGTAACATTTTCATCAAGATAACTATTAAACTTTGTTGTGTCTTTTATGGATAAGGTTCCATCATCATCTGCTTCAATTCCAATTAGGTAAAGAGAACTTGGAGCACCTTCAATTGTAATTGAACCTACAGCAGTTCTCATAATAGAGGCAAGTGTTCGTTTGATTCCTGAAAAAATTGAATCGTTTGCAAGATCTCCTGTTTTTCTATTTGTTTTTGTGTTGATGATTTTTATAACTTCATTGTAATCAGAAAAAAATTGTTCAACTCTTTTTTTCACAGAATCTTTATCAAGCGATGTTGCTATTATAACTGGAGTATCTGTTGATTGCTGAATTTGTTTTAAGTTCAAAGTAACACCATCAAGTAAATCAGTAATTGTGTTGGAACTTTTTGTCATTTCCACACCGTTGAATTTAAAACTTGAATCAAGTTGAGTTGAATCGGTCAATTGAAATCCCGCATTTGCTGAAGTATATGCCGTTCTTGCTGTATTCACATCATCATTTAATCCAATTGAATTAAAAAGTGAACCCGCAGTAAACGATATTGCGTTTTCAGTTCCTGAAGATGATGCTGTAATTAAAAGCCGACTTGTTGTAGATGAATCATTTACAACGGTTGCTTTTGCAGATGCTCCGCTTGAATTTATTGCTGTTGCAATTTTTTGTAAAACTTGTTTATTAGTTTCGTCTCCAGTCAAATCAACAGAAATTTCTGTCTCAACTCCATTGATAATTAAAGTTCCAACATCGTTTCCTGCTGATGCAAGATCGGTATCGTTTGTTATAACTTGCGAAGAAAAAATTGAATCTGATTTTGCTAAACGATTTACTAAAATATCAAATGTTCCGCTGATTGCCTCATCAGTTACAGAAACCGAAACTATAGTATCATCACTTGATGTTACTGTTTTTGCATCAAACTTTTCAGAAGTATTTTTAGTTTGTTGAAATGTTCCATCTGAATTTTGTATAGTATTGGTTGTAACTAAATTACTAGTTAATGAAGTTACAAGTGATTTAAGTTTTGTTTCTATATCACCGTATGCAGTTACTTTTTTATTTAAATTTGTAACTTTATTTTTTAATGCTTTAATCGGAGCTTCTTTTTGTGCTCTATATTGAGCAATTAATTGATCAACTTGTGAATTTGTTGAAAGTCCTTGCGCTCCTGCTATTGTTGCCATAATAAACTAAAATTTTTTATTTGAAATTTCCCAGTTGTATTATTTTTGTAATGATTTTGTTCGTTCTTCTTTTTGAGTTTGATTTGATTGTTTCCAAGCATCTCTTAATTCTACAAGCATTTTTCTTGCAACATCAAATTTTTCTTGCCTAATTTGTGATTTGCAAAATTGATATATACTTAAAAAATCAGTTGCAAGTTTTCTTACATCTTGCGGTGTTGATCTATGGAAGTTCAAATACATAATAAGTTCAGTGATTGCTTTATTTGCTCCATCTGCATCTTTTTTTTCTAACTGATAAATTGCCAAATCGTAAACTTTGATAAGTTTTTCAACATTTGATAAACCAATTTCTACATTTTTTTTGTATTGAGATGCTCCAAAATTTTTGGGCTTCACTGGTTTTTTTATATTTTCTTCCACTTCAAATATAAACAGATAACGTCTATAAATTAATTCATTAAAAAATTTTTAATGCTTATTTTTTTAATAAAATGGGAGGAATATAAAATACACCTCCCACTTAATCTTATAAAGATATTGCTCTTGTTTTCAATTAGAATAAGCCAAGAACATTGTTAGATGCTCCATTTGCTGCTGCTACTTGTGCTGTTGCAATTTGGCTCAAAATTGAGAGCTTTGTTTGCGCAATTGTTGCTGCTGCTGTATCTACATCTTCATTTCGTGAAGCATATGCATTGTTTGCTGCTGCTGTTGCATCATTGATTGCGATATTCAAATCAAGTTGTTCACTAAATCCTGAAAGACGTGTAATTTCTTGACGAATATCTGCTAATGCTGTTTCAATTGCTCCTTGATCAAATGCAACTGTTGCTGCTGCGAAAGCTCCACCGCTTATATCTGCTCCTCTGTCAAGAGTTGATGCATCCCAAAGATCTGCCCATGCTCTAAATGTTGAAGCAGTTGCACCAAAAAACAAATGTGATGATGCGCCGCCTGCAACTGTTGAACCTTCACCTAATTGAACTGTTGAAAAATCCATTGAACCATCTGACATAACATAACCATTCACTGCATATGTTGCATTTTGATCATCATTCCATTTGTTTGCAATTGCTGATGCTTCCATTTCAATTGCTGCTAAATCATCTGAAGAAAGTGTTGTTGCTCCAGTATTGTATGCAACTGCAAGTTCTTGTTCACGAATCATATCTGCTTCCATTGCTTCAAGAACTGCGATTTCAACACTGAGAATGCCTTGCATATCTGCTGCGTTTCCGCTACCTGAACCATGAACACGTGATGATGTTTCTGCTCTTCTTGCGACCATATAACCTGCTTCATCGCTTCCGATTGATCTTTTTCCTGTTGCTAATCCTAATTGATTTGCTGCTAATGCTTTATTTGCACCAGCTAATGCGCCTAATACGTTAATTGCCATAATAATATTATTATTTAAATTGTTAATAAAAGTTCCTACAAAATGTAGGATGTTTAATAAAACGACCGAATCTCAGTCAACGTATACTATCGGATAGAAATGTATCGTTTTTTAGTTTTTTTTTATTTTTTTGAAAAATCAGCAAAATTTCGCTAAAATAGCGGTTTTATAAATAAATCTATTGTGATTGAAATCACAATTTCCCTGTTTATCAGTATAATGCATCATATAATATGGTTTTGGTGAAGTAAAATCTTTTGCTGTCGTAAAAAAACTATTTTGTAAAATTTTAGAGTGTTTTTTCACAAAAGAAGAGTGTTTTTACTGTCGGAAGACGATACTTTTGACCGAAATGATATTACTTTTGCAAAAATACACTCTATTTTTGGGAAAATATCATCGTTTCGTCACAAATATAGTATTCCGATGCAAAAAATCAAGCCATTTTTGACCGAAACGGGACGAAATTATTGAGTAAAATTGCCATTATATTACAAAAAAACTTATGCCAATAATTTTCAACAACGATAAAACAATACTATTTTATCAAAATCATTTCTTTCATTTCGGAAAAATCGTTTGTTGTGAGTTTATAAAAATATACTCCACTGTTCAAATGACTCGCATCAAAATCAATTTCATAAGTTCCAACATTTTTATTTTCATTTACAAGTGTTTTTATTTCTCGTCCTAAAACATCAAACACTTTTAAATTTACAAATCCACTTTTTGCAATTTCATATTTTATTTTTGTTTTCGGATTAAATGGATTTGGGAAATTTTGTTTCAAAGAAAATTTATTTGGAAAATTATTTTCAAAAACATTTAACGGATTAAATTCAAAAACAGAAAGTATTGATTTGTCACGAGCAAACGAAGAAGATGAAATTACCATATCGCTAATTCCATTTGAATTAAAATCGCCAACAGCAATTTTACTTGGTCTAAAATATCCTTGATCGTCGTTTGGCGTAATACTATCAAGTGTATCATCAGAAAACGAAACCGAATGAAAATAACTTGAAGATGTTTTTACATCAAATCCAATATATTCAAAATCAAAAATTTTTTCGTGATAACTTCCCGCAACATAAATATTTGGATTAGAATCGCCGTCAATATTTCCTTTTGTAATTCCAATAAGTCCTAATCCATCTGAAAATTGATGAAGCAAATATACATTGTCTTTTGTCGTTTGAGAAATATCTCCATTGTTTGTTAAAACAAATACACTTCCACCATAAGTTGCAATATATAATTCATTAGTTGCGTTATTGTCAAAGTTTGCTTCTATCATTCCGCTATTTGAAAAATCAGTATAACTTGTAATATCTTGTAAATCATTTACGCGAGAATATGTATTTTGAGTTCCGCTATTTTCGTAAATTGCAATGTGAAATGTAGAATCCCAACCAGAAGCAACAATTTCTTTTTTTCCATCTTTATCCAAATCACTTGAAGATATTGAATATCCAGAATATAAAAATGTTGTTGTGTCAATAAATTCAATTTGCCAAACTGGAGATTCAAATGTAGATAATGCATCAAGAGAAAATATCATCAAAGTTGTTTTGGGTTTATAAAAACTTTCTTGAACTAAAACTGCAACTTCTTTGTAAATATCTGTATCCAAATTATCAGATACTATCGCGCAACTTTCATGAAGATTTTCTAAATTTAAGTTCCATGTTGTAGATGGAATTGAAGGAAAACCATTATCAGTTCCGTTCCATTCAAAAACATAAAATCCATGAAAAGTAGAATCAATTACATCAATTAAACAAAGAATTTCGCCTCTTCCATCATTATCCAAATCAGAAACTGAAACATTACTATAATCGTTTGAATATCCATAAAAATTATAACCCCATATTATATCAAAATTATTTCCACCACTATTTTCATATAGATAAACTGTGTTGTAAAGAGTACCACTCCACGAAGTTATACAAAGAAATTCTTTTTTACCATCTTGATCCAAATCTATTTCTTTTTCATACATAGACCACACAACACTATTTGGATTTATTCCACCACTATCCCACGGAGTTGAACTCCAAATTGGAAATAAATTATCTGATAATAGTTTATTTGCAAATAGAAAAATTAGAATGAGAAAGTTTTTTTTCATAGTATTCCATATGTTTTTGCAATCTCAAAAAATTCTTCAAAGTCCTGTCTTGCTTTTATTTCATCTATATCAAACATTTGAACAAGTTCTTTGATTATTTTATTTGCTTCAACTTGTTCAACAATTTTTTTAAAAATAAAAACACTAGTATAATTGAGAGTATATGTCAATCCCGTTGTGTGATCAAATAAAAACCCATTCGGAGTTAATGTTACTTCTTCTTTTAAGTTTCTATTAGTCATAGTTATTTCCAAAATAAAAACCCGGAAGAATATCCCAACAATTCATCTAAATGAAAACCATTTGTTTTACACCAATAACAATCTTGTAATTGGCATTCAGATTTAGGAACTTTTTTTCCCCAAATAGCAATTTCAAATGATCCGTTGTAAAAATATTCTCCAAGTTCTATTGTGTGAGAAAACTTTTTGTCTTTAAGGTCAATTTGCAAATGTTTTCCTTCTGTTTTTAAATCCGTTACAACTGCTGAATATATTGATATTCCAAGATAACCTTTCGTTTCACTTTTTCCATATACTGCAAGAGAAACCGGAACACCAGTATCAAAGTCATATGTTACATTTACATTGAATTGTTTTTGCTCTTGTGAAAAACTATTACAATAAATAAAAAGAATAAAAAAAATTGGAAAATATATTTTTTTGAATTTCATAGAGTTTATAGTTTTGCAAGTATAGACAAGTTGATTAAAAAAAAGTTTAATTGCCAATTAGTTTTTGAAGTCGTGCTACAATCATTTCAATTGCAATTTTATTTTCACCTCCATTTGGAACAATAACATCTGCCCATCTTTTTGTTGGTTCCACAAATTCCAAATGCATTGGTTTAACTGTGGAATTATATTGTTCAATTACAGATTCAATAGATCGTCCTCTTGATAAAACATCTCTTTTTATTCTTCTCAATAATCTTTCATCAGAATCAGTATCCACATAAATTTTAACATCAATTAAATCTCGCAATTTTTTCTCAGAAAAAATGAGAATCCCTTCTACAATAATTATGTCTTTAGAATAGATTTTTAATTTTTTTTTATTTCTTTTGTAAGTAGAAAAATTGTAAACCGGTTTTTCAATTGGGAGTCCTTTTTTCAACATCTGTATGTGTTTAACAAAAAGCGGTATTTCAAGTGAATTTGGATGATCAAAATTTATTTTATTTTTTTCAATTCCCATTTTTTTAAAGAAGGAAATGTCATAATAGTAATCGTCAAATTTGATTACTTCAATATTTTGGTTGTCAATTTTTTCAATTATTTTTTGTGTAACAGTTGTTTTTCCAGAAGCAGAACCTCCACAAATTCCAACAATTAAACATTTTTTTCTCATTCTGCAAACCGAGATTTTATAGTTGCCACAAATACATTTGCAATGTGTGAGTTGTAAGGATCTATTCCATAATTGTTGAGAATAGTCATAACATTATTTTTTGCTTCACTCCAAGATTGACATTGATTGAGAGAATCAATGGATGTTTCATAGTCATTTTCATTTTTTCTAAAAATTTTTCTAATAAATTTTCTTCTCAATTTTTCTCCTATAAAAAACCTAATATCTCGCACACTTAAATTTTCTTTTATCTCCTCTTGTGGAACTTCATATATTGGAATATCTAGTTGCATCTTATCAAAATTTAATTCTTCATTGACAGGTTTTTTAAGAAGTGCTTCAATTTCGCTTTCTGTTGTGGATGAATTTAAAATTTCTTCATCAATTTTAAACTCGTTTCGTGTTTCAAAAATTTCTTCTTTTTGTTCTTCAAAACTTTCACTTACAATTTGTGAAACAAAACATCCTTCTGTTGTTTCAACATAATTTAAAATTTCCAACAACTCATCTTCTGATAAATTTAGTTTGTTTTCATTTTCAATTTTGTCGTTTAAAATTTTTACAACTGAGTTTATTTGTTTTTCTGAAAAGAAAATTGTAAGTGCTTTATTAGGAACGGTATTGAGGTTTGTTTCAAAATTTAAAATCTCAAAAATTGGTTTTATATGTTGAAAAATTTCTTTTGCAAATTTTTGTTTGAAATACTCTTCATCAATTTTAGAAATAAAAAATTTAAAATTCTCTTTTGAAATAAAATTTTGAGTTTGTTTCTCAAAAATTTTTGAGAGAATATTTTTGTAATATGAGTAATGTGAAAAGATGTCAAACTTCTGCAAAACAGTTGTTAAGGGAATAGAATCACTATTTCCAAATATAAAATTTTCCAATGTCCACTGGGGACGAACCAAAAAATTTATCATCAAATTCAAACCATCTTCAAATATTTCCAAAAATTCATTTTTTTGAAATGAATAATTCAAAAACAAAATTGACTTAGTTTCCTTTTGTAGTTGTTTTACTTTTGGTATTGAGTATTTGAATTTGCTTTCTCTTTCAAAGTGTGTTATTTCTTTGTTGTATTTATTTTCAAGTTCATAATGAAAATAATTTTTTATACAATCTGGAATATTCAGTGCTTTTATATCACAAAATGAAATGTGTTGTTTTCCAGAAAAAGATTTTTTTTCTACAGAAAAAATAATTTTTTCAATTTCATTTTCAAACATATTTATTTTATTTTCTTTACTCTTTCTATTTCTTTTTTTGCAGCCAATTTAAAATTTGGATCTATCATTGGAGAATCTACAATCATCTGATACATTTTTATTGCATCACCAAATTTAGAAAGTTGTTCATACGATTGTCCCGCCATATAATATGCAGTTGATGACCAATCTATTTTTGAATTTTTGTTTCCAAGATAAGGAACTTTTAAAAATTCCAAAATTGCTTTTTCATAATTTTTTTGATAAAAATATGTTTCTCCAATACTGTAACGAATTTCAGATTCGTTTTCTTTACTTGATTCTTCAAGAAGTTTTTCGTATGATTGAATTGCCTCTTCATATAATCCAAGACGAGTATATAATACACCAACATTTAATTTTTTTTCAAAAATTGTTCCATCGTTTGGAAAAATATTTATAAAATCTTTTGTGGATTTAAGTGCCGCATCATAAAATTTCAACAATTGAAACGCTTCAATTAAATTTGACATTGCAAGATGCAAAATATCATCGGCAATTTCTCCTTTTGAAATTACATTTTGATAATGCACAATTGCATCATGATAATTTTCTTCATTAAAAAATATATTTCCAAGTGAAAATTCTGCACGTGGCAAAACATACAAACTATCACTTGCATTTTCTACAACATACATATATTTTTCTTTTGCAAGAGAAATTTGCTCATTTAATTCCAAAATTTTTGCTTGCCAATAAACTGCTTCAATTTTAATTTCAAGTTCTTCGTTTGAAGAAAGCGAATCAAAAATTTCTGATGCAGTAACATAATTTCTTTTGAAGAAAAAATATTTTCCAAGTTCAATATTTATTTTTGAAATAGATTTTTTATCGTCGTATTCTCGCTTAAATTTGTCAATCAAAGTTTTTGCTATTAAAAGATTTTCCAAACGAAGTTGAGAAATAATAATTCTCTCTTCAAAAAGTTTTTTGTCTTCAAAATTAACATTTACTAATAATTCTTCGTAGATTTTAATTGCATCTGAATACTCTTCTGTTTCAAATAAAAGTTCAGCAATATTTTTATCTGCAACAAGTTTTCCTTTTATTTCATTTGCGCATTTTAGATATTGAACATAATTAGATTTATTTTTTAGTTTGTTTTCAATTGTGCTTAAAAGATAAAATGTTTTTTTTGCATTTTCTGAAATTAAATCTTTGTTTAAAATTTCAAAACAATTTTTTTTAGATAAATCAAATTTTCCCAATTCAAAATAAATTTTCGCAAGTTGATATTGAAATTTTTGAAACCCATTTTGTTCTATAAAATTTTTTGCTTCATTATATTTTTTGAAAGAAATAAGATATTCTACATATAAACTATCAATTAGAAATTGGAAATTGGAATAATAAAAATCATTAATTTGAAAATTTTCAAATTGTTTTTTTTCAATTAAATATTGAAGTAATTCTTGTACATTAGATTCTGAAAATTTTTTATTTAAAAATTGATTTTCTTTCCAAATTGCAATTGCGGAATCTTTTTTGCCATTTTGAAAATACAATAAGTAAATTCTATAAATTGCGTCATCATAAAATTTTGAATTTTTAAAATCAGTTCTAATTGTGTTATACAATTGAAAAGATTGAGTAGAATTCAATTTTTCGTTGTAAAGTGCAAGCAAAAAAATTATCTCTTCATTTTTAGAAGTAGCATTTTCTAAAATAGAAATTGCTTTTTGAATTTGAACATCATTCGCATAAATTTTTGCAAGTGAAATTATTATTTCATTTGTTTTATCAGTGGAAAATTTTTGAATAAAATTTTTGAAATCATTTTCAAAACTATTCAATGAAATTTTATTTTCATAAAAAAAAAATTCAAAACATTTTAGTTTCAAAAATTCTTTTTCTTCAATTTGAGTTACTGAATCTTTTACAATTGCAATTTGAAATTGTTTGAGTGCTGAACTATAATTTTTTAAATCATAAAAATAAATTTTTCCGAGTTCAAAATTAAACTGAGCATTTTTTTCGTCACCCAATAAAAGAGCAATTTTTTCAAATCCACTTTGAGTTTTTTGAAGAAAATTTTCAATGTAAAAAATTCTTTTTATTGCTATTTCTTTAAATTCAGAAGTAGAAAAATTATCAACTAAATATTTGTAATTTAAAAGTGCTTTATCATAAATTTTTAATGAATCATAACTTGCGGCATTGTAAAAATATGCATCGTCAATTAAAATTGATTTTGGAAAATCTAAAATAAAATTTTCAAAAATGTAATTTGTTTTTGTATAATTTTTTAGATTTTGAAAATAAATTTTTCCAACATTAAATAAGAATAATTCATTGTTTTCAAGTTGTTCGTATAATTTAATTGCAGATAAAAACTCACTTTGGTTTGTAAGAAAATTTCCATAATCAAAAACTGCAATTGAACGAATTGAATCATTTGTTGAAGAAATGGCTTTTTCAAAATAATTTTTTGCAGAAGAAAAATTGTTTAACTTAACTTCAACTTTTGCTGCATTTAGATAAGTGGATTTGGGATAATCACTAAAATTTGCAAAAAGTAAATCAAAATAATTTTTTGCAGAAGAAAAATCTTGAACATCAAAATAACAATTTGCAATTTCCATTAGAGATATTTTTCCAAAATTGTTTTTTTCATTTTCAAGTTGAGAGAAAAACGAAATTGCTTCACGATAATTTTCTTTCTTTTTTTCAATATTTGCAAGCGAAAATATGCTTTCTCTTTTTCCTTTTGAGTTTGGATATTTTTCAATCACTTCGCGATATTTTTTTTCTGCTTCAAGAATAAAAAACTTTTTTTCAGCAATTTTTCCTAAATAAAAATAAGTTTCTGAATTAGTTTCAGGAAAATTATTTATTAAATTTTTTAATTCACTTTCTGCCAAAGAAAAATTCTTTTCATCAATTAAGATTTTTATGTAACTTAGTTTTGCTCCAAAAAAAAATTTAGAACTAGAATATTGTTTAAAAATTATTTTTAAAACTCTTTTTTGATTTGTAGTATCAAGTATAATTTTAAAATTTTCACTTGCTCTAAAAAGTGCATTTGGCGTAACTTCATTTTCAGGAAATAAAATTCTAAATCTTTCAAATGAATTTGCCGCATCTTTGAAGTTGTTTAAGTTTTCATAGCATTCTCCAGCTTTCCACAACGCATCAATTGAGTGAAGGTGATTTGGATAAAGCGAAACAAATTCTTGAAATAAAAATTTTGCTTCTTCAAATCTATTTAATTGAAATGTAATATCTGCAATATAAAACTTAGCTTCAGAAATTTGAGCAGAAGTTGGATATTTATTTGTGAATATTTTGAATTGCTCTAATGCAAGTTCCAAATTTTTATTCTCATATAAGTTTTGAGCAAACTTGTATTCAACAAGTTCGTAAGAATTTTGCGTAAATACAAGTTGAAAATATATTATGAAAAAAAAGAGAAATTTTTGAAACATATTTTTTTTGAAATTTACAAAATTTTCATTTGTAGTTTTTCTGCAATTTAAAGAATAATCTTTTTTGCATATTTAATTTTTGTAGTTATGTTTTCTTCTTTCATCACTAAAATAAAAACCGTTACGCAAAAAATTGCATAACGGTTTTTTTACTTTTACAATTTTGCTAACTTTTCTTTCTTGCAACTTTATATAAGACAAATCCCATAAAGGCAAATGCTATAACACCAAGTAATTCATATCCTGAATTTCCTAAAATGTTAACTAATGAATGTTCAAAACTAAGTTTACTCATAAACGCTTCAGCAAAAACTGTTGCAATTGCAACAATCACTCCAAATAAAGCACCTCCCGCAACAAGTCCCGTTGCAAATAAACTTCCCTTTCCAAGTTCTTCATCTTCTTTTGCTTCACCTTTTCGTTTGCCTATAAATTCTGCAATTCCTTTTACAGCTCCTCCTGCAAAAATTGGAAGTGTTGTGGAAAGCGGAAGATAAAGTCCAACAGCAAATGAAAGAGATTTAACCGAACACAGCTCCATTACAATGGAAACAAAAACTCCAACCAAAACAAATTGCCAATCAAGATTAAAGGATAAAAGACCTTTAATCAAAGTTGCCATAAGTGTTCCTTGTGGTGCGGGATATTTTTCTGTTCCAATTGCGTGATTAATACCTTGCGAAACCATTTCACTTGTTGGTGTGTCAAGTATTTGAACTGTCCATCCTATAATTGCAGAAGAAACAATTGCTCCAATAAAAAGTGAAATTTGTTGAAACTTTGGTGTTGCTCCAATTAGATATCCAGTTTTTAAATCTTGTGAAGTTGCTCCAGCATTTGCTGCAGCAATACAAATCATTCCTCCTACAACAAGTACCATTGGTTCATAAATTTTTCCAGTCAAACTAAATGCAATAAATACAAGCGATGTTCCCATAATTGTTGCAATTGTCATTCCCGAAATTGGATTGTTACTTGAACCAATTATACCTACAATTCTACTTGAAACTGTTACAAAGAAAAAACCAAATATAACAACAAGAAGTCCAACTAATAATTTTCCAAAAATTGAATCTCCAGGAATTTGTGGGAGAAATGCCATAAGTAAAACTAAACCAATACTTCCAACTATCACTGTCATAAACGACAAATCATTTTCTGTTCTTAAAACAGCAGTTCCACTATTTTTTTCTTTCAATGAAGAAACACTTTCTTTAAACGACGAAATAATTGTGGGAATTGTTTTAAGCAATGTGATAAATCCACCAGCAGCAACAGCTCCAGCACCAATTTGACGAATATATGCACGATAAATTGCAGGAGCATAATTACTAAAAGTATGAGTAGTTGCATCCCAATTTCCTGGACCACCATTAGTTGCTAAATCTTTCATATATCCAAGTTTAATCAATTGTGCTGCAATTATTTCAGCGGGAACTATTGAAGCAATCAATGGAATCAATCCTAACCACGCAAGCACACCTCCTGCAACTAAAACTCCTGCAATTTTTGGTCCGATAATATATCCAACACCTAAATATTCAGGAGTAATTTCTCCATTTACTGTAGCAGATGGAAAAAAATTATTCACTTGTTTTGTAACCCACGCAGGAGTTTCTGAAATAAAGTGAAATACTTTTTGACATACAGCATAAATCATAGCAAATCCCAAACCTTGATATGCTGTTTTTGCAAAATCTCCACCTTTTTCTCCCGCAATTAAAACTTGTGCACAAGCAGTTCCTTCAGGATATGGAAGATTTTCATGTTCTTTCACTATAAGTGAACGACGAAGTGGAATCATCATCAAGGTTCCAAGTATTCCTCCAAAAACTGCAAGTGTAAAAATTGTCCAATAATTAAAATAGTTTCCACTTTGCGGATTTGAGAGAAATAAAAATCCAGGAAGCGTGAAAACAACGCCTGCAGCAATTGATTCACCAGCAGAACCCGTTGTTTGAATTATATTGTTTTCAAGAATCGTAGTTTTAAACATTTTTCTTCCAAGTGAAATTGCAAGCACTGCAATTGGAATCGAAGCTGAAACAGTAAGTCCTGCTTTTAACGCAAGATATACGGTTGATGCTCCAAATATAAGCCCAAAAATTACACCCAAAACAATTGACTTTATAGAAAATTCTGGGATTATAGTTTCTGCACTAATAAATGGTTGGAATATTTTTTTATTTTCTTCTGCCATTTGATTTTATTTTTTAGTTAATAAATATTTCTGAAAAATTTATTTGTAAATTCCAAAAAATGATTTAAAAATATTTTCTGCAAGTTCAGGATTTTCTTTCATTCTACGAATGGAATACGCATACCAATGTTCACCATATGGAACATAAATTCTGATTTTATTTCCGTTTGCAATTATTTGATTTCGCAAATCTCTACGAACTCCAAGAAGCATTTGAAACTCAAACTCACTATTTTGTAAATTATATTTTTTTATCAATGAATATGCACTTTCAATTAAATGGGAATCATGTGTTGCAATTCCCATATATGTTTTTGTGGAAAGAAGCATTTCCAAAAGTTTCAAATAATTTTCTTGAATTTCAACTCTATCTTTGAATGCAATTTCTTCGGATTCAATATAAATTCCTTTACATAGACGAACATTTGCTTTTTCCGAAACTAATTGTTTTATATCCGATTCACTTCGTCGTAAATATGCTTGAATGACAATTCCAACATTTGGAAAATTTTTTTTAACATTTCCAAAAATTTCAAGTGTATCATCAGTACAACTGCTATCTTCCATATCAATTCGTGTAAAGATTGAAAACTGAGATGCAACAGTTAAAATTTCCCGCAAATTTTCTTCACAAAGTGATTTATCAATTTTAAGTCCAAGTTGAGTGAGTTTTAAAGAAAGATTTGAATCAAGTTTTTGAACATAAATTGTTTTAAGTGTTTCAATGCAACTATCTCTAAATACAAATGTTTCTGCTGTTTTGAAAACATCTTCTCCCAAAACATCAATTGTAGCAAGTGCATTCAAAGAATTTAAAGTACGAACTGTGCGAGCAACATCATTTAAATTTTTTCCTGCAATATATTTTTTTGCTACACTCCAAATAAACGGTTTTGGAACAAAAGGAATTGTTTTTATCAATAAACTATTTAGAAAACTCATAAAAATTTTGGGAATATAAAAAATTTAATTTTTCTTTTTCCATATTGTTTTTTCTTTTGTGTCTTCCAAAACTATATTTAGGTTTTCAAGTTCGTTTCTAATTTTATCAGAGAATTTAAAATGTTTTGCATCTCTTAATTCATTTCGCAAATTTATTATCAAACTCATCAATTCGTCTTCATCTGTTGAGATTTTTTTCTCAATTTTATTTGGAATAATTCCAAGAATTTTTCCACAAGTTGTATCAATAAAATTTTTAATCTCAGAAAAATTTTCTTCTGATAAAATTTTGTTTTCAGAAATTGTAGAATTAAATTCTCTAATAAAATCAAAAATTATTGCAATTGCTTTTGCTGTGTTGAAATCGTCATTCATTGCTTCAAAAAACGAATTGTAAAATTTTTCCACTTCAATTTTATTGGAAGTTTGGGAAAAAGTTTTTCTCTCTATCAAATTGAAATAAAAATTCAAAAATTTTTCATAACCTTTTTTAGAAGATAAAATCGCTTCTTCGCTAAAATCAAGTGTGCTGCGATAATGGCTTTGAAGAATAAAAAAACGAGATTCAAGTGGACCAAATTTTTGAAATAAGTTTTTAAGAGAAACAAAATTGTTCAACGATTTACTCATCTTTTGTCCATCAATTGTAACTAAATTGTTGTGTATCCAATATTTTACAAATTGTTTTTCTGTTGCGGATTCACTTTGTGCAATTTCACATTCATGATGTGGAAATTGATTGTCAATTCCACCTCCGTGAATATCTATCGTCTCTCCAAGATATTTCATTGACATTGCTGAACATTCAATATGCCATCCAGGAAAACCAACACTCCATCTACTTTTCCATCGCATAATGTGTTCAACTTCTGCTTTTTTCCAAAGAGCAAAATCGTGTGGAGATTTTTTTTCATTTCTGGTTTCAACTCGTGTTCCTGAAATTGCTTCATCAAGTTTACGATTGGAAAGTTTTCCATATTCTTTAAACTTTGAAACATCAAAATAAACTGAACCATTGTTTTCATAAGCAAATCCTTTTTCCAAAAGAATCTCAATAAGTTCAATTTGTTCTGTGATATGTCCTGTTGCTCTCGGAGAAATGTGAGGTCGTTCAACATTTAGCAAATCCATATCTTCAAAAAAACTGCGAGTATAAAGTTCTGCAATTTCCATTGGATGTTTTTGTTCAATTTTACTTTGACGCAACAATCTATCTTCACCTTCATTTGCTTCTCCAAGAAGATGACCAACATCAGTTATATTTTGAACATACAAAACTTTGTATTGGAGAAATTTTAAATAGCGAAAAATCACATCAAAAGAAATATAACTTTTTCCATGACCAATATGTGCATCACCATAAACAGTTGGGCCACAAACATACATTCCAACAAATGGATGAGAAAGTGGAACAAATTTTTCCTTTTCTTTTGAGAGAGTATTAAAAATTTTAAGCGACATCAAAAATTATTGTAGTAAAAATACGAAATTTCTTTTTTCAAATTTTACTTTTCTAAATTTGTATATTCAGAAAAAATCATTTTTGGAAAATTGTAAAACTATTATTGTAATTGGTGGAGGAGCATCTGGTTTTTTTGCTGCGATAAATTCTGCAATAAATTTCCCGAATGCAAAAATAATTATTTTAGAAAAAACAAACCACTTTCTTTCAAAAGTAAAAATATCAGGAGGAGGAAGATGTAATGTAACAAATGAAACGTTGGACAAGAATAAACTCTGTGAAAATTTTCCACGTGGAAAAAAAGAATTGAAACAAGTATTTTTTCAATTTAACACAAAAGATACAATTGAATGGTTTGCCAAAAGAAATGTAAAACTAATCACCGAAAAAGATTTTAGAATGTTTCCTGAAAGCAATACAAGTAGCGAAATTATAAACTGCTTTCTCAATGAAGCAAATAAATATAATGTTGAAATTAAATTCAACAAAGAAGTTCTATCAATTCAAAAACTTGAACCAAACTTTTTGATAAAAACAAATGATAGCGATTTTTTTGGAGATGCAATTATTTGCTGTGTTGGTGGATTTAATAATTTGGGAAAATATGAGTTCATAAAAAATTTAGGACATACAATTATTTCACCAATTCCAAGTTTATTTACATTTAATGTTCCAAATTCTGATATTACAAAACTTATGGGAATAAGTAAAGATGTAACAGTAAAACTTCTTCAAACTAAATACGAAGAAACGGGTTCAATACTTATCACACATTGGGGATTTAGTGGTCCTGTAATTTTAAAACTTTCTTCGTTTGCTGCAATTGATTTATTTAATTTGAACTATTCAACTTCAATTTCCATCAATTGGATAAACGAAAAAAACGAAAGTAGAATTTTAGAGCAATTGAATGATTTCAAAAATAAAAAAATAAAAATTGGAAATTTGTCACCATTTCAAATTCCAAAAAGATTGTGGGAATATCTTGTTACAAAATCTGAAATTGATTTGATGAAAAATTGGAATGAATTAAATAAAAAAGAAATACATAAAATCATAAAAATTCTTTCAAACGATATTTATGTGATGAATGGAAAAACCACATTCAAAGAAGAATTCGTAACTGCAGGAGGAATTGATTTAAAGGAAATAAATTTCAAAACAATGGAAAGTAAAATTGTTTCTAATTTATTTTTTTGTGGTGAAGTTTTAAATATTGATGGAATTACAGGAGGATTTAATTTTCAAAATGCGTGGAGCACATCTTTTATAGCGGCAAAAAATGTTTTATTAAATAAGTAAAAATTTCAAATTTGAAAATAAATTTTATCAATATTAATAATTAAAAAATTAAAAACTAACATTTTGCAGTTTTTATAATATATTCTATTAAAACAAAAAGGATTTTGCAATTACAAAAACCTTTTTTTGTTTTGAATAAAAACAATCTATAGTTTTAAATTCCACTTTATTTCTTCTTTTCCTTCAAGTTTATTGGAATATCTTGCCAAAACGAACAGAAAATCAGAAAGACGATTTATAAATGGAATTATGTGTGGATTTATTTCCTCTTGTGTAGAAAGAAAAATTATAAGTCGTTCGGATTTTCTTGCAATTGTTCTTGCAAAATGAAGATATGAAGCAAGTGCGCAACCTCCTGGAAGAATAAAGTTTTTCAACTGTGGAAGTTCTTTGTCAATCTTATCAATATGCCTTTCAATTTGATGAGTATCTTCTTCAGAAATTCTAAATGTTTTTTTAGAAGAATCTAATTTTGTTGCCAAATCACTTCCTAAAACAAAAAGTAATTCTTGAAGTTCTTCAAAATAGTTTTCAATTTCTACAGGAGGCCAAATTGATCGACATATACCAATTAGGGAATTTAGTTCGTCAACTGTTCCATACGCATCTATTCGCAAACTATGTTTTTGAACTCTTTCACCGCTGAAAAGAGATGTTTCACCTTTATCTCCCGTTTTAGTATAGATTTTCATTGGAATATTTTCATAATTAAAATAAATTTTATCGCATCTTAATTTTCAAAGGACTTTGCAAATTCATAATAAAAATATACAGAAGTTTTAATTCCATTGAAAAAATTATTGAGATTTATGAATTCATTAGGAGCATGAGCATTTTCATCTGGCAATCCAAATCCAAGAAGTACAGTATCAGTTTTCAAAATTTTTTTGAACTGAACAACAATTGGAATTGAACCACCTTCTCTTTGATAAAGTACTTTTTTCCCAAATCCTTTTTCCAACGCAATAACTGCTGACTTCACACCGTTTGAATCAATTGGCGTAATTGCTGCTTCTCCACCGTGAAGCGAACGAACTTTTATTTGAACTGTTTTAGGAGCAATTTTTTTCAAATGATTTTCAAATAACTTTGCAATTTTTTTAGAACTTTGATTTGGAACAAGTCGCATTGAAATTTTTGCAAATGCTTTAGATGGAAGAACTGTTTTTGCTCCATCTCCTGTATATCCTCCCCAAATCCCATTACATTCCAAAGTTGGACGAGCCCAAACTCTTTCAAGTGAAGAATAACCTTTTTCACCGTACAATTCTTTTACTCCCAAATCTTTTGCATATTTTTTTTCACTGAATGGAAGTTTTACAAAAGAATTTCTTTCTTCTTTTGTAAGAGAAAGAACATCATTGTAAAAATTGGGAATTGTGATTTTTCCATTTTTGTCATGAAGCGAACTAATCATTTCACATAATGCTTGAATTGGATTATGAACACTTCCACCAAATGAACCGCTATGTAAATCACGATTTGGTCCCGTAAGTTCAACTTCCATATAAGTAAGACCACGCAAACTATAACAAATTGATGGAACATCTTTTGCAAACATAGAAGAATCTGAAATTAAAATCAAATCTGATTTCAACATTTGTTTATTTTGTTTTACAAAATTTTCCAAATTAGGGCTCCCAACTTCTTCTTCACCTTCAATTATTATTTTTAAATTAAGTGGAAGTTCTCCATAATTTTTTAGAATTGATTCAATTGCTTTGAAGTGAATAAAAATTTGTCCTTTGTCATCTGCTGCTCCGCGAGCATAAAGATTTTCTCCACGAATTGTTGCATCAAATGGTTGTGATGTCCATAAATCAATTGGCTCTTCTGGTTGAACATCATAATGTCCATAAAAAAGAACTGTTGGTTTTCCATTTGTTTTTAGATAGTCGGCATAAACAATTGGATGACCTTTTGTTTTATGGATTTTTACATTTTCCATTCCAATTGTTTTTAAATGTTCGGCAATCCAATTTGCACAATTTAAAACATCGTCTTTTCTTTTTGGTTGCGAACTCACACTTGGAATTTTTAAAAGTTCGGTGAGTTCATTTAAATATCTTTTTTTATTGGATTCAATGTAAGATAAAATTTGTTTCATAAAAATTATTTTTTAAACAGTTGATTTACTTGAAGAACATTCAATTTATTTTTGTTGATGTTAAGTGAATAATTTATAATACTTTCATCTTCTCTTAAAATAGATTCATCAACTGTTGTTGAATATTTTATTTGTGAAGTTGCGTTTGTTAAAATTTTTTCTTTGAGTTCATTTGCATTTTGACAGATAATTGCAACTTTTACGTTTTGGTATTGAAGATATTTTCTTATTGCACTATTCACATCATCTACGGATAATTGCTTTAGTTCCTCTTCAATTTTATCAATGAAATAATCTGCTTTGTAAAATTTAGAATCAAGTTCAAAACCAAGTGAGCGACTTTGAGTTTGTGCCCAAAGTTTAGAATAGTTAATTACAAAATCACGAGCATTTTCAAACTCTTCTTTTGAAATTCCACTTTCACATAAACTTTTCAACTCTTTCATCGCAAGACGAAGTGAAAAATGTGCATCTTCTGGTTTAGTTGGTCTAATCCAAATACTAAAAAATTGTTGTCTTCTTGCAACATTTGGAATAAAAAACCTTGTTCCACCATCTTGAATAAAATTTTCAATGTAAGAATAATCACCATAATTTATTCCTCTATCTCCACGAATTTTATTCATCAAAACACCATTGAATGTTCTATGCTCTCCAAAATAAGAATTAGCAACCATAAGTGCATAAAAATCTTTATCACTACGAGTTACAGAAATTGGAAATCCAATTGAAATTGCTGTTGCCCTTGCACTTTTTTCCACAATTGTAATTTCCATATCTTGAATTTCTTCTGTCTTTGGAAGTAGAGTTTTTTGAAATTTCCCAAGTGAAATTTTTTTAAAATCAGAATCAATTTCATTAATAATTTCTTTTGAAATATTTCCTGTGATTCCAATAACTAAATTTTCTTGCGTATAATTTTCGTTGTAATATTTTTTTACATCGTCAAGTATAATTGATTTTATTCCTTCAACGGTTCCAAAATGATGTTTTTCATATGGATGATTTTTGTATATCATTGTTTGCAGAACTTGTTTTCCAAGATCTTCATCGTTTATACTGCGCAAATTATTTTCAAAAAAATTTAAGTTTTCATCTTTCACTCTTGCAAAATCCTCTTCATCAAATCGTGGATTTAAAATTAAATCAGAAAATATTTTGTAAAAACCTTCCAAATTATCTTTGTGTACACTTCCAATAAATGTTGTCAGCTCCTTATCTGCAATGAAATAAATTTCTCCCGCCCAAGGATAAAGTTTTTCAACAACTTCGTTATATGTTAAAAATTTTGTTCCACCTTGTGCTATCAAAGATGCAGTCAATGCGTTTATTCCTTCTTGTTTTTTCCAGTCATTTATTGAGCCAATTTTAAATTGAATGCGAAAAGAAATAATTGGAGATTCGCTTTTTTTTATTACAAGTTCGTATGAATTTGAGTTTGTGATAAATGTCATAAATAATATTATTATTAAAGTTTTCATTTTGTTTCCTCCTCAGTTAGAGTAAGTGTAGTGGAATTATTTAGTGTAAGATATTTTTGTGCAATTCTTATAATGTCATCTGCTGTAATTTTTTCATATAATTCATATACACGATTTAAACTTTCATAGTTTCCTGTAAGTTGAAGATAGTGAGAAAGTGTATTTGCGATTGCATCAGGAGTGTTCATTCGCATTGCAAAACTATATTTCAAATGTGATTTTACTTTTTCAAGTTCTTCTTTTGAAACAGGATTTGTTTTTATTTCTTCAATTGTTTTTGAAATTTCTTCTTTTACTTTTTCTATATTGGATTTATCTTTTACTCTTGTCAATACAATAAACATTGATGGATCACGATTATCACTTCCACTTCCTTCAACAAATTCTACAAGTTGTTCTTCAATTACAAGTTTTTGAAATAGTTTTGAATTTTCAGAAAAATAAAGTTGCGAAATTAAATCCATTGTTGGCATATCAATTTCTGAATCGCTAAATGCAGGAGAATGAAATCCAATCATAAGCATTGGAAGAGTTTTAGAATTCCATTTCATATCCACAAATTTTGGTTCAGTTTGTTGTGGCTCATTTGGAATTTCCACATTAAAATTTCCTCTCATCCAATTTCCATAATATTTATTTGCAAGAAGTTCCAACTTACTTTGGTCAAAATCTCCAACAACAACTACGATACAATTTTCAGGACGATAATATCTATCAAAAAATTGCAAACTATATTCATATTGATTTGGCATATCTTGAATGTCTTTCAAAAATCCCATTGTTGTATGTTTATATGTGTGAGTTGTAAATGCGGCTTCTTGCATTTTCTCAAACATTGTCATAATTGGATTTGAATAACTTTTATTATACTCTCCAAGAATTGCACCAGATTCTGTTTTAAACCCTTCCACAGAATATTTTAAGTTTTGAAATCTATCACTTTCAATATCCATAATTGTTTCTAAAGCAGATGAACTTGCAACAAGATGATAACAAGTCCAATCGTCCGTTGTAAAAGCATTCGCATCGCTTCCAAGTTTTTTTACAATTTCATTATATGCTTTTGTAGAATATTTTTCAGTTCCACGAAACATCATATGTTCAAAGAAATGTGCAAATCCAGATTTTCCATCTTCAACTTCATTGCGAGAACCGGTTCTTACAACTGTGTAATAGGCAACAATTCCTTTGCTATCATAAGGAATTGAAATTACTTTTAAGCCGTTACTCAATGTAAATTCATTTACTTTGTATGGAAAAATTTTTGATTTATTTTGAGACATAGTTTTTAAGTTTAATAAAAATAAAATTACAAAAGCAATTCTAATATAGAACATAATTTACCTCATTTTAAAGTGAAAAAAAGTTGTTAAAGATAAAAATTCTTATTTGATTTTTTTTGTTTCAAAAAAATGTTTGATTGAAAGAAATGAACTAAAACCAAATCCGGAAAAGAACAGTATTTGAAATGGAAGTGCTGAAAGTTCAACATAATAAATTGAAATAGCAATTCCAATAGTAAAATAAATTGCCAATATAAATTCAATTATAACAAGTAAAGAAATCTTTTGAGCATATTTACTTTGAGATAATTTTTTCTTTCTTTCCAAAGCGGTTTCATTAGTTAAATTATATTTTGGAGTTCGCACAAATTCACTTTTCTTTTTAAAGAATCCCTCAATTACAGCTTTTGTATTTGATACGGCAAATCCCATACTTCCCGCCATAAATAAAGGAAAAAGTAAAATTCTTTTTCGCCAATCTTTATAAATTTCTTTTTGTCCATAAAAATAAAACATAAATGAACCAACAAAAGAAAGCGTAAAAAAAGACATCACAGCAAAATAATTATCAAATGCTCCTTGATGTTTAATGAAAACAATTGGAACATTTAAAATTCCTGTAAGTAAAATAAATGGAAATACAATATTATTTGTCAAATGAAATGTAGAATGAATTTTTTGGTCAAGTGAAACAGTATTTGATTTCCAAACTTTAAAAAGAAGTTTGTGAGCAACTTCAACAGCACCTTTTGTCCAACGAAATTGTTGGGCTTTTAACGCATTTATTTCTGCAGGAAGTTCAGATGGCGAAGTGAAATTTTTTAAAAATCTAAATTTCCATCCTTTCATTTGTGCTCTATAACTTAAATCTAAATCTTCTGTAATTGTATCCGCTTCCCAATTTCCTGCATCAATAATACAACTTTTTCTCCACACTCCACCAGTTCCATTGAAGTTAATAAAATATCCCGATTTATTTCTCACATTTTGTTCCATAACAAAATGTCCATCCAAAGCCATTGCTTGTGCTTTTGTTAAAAGTGAAATTTCATCGTTCAAGTGTTCCCAACGAGTTTGCACCATTCCAATTTTTTCATCTTGAAAGTATGGAATTGTAGCAAGTAAAAATTCTTTTTTAGGAATAAAATCAGAATCAAAAATCGCAACAAATTCTCCTTTCGCAAATTCCAATCCGTATTTTAAAGCACCTGCTTTAAAACCATCTCTTGAATTTCTTCTGATATGTTTTATATCAAATCCAAGTTTTTGATAGTGTAAAACTTGTTCTTCAACTATGTTTATAGTTTCATCTGTAGAATCATCTAATACTTGAATTTCAAGTTTATCTTTTGGATATTCAATTTTACAAGTTGAATCAATTATGCGAGATGCTACATAAAGTTCATTGTAAAGAGGAAGTTGAATTGTAACCGTTGGAATATTATTTTCATTTTCTAAATTTAAAAAAGTAAGGTCTTCTTTTTCTTTATTTTTTAAATGATGATAGACCATTATAAAACCATGAAGTCCAAACACAAATAAAATACAAAGCGAAATAAAATACGATGTAAGAATTATTGTCTCTATATTACTTGTCATTAAAATTACCAATTTGAAACTGTTGCTAAAATTATATCTTCAGACATTTTTTCAATTGCATCATCAATTGCATTTTCAATTGGTGAATTGATTTCATAAACACCAAAATTGGAAAATGTTTTTTCCCAAACTTTCTTTTTTAAAATTTTATCTGTGAATGAAAATGAAACTGATATTACAACTTTTTTTTCAGAAACTCTTTCTCCTGCTTTTATAACTGATGCTTCATTTGTAACACTTAAAATTTTTCCTTCTAATATGGAATCAAAATTTTGGTTATCTGAAATTAGCAAACTATTATCTTGCAAAATTTTTTCTTTTAATTTATTTGTAAGTTTTTCTTTTAATGTCGGATCTCCAAAACCACTTTCATCATTTACAAGTGGAATAGAAATTGTCTTTAAATGTTTTGGAATTGATGAACCAGTAAATGAATAGCATCCAAAAAAAGTGAGGCAAAAAAAATAAATTAAAATGTGAGAGAAAATAAATTGTTTCATTTTAAACCAAGTTCTTGCAATTTATTTCCCAATGTTCTTGTAGAAATTCCTAAAATTTTTGCCATCTGTTTGATTGTCATTTTATTTTTTGAATTGTTCCAAAGTTTTGCAATTGTGTTGTTTATTGTTTCTTCAATTGAGAGAATTTTGTTTTCGGTTTCAGTTTCACTTTCATTTTTATGTTTAATGATTGGCAAAAATTTGCCATCCTTATCTTTGCCAAAATTTTCTTCAATCAAATTTCTCAAATAAATTATTTCTGATTTTAAGTCAAGTAAAACACGATAAAAAATTTCTCTTTCTGCTTGCTCAACTGTTTTTCCTGTAACCATTGGAAGGTTTTTAGAACTATTTTCATAATCGTTTTCAGAAATATATTTTTTTGCAATTTCATAATCTATTTTTTTTCCCTTTTCAACTACAATTATGCTTTCAAGTGTGTTTCGCAATTCTCGTATGTTTCCATTCCAAGTTGTATTTTTGAAAAGTTGATATGCTTCTCCAGAAAATCCTTCAAAAGTAATATAATTTTTTTTTGCAATTTCATTTGAAAAAAAATTCATAAGAAGTGGAATATCATCTCGTCTATTGCGAAGAGGTGGAATTTTTATATTTACCGAACGAAGTCGATAAAATAAATCAGAACGAAATTCTTTTTGTGCAACTTCTTGTTCCAAATCTTTATTTGTTGCAGCAATAATTCTCACATCTACTTTTTTTGTAGTAGAAGAACCAACTCGCATAAATTCTCCCGATTCAAGAATTCGTAAAAATTTCACTTGCGTAGAAATTGGCATCTCTCCAATTTCATCAAGAAAAATTGTTCCGTTATGTGCAAGTTCAAAATATCCTTTTCGCATTTCACTTGCTCCAGTAAATGATCCTTTTTCGTGTCCAAAAAGTTCACTTTCGATAATTCCTTCGGGAATTGCTCCAGAATTTACTGAAACCAAATTTTGATTTGATCTTTTACTTGCCAAATAAATTGCTTTTGCAATAACTTCTTTTCCTGGTCCACTTTCTCCGGTAATTAAAATTGTAAGATCAGTTGGTGCAACTTGAAGAATTGTATTTACAATTTCTTTTATTTCAAAAGTTTCTCCTATCAAACCACATTTTTGTTGAAGTTCTTCTGCTGTCATTTTATTTTTTCTCCGAAAAGAGTTGCAGAATTTACTCTTTCAATTTTTATTTGAATATAATCTCCAATTTTTATTCCATCTTCTTTTGGAAATATCACCATTTTATTTCCATCAGTTCTTCCTCTCAAAAAATTTTCTGATTTTTTACTTTCGTCTTCAACTAAAACTTCTTCTACTTTTCCAATGTCTTTTTGGTTTTTCAAAAGTGAAATTGCTCTTTGCATTTCATTGATTTCATTCAATCTTCTTGTTTTAATTTCAAATGGAACATCATCTTCCATCAAATATGCTTTTGTGTTTTCGCGAGGAGAATAGTTAAACATAAATGCTCCATCGTATTGAACTTCTTGCATAAGTTCAACTGTTGATTTGTAATCATCTTCTGTCTCTGTTGGAAATCCTATAATTATATCAGTAGAAAGAACTGCAGTTGGAATTTCATTTTTAATTTTTTTTATCAGATTGAAATAATGTTTGCTGTCATAAGTTCTATTCATCAATTCTAAAATTCTATCTGAACCAGATTGAACAGGAAGATGAATGAAATTACAAATGTTTTCATTTTTTGCAATCGTAGAAATAAGTTTATCACTCATATCTTGCGGATGTGATGTTGTAAACCGAACTCGCATTTTTTTATCTACATTTGCAACACTTTGAAGCAAATCACTGAAATCATTTTCTCCATCTGAAAATGAATTTACATTTTGACCGAGAAGAGTTACTTCTCTAAAATTTCTTTTTGCAAGTTCTTCAACTTCTTTAACAACACTTTGAACAGTTCTACTTCTTTCTCTTCCTCTTGTAAATGGAACTACACAAAATGTGCAAAACTTATCACATCCTCTCATAACACTTATGAATGCAGCAATTCCATCTTCGCGATATGGAATTATATCATCATAATTTTCAACTCGCGAAAGACGAACTGCAACTCCTTTTTCTCCGACAAAAGCATTTTCAATAAGTTCAGGAAGTTTTCTATATTCATCTGGACCAACTACAATATCTATAATTTTATTCAAAGAATTTATATTTGTATCAGTTAAATCATTGCGAAGACGTTCTGCCATACATCCCATAACTCCAACAACAAGATTTGGATTTGATTGTTTCAAATGTTTGAAATCTCCAAGTCGTCCAATAATTCTTTGTTCGGCATTATCTCTTACACTACAAGTATTGACTAAAATTATATCAGCATCTTTCATATTTGAAGTGAAATCAAATCCATTTAATTTTGTTATGGATTTTACAACTTCACTATCTGCCAAATTCATTTGACATCCATAAGTTTCAATATAAATATTTTTTTTTCGAGTTTCCAAAGTTGGATTTAGATTGTATTTAAAAAATTGGTTGTAAAAATACTTAAAAATGAAATTTTTATCAAACTTAAATTTTTTATTTTGTAAAATGATATATTTACTCAAAACATTTTTCTAAAAATGAAAAAACTTTTTTTAAAATCACTTTACGCAAAAGCAAAAAAAAATTGTAACCGAATTGTATTTCCAGATGCGTTAGATGAGAGAACATTATTTGCTGTAAAAAAAATTTCAAAAGTTAAAATTGCAGTTCCAATTCTTGTTGGAGATAAAATTCAAATTCAACAACTTGCAAAAAAACATTCAATTTCATTGAGTGGTATTGAAATTGTAGATAATAAACTTTCACCACATTTTATTTCATTTGCAAATACTTATTACAATTTGCGAAAAGAAAAAGGAATAAGTTTAAGTGATGCGAAAAAAAAAATGGAAAACCCACTTTATTTTGCTGCAATGATGGTGAAAAAAAAATTTGCTGACGGTGGAGTTTGCGGTTCACTTTCCACAACAAGTGATGTTGTTAGAGCAGGAATTGAAATAATTGGTGTTGAAAAAAATAGTTCAATTATGTCAAGTTTTTTTTTAGTTTTACTTAAAGAAAAAATTTTTTTATTTTCAGATTGTGCTGTAAATCCAACTCCAAATGAAGTTCAATTATCTGAAATTGTTGTGCAAAGTGTAAATAGTTTTAAAAAATTATTTCAAAAAAATCCAAAAGTTGCGATGTTAAGTTTTTCCACAAAAGGAAGTGCAAAACACTCTTCATTGGAAAAAATAATTTGTGCAACTGAACTTGTTAAAAAAAAATTTCCTAAAATTATTATCGATGGAGAACTTCAATTGGATAGTGCAATTGTTCCTGAAATTGCAAAAAGAAAATGTAAAAATAGTTCCATTAAAGGTGATGCTAATATTTTGATTTTTCCCGATTTGAATTCGGGAAACATTGCGTATAAACTTGCCGAACGAATGGCAAATGCGACGGCAATTGGTCCAATTCTTCAAGGGCTTTCAAAACCATTTTTTGATTTATCAAGAGGATGTTCAGTAGATGATATTGTAAATGTTTCGGCAATAAATTCAGTGATGTAAATAACTTTAAATTTGAAAAATAGTTTCTAAAAACAAACAAATGTTTATCTTTTTTTGGATTTGATTTGCAAAATTTTGAAGCATTTTTTACCAAAAGAAGAGTGTTTTTACTCGTCGGAAGACGATACTTTTGACCAAAATGATATTACTTTTGCAAAAATACACTCTATTTTCGTGAAAATGTAATCAAATCGCGCACAAATATAGTCATCCGAGACGAAAATTAAG
>SXGU01536775.1_pt1 | contig 27923 bp, 16 predicted proteins | sample 3174531 | NCBI WGS metagenome assembly SXGU01 (sample SAMN11356863, study PRJNA531348) | freshwater metagenome | isolation source: freshwater sample F1-140 | place: China: Fuxian Lake, Yuxi | collected 2017-12-25 | reverse complement strand
CGAAAACGCTCCGGCCGGTCGGCGCGGTTGGTACGGCATGTTTCCGCAGTTGGGGCCTCCGGTGGGTTTCCTGTTGGCGACCGGCAGTTTTTTGCTGTTAGCTCAATTTCTAAGCGATCAAGCCTTTAAAGACTGGGGTTGGCGGCTTCCGTTTCTGGCCAGCTCGGTGTTGGTCATGATCGGTTTATATGTGCGTTTGGCCTTGGCCGAAACTCCGGTATTCGCCAGAGTATTACAGCAGCATCGACAAGTGGCTGTGCCGCTTAAAGAACTGTTTAAATCTCATAAGGTCCCGTTGACTCTGGGAGCGATGGCGATGGTGGTGTGCTATGCCTTGTTCTATATTTCAACCGTATTTTCCCTAAGTTACGGCACCACCGCGTTACAAATTCCGCGTCGGCAATTTCTCGGCATGTTATGCGTAGCCGTATTATTTATGGCCGCGGCCACGCCGCTATCGGCCTGGGCCGCTGACCGCTTCGGGCGACGCTTGGTGTTGCTGAGTGCAGGCACTGCCGCGTTCCTGTCCGGTTTCCTGTTAAAACCGATGCTGGAAAGCGGCTCGCCGTTGATCGTGACCGCTTTCTTGTCCTTGGAGTTATTCCTGATGGGAGCGACCTTCGCACCGATGGGCGCTTTGTTGCCTGAATTGTTTCCGTCCGAGTTACGTTATACCGGCGCCGGAACCGCTTATAACTTAGGCGGCATACTAGGCGCTTCGTTCGCCCCCTATATCGCGCAACGGCTGGTCACGGAAGGAGGGCTGGCTTGGGTTGGCGGCTATATATCGCTAGCGGCAGTTATCAGCTTGATTGCGGTATATTTTATGCGGGAAACACGGGATAATCGTTGGCTGTAAATAAGCGGCCCCTCTAAATCCGTTCTGATTTTAGGTAACCCGCAAAAAATAAACTTCAAATACAATAGAACGCCTGATCTATGTTGGACCGATTCATCGTGTATTTAGTGTTAAGCGCCTTGCAAAAGGGCGAGTGCGTCGAATGCAACGGTGTTGACTGCATACTCGTTCTCTCCGGTTGGAATACTTGGGTTTCAGTCTATAGGGCGGCACGGACGCATCAATAACGTATGACCCCGAGACACGAAAAGATACCGATAATAGAATTTTCGCCTCTTTCCGGCGACGAGCTTTATTAAATTTGTAACAGTCTAAGGATAAAACATGGATAAGAAACCAACTCATCCGAGTTTGCTGCGGGCAGAAGCCGAAGCGCAGCTTCTGCATTTATCTGTAACAAAATCAGCGGTTCGCCCGGTTGAAGAATTGCTCCATGAACTCCGCGTGTATCAAATTGAATTGGAAATGCAGAACGAGGAGTTGCGCCGCGCTTATAGCGATTTGGAAGAATCCTGTGACCGTTACGTGGATCTCTATGATTTTGCCCCGGTCGGTTACCTCATCCTCACGCGCGAAGGACTGATCGCCGAAATCAACCTGACCGCAGCCGGACTGCTTGGAGAAGAACGCAGTAAACTGTTGCAGCGTTATTTTTCCGCTTTTGTTGCCGCTCAAGACGGCGATGGTTGGCATCTTTTTTTCTGTAGCGTAATGAAGCACAACGAGCGGCAGAGTACCGAGCTGATGCTGAAACGCTGTGACGGTATCGAATTCCCTGTTCAGTTGGACTGTCTGCGTGCTTCATCTGCTGACAAAGATTCGATGCTGCGTATCACGCTTACCGACATCACCAAAAGAAAGCAGGCAGAGGCGGCTTTGCACGAAGTTGAGACCAATACACTGTCCATAGCCTTGGCTAGCGCCCAAATGGGGTCATGGGTTTGGGACATCGAGAGCGGACACGTCGTTTTCAATGAGCGTTGGGCTAAGATTCGAGGTTACCGGTTAGAGGAAATAGAACCTCATATGGATAGCTGGGAAGACGATATCCACCTTGATGATTTTCCTGCCTATCATGCGGCGCTGACCGCGCATTTAGAGAACCGCACCCCGTTTTATCAGGCCGAATACCGTGTTCGCAGCCAATCGGGAGAATGGGTTTGGTTATTCGATAGAGGCACCGTGATCAAGCGCGATAGCGATGGAAATCCTCTGCGCATGGCCGGTATTGAGATGGATATCACCGAACGTCGGCGCAACGATGAAGAGCTGCGTATAGCCGCCTTTGCGTTCGAGTCCCAAGAAGGTGTGATGGTTACCGACGCCAATGCCGTTATTATGCGAGTTAACCAGGCTTTTTGCCGTATGACCGGTTACACTGCGGAAGAAGTCGTGGGTCAGACGCCGCACCTGCTCAGTTCGGGATATCACGACAAAATATTCTATCAGTGCATGTGGAACGCGCTAAAGGATAAAGGTTTTTGGCAGGGCGAAATCTGGAACCGGCGCAAAGACGGTGTCATTTATGCCGAATGGTTAAATATTTCCGCTGTTACCGCGCCTAACGGCAGCATCACCCATTTCGTCGCGTCTTTTTCCGACATCACCAATAACAAGGAGGCGATGGCCGAGATTCACCGCTTGGCTTATTACGATCCGCTCACCTTGTTGCCCAATCGCCGATTGTTTCAGGAACGATTGGTTAGAGCGCTCGCTATTAGCGGCAGAAGCGGAAATTATGGCGCGTTGCTGTTTATTGATATGGATAACTTTAAGGCGCTGAACGATACCTTGGGCCATGATATGGGCGACATGCTGCTGACTCAAGTCGCCCGGCGCCTGTCCTCCTGTATGCGCGAGGGCGACACCGTGGCTCGTCAAGGCGGTGATGAGTTTGTGGTCATGTTGGAAGCGTTGAGCGGAAGTCTTGACGATGCGGTTAAACAGACCGAAGCCGTTGGCCTGAAAATTCTCGCCGCGCTTAATCAAAGCTATCAGCTCGCTAGTCATGAATACCATAGTACTTCGAGTATCGGCGTTACTTTGTTCAATCATCACAAGGAGTCTGCGGATGACTTGCTGAAACGGGCGGATATTGCTATGTATGCCGCCAAGGCGGCAGGCCGCAATACGCTGCGTTTTTTCGACCCGGAAATGCAAGCTGCGGTTTCGATTCGGGCTGCGTTGGAGGCGGATTTGCACAATGCGCTGGCGAAAAATCAATTCCGGCTTTATTTTCAGGCGCAGGCGGACCATGACCGTCAAGTCATCGGTGCGGAAGTGCTGATACGCTGGGAACATCCTGTTCGAGGTTTGGTCCCGCCTTTGGAATTTATCCCCTTGGCCGAAGAAACCCGGTTAATCTTGCCTATCGGTCTATGGGTGTTGGAAACGGCCTGTGCTCAGCTTAAGCGTTGGGAGGCTGTTGCTAAGGCCAGACATTTGCAACTTGCGGTCAATGTCAGCGCTCATCAGTTTCATCAAGACTGCTTTGTCGAGCAAGTGTGCGCCGTGCTGGAAAAATATGCCGTCCGGCCTGACCGGCTTAAGCTTGAACTGACTGAAAGTCTGGTGATCGACAACATAGAAGACACCATCGTCAAGATGCAGGAGTTAAAGAAGATCGGGGTGCTTTTTTCGATGGATGATTTCGGTACCGGTTATTCATCATTGGCTTATTTGACGCAACTGCCGCTCGATCAACTGAAAATCGATCAGTCCTTCGTGCGTAATATTGGCGTAAAACCCACGGATGCCGTTATCGTGCAGACCATTATCGGCATGGCCGATAATTTAGGCATGGCTGTGATTGCCGAGGGAGTGGAAACGGAAGAGCAACGCGCGTTTTTGGAGTTGCACGGTTGCCCTGCGATTCAGGGCTACCTGTTCGGCAAGCCGCTGCCGTTGCAAGAGTTTGAGATGCTTTTGGGGCTTTGAAACATCGTTTCCGTTTAAGGCAAAAACAATTGCGCGGCGGCTGTAGGATTTGACGCGAAATAACAGTGCAAATAACTGGCTGTTAATCGATTTAGCCGATAAATCGCTTCCCCTGTTGAGTTGCTGTGTTGGCATTGACCAAAAGCGACAGGGACAAGCGGCGTTTCGATCCGGGAGTAATGAAAAGTATGGCTGCGCAACACTCCGCCGGGCATTGGCGCGGATTGGCAACCCAAGCCTGTTAGCCTATTTTGCATGAGCGCATGGCCCGGTAACAGGCCCGCCATATCGCCGCGATTTCCGTCTTTATCGGTAATTGACTCCAACACATACAAGAGTCCTCCGCACTCGGCGTAGATCGGCTTGCCTTGCAGAAAGTGGGCTTGCAACGCCGCTTTTAGCAAAACATTATTCTGTAGGCTTGATAAATGCAGTTCGGGATAACCGCCCGGCAGGTAAATACTGTCAACATCGGGCAACGCGCTATCGGCAAGCGGCGAAAAGAATATCAATGTAGCACCCATCGCCCGCAGCAGCTCCAGGTTGGCGGCGTAAATAAATGAAAATGCGCTGTCGCGGGCAATACCGATACGAAGCCCCGATAACAGCCGGGGCGGCGTTTCTTCCCGCTCGGGTAGAGTGAAAGCCACGGCTTCGGGTAAGTTTACCAGCCCGGTCGAGGCAACGGCTGCCGCCGTAGCCAGTATGCGCGCTTCGAGATCAAGCACTTCATCAGCCTGAACCAAACCCAAGTGCCGGTCCGGGAACGCAAACCGGCTATCGCGCGGGATGCCGCCGAAGTAGCGTAGTTCGGACGGCATGCCTTGCCGGATCATTTCGTTGTGATGCGAGCCGGCGATGTTATTGGCTAAAACGCCGGCGAATGCCAGCTTGGGCCGATAGTGGGCGAGGCCGTAAGCAATCGCGCCCAAGGTTTGGGCGGTAGCCGATGCATCAATCACCGCCAGCACCGGCACGGAGAATATTTCGGCAATATCGGCACTGCAAGGATCTCCGTCGAACAAGCCCATGACGCCCTCAATCAAAATCAAATCGGCTTCCAGCGCCGCTTCGTATAATAAGCGCCTGCATTCGCTTTCGCCGGTCATCCAAAGATCGAGCTGGTACACGGGCTGTCCGCCGGCGCGTTCGAGTATCATCGGATCGAGAAAATCGGGGCCGCTTTTAAATACCCTGACTTTGCGGCCTTGCCCGACATGATAGCGGACCAGTGCGGCGGTAATGGTGGTCTTGCCGTGATTGGAGCCGGGCGCAGTAATGAAGAGGGCAGGGCAATGAGTTTTGGGCGCGTTCATTAGTGTTGTTTAGTGTTAAAAGGTGATATGGGATTCATATAGTTCCCACGCTCCGGCGTGGGAATTCAGTCGGCAACGCTCCGGCGTTGCGAAACACCGTCTTGCCGGCGAAAAAAACACTCTGCCCCAAGGTCCATACGCATCAACGGTTCCGTTAGCGTAGCCGGCGATACAAGAGGACGGCAATAACATTTTTTGTTGCCGATTTAATGCGAGGTGATCGATGCGATGAGATGATTGTGTACTTTACCGGGTGGGGCGCATTGTATAAGACATTGGGCAGCGATAATACTTTCACCGTCTCCGGAGCGTGGGAATGCTGCTGTTTTTGTCGGCCGGTTCCAATAAACAGCTTCACGACGACCCGCTTACAACGTGACTACGCCTTTACTTCTATTTTCCATGCGCCGCAGTAATTCCGTCATAATCAAGCGATACAGCTCATCGCCCAGATACTTGTCTTCGACGCCGCTGTCGATGTTGGGATTGTCATTGACTTCAATAACATAGCCTTTGCCGTCTTTTTCCTTGACATCGACGCCGTATAAACCGTTGCCTATCGGCTGCGTGGCTTTTAACGCGGCATCAAGCACGGCTTTGGGTACTTCAAACGTCGGCAAGGTCGCAAAATTGCCGGTATCGATTTTATTTCCGCCGTGGCGGTAAATCTGCCAGTGGTTTTTAACCATGTAATAACGGCAGGCATATAGAGCCTTGTTGTTGAAAATACCGATGCGCCAGTCGAAATCGGTATATAAAAATTCCTGCGCCAGCAGCAGCGCGGATTTTTGAAATAATTCTTCGACTTTAAGTTCCAGCTCTTTTCGATTATGCACTTTAACAATGCCGCGGGAAAAAGAGCCGTCAGGGATTTTAACGACTACCGGAAACCCGGCTTCCGCTTCCACCCTATCCAAATGCGCGGCGTTGCCTTTATGCAACAGCCAAGTTTTCGGCGTAGGCACACGATGGGTACGGAACAAATCGGCCAGATAGACTTTGTTGGTGCAGCGCAGCATCGATGTCGGATCGTCGATAACAACTAAGCCCTCGGCTTCGGCTTTTTTGGCAAAACGGTAGGTATGATGATCGATGTTGGTGGTTTCGCGAATAAACAAGCCGTCAAACTCGGGCAGGCGGATAAAATGTTGCTGGGTAATCAGTTCTATTTCAATGCCCAGTTCCCGGCCGATTTTGATGAATTTTTTCAGCGCGCCCCGGTTACTCGGCGGCAATTGTTCTTCCGGATTGATCAAAATGGCCAGATCGAATCTGGCGGCTTTGCGGGCGCGGCCTTTGCGCCAAACTTTGGTGCTGAATTTATCCAGCGCGTCGGCAAACACGGTTTGCATGGCGTCATCCAGATGCCGGTGCGATACGGCCTTTAAACCGATAATTTCCCATTGCTGTCGGCAATGCAGCGATATTTCCAGGATGGGACAGGAAAAGCGTTCGAACAGTTGTCTGGCGAGTTCCTGAAAAGCCGGATCGGGCGTAGTGCCGAAATAACTCATTAAAGTGATTTCCCGGTCTTTATCTGTGCTTTTAAAGGTGCGCTCCAGGGTTTGCGACAAGTCGTCCAACTGCAAGCGATACAGCGCTTTTTTGCCCAGATCGTTGAGTACTTTAACCGAAGGAATCACATGATGGCCTCTGGCTTCGGCCAGCAGCGAGCAGTAATAACCGTCGGAAAGATAACGGTAACTGCTGCAAAGATTGATGATGCGGACCCGCTGCTGAGAGGGGTCTTGCTCGGTCGCAAGATAAGTTTCAAAAGTAATAACTTGATCGCTGGGATAATAAGGATTCCAGTCGGCAAGATCATCAACCACCAGAAGAGTACGCGCCATAACAAAAAACTCCTGTAAAGTTAGGTAAGGCTTAATTCTGTAACCGGCCCGTTGATTGCACAAGGACTTTCTCTAAGGATTGAAAAATATTTACTGATTGGCTTAACTGGGACTATGCTAACCAGTCGTAACGACTCCGCTATCAACGATGAGGGAGCGCGGATGGCGCTGATGATTGCGATTGAACAAGATTTTTTGGGATGATCCCGAATAAATCCGTTTATTGCTGTTTTTAAGTTTATCAGTGTTCATCGGTGTCATCCGCGTTCCCTGTTCCGGCGACCGAGCCATTACACTAAAACAAACTTGTAGGTTACCGTTATGTCTTATTGCCTTCCTCTTGCCGCTTTCGATACTTCCGTTTTTCCCGGCCATTATGCCGCCGCCCGGCAACGCTGGCTGGACTATGCAACAAAACTACCCGTTTATACGCAACACCGCTGTTATCGATGCGCCGGCGCCGGGCCTGACGCTGAAGAACTGTTTACCGACGCGCTCTGGATCGGCCCGGAAGAGGCTTCAAGAGTACTGGTTTTAATCGGCGGCACCCACGGCATTGAAGGCTTCGCCGGTAGCGCGGTGCAGATCGATCAGTTGGGTTTGATTAGCGAAGGCCATGTGCTTATTCCGGATAATACCGCGATGCTGATGATTCATGCCTTGACGCCGTGGGGTTATGCCTGGCAACGGCGTTGCGATGCCGACGGCGTCGATCTTAACCGCAATGCGATCGATTTTTCCCGGCCTTTGCCTGAAAACAAAGATTACGATCGGCTCAAAAATGTGTTTTATCTGGAAGATGCCGCAAAGCGGAAAAGGGTTCTCGCCGAGTTCGAACAACAGCATGGCCGCGTAGCGCTGGAAAAAGCGGTCAGCGCCGGGCAATACCACGATCCGACCGGGCCGTTTTACGGCGGCACAGCGCCCGCGCACGGCTGGCTGGTTAGCGAAGATTTGATGCGCCAATATACTTTGCAAGAGCGGGACTTGGCCGTCATCGACCTGCACACCGGGCTGGGTTCTTACGGTTATGGCGAAATCATTTGCGATCATCAGCCCGACAGCAAGGGAGCGCGCATCGCCAAGCAGTGGTACGGCGATTCGGTGGCCTTACCGTTGCTGGGGACGTCCAGTTCGGTGCCGAAAACCGGGCTGCTGGATTACGCTTGGCATGCGATTATGAACCAACGCAGTTGCTACATTACTCTGGAATTCGGCACGTTCAGCACCGATCAACTGTTCGAAATACTGCTACGCGACCATCAGCTGTGGGCGCAATCCGGCAACGAGCAAGCGCGTTTGGAGCACCGCCAAGTAATGCGTCATCATTTTTACCCCGATGACCGGGCATGGCGGGAAATGCTGTTGTTCCGCGCCAGACAAGTGATTGCGCAAGGCTTGCAGGGGAGGGCGCGTTGACCGTTATTATTCGCCCGGCGCTGGCAAGCGATCTCGATCAGTTGGTGCTGCTTGAAAAAGCCAGTTTCGATACCGACCAATTAAGTCGGCGCAGTTTAAAACATTGGATCAGCACGGAACATCGCGCGTTGTTGGTTGCCGAACTGGAACAAGCGATTGTCGGCTATGTGCTGATTATTTATCATCCCGGCACGCGTCTGGCCCGGGTTTATTCACTGGCCGTTGCGGCCGGGCACCGGGGCATGGGCATCGCCAAATTACTGATGGCGGCGGGTGAGCAGGCGGCCAGCGATGCGGGCAGGCTGCATCTGCGTCTTGAAGTCAGCGTCGACAACACCGCGGCGATTCAACTTTACGAAGCGCTGGGCTACCAGAAATTCGGCATATACCGCGATTATTACGAAGACCATAAAGATGCCTTGCGTTACCAAAAACGTATTCGCCGGCTCAGCGATAGTTTGCAACATCGCTCGGTGCATTGGCTAAGGCAAAACACGCCGTTTACCTGCGGCCCGGCATCGTTGATGATGGCTATGCATGGCTTAAACCGGGCTTATCAACCTTCCAAGGAAGAAGAGATCAACCTGTGGCGCGAAGCGACCACCATCTTTATGACCTCGGGGCACGGCGGGTGTCATCCGGTAGGTCTGGCGCTGGCGGCAAAGCGGCGGCAGTTTACCGTTGAAGTTTGGGTTAACCAGACCGGCGTGCTGTTTATAGACGGCGTGCGCAATGAGGGAAAAAAGCAGGTGGTGGAATTGGTCGATAGTTGTTTTAAGCGCGAAGCGCAAGAGCAGGGCATCAACATACATTACGCCAATATTACCCAGAATGATTTGGTCAGTGCCTTCAAAGCCGGGGCCATACCCTTGATCCTGATCAGCACTTTTCAAATGGATAGAAAAAAAGCCCCGCACTGGGTGGTGATGAGCGGCTTCGATGACGATTGCCTGTACATGCATGACCCGGACCCCGAAGAAGGACGGCAAAGCGAACTCGATTGCCAGTTTATACCGATCGCTTGCGAGGATTTCGACCGGATGTCCAGTTTCGGCAAGAACCGGCTTAGAACCGCAGTGATTATTTGGCCGGGGAGGAATTGAACAATAGAACGCAGATCGCGGGGATGATTATGACCGACACAGATGTAAGCGTTCAGTCCCCCCGCTTAGGAAAAGAGGGATTAGGGGAGATTTTATTAAATGAATCCCCTAATCCCATAAGCGCCAACTTAGGAACGTGCATGAAATAACTTCGGCAACTGGCTCCCTCTCCTGCTGGACGACTTGCATGGATGCAGGAGGTAGGGTAACGCAGGAGCGGTTACCGAGAGGGGTGAGGAGAATCAAATGCTCAAGTTATTTCATGCTTGTTCCTTAAGAAAACTCCCTTAAAAAGCCGCATAGGTGGGATTTTAGAACAGACCATGGACGTCCCCCCTAAATCACAAGACATCACTTTTGAAGAATTCTTGAACGCCTGAATAGCCAATTGATTAAATGGTTAAGCAGAAGACAAGTAATGACAACGAAAGCCAATGTAGAAAAAAAGATGGTTATAGCCTGAACATTAGACACAAACCATCGAGCTATGTCGGTAATCCCATCAGAAAAGCCCAGTTTAAGAAGCCAGCTTTTAGTTTGGCTTAATATACCGTGGTCAAAAATGATTTGAGTATAAGCAAAGCATAGACTGATTGCGGTAAACCAAAATACCACCCTATTCAATTTAAGGCTGTATTGATTTAACTGATGGCTGGACGCGTTCAATTCATTGCTAAGCTGGCCCTGCATATACGCATCCAAACGCTCCATTTCCTCCTTGATAAATTCATAATCCCGTTGCAGTTCCAAAGCCTGTTGCTGCATGGCGAACACCTCCCGGCCCTGAATCTGGGACGTGACCTCACGGAACCAATAGGCATTGGTGAACAACATGAATTCCTTGCGTAATGCTTGGACATTTTCAGAGCTGATTTTATCAACTTGCTGGGATGCCAATTTCATCAACCGATCGCGGTAATAGCGCAACGAAGCTTGATAAAACAGGGCTATCAGCAACATCCGACCATAAATGAGCGGCACATGAATCGGGGCAATCACCTTGCAAAAAAAGCGGCCGGCGCCCAAATGGACATTGGCATAATGGGTAAACCCGGCATAGGTTCCCAGTCCCCGCCATCTTCGGCTGCTGTGCTTAGCCATTAAGTCGCGGACAAATTCAGGATCATAGGCATAGCCGCCGAACTGAGAGCACGCATCGCTGGGAGCATCCACATACAAAGCCAAGGAAAACACCTTGTCCGCCACCTCCCCGGCGAGTTGTCCGCCCGCGTAGCCGTAAGCGGCATTGACAAATAAGCGGTCATCGTAAAAGTGATGGTAGGTTTTATCGAAATACAGCGGATTTTCGCTGTTACCGAAAAAACATTCCAAAAGAAAAGCAATCGGATGATTTTCGAGCGTTTCTTTAATAGGCTCAATCTTCAGCCGGCAGCTTTCTGCAACCAACTTCTTGGTGTTTTCCGCTAAACCCTTTAAAACAACTTCATCAATTTTTAATTCGTCCTCCTGTTCGACAAACGAAGCAAACAAAATCCTTGCCGATTTAGTGAAACGTAACCAAAGGCCCAACTGCAAACGTTCAATAAGCTGCCACTGCGAGTCGTCGCAGAATGCCAAAATATGCCACCAGTCGTCTTTATCGCCGGGCCGATAGGCGGAAAATGGCGTGGAAGGCTCGACCGATACCGCCAACACGCACAAATGATTGAAATATTGATAAAGCGCGACTTGGGAGATAGTGGCCGATAATTCATGTACCGGAGTGCCATCGGCAGTTAAAACCGGGCTGCCGTCGCTGTTTAACCGGCTTTCGCGAAGGTGCAATTCCAATGACCATGGCGGTGAACCGGCCTTGGGCTGCAAACGCCATTCTTTAATAGGCGCGGGTGACGGGCTTTTATATTCCGTGTCAAATAAAAAATCCCGGATGGGCGGCTGAAAATACAAATAACTTTGCGCTTCGGCATTGGACTTTTCCGATACCGCCGTTCCCCCATAGACTTTAGCGTCGACTTGATACAGCGGAGAAGTGGGCAAGGATTCCGTCGCCAAGGGTTTATCGGCATAAACCGGCAAATAAAAGGTGCAACCATAATGCTCAAGCGGACGACCATACACCAACAACATATTAAATAAGGCGCAAACAGCCGAATTATCGGGCTGTGCGGCGGATAAGCGCAATGCGAATGGGCAGGCAGTCTGGCTGAGTACCGTTTGTTCAGTGTTGAGTTGTGCCGCTAGTTGTGTATGTTTAGGCCAACCCAAAAAATCAAAGCCCTGCCAATCATCCGCATTAAAGCTGCCGCCCTCGGCAAAATACAACACCAATAAAGGAATTTGTTTGTCTTTGATGTCGGCATAGTGCGTCGGCCAAGTGCTGTCCATAATGGACAATACGTCCTGCCGCTCGGTAACAGGCAACAGGGCTAAGGCTAATTCTTGTTCTGCAAAGATACGCAAGGTTCTAACCATTTTGACTTGTCCGGGTTTGTATTTATTGATAACAGCGGGGAGTTGTGCGCCAGCTCATCCGGTTGATAAAACCGGTTAACTTTACCATAAACAGCCTTAGCGGCTAACGGGTCTGCGACCAAGGAGAGGAAGACGAAGACGAAGACGAGGACGAGGAGTCTCAACAGCCTTAGCGGCTAACGGGTCTGCGACGAATCAAAACCTCTATTATTCATATAACCAAAAGTCTCAACAGCCTTAACGGCTAACGGGTCTGCGACATATATGTCGGCAAATCAAGGAAATCTGTCCAGAGTTTCAACAGCCTTAACGGCTAACGGGTCTGCGACACCTGGCACTCGCAGCCCTTGGTATGCATGGCTTGCAGACCCCAAAATGGTGAACCTCTTGCAAGTTGTTAACTTACGCTTCCATTTTAATGATTTTCGCCGTTTAAATACAGCCAAGTCTTTGATTTTAAAAGATTGGCGAGTGATGTTTCGGTAAATGCTCGAAAAAATGCCAATAATTCCATGATTATCCGGACTTTTAATCAAAAAAACCGGGCTCATCGCGGGCATCGCAAAATCACTCGCCCATTCCTTCCGGCATCGCCAATGCCTTAACCGGACGCACGGCGATATGCGCCAACCACGAATGTGGCGAAACCGCTGCCGCCGTTGAATTAAGGTCCGTTTGTTGAGGGCTTTCCAAGGCCATGTCGTTGACAAACAGATAGCCCGGATAATGGAAGCCGTCCGCCATCTCGCCGATCCGGGTTTTTCCGGCATTCAGTTGCAAGCCGTGTTCCGCCAATGACATTAACGCCGCCTGATGCGCCGCTTCGGCTTTTTCCTTGGATTTGCACAGCACCACAAAATTATCGGCATAGCGGATCAGCTTAAACCCCGCCGTCTGTATGTCGGCATCGAAATCGTCCAGCATCAAATTGGTCAGCAACGGGCTTAACGGCGAGCCTTGCGGCAAACCGCGGCGGCGTTGCAACAGTTGCCCGGCATATTCAACCGGGGCTTGCAGCCAGGCCAACAAACCCGCTACCAGCGGTTCGTTGTCGCCCCATAAAGCGCGAAGCTTAATCTCAAGCCGTTGCCAGCACACCGTGTCAAAAAAATCCTCAATGTCCGCTTCATAAACCCAGCGATAGCCTTCCCGCCAAGCCGATTGGATGGCATAACGGGCGGTGATGCGCGAGCGGCCCGGACGGTAGCCATAGCTGTGCGGGGATTGGATGGTTTCGGCAATCGGTTGCAATATCTGCACAACCGCGCGTTGCAAGACGCGGTCACGGAACGGCGGCACGGCCAGAGGCCGGGGGCTGCCGTCGGCTTTGGTCAAGATGATGCCTTGCAAGGTTGGGGCGGAAAATTCGCCGTTAAACAGGCGCTCAATATCCTGTTCCAGCCGTTCCAGCAAGCCTTCGTCCGGGTCGTTGAGTTCCGCTTCCAGTGCGCCGTCGGCTTGCGGCGTGTTGCTGTTGATATGAGCGAGGGCCAGCAGCAAATTATCGCCGGCCTTGACCGCCGACAATAATGAGGCCGCCGGAAACGCCCGCCGACAACTCAATTCGCCGGCCGGCGTCTGTAATTGGTAACGCCCCCAGCCGAACGCGCAACGTTGGCCAAAGCCCGTGTATTGGCCGAGTACCCACAAATCCCAGGAAAAATTTTCCGGCTCCGGCACATCCAACGTGAGCTTGCCGGTCATGCCGCCCATCGGGTGGGCATTTTTGCCTGCGTCAGTGTAATGCACATCCAGCCAAAACAAATGGCTGTCATCGGACAGGTTAAGCGGCTCGGCTTGGGAGCGGGCGGATGCGGGCGCACTGCCCTGTTTAGCCAGCAACGCGGCGAAGTTGTCATGCAAGCGGTCGGCAAGCAGGCTCGCGCTTAGGTCTTGGTATTGGCGGCAATAACGCGCTTCGCCTTTTAAACGTCCGCGTGCGGCTTTATCCTTGAGCAAGCGCGCCGGACTTAAAAATTGAATATGAAAGCGCCGCACGCCTTGCCAAAGCCGGCATTCGGCAAGCAATTCAGTCATGCCGTAAGGGCTGAGTTGGTCGGTATGGCCCAGCGCCTGCCCGGAAAACACATCGTGCAGACTGAGCAATTCGCAATTGCGCCGCAAGGGCATGGCGGGATCATCGTTGACGGCGCTGGCAGGCAATTGCCGCAAGGCCTTAAGCAAATCCCGCAACAGCCCTTGTCCGCCGTTGAGCGCGTATACGGTAAAGCGGTAATACGTCCCGGCGGCATACCGTATTCGCCCGGATTCGCAGGCATCAATACGGATAAGGCTGTCAAATTGCGGCGGGCTGTCCAGCAGATTACGCAGGAAAGCCGATAAGGCCGGTTGATGGAAAAAGCCAAAGCGACCGGTTTGTCGAAAACGCAGTGTAACGATGACCCCGTGCAAGGGTAACAGCGGCTCTATAGATAGACTCATTACGGACACCAGACAAAGAATCGATTATAGCGGCATTTTGTGGCCTGTCGAAATGAATTGATCTTGTTGACGCTATCGGCATTCCGGTTGTTTCAATAGCCTTAGCGGCTAACGGGTCTGCGACTACGAAGAGATTGTTTATATGGTCCCTCTAAATGGTCTCAACAGCCTTAACGGCTAACGGGTCTGCGACAGCGGACACTCGCAGCCCTTGGTATTCAAGGCTTGCAGACCCCAAAATGGTGAACCTCTTGCAAGTGCTTAACTTACGCTTCCATTTTAGTGATTTTTGCCGTTTAAGTAAAGCCAAGTCTTTGATTTTTAAAGATTGGTGAGTGATTGAGCGGTAACTACTCCAACTATTTTCGATAAGTCCATGATTATCCAGTCTTTTAACCAAAAAAACCGAGCTTGTCGCGGGCATCGCAAAATCACTCACCCTTAGCATTTTGCAAGAGAAAATAACAGTTTTTCAGCACTCGCGCATCGGTCAGCGCGTTATGTGGCGTCGGGTTGGCTTGTCGGCAAATTCGCTACGCGGACAATCCGAGAACCGGGGTCAGGCTTTACATTGGACATTTTTTTAATGTATGTAGAAGAAGGACGGACCACGGTTTTTGTAAAAAAACTTATAGGATATAGTCTTGAATTATGCATTTTCTAACTCGCTTACATTAGAAATATATCTAGTTTCTTAAGTAGGTTGATTTCAATGCGAGCTTAACTCACCACGCATTTAATGTCCATATTTTTATGATGGTAATTGTTTTTTTGTCGCACTGCTCCGATGAAAACAAAAAAGAGGTCAGGTTACATTGCGGACTACCGAAAACGGACTAAAAGTAACCTGCCCCCCTTTTTTACATACCTTTTTACATATCCATTGGGAGTTTACCGAGCTCGACAGGAAAACGTATGAAACCAATTGCAAGTTGTTTAATGAGTCTTCCGACCGGTATTCCAGCATCATTAGATGGACACCTTGGAATGAAATCGGCAACAACTGGTCGGTCAACGGCCGATCATATCGGAACTACGCGAATGTCGGCTTCATCCGAACCTACACAGGGAGTGGTGGATGAGAACTTGAAGATCCACGGCATCGACAACCTATATGTCGCCGGGGCTTCCGTATTTCCTACCGCTGGTGTTTCCAATCCCACCCTGACGATTGTTGCTCTGTCCATCCGGTTGGCGGAGCATTTGACAACCAGACTGGTACGTCCAGGCTAAAAATAAAACGCGCCAGGATTTTTCGCGAAAGCTAAAATGAGGGTTGTCCGATTTTAGCAGCGAAAAATCCTGGCGATAATGCCCGCGGCTGAGCGCTTGCCCTCCAACCGCCATTTGTTGCGCTTCCTATGCCACTTTGCAGCTGTTGTACTCGACTACCAAGCGATGCATCAGATCGGCGACATAGGGAATATCATTAATGTCACCGACACCCTCGCCAGCATAGATACCCAGCGCATTGACATCGCATTCAAGCATGCTCTCGACTGGTACCACATCGACATACCGTTCCCAAGTAGTATTCCCGTCTGCATCGAGCGCGACGATGTCATGCTCGCCCGGACGATTGCCCACCAGTGGGCCGCCGGGCAATCCGGCTGGAATAAATTGCGGGCCGGGCGGGCGGCCAGCCGCTTCCCACATCTGGAAGGATGTGTTGGCGCGTAGCAGGCGGTGCGTCGCATTTGGCCAGACTTTGTTCAAACACACGGTCAGCACAGTGTCCTCCGCGCTTTTCGCATCGACGATCGCTTGCTTATAAAGCGGATGGGCCGCACTTTCCTTGGTTGCCGCAAAGCGCGTCCCCATGACCACCGCAGCGGCGCCAGCCTGAAGGCATTTGTGGATGTCACAGCCTGTGGCAATGCCTCCGGAGGCGACGACCGGGGTATCTTTTGCAACGACAAGAACCTCTTCGAGTGCGGCCATGAGCGGCTTGTTGCCTTGCACGTGGCCGCCAGCTTCCAATCCTTGGCAGACTAGGAAATCCGCCCCCAACTCAAGTGCCTGTTGGGCACCCATGGCATCGGAAACCTGGATACCCATCCGAACGCCGGCATTCCTAAGCTGCCCAAGCATGTAAGGACTTGGTAGCCCCCAGGAAAACAGAATCGTGCGCACACCAGCCTGGATGGCCGTTGTAAAGGAAAGCGCCGGGAAGTTGAGCACGAAATTGGCCATGTAGTTGCCGCGCGTGAGCGTTTTGACCTCCTCAACCTGTTTCAACGCCATGGCAGGTGAACGGAAACCCAAGGGTAGTGTGCCCAAACCTCCCGAGTCTGCCACTGCGGCCACTAGGCGCGGTGTCGCGGCCCCGTCCATTCCTGCTTGGATAATGGGATATTTAAGTCCGAACATCGCCATGAACTTCTTTGAGCATTCGCCCAAATCCTTCATGGCGACCGCAGAGTCAGCCGTGTGGTTCATAAGTGCCTCCTTTTGTTGGATAGTGGATAGGTTCCGCGTTATGTACTTGGAAGAACCTTGGCAAGCTGGGTGTTAACACGAATATTGTTGGGTGCGTCAAGGCCCATCTTTTCATACTCCGTAAAGGAGAGATTTACCCCTGGACGGAAGATGAGGCAGTGGGTCGATCCGCCAAAATGGAACATGCCCAGTTGATCTCCTTTTTTGACAGGATCGCCCGGCTTGACGGTGATTTCGCAACTCGAAACCTCGGCCATGCCGACCGGCATCACGCACATCAGACCGATTGCCGGGTTGTCGGCCTCAATGAAAATGAGCGCACGCGTGGCAACGGCAGTAAGGAATGCCTGTGAGTTATTGGGGCCGGACGGGTCGGCGCCAGCGGGATTGATGAACCCTTGGTAAATATTTTCTAAGTAGTAAGAGCCATTGACCACATAGGCCTTCCTGATGGTTCCGTCTACCGGACTGTGCCAGCGGTGATAGCTGAGTGCGCTGAGAAATGCCTGATAAACCGTGCCACCGGCAAATTGCGGTGTGTATTCATCCCAATTGAGCATGTTTTCCAGCGAGTAGGGCATGCCCTTGAGCCAGAACATCTCTGAAAGTGCGACATTTGTTTTGATTCCCAGTGGGGCCGACTCGCAGGCGTTGACGATGATACTGTCATCTCCCACGCCGGATACCGGGCGGACAGTAGACTGGAATTTGCGGGTAAAAAAATCGTCCCATGACGTGAACCCGTAATAGGGCTGGTCATCGGGTTCGCATTCGAAAATATCGGCAAACGTTGCGCCGGGTGAAATTGGATTTTCACCCTCCCCCAAGGCCGAGCTGGCTACGCCCACCATTTCGGACTGTGCTTTCGGGCTCAGCCAGGCGATGGCGACGTTGGCGGGGTCGTTTTGCACCAGCACGTAGCGCGAATCCGCGGTGACCAGGAATTGTGACCAGTAGTTAAGAATTTTCTTGAACTGCTGGTTGACCAAAGAGTTCGAAAAGACATCATAGCCGAAGGATGTTGCCATCGGCCAGTCTAGCAGCGCATTAATGGGGAATCCGATCATGCCTGCCGGCTCCAGCCCTGACTTGTCAACTGTCTGGTAGGCTTCCGGTGCCGTGAACATGATGGCGTTGAGCAACACCAGAAAATCCTCGAAAGTTTGGGGCTCCGGCTCCCAAATCAGCGACGTTCTTTTTTTAAGCAGATAGGCTTCGGCAAACATGCCTTGCACATTGGCATAGAGCACGGGGTCGGAATAGACCATTTGCTGGAGCTCCACGATGGGTTGGATGAGGGGCTGCGGATATTTGCTTGCATGATCTTTAAGTTTCTTTATCCAGGATTCAACCGCTTCCGGGTCTTTGGGCAACCAGCTGCCAGAACGGGCCGAGCTATTTAGTGTAACCATTTTGTTAGTCATTTTATGTTCCTCTTGTGATGTGTTAGAACTGCAACTATGCTCCTGATCGTTCGATCCGGGGGCTTACCCTAGATAGCAATGTTGCTTGCGCACGTATACGATGCTAGCAGTGCATTACCACCCCGAAAGTGTTTTTGCCCGTTCCGGTTGTTTTTCGCATGTTATTGGAATGCGGTTAGGCTACGCGACGGGCAGAATTAATGTATAAACAAAGCAATCAGAAGATGAGCTATTTGCCCCGGACTCTAACTTGCAAGTACCTATTACTGCTATTCAAGCCCAGGAACAGACAGTGCATATCAAACCGATTCCAGGGTTGTGGGCGCAATGAAGAATAAACCCATGCGGGGCAATGACGCTTAGGAATGTCTGGTAGAGCGTGCCTCCAGTGAACTCCGAAATATATTCGTCCCCGTTAAAAAAATATTCTCGAGCGGATAGCGCATACCTTTGAGCCAGAACATATCCGAAAGCTTGATAATTCACCTTAACTACAGAGTAGTTAATTCACCAATATCCATGATCATCTAGTGCTTATCATGTTTATATACTGATTATTCTCCGCCTGTGATGGGCTGGAAATAACCATGCCTCGGATTGCTTGAGCTTGAGCCTGGACCTTTCCATGTCTATCAATGGAACCAGATTCAGTTAATCAATGACTTCATTGTAACCTCAAATTACACCTTATTTACACATCTTTTCTATGTCTTTTTTCCATGTTCGGATAATTTTCTAAAGACAAAATTGCTCGAAGTGTGGCGTGCAGCTTAAGCCCCGCAATGCGGTAAACACCGCAAAAAAGGGAGCACAGGCCTTTGCCGAACAAGATGCCGCCCTGGATGCCAATTCCTTGTTGCCTGCCCATGCCAGGCAAATCGCTACTTCAATAGCCGTCAACTTAGCTAATACTATAAGAGTAACTAGAAAAATCAGCTTTAGCTGACAAACGATGACCCCGTGCAGGGGTAACAGCGTCTCTATAGATAGACTCATTACGGACACCAGACAAAGAGCCGATTATAGCGGCATTTTGTGGCTTGTCGAAATGAATTGATCTTGTTGACGCTATCGGCATTCCGGTTGTTTCAATAGCCTTAGCGGCTAACGGGTCTGCGACTAACACTTTACGCCGACATGGATACACACGTCGTCTCAACAGCCTTAACGGCTAACGGGTCTGCGACGCCGGCACTCGCAGACCTTAGTATTCGTGGCTTGCAGACCCCAAAATGGTGAACCTCTTGCAAGTGCTTAACTTACGCTTCCATTTTAGTGATTTTTGCCGTTTAAGTAAAGCCAAGTCTTTGATTTTTAAAGATTGGTGAGTGATTGGGCGGTAACTACTCCAACTATTATCGATAAGCCCATGATTATCCGGCCTTTTAACCTGGAAAACCAGGCTTGTCGCGGGCATCGCAAAATCACTCACCCTTAGCATTTTGCAAGCGAAAATAACAGCTTTTCAGCACTCGCGCATCGGTCAGCGCATTATGTGGCGTCGGGTTGGTTTGTCCGGCAAATTCGCTACGCGGACAATCCGGGTCGATGCCGCGGCATTTGAACAAGCTGACCAAATCGAAGGGCATGTAAAAGATGTTACGCGGCAACGACAACGCCCCGCCGAACAGTTCGCAAAACAGTACCCAATCATAAGCCAGACAATCCGCCCAGATTTCAATGGCGGCAAATTGCTTAAGCCATTCGCGCAAGTGTTGGCCGACAAAAGCCCGGTCGCCAAAACAGACAGCCAGCCGGTTTTCTTGCGCGGCAAAGGCTTGGGCGTGCCGACCGATAAAGCGAGTGTGTTTCAGCACGTTTTCAGTAATCCAGGTATCGCATTGGTCTTGGGCGTAGTCGTTAAACTCGGCGTAAAACTCCCGCCCGCATTCGCTGACCAAGGCCAGACTGATTAAGGTGGTGTGCTGGTGCAGGCCGGTGAATTCGCTGTCGTAGAAGAGTCGGGTGGGCTGTTGTGGCATAGCTTAATTGGTGTTTAAAGTTGGCAGGTCGTTTTGGCCCATGGCATGTAAGGTTTGATGCGTGTTGTTGCCAAACCATTTGAAGCCTTCTTGCTCGCCTTGTAAGGCTTGGCCATTGGCGTAGGGGTAAGCGACCGGCAGCGTTTGTCGATTGCGGTCACCCACGCTGCACAAGGCTTGCAGGGCTTGGCTGTCAATAAAAGTGGTGCTGAACGGCTTCGATATACTTATGCTGTTTTCCAGCGTTTGCTTTTCCAAGCGGTAAAAGGTGTTGAGTGCCTCTTGCTCGGGCCATTGCGGATTTTGGTAAACGCTTGTGTAACGTGGCGAGGTTAGATTTGCGTAGCGTTGTGGACGGTCAATAAAGAATAGTCCGCAGATCGTGAGTTTGACCGAACCTAAACCCAATGGCTTGCCTAAGCCTAGACGGTGGCAAAAGTGTTCGTCCGGGTTAATGGCTTTGCACAACAAAGACAGTTCATCCCAACTTAGGTTGTTAAAATCAATATGAAAATACAGACGGGAATCCGCCGGCATGGGTTGACAACTCAACTTTTGTTTTAGATTTTCCAAAGGATATTGGCTTACCCAAGAGTTTTGTATAGCCGTGTCTTGGGCGTGGTGTAGATAAATTTTGCGTCCGTTCGGTTGATGACGGCTCAAGTCCAAGTCTTTTTTGGCAATGTAGCCGCCGCCATTAGGGTTTTTAAAATACATGCAAGGCGCAGGCGGTTTAGGCCCGGCAAGGATTTTCAGGAGGGTCTCCGGCATTAGGTCAATTTGGATTAAGCTGACGGCATCGGAAAAACGCACACGGGCGGCAAGATTATAGGATTTTAACGTAGTGTCGGTTTTTGCTTCCGCCACGACACCAAACAACGCTTCGGCAGGAGTCAAGCCAACGCCTGTTTGCTCCGGTTTTCTAAATTCGTTGCCCCACGGTAGCAAGTTAGGGCTAATGTTGCCGAACGCTTTATAACTATCGCCGTTAATTTTTTTACGCCAAATCGCGGAATAACTGATTTCGGTCACTTGCCCAGATGCATCAATATCAAAATAGACCAGTTCGCCGGGAGCGGGTTGCCAGTAATCATCGTCATTTTTGTTTGTCCGGTAGCCTTGCGGCAAAAACGGCGTTTGGCTTTTGGCGTTTTTAGAATCTTTGGCGCATTGTTGGGCGATGGCGGCAAAGTCGTCTATGACTTTTTGGGGGATCGGCAGCTCTTTATCACCATAGCTGTTGGCTGGCGGTATAGGGATAAATTTTTCGTGTTTTTTAGTGTGCGGTATTTCCGCTTCGCGGCCCTCGATGCCCAGCGCATGGATTATGCCGCGTGTATATTGGGCTTTTTCCGGTTCCGGCAGTTGGTCGTAATGTTGTTGGCTGATGATTGCAGCGGGTTCGTTAAATCTTAGTTTTTGCCCCAACAGGAATTTGCCGTTTTTTATGTTCAGTTGCGGTATGTCGGTGATGGCGTCGGCTAATGATTGTTCTTGTTTAGGCAATTTTGCGTAATAAAATTCATGTCGTTTGGCATGGTAGCAATTGGGTTTTTGGGAGTCCAAAAAACTGTTTCTTTGCTTGAAAACACGTTTGTCGTCGTGTCTATAACCATCAATGTACGCCGAAAGCCAGTTGAATATGTTGTTGTTTTCTCCAAACAGCCGTTGCCATTGTTCAGGGATGTGTCTTGAACGTCTTAGATCAATGGTTGGCAAACATAAGGGCCTGAGTAGATAACTCTCTTCACCGTTAGGCTGTTTTACCTTCTTAAGCTGGCCTATCGCCGATAAGCCTGTACCCACTTCTTTACGCACAGAATAGGCCGATTGGTTGAGTACCCGCAACGCCGATTGGCTTAAGGCTTCCGCAACCGATGACACCATGCCGCGCAGGCTGTTGGCGGGAATGGCTTGGCCGTCTTGGTAGGGCGTGACTGTTCCGGCTTCGGTTTCCGTTCCGGTGCTTTGATGGTTGCCGATGACGGTCGGTGTCAGCAGTTCTATTTCACAAACCATCCGACCGGAAAAGCTGTCTTTCTCCCAGTAATCATGGCGGATATGGGTGGATGCCAGTTCTTTATAAGCGGTTACCGGGGTATTTCTGTTGTTGATTTTACCGGTGGTGGGGATGAACTGGTAAGGGTTTAGGAATTCGGGCATTACTGTTCTCCTTGTGATTTTGTATCAAGGCGGGTGTTTAAAGATTCAAGCCACGATTGCATGGCGGCCAAGTGTTTGGTGTCTTCGCACAGTTCCGGCCAATTTTTTAGGGCTTGTTCGCCGTTGGTTATTTCTGTCAAAACAATACTGCCAAAACCTTTCGCTTTACCCCACCCCACCGTCAAATCTCCTTCCAAGGCATCGCGGAGCAGTAAGATTAACAAACCCTTTTGCCAATCGTCCAAGCTGTTTTTCAGATACACGTCGGTTTTTATTGCCGTGGCGGTGGCGGCATTGGCGGTGTACAGCGCACCGTCGGCCACGCCGCCGGTGAAGCGGTCCACCGCGTTGAAGGTTTGCGTGTGTTTGCCGGTATTTTCGGCGACGGCATCGCTTAGCCAGATATTGCTTTGTTGGCCGGTGCTGCCGAACAGTTCGCCGATCAGTCTGTCGGCTATGCGGTTGGCCTGTTGCTGGTCGTCGTTTGGTTTTAACCCAGCTTTGTCGATTAATAAAGTCAGCAGGATTTTCCGGCAGTGGCTACGCATCACGCCTTTTAGGCTGCTTGCGGGGATGACCAGTTGGCCTTGCGGGTCGCGGTAGTATTCCAGTTTGGCCTCGCCGGAGCCTTTGTCCGGTTTTACCCGCTCCGGGTCGTTGATGAGAATGGGGCTTTGGGGGGTGAGGGTGAGGCTAAAATGTTGCAGTAATTTCCCGGCCGTCGGCGGCGTGGCATCGGCAAAGCTTTGCGCTAGCCACGGCAAGTTTGAATCGGCTTTGCCGTCGGTCAACCATTTTTGCAAGTTTTCACTGCCGAGGGTTTCAGTGCGTTGTAATTGCCAAGCGATTAGCCCTTGTTGGTTGCTTTTACCTTTTCCGAGCTGGCTGAACGGGCTTGCATCCAGTTGCCCCAATAAACCGAGCAGTTGTTTGATTTGGGCTTCGTTCAGGTTGTCCGCTTCTATTTCACAGTTGAACATGTTGCTTTCCGGCACATAAGCATGGCTGTACAGGAAGTTGTCTTTTGCCGTGCCGGTGATCGGGTTGATGGCGTTGCGGGTGCGTTTGGGCGTGTTGTTATCGTCTTGCATGGCTAGTGTTGCGCAAACGGCATCGTAAATGCGTAATGCGCCCATGTTGCCGTCGTCCTTATTGGCGTTGTTTTTGGCGCTGCCGAATAAGGCTTTGCCGATGTCGCTGTCCTTGCCGTAACGGGTGTTACATAAGCTAAGCAACAAGCCGCGCAAGCTGCTGGCTGGGATGTAAGGTTTGCCTTCATCGGCTAGGCAAATGGCGGTGTAAGTGGGGCTGGTTATGTCTTTTCCGGTTTTGGTTTTGGCAATTTCCCGTCCTGAGCCGATCATCAGCGCGGTTTTGTTGGTGAGTGTGCCGGTAATTTTTAGACGTGGGATAAGTTGTTCGGTCATAGCCATTCGCCTCCTGCGTAGTTGGCAAAATCAATATGGATAGCCTCATTAACGCGGATTTCGCCAAAGCCGTTTTCCCTGATAAACGGGTCGGTTTGCCACGTGTCGCTGTCCCGGTCCGTGGCGGGCGGCAACCCGAGTTCTTGCCAGTCTTTAAGCAATCTGAGGATGGTTTCGGTATTGCTGTTTTCGGCGGCTTGTAAAACAAACACGCTGCCGGGTTGCGTCAGCCATTCCGGTTGGTAGGTTTGTTTATCCCGGTAATGCCGCCAATAAAATTCGCCGCCGACACGGGCTTGTTGGGCGAAGTAGTGGCTTAAGCTGAGTTGCCCATCCGATTTTTCATGCCAATAATCGGCATAGAGTTTTTTTAGCGCGCACTTATCGCCGGTGGCTTTCAGGTTTTCCGGTTCGGCAAATAAACGCGCTTGAGTTTGCAGGGTGATGATGTAGCGGTTGTTTTCAAGCGGCTTGATTTCCGGGCAGTTGATCATCGGCTCGGGCAGAAGGCTGAATTCTGCCGTGGCTTTGGTTTTGCCGATGCCGCATAAGGGATAAGCCAGGATTTGCTTGAGCGCGTCGATTGCGTGAACTTTTTCACTTTCCTCCAAGCGGCTTAGATTGATTTCGGTGTACCAAACATCGTCTTTAGGTTCTATGCACTCCAGACTGAATAAGGCTTCGTCTTTGGCTTGGTTGGTTTTTTCATTAATCGCGGTGCGGACAACCAGATGGCGTTGGTAACTGGTCTTAGGCCGGTCTTGAGCCTTATGGGCTTGACAGTAGTTTTTGTGTTTCCAATCGGGTTGAAAGGCAGGGGCGTAAAATTTGCCGTCATTTTCGATCAGGAAGATTTTTTCCGGCTCCGGCGTGTTTGCCAAATCAAGCAATTGCTCATCATAAAAAGCCAAACTTAAGGGCAGCACCGCCGCCCGTTGAATGCTTTTTATAGGCGTGGCAAAAGCATGGCGGATATGGATTTTGTTAAACCAGTCTTGGCCTTTAAGTTCAGGGTATTGTTGGGCTATTGCCCCGATGATGGCGTTGCCGGGAATAAAATCCTCGCTGACAAAACGGTTGCTGTTGGGTAAATGCGGTTTGGCGATGCAAAACGGCCGGTCGATTTTTAGACAGATGCCGAGGCGGTCAATTTTATCCCATGCACTGCTTGGGGAGTTGGCCGGGATGGGATTGTAAGTGCATTGTGCGGCTTTGATGCGCCCGAATCCCGTACCTTTTAATGCGCCGATGGCGGGCAGATAGTTAAGGGCTTTACTTAGCCAAACATGACAGTTTAGCGCTTCTTTTTCACTGAGTTGGGCGGTGACGTTGCCGCAAAATTTAAGCTCATCGGTACCGCCGGCGAACAAGGATTCTATGACTTGCAAGTTGCCTTTTACGGTTGTACCTGTGCTTGCGTCAATGCCAATACGGAAACGCGGCGGTGTATTAACGTCCATTTTTGCATACTGGTCCGGCTCTAGCGTCCAGTAATAACTGAAATTGAATTTAGCGCGTTGGGGAGCATTTGAAGCTTCGCTTTCTTCATCGGAGGGCTTGCCGAAATAACCGATAACGCTATCCAGCTCAGTCATTGGCTGGTTGGCATCGTGTAACTGACGCTGAAAAAAATTCAGGGTGTGCAGCAAGTTGCCGCGAATTTGGCTACCCAAGAATACCGGCCGGCCTTCCGCATCTCTAAGCATGCTCATGTCATAACCAAAGCGTTGCGCGCCGGATTTGTGGCTTAGGAAGGGAGCCGCCAATGTTAAATCAATGGTGAATCGGTAATGTTGGATGTTCATGGCTATTTTTCCTCCGACGATGGCATTGTTTCCGGCCATAAATAATCCCAGCATTGCACCAAGTTCAACCACATCAAGGCTTGTTGGATGATGTGTTCGGTTAAGGGGCTGTTTTCGTCGTGCAAAAACATATTGTGATTGGGTTGCTCGGACAATAGGTATTGGGTTTGCGGAAACAACAGTAATTCTAATTCTGCCAGGGTGCCTTTGAGTTGTTGCTTTTCTTCGTTACTGCCGGCAAGTTGATATAGCCGGATCAAGCTGTCGGCAAATTCGGAGTAATTGTCGATAACCAGGCATTTGCTAACAGCGTCTTCGGTGATGGTCAGTTTCCGTGCCGCCAGGGCGATGGCGTACACTTGGCTTTTGGGCAGGATTTCCCTTAAGTTTTTAAAGTCCTGCAATGCTGTTTTGGCCAATTCATGTGCGGAAAGGTAAGTACGGTAAGTTGCCAAGTCGCCGTAACGATGGCTAAAAAAGCTGTCTAAATCTTCGGCGGGATAGTCAATGGATTCCAGCACCAGATAGTCATAGTAATTGGCGCTGCGCCCTTGTTCGTCAGGATGGTTTTTTATCCGATCCGCCAATTGTTGGGCGAGGTCACGCATTTTGTAAATCGGCTAATTGTGTTGGCAGAACACAATACCACCGGCGTGGGTTAGGGGTTTAGATTTTCCATTGAGTGTAATTTCCCATTCTTGGCTGGTTTTGTAAAAGAAATTCATGAACTCGAAACCTTTCCAGGCGGGTACAACAAACAGCATTTCATCACCACCCCAGAGTAGGGTTTCCAGACGCAATTGTTTTTTTTCATTAAGCCAACCAAAACCTTGTGAGCAATGCTGAATTAAACTAAATAGAAATAAGCGACGTAAATTTTTGACCTGCAGGTCGAATTCAATCTGGTCTTGTTCATTCTCGACCAGTTCCGCCTGTATTTTGCTAAAACCGTTGCCGTCAAAATAAATGACAGCGATTTTGCCGTTAAGGCTGGGAAATTCGGGGGCATGGCTTAATGCCGCAAGATCTTGGGTAAATTTCGTTTTTTTATAGTCTTGGACATTTGCTTTGCCGGGTAAGGATTTTTCGAGTTCCAGAAATTCATTTTGGTAAAGTTTGCTGCGTTGTCTTCTACCGTATACCAATTTCAATTCGGCAAATGGATTGGTCAGTGCTTTTTTTCCATCAGGAAAATCGGCTAATTTATAGGCTTTGCGTATCCCATCGACCGTGCAAGGCTTAACCGGATTTGTTATTTTCCCGTCTACGGAAATGCTGTTCTGCTGGAGCTGTAAAGCGCGGATTTTGGCAATTAATATTTCCTTGGCTTTTTTAAAATTATCGCTTCGGGCATCCGCGACAACAAAGGTGAAATAACGGTAATTGTTTTCAGTGTTGAGGAATTTAATGACCCTATCTTTTATATCAGTCGGGTTGTCTTCCCGGATTACCTGAAACAGGCCAACCGATGCCCCTGTACTGATGGGTATGAGAAAGTTTTCAAATTCTTTGATAATGTCATCGATCGCCTGTTTTAACAATAAACTTCCGCCGCGAATGATGCTGATTTGGTTGGTGTCGAAAAGTGACGTATAAATGTTAACCGCTTCAATACGAAGATAATGGGTCATGATTGGAGGATTCCGTATCCGTATAATAATGGGGTGTATGGAAAGAATTAATGGTTAAGGTATGCGTATTTTGATTAATTTGAACAATGATTCTGGCCGAACTTGAACACCTAAAACCTAACGCATCAGTGGAAGTGACTTTTTTACTCTAAGTGTTCAACTTGGGTCAAGGAATTCAATAATCAACTCGTGGATTATTGAAACACATCGCTGGCGTCAGGCTAATCAATGCGATGGTTTTAAGGTGCTCATGGAGCGGTTTCGTCGCCGAACATTGCAGCCACTGCCTTCAGCCTAAAATTATCTAACAAGTTGAAATTGTGTGTTTAACTTAAGTTGGCGCTTATGCTTTAAATCTACACTTTAATTTAAAGGAAGAGGTGAACATTTACCCAGTAACACAGATAAGGAACGCATATGAAATAACTTAGACACCTGTCTTTCTCCTGCTGGGGAGGTGAGGTGAAATAAAATGCTCAAGTTATTTTCATGCGCATTTTTAAGCCGCGAAAAAACCGCGTTAATCATAACCGATCCGCGTTCTATTTCTATCGGATTCATCAATTGCGGATTCACCTTTTCAGGCAAAAAAAAGGCCGATGCACAGGCATCGGCCTTTTTACTCAGCTTATCGGCTTACAAGCTGTTAACCGCATTCAGCTCTTCGAAAGCTTGCTCCAGACGAGTCACCAT
>SXGU01131338.1_pt1 | contig 27936 bp, 26 predicted proteins | sample 3174531 | NCBI WGS metagenome assembly SXGU01 (sample SAMN11356863, study PRJNA531348) | freshwater metagenome | isolation source: freshwater sample F1-140 | place: China: Fuxian Lake, Yuxi | collected 2017-12-25 | reverse complement strand
TCCGGTGACGCCAGAAGCGTGGCGATACTCAGCCGGTCACCCTGGGATGCCTCGGAGAGCGCAACGAGCGTTGGCAAGGTCTTCTTGCGTCGCGCAAGATCACTGGTCGGCTTTCCGGTGCGATGCGCATCCCCCCAGATGCCGAGGATGTCATCCCGGATCTGAAACCCCAACCCCATCGCGAACCCAAAATCCGCCATCGCCCTGACCGTCTCTGACGACGCACCAGCAACCTGTGCCCCCATTGCAGCGGCACAGGAGATCAGCGCCGCCGACTTCCTCGCGATCATGTCGAGGTACGCCTCGGGCGTCACATTCGCCAAACCGACAAATTCAAGGTCAAGGTGCTGTCCCTCAGTGATGATCAGGTTTGTCCGCGCGAACCGCCTCACAAGGTCGGTGACCAGTGCCGGGGAAACGCCCGCGTCGACAAGGTCAAGGAGTGCAAGCGTCGAGAGAACGTGCATGCCGTCGCCCGCGTTGATCCCCTGCGCTTCTCCCCAGACCTTCCAGACAGTCGGGCGGTGATGGCGTTGCGTGTCCCCATCTTCGATGTCGTCGTGGATCAAGGTGAAGTTGTGAAGGAGTTCCAGCGCTACCGCGATTGGAAGTGCCAGCGAGCCATCAGCCCCGCACGCCTCGGCAGCCAGGATTGCGAGCAACGGACGAAGGCGTTTCCCAGTTGGTGATTGCCCGGGTTCAAACTCTTCGTCGACCCATCCGAGGTGGTAGCGCATCATGCCGTAATGCGACGGCGCTCCGGCAATGAGGTCGGCGGTCGGTTCGGCGATACGGGCGGTTCGCGTATCGGGCGCATGTCGCGAGACGACTTCGCGCATTCCTGCATCAATCCGCCAGATCCAACGCGAGCGTGCACGCTCAAGACTGCTCATCACATCACCCCGGAGGTTCCATGCACGCCATCCAGCGAAGCGTATTGAGCTTGATGGGCGCCGGCGTGGAGTGGTGATGTCACATTCGCATCAACCACCCAGCACCGCCAGTGCCCAACGCGCAAGCGGGCATGCATGCCGGAGGACCACGTTGATGACAACATAGCAGCGTATTTACACAAAAGGGCCACCGGCGAGGGGGCGAAGCGTGCTTGCACACAAGAGGACAACCGCTTGGGGTGGTTGGGTTGCCGTTCTGGGTCAATCGTAACGGTCAAGGGATCCGCACTGCCCGGCTTCGCATCACTTGCACAATCACGAACGTCCAAGTATTTCAGCAAGGAGTTCACGCACCGAAGGACCAAGGTCAGGGTGGCGCAGAGCCATCTCCACATTTGCCCGAAGGTAGCCAAGCTTTGTCCCGCAGTCGTACCGTGTCCCCACGTACTCGCACGCAATCACCGTCTCTTCAGCGAGGAGCCGCCGGATGCCGTCGGTCAACTGAATCTCGCCTCCCGCACCCGGTGTGGTCTCGCGCAGCTGCCCAAAGATGGTCGGCGTCAGGATGTACCGACCCATGATTGCCAGATTGGACGGCGCCGTGCCCACTGCCGGCTTCTCCACCATGTCCTTGATCCGGTGCAGGCGGGGACCAATGCCCTCCACGTCCAGCACCCCGTAGCGTGAGACATGCTCCATCGGCACCCGCTCGACCGCTATCACCGAGCACCCGTGTTCTTCGTAAACCCGTATCAACTGCGCCATGACCGGGTCATGACCCCCGTCCATGATGTCGTCGGGAAGGAAGACGGCAAACGGCTCGTGTCCGACCAGCGGTTCGGTCAGGAGGACTGCGTGGCCAAGTCCGAGGGGATGGGTCTGCCGAACGTACGACATGCTTGCCAAAGAAGCGACCCCACGGATTATCGCCAGGTTGGCTTCATCACCCTTGCGCTCAAGTGCGTGTTCGAGCTCACGGCTTGCGTCGAAGTGGTCCTCCATTGCCCCCTTGCCCGCCGCGGTGATCACGACGACCTTCGAGATGCCCGAGGCGACGGCCTCTTCGACCCCGTACTGGATAACCGGTCGATCGACAACGGTGAGCATTTCTTTCGGGACCGATTTCGTGGCCGGAAGCATGCGCGTGCCGAAACCTGCTGCCGGAAAGACTGCTGTTCGGACTGGCCCGAACGTGCCGGTCCCGAGGGTTGAACTGGTGGGGAGGCGGCGCGTCGTCATCCTCGATGTCCTCGGGTCTGTGTCGACCAATCTCACTTACATGAGCCGTGCGTGGACCGACCCCGCCGGACCCGGTCCACGCAATCAATGCACTTTGCTCAGTGCGGGTTAAAACGGGACACGTCCCAATCGTGTAGCCACCGGACCCGACCACCAAGGATCGCTTGCGCCTAGTAGCATTCTTCCGTCAACCAGTCGCTAGGCGGGTGCCACGTCATCAAGGGTTTCCGCGTGATCCAACGAAACGTAGAAAAAAAGAGCGAGGGTGTGGGGTGGTAAGGACGCAGGCAATGCGCGAGTGCGGTTGCCTTGGTTCGAGGCACCGCATGGTCTTGCACAACCATGTCCACTGTCCTGACTGATGCCTCCGGGACTTCAATCGAAAACGAGAAATGACCCAACCAACGTCGACCGCGCTGCGCCTTTTTGTTGCAATGCCTCTTGCCCAAGACGCTTTGGCGCGAGCACAGGCAACCATTGCGGCGCTACGCACGGCTGACACCAGTGGGGATATCCGTTGGGTCCGACCGGAGGGTCTCCACATTACCCTGGCGTTTCTCGGACAAGTGCCAAGCGAAGCCATCACTGAGGTCATCGACGCCCTCGCCGAGGTGGTCCTGCGTGATCGCAAACCGATCTCCCCCGATGGTCATCCCCTCCACCCAGACCACTTGGGTCTCAGCCTTGACGTGGTCGAACTCTTTCCTACGCCCCAGAAACCACTGGTAGTCTCGTACCGCGTCGGTGGAAGCATCGGGCCTCTCGCACGTCTCGCGTATGCGGTACGTGCATCACTCTCCAAGATCACCCACATCGCGGATGGCTCGTCGTTCCGGGCCCACGCAACTCTCGGTCGGGTCCGTTCCGGGAAACGCCCTATGCCGTGGTTGCGAGAAGCACTTGCGGGGCATGACAACCACACTCCGGCAACATGGAGCCCGGACGGGATCGAACTGTGGCGCAGTGAGATGGGGGTGGGGGGCAGCCGGTACGAACCCCTTGCCCGTCTGCTGTTCGATCGGGATGAACATCATCTGACTTCGGCGGCCACGCGGTCCTGACTAGTTCGGCATTCGCAGCAAATGACCCTCCAGCCACGGCGTGACGGGGCAGCAGGCGCTAAGCGGTTTTTACGTTGAGGGGGCGACAGCGTGGGAGGGAAACGTATTTAGACAGAAGGGGCGACGGCGTGAGGTTGTTACGATCCATGACATGGCTGACCGACCAAAGGCCGCGGTTCTCGGTGCAGGAGAGCTTGGGATGGCCTTCTGCGCATTGCTGGCAACACGCTTCGCTCCGATCGAACTGTGGGAACCGGATCCAGACACTGGCCGGGCGGCACGCAAGACGGGGCATGCCGGGCGAGTGTCGGCCGACTTGGCCGGGACCGTTTCCGATGCGACTGTCGTGATTGTGACGACTGAGGCGAGTGACCGCCCAAGAATCTTGACCGACATGGCGCGTCATCTGACGTCGGGTGCGGTCGTGATCATTGCCGGAACCGGTCACGAGCGCGCCCTCGAAGACGCCGTTCGCACGCTTCCATCACACGCAAGCGTTATCTGCGCAACCCCGATTGCCTGGACCCGACCGCGTGCACCCAAGGGAAGCGAACTTGTTTCACGACCGAGTGGGGTGGGTGCGTCATCCGCCAAGGGATCGTCATCCGTGCGACCATTCGCCGATGCGGTCGCCGGCATCAGTCCGTCACCGTCGGCACATCCGGACGCGGTCGGCGTGGTGCAAGCAATCCTCGAGGCCGGAGGCGCCACGGCGTTCTTCACCGACCCGCGCGAATTCGACGCCCTGGCCGTCGCTGCAACGGTCTTGCCGACCCTGATCGCGGCCACGCTTGTGCGCGTCGTCCTCGGGGAGACACCCACCGCCTCAACGCCCAACGACTTCGATCGCGCCGGGGGCATCGCCTTCGCCGAGATGACGCGCTCCTTGGAAGACCCGTCTCAAGAGATCGAAGGCGACGTGACCGTTATTTCCGACCATGCCATCAGGTGGATTGATCAGATCATCGCCGATCTACACACGACACGGCAGAAGATCCTCGATGGTGACACATTCCCAATTGGCATTGATACAACTGCAAAGCGCCGGCAACAATGGATAACCACCCGCAAGTCATCGCCCGAACTGGCCATTCTTCCAGACCTGCCCACCCCGTCGCGACGTCGATTGTTCTTCTAGCGCAGAGCATGCTTGTCGCGCAGGCGGTGGTAGGCTAGCCGGCAACTGAGTGGCCAACACTCCATATTCATCAACATTGACATACAGGGATTGCCATGACGCAGACGCTGTCGTTACCAACCACGCTTGCAGTTCATCGGGCAACTGACCCGCTTCCGCAAACTTTCATGGGATTTCGGCGGTCTCACGGCAGACCCGGCATCCGCAATCACCTGATCATCCTTCCTGTCGTTGCCGGTGCACACCTTGTTGCCCAGCGAATCGCTGCCCGCGTCCCAGGTGCGATCGCTGTTCCTTACCTCGATGACGGCGTAAGTGGCAAGGAAGACGAGGCAATGACAGACCGTGTGCTGATCGGCGCGGCCTCGGCACCGAATGTCGCTGCGGTGCTTCTCGTGAACCAGGCGAATGATGGCCGTGACAACCGTATCGCCCATGAAGCACTCCTGAGAACTCCCGGGCGGCCAGTGTCAACCATGTCAATCGAAGCATGCGGCGGATCAGTGAAAGCCATCGCCCATGGGACCACGGTCTCCCAGGTCCTCGCGGGTGCAATCGCCAAAGCTGAACGCGAGGAGTTCCCAGTCAGCGAACTCATCATGGCTGCCGAATGCGGTGGTTCTGACGCGACGTCTGGCATGGCATCGAACCCGGTGGTTGGCGTGTGCGCCGACATACTGATCGACTTCGGCGGAACCGTCTGCTTTTCGGAAACAACGGAGATGATGGGCGCCGAACACATCCTTGCGCGACGCGCCTGCAATGAGGAAGTTGCCCGCCGGATCATTGAAATCGTCGCGAATGTCGAAAAGGCCGCTAACGCGGTGGGTGCCACCGTCGCCGGAGGTAATCCGACCCCCGGGAACATGGCCGGTGGCCTTTCAACCATCGAAGAGAAGAGCCTCGGGTGCATCCTCAAGGGAGGAACTCGGCCGGTTCAGGGTGTCCTCGACTTCGCACAACCCATTACCGGAAAGGGTCTTTGGTTAATGGACACACCGGGCCACGACGCGGTGTCAGTCTCGGCGAAAGCCGCCGGCGGCGCCCACCTCAATATCTTCACCACCGGACGCGGGTCTCCACTCGGAAACGCGATCCAACCCGTCATGAAGGTCTGTGCCAACGCCGCAACAGTCGCGAAAATGTCCGACAACTTCGACTTCTCGGCCGCACCGATCATCTCCGGCCTCGCGACGAAAGAAGCGATGGGTCAGGATCTCTACCGGCTGATGATCGCCGTCTGCAGTGGTCAACTGGCCGCTGCAGAAGCAATCGGCCATTACGAGTTCGCAATTCACCACATCGGCATCCTCGACTAATCCACGTACGAATTGGGGAAGCGATGGTCCCACTCGCGCGATCAGACTGGCGCCCCGGGGACCTCCCGTTCACATCGACCCGGCCAGTCCCGCACGAGTATCCGCCTTCCTGTGCTACGATCACCCCCGCGGTGCCGTGTCGTCTAACGGTAGGACGCTTGACTCTGAATCAAGTAGTTGGGGTTCGAATCCCTGCACGGCAGCCACTCGGTTGCCAATGCGCACTGCATGACTCCGAACCACCCAGGCGTATGCTTCAGGGTGCCAGTGGTTCGTGTGCCGTAACCGTTTTCTGGTGCGTAGCTCGGTAGGACGCGCATGAGTTGGCCCGATCTTCCCACCGCAGCGACGGTTGCACGCCTCACGGAGGCGCTTCAGGCCCTCGGATCCGCCACCGTCCCGACGGTCACGTCACTTGCCGAGGCGACCGGCAACCCGTCCCGGCCATGGCGGGACTGTAGGTCACTGGTTACTGTTCCGGGTTCGTTTAACCCATTGCATTGGGCGCATCTCGAACTGCTTGCCTACGGCGTCGAGACCGTGTCGGCAGATGCCGGAGCGTTCATCCTCAGCCCGAATACGATCGACAAGGCACGCCCACTTGGCATGGACCTTTCCGACCGGGCATGGACGATGCAGACGACACTCGAATGGGCCGGACAACATGATCCCCGATTGGCCCGGACGATACTTTCAGGCCTTCTCCTTAGTCACGGCCTCTACGTCGACCAAGCCCATGCCTTGCGCCAAGCATGCACCAATCTCCATGAAGTGGGTCTCTGGTTCGTCGTGGGCTATGACAAGATCGTGCAGATTTTCGACCCTCGGTATTACACGGATCGCACCTCCTCTTTGGACACCCTTTTCAACCTTGCCGGTTTCCTTGTTGCACCGCGCGACGCAGCCACTCCTGCCGACCTTGCCAACCTGCTCAATCTCCCCCAGAACCTGTCGTATGCCACCCGGATCAGGCCGATTGAGCTTCCGGCCACATTCGCCAATGTCGCTTCCACCGGCATCCGCACCCGGGCAACGCTCGGGACCACCCTCTCGGCCGAAGTCCCGCCACCAGTCGCGTCAATGATCAAAACCCGGCGCTGCTACTGACCGGAAACCGTTTCGAGAACCTTCAGGAATGCGCGCAACGACGCTGACGTGAACGCCTCCTGGTTCTCGTGCCGTCCATCGAGACCCGTTCTCACCTCAATCACGCTAGGTGTTGGTATCGGCCCGGCAACGGCGACGAACGTGAGGCCTGCGGGCTTGGAAGACCGGCGTCCGGATTGCGGTCCCGCAATCCCGGTCTCGGAAAGACCCCATGCCGTACCCGAAACCCCACGCACTGCTTCTGCGAGAAGAACCGCGGCTCCTGCACTAACGGCACCATCCGTGCCGAATGCATCCGAAGCGAGGCCAAGCCATGACTCGCGCACCTTTGCGGTGTATGGGATCACCCCACCACCAAACCAAGCCGTTGCGCCTGGGACGCCAAGGAGTGCGCCGGAGATCATCCCGCCCGCCGACGTCTCCGCCACCGCAAGCGTCTCCCCCCTGGCGATCAGGAGCGTCGCAATCTGCCCCGCAATCTCATGAACGGACATTTGCGCACTCACTCTCCCTTCGCTATTGCTTGCGTCGCTATCGCCATCGCCTGAGGAATGACGAATTCAAGTGAAGCCCGCCCGGCCCAGAATGACGTGAGTGTCTCACCGACCGCGCGGCGCATCGCCCCGGTTGCCGGTGACTGGTTTGGTGTGCGGACACGCAGGACCGCACCGGGGATCGAAGCCCGCCGGTCATGCGGGGCCGAGACCGGGGTCCGGTAGGCCGCTGCGTCCGTAATCGACTTCGACTGCGGAAGCCACAGTCCCTGTTCGAACTCCAAACGCTGGGTATCGGGATCAACCAAGAACTGGAGGAGTTCCCAACCGTCATCCGGGTTCAGCGCGCGCGAACCCATTGCGATCACATGGGGTTGGTAAGCCCCGACCTGTGCAACCCGGCCCTTAGGTTGCGGCGAAGTCCCGAAGTCCGACGCACCAATGCGTCGAAGCGTCATCTCATCGTCCGCATTGCCGAACCACATCGCGACCCGCCCGGCAGCGAAGTCGCCAATGTCGCGAACCACACCCGCGGGAGGCGCCACCCGATGCGTCTCCCGCAGCGACATGATCCATCCAAGGGCCTCGCGCACCATGGGCGTGTCCAGTAATGGCTTCGCTCCATCCCGGTCGATATCGTCCCCGCCGGCACCCCAGAACCACGGGAGTGGGAATGACGCCATTGGTTCGATTGCCGTTCCCCACCCCCCGCCACCCGGCGAGGTGCCTGTCAGTCGTCTCGCAAACCCAAGGAAGTCCTCCCATGTCCACGTCGGCAAGGGATCGGGGATCCCAAGACGTCCAAACCAGGAACGGTTGTGAAAAACCACCCACGCCGCCGTCTGAGACCGGGGAAATCCATACCAGTTCCGCTTGAAAGTTCCAATGTCGTATGGCGGAGCAATGTGATCTGGGCGGAAACCGTCTCGCTTCACCAGTCCATCCAGTCGCCGTGCCGCCCCGCGGGCGTAAATGTTGTGAGCAATTGGCCCTGGGACCCGCATCACGTCAGGATCCGTGCCACTGGATATCAGTGCCTCGAGGCGAATGACGTAGCTCGCCTGGTCGAGCGCCGTCATGATGTCGATCCGGAGGTCCGTGTAATTCTTCTCGAAGTTCAGCAATGACCAGTGTTCCGCCTCACGAAGGCCAACCTCGCCCCATGTGGCATAGATCAGCTTCCCGGGCGACGTTCCGATCCGAGGCACGCCTGGAAGTTCGTCATTGGCCCCACACGCGGCCAAGCCAACCCCGGCAAGTAGTGAGGCATGTAATCCAACCAACCGACGTGTCATCCGCACGGGTGCGACGACCGGCAGCGGGGTGGTCGGGATCACAGCCCCATCTCTGCAATGTTCGATCGACTTCAACCCCGAGTGCCCACCATGCAGACCCGCCTGGTCTCCGGTGCTGACTGACATTCCAGTGGTCGAGGATTCGCGTATCACCAGTCAATCCTCCGCGAACCCGCGTTACACTGCAACCACCGAAGTCACCCAATCTGGTGGCATATCCCTGCCCACCCGCAACTAGGGCGGTGGGTTGGCTTTGAGGTCTCGCCCACACATCGCGGTTGGATGCGGTCCGATAGCGATGGTACGCCACACACCGACCCAGACATCCGCGCGCAACTTGAAGACATCGCTTTCCGGCTGCATGAACCCTGACATACCGTCATCGCTGTGGGCAACCGGCGGTCATTGCGGGATATGATCCCAAGACCAGACCGACCACAATGAGTAGATCGGAGCCACGTGTGAGCCGAACGAGCGCAAGCTACAGCATCATCGTCCGCTGCCAGATTGACAACAGGCCCGGAATGCTTGGTCGCCTGGCATCCACGATTGGCGAGGATGGTGGAGACATCGGCGCCATCGACATCGTCCGGCAGGAGCGAGGCGTTCTCACGCGCGATGTCACCATCAATTGCCGGAACGACAGTCACGGCGAGGCAATCGTCTCGACACTCAAGACTATCGACGGCATCACGGTCGTGAACGTGTCCGACCGGACTTTCCTGATGCATCTCGGGGGCAAGATTGAGGTCACGTCGAAGTCGCCCCTGAAGACGCGCGACGACTTGTCAATGGCCTACACGCCGGGTGTCGCCCGCGTTGTCCGTGCCATTGCTGAGGACCCGGGGCGTGCCTTCGCCCTCACCATCAAGCGCAATACCGTCGCCGTGGTCAGTGATGGCTCCGCCATCCTGGGTCTTGGCAACCTCGGTCCGTTCGCTGCCATGCCTGTCATGGAAGGCAAGGCGATGCTGTTCAAGGAGTTCGGACGCGTTGACGCGTTCCCAATATGTCTCGATACCCAGGACACCGACGAGATCATCGAGACAGTGGTGCGCATCGCACCCGCGTTCGGTGGTATCAACCTCGAGGACATCAGCGCACCAAGATGCTTTGAAATTGAGGAACGGCTTCGGGAACGGCTTGACATTCCAGTCTTCCACGACGATCAGCATGGGACCGCCGTCGTAGTCCTCAGCGCCTTGATCAACGCGTGCCGTCTCAGCGGACGCACCCTCCAAGACCTGAAGATCGTGGTCAATGGCATCGGGGCCGCCGGGGTCGCAATCATCAAGATCCTTCTGGCGAGCGGCGTACACAACATCGTGGGTTGCGACCGCAGCGGTGCAATCCGTGTCGGCCGGACCGAGAACATGAACTCGATGAAAGAGTGGATTGCTGCCCACACGAACCCCTCCGGGGTGAATGGGTCCCTGAGAGATTGCATGGTTGGCGCCGATGTCTTCGTCGGGGTGTCCGCACCCGGAGTGATCACCGTCGACGACATCCGGAGAATGGCGCCTCACCCGATCGTGTTTGCCCTCGCCAATCCCGATCCGGAGGTCAGTCCCGATGATGTTGCCGACGTTGTCAGTGTCATCGCGACCGGCCGAAGCGACTATCCCAACCAGATCAACAATGTCCTCGCCTTCCCGGGTATCTTCCGCGGCGCCCTCGACGCAGGTGCGACCACCATCAGTGAGGAAATGAAGATTGCTGCCGCCTACGCCATCGCTGGCACGGTGGCCGATGACGAACTCAGTGCGGACTACATCATCCCGAGCGCGTTCAATCGACGAGTTGTTGAAGCCGTTGCCACCGCCGTCGCCGAAGCGGCGACCACATCGGGGGTCACGCGACGCCGGTCCTGATGCCGGAATGCGCGATGGGGCGCGGGGGATGGATAAGGGCTAGGTCCGGGTTTTCGGAACGCAAGCGGAGGACCACTACCCGCATCCTCGAGGCGGCGCCCCCATCGTTGGCCATTTTGTCTCGTCGCAGGGGTCTCGTAGCAGACGTTTGCACGACCGGTGTGCCGGCGGAGTGGGCCTCCGGTGAGACTGGAGCTAGCACTGATCGAAGCGTATGTACGCATGTAAATCAGGCACGAGGCCTCCAAGGCATACTCGCGGGCCCCGATGATCGCGGACCAAAGTTCCTCGCGACCGTCGCCTTGCCACCCTTGTCCGGGCAACTTACCTACCCCCAAATGACGTCGCACTGCAAGTGAGGCGGAACTTCAGGCCCCCAGGTCCGTGACCGCATTAGTGGACAGTTCGGCCGGGTTGGGCCAAGTCCGGAACAAGCGACCGCGCGAGAGCGAGCCATCTACCTCAGTGTGTGCAATGGCCGTCGCGGACCTACCGGTAGCGGATCAATCGTGCCGTATCCAAACCGACGCTTCAACCAATACCCGATGATCAGCAGGATCATGCGGATCCCGACACGAAGTGTCGTAGTCAACGATCCGGTGATCTTGCTTTCACCGACCCGTCCACGATAGTTGACCGGGATTTCGATGAGGCGCATTCCCGAAGCAAGTGCCAGGCAGACCATTTCCGGCAGGAAGTGCGATGCCCCGACCGTGAGGTTTCCCGCAAAAACCCGATAGGCATTGCCGTGGACAAGGCGCAAGGTACAGCCACAATCCGAAAGCGACGGGCCATCGTGAAGCACTTGCAGGAACTTCGCCACTGCCCAGTTCCCCCATCGCAGGAACCGCCCCATGTTTGCTTCCTGCCAGATGAGTTCCGGTGTCGTGCGTGTCCCAAGGACAAGGTCGAAGTCATCGGCAAACGCCAGCAACTTCATCACATCCTTGCCGGCAAACGTTCCGTCCGGTTCCGCCATCACGATGAGTTCCGCGCCACTCCGCGCAGCCTCAGCCAATCCACGTTGCAGGGCGTTCCCATAACCCTGTTTTGTCTCAAGGACGTAGGTCGCCCGCGTACCCTTGATCAATTCGGCCGTGCGGTCCCGACTGTTGTTGTCCACTGCGAACACGTCGTCAACAATCGCCCCCCCCCCGGCTGCGAAGAAGTCATCTATTGCATGGGCAATGTTCTTCTCTTCGTTGTAGGCAGGAAACACGACGGCAACACGCTGGCCGTACCACATCAGTCGTCTCCGCTCCTTCCTAGGCAGGATACCCAACCGACGCGACTTCCGAACATAACGAGGCACACAACGCATGGATGAACCCAACCCCATCGTGTGACAAGGCATGGTGGCAAGTGGGCAGCCTTGTCACGGAAAGGCTGTTGGAGTGCCCGTGAAGGCTAGGGTAAAGCACCAAATGTGCATCGGTCACCACACTCTTGGAGTGAGTGCATGGTGGCCGGAAACTGGGTCGACTACGGTGGGGTCACGAGTGCGAGGCGCTGGCTAGTCAGCACAAGTGCCCGCTTGCCAATCTCATCAACCCACAATCCGCGCGCAATCTCGCCAGGTGCAAGCACCCCGGAGACCTCACCCACGAACACGCCGTCCTTGTTGAGGCGGAGCAATCGTCGCGATGGCTCGTCGATGACGTAGAGCGACTTCGTTGCCTGATCGGTATAGATTGCGCCGAGGGATGTCGCCGGCGGTGTCACCCCCGAGAGGGCAAGTACCTCGGCCCGCCCACCAGCCAAGCGCAGGATGGTGCCGTCTCGACGGGAAACCCAGAACACTCCGTCAGCGGCAACGTCGGACGCAAGAGACAAGTCAGCACGCTGTCCCGCCTGCAGCCACGCCATGGGTTCCGCGTCGTATTGACCTCCGGCCGTCGCCGGATGCCTCCACACCAAACCCACCCCATCCTTGCCACCATCGAATACGTACAGCGACGGTCCGTAAACCACCGCTGCAACTGGGAGCACCCATCCGGTGGTTCCACGGACCCGGACCACCCGTGAGAGCTGCCCCGCATTGCCGAGAGCCGAGACCGTCCCACTCGGGTCAAGGTAAAGGAACCCATCGTCGCGCGGAATCAGGCCGCCACCAGATGCCAGGAATCCCCTCGGCGGATTTGGCGTCGGCTGCGTCCCGGCACCAGGAGTGGGCCTCGGTGGCACCGGATCACGTGTGCCCTCCATCGGTCCAAGCTTGATCCCGACAATATCACCCACATCGTCAAGCACGCGTACGGTGACTGATGCCGAGCCCGCAGGTTCGGCACCGGAGTTAGGAGGGACCGCCAAGGCCACAAACCGCCCTCTGGCCGACGCAATCGTCCGGCCAACAACCGGCGGCGTGGTTGGGGTAGGTTGCAATGGTGTCGCCGTCGGAGGCGGTGCGATCCGCACAAGCATGTTGCGCGCGGGTGCAATGATCTCGTCGGTGTACTGCCACGCGACAAGGCCGACGACGGCTAGCGATGCAAGCAGCACCAACGAGTTCCGGACCTTCCGGAAACGCACCGCTCTCGGTCCACCGGGCAGGAATGTCGGTGGGTCCGCTAAGCGATCCCACCATTCCCAAGGACTGGAAATCCGTGGGTACCGCGCTGACGCCAATGGCGCACCTGCAAAGGTCGAGGGAACGAGCATTACACGACCAAAAGGCGACACGGGCCCGCCCCTCCCCGTATCTGATCGGGATGGATCCAGCTGGGAGGTTGAGGGGTCGCCTGACGACTTGCGTCGCCTCCGCTGACTGCCATCCAGTCCATCAGCAGGCACCCGCGAGCTGGCCCCGTCGAGACCGCCGGTCCTTTGCCGGGCATTGGTCTCCCCGTCATCCGCCTCCCACGTGCCACGGTCACGCCAACCCGTGCCCATCATCCTGTCGTAGAGGTCTCGCCCCGCTCCGATGGTCGCCCGCCATCCCTGGAGCGAAAGTGATGACGCACGGTGGGAGAGGGGCAAAACGAACCGGACCACGATGGCCTCGGGTACCGTGTCCTCCACGGATAGGGTGGTCCCCCCAGCGCTCATTGGTGATCGGACCTGCGTGATCGGTTCGCCAAGCGTTTCGACGAGGATCGAAGCCGCTCGGGCAACCGGTACCGTTCGGACCTCTTGCAGTATCGCCGGATCCAGGCGCGTCGGCAGTGCGGCGTCGGTCAGGATTAACCTGACCTCGTGCGATAGCGGGATGCGATCAGTCTCGATTTCCACTTCCCAGCGGCGATCGCTCCGCACCTGGCCGACATTTTGTCCGGTCGGGATCTCGGGTACTGCCCGGACACCGTCGGCATCGACCGCATACAACTGGCATGGTGGTAACTGCGCCACGAATGCGAACGGTTGCGACGTCGCCTCTATCAGGACAACCGTGAACCCGAATGCATCCAGCTCGTGCCGACGACGCACCCGTGATCGGACAGCCTCGCACCCAGCCCGGACCGACCGACCAACTGCGGTGGCGGGATCCAAGTTCGCAACCGCAAGTTCGTCGCGTGCAGCGTCGTAGAACCTCTGCGCGACCGCTGATGGGACGCCATGCACAAGTGCAAGGAACGGCCCACGACGTCCAGTCCCGGGTGAGACGAACGCGCTTCGCGGCCCTTGCCCCGTCGATAAATCCAACAATGGCACAGTCGCGACGTCGAGTGCCCCACCACCGTCACAGCGGACCCGCACCGTGCCATCCGCACTGACCCGAAGCTCATCGGTGTCGGTTTCAGAGGAGGACCCAGAGGCGAGAACCTTCCTCTCGGCGCGCGTGGAACCGTAGGCGGATCCGCCCACGTCCAGCCTATCCCGACGTGTTGTCAGCCGATCGCCACGACCCCTTCCGTCCCGACCACTCCGCGCCGTGTCCCGCCAAGACGAAACTGGTCCTAAACCAGAGACCCCCGGGCGAACGTCGGGACGGAGGTCCGCATCATCAGCCCCACGTCGTCGGTCCATCGCAGGACGATTGTAGCCCTCGTCTCCATGCTTATGGAAAGTCGATAACGTATGGCCGAAACCTCGGGTGCAACGAACAACCCCAAGCAAAGATACGAACAAGTGTCCCACTCTAGACAGGTATACTCAAGCCAAATCGAACACCTGTTCGCGTTTCCGCAACTATTTTGGCCGTGAACGGCCACAACCGGATCGGGCTTGTGTAGGAGTTGGCCATGGTCGTCGGTCTTAGTGAAAAGCAACAGCAGATCCTCGAGTTCATCTCCAGTCATATCCGCGAACACCGTCGCCCGCCGACGAATCGCGAAATTGGCAAGAAGATGGACATCGGTTCGACGGGTCACATCGACTACCACTTGACCGCATTGGACAAGAAGGGTTTCCTTGTCCGCGATCCGAACACTGCACGCGGTGTTCGACTCACCAGTGAGGGGGAGATAGCACTCGGGATCGTGCCCTCCGGCAGCGACTCGGACGACGCCTCCGGAAGAACATTGATCGACTTCGGTCGTTCCCGGTCGACCGTCCGCGTTCCCATCCACGGTCGGATCGCGGCTGGTGCCCCGATTGAAGCGATCTCCGATCCATCCGACGTGATCGAAGTAGGCCTCGACATCGCTGACGACACCTCGTACGCCCTGCGCGTCCGCGGTCAGTCCATGGTCGAGGATCTCATTGCCGACGGCGACATCGTGATCATCAGACCCGGATCCACCGCCTCTAACGGAGACACCGTGGTTGCCCTCATCACCAACGGTTCCAGTGAGAAAGGTGAAGCAACCCTGAAGCGCTTCTACCGCGAAGGAAACCTTGTCCGACTTCAACCGGCAAACCAGACGATGCAACCCATCTACGTGCGGTCGGAAGACCTGGTCGTCCAAGGGAAAGTTGTCGCACTCATCCGTCGCGTCTGACACGGCGGACGTGCCAATCAAGGGCATGGCGAGAAAGACTGTGAACTCGCGACGCCAATGAAGGTTGACCTACCCAATCACATCCGCTCCATCGGTCGCACTACACACGAACACCCGCGGGGTAAGCCCAGTTTCGGTTCGGTACTGAGTTGCTACCTCTTCCACGTATGAAGCCACCATCTCAGGCTGTACCACGGCGACGATGCAGCCGCCGAAACCGGCCCCAGTCATGCGGGCCCCGAACACACCTGTCTTTGATCGCGAGAGGTCAACCAGGAGATCGAGTTCCGGGACCGTCACCTCGAAATCGTCCCGAAGGCTTTCATGACTGGCATACATCAGTCTCCCGACCTCGGGGAGGTCACCACGCCGGAACGCCTCACCGGCGCTGATGACACGCGCGTTCTCGGTGACGACGTGACGGGCCCGTTTGGCAACTATCTCGGTCAGTTCATGCGCGTGAGCACGGAATTGGGCCTCACTGACGTCCCTCAAGGCACGAACCCCAGGATAGATCGTCGCAAAGTGCGCCGAAGCTTCTTCACACTCGGCACGTCGGTTGTTGTAGGCCGAACCCACAAGCCCACGGGTCACGGCTGTATCCGTCACCACGACCGCAAGATCGGACCCCAGTGGGACGAGGGTCGTTTCGAGCGACCTGCAGTCCAGCAGCATCGCGTGACCCGCACGCCCAACCGCCGAGATTGCCTGATCCATGATCCCGCACGACACGCCGACAAACTCACGTTCCGCGCGCTGACCTAGCTTTGCAACCTCGAACGGCGCCAACCCAAGGCCGAAGAGCGAATTCAATGCCGTCAGGGTCGCAACCTCGACCGCTGCCGAAGAGGAAAGTCCGGCACCTTGGGGCACGTCCCCGACGATGGCCATGTCGAACCCGCCCAAGTTCGCACCACTGTCCAGCAAGATGTGGACGACGCCACGCTCGTAGTTACTCCACGTCTGGCCTGGATCGTGCAACACATCATCAAGACTGAACTCCGAATGAGCGTGGTAGTTCACCGACACCAGTCGGACTAGCCGGTCAGTTCGCCGGCGTACGGCAACGCGCACCTCGCGGTCGATCGCCATTGGCATGACGAACCCGTCGTTGTAATCCGTGTGCTCGCCAATCAGGTTCACGCGTCCCGGCGCGCGCGCGATCAGTTCTGGCGGCGATCCGAACGCCGCGCCAAATGCCGCACGGAATGCCTCCACGGTGGGTAGGGTCGTCATAACCGCCTCCATTCGTCCTGGTTGGTGCCTCGCCCATCTTGATCCTCGGCAGCGGGTCGATGAATGCTCCCATTCAATGCTTGGCAACGCCCTCGGTGCGCCACAACGGAACCGCCGCAAGATCCGGCACGTCGTGTGGCAATACGGCGCGCAGCGCGGCAGCCGTTTCCTCTGGCAGCGTGTCGTTGATGAAGGTCCCTGCACTCGTTTCCACGGACGCGAGGTACTTCAGTTTCACCGGGGTCCGGTGCGGCGGGTAGAACTCCAGATGGAGGTGGAAACTGCTGACATCCGCGTCACCGCACGGCGCCTGATGAACCGCCATCAAATAGGGCATCGAGAAGTTCCACAAGTTATCGTACTTCAGAAGAACTGCCTTGATCGCCTCCGCAAGCGCGTGCCGTTCATCCTCGGTGAGATTGGCAAGAGAGAGCACGTGTGCCTTTGCATACACGTGCACCTCGTAGGGCCATCGCGCATAGAACGGCACGAAGGCCACCCAGCACGTGTTCTCCCAAATCACCCGCCGGCCGTCTCGGAGTTCCTCAGCAACGACATCGCAGAACAGGCAGGAACCGGTCGCCTCGCGGTGGGCCTGCCCGGACGCGAACTCCTGGGCAATCTTCGGGGGCACGAACGGGAACGCGTAGATTTGACCGTGCGGGTGGGTCAAGGTCACGCCGATGATCGCCCCCTTGTTTTCAAATGGCATGACGTACTCGATGTCTGCACGCGAAGCGAGATCAACCGACCGGTCGGTCCAGACTTGTATCAGTTGACCGATCTCCTCAACCGACCGGTCTGCAAGCGTACTGTCATGATCGGGCGTATAGAGGACAACCTCGCAGACCCCGTTTGCCGGCGCGACTGGGTAGAGATCCGTTGCCACGATTGCGGGTTCCGGCGCGACTGGATGCAGCGAGGGAAACCGATTCTCGAAGACCACAATCTCGTACGTTGCAGCCGGCACTTCGGTCGGCACGGACGCATCGGGCAATGTCGGACAGAGAGGGCAGTAGTCACGAGGTGGCAGGAATGTACGGTCCTGACGATGCGTCGCGGTGATGACCCACTCACGCAGGATCGGGTTCCATCTCCTTTCAGACACCGGATTGCTCCCTCTTGTGCCCCGGCGAAGTGGCACTCCCGGCACCCGGGAACCGGTAGAAGATCAACCGCCTCGCATCAGGCAAGCGGATTTCTTCACGGGTGAACGTGGTGGACGCCTCGACCCGTTCCCGGTCGCGACGATTCTTGGTGGGCGAGACCGCATCTTCCGGCTTGGGAGGTGGGGAGGTACGTTCCTCTTTCATCGGCCGTGATCGTACGGTTTAGGGTTGACGGGTCGTAGCCACCGGTCCCCGCACCCCCACTGGCCTGTGCGAATGTCGGGACCCCAACCTGGCAGGTACCGTGTTGGACACAGGAGGTGACGCCCCGTCAGTGTCCAATCGCATGAACCACACCGCGATCACCAAAAGGGCCGGGATACGCTTGACCACCAGCCTACTGGGGTTGCTCGCCGGCGCCTGCAACGCAGCGGTGCCTCAGGCGACACCCGCTCCGACCGCAAGACCGGGGGTGCGTCGCGATGTGCCAGCTGCACCGCCTCCAGTCGCAAGCACCATAACCATCGGGATTGCCAGCGACGCACAGTCGATGCAGCCACTACTGGCACGCGACACCGCGTCCGCGGCGCACATCGCGACGCACTACAACGCACCGTTGATGCGTCGCAACCCGGAAACCTTGGACTGGGACCCGACATACGGGACCGCCGCAGGCGTGGTGATTGGCGACCGGGGCAGGACACTTCGCTTCACGCTCAAACCGGGTCTCAAATGGAGCGACGGCAAACCGTTGACCGTCCATGACTACCGGTACACCTATGCGAGAATGTCCGATCCCAAGACCGGGTACCCGTATCGCGACTTGTTCCGGTCCTTCGAGGCGGTTACCACTCCAGATGACGAAACCCTGGAATTGACCCTTCGCGAGACATTTTGCCCCGCACTCGACTACGCCGTCCTCAATCCGATTCCGCAGCACGTGTTCGGCGATGCGCCCCTCAACACGCATCCAGCGAGCATGAACCCGACGGTCGGCTCCGGTGCATGGATCTTGTCATCGTGGACGCGCGACCAGGAGGCCGTTTTCGTTGCCAACGACCTGTTCTACCTTGGGCGACCTCCTGTGGACCGTCTGGTCTTCCGTCTGGCCGGCGATGCCGACGCTACGTTTTCACTCCTCCGGACCGGGAAAATCGATCACGCAATCCTGCAAGCGTCTGACTGGGACGTCGCGTCCCGCACACCCGGTATCCGAGCGGTCGGGTACTACCCGCCGACCGCCGCGTGGACCTATATCGGTTTCAACCACCGCAGACCGGCGCTGTCTGACCCGCGTGTCCGGAAGGCCCTCGCACACGCGATTGACCGGACACGCATGGTCACTACAATCCGGCAGGGCCATGCCCGCCTGATCGACAGCATCGTCGCCTCGGCTTCATGGGCTTCGACCCCGGATGTAACCCGGTACCCATACGATGTGGCGCAGGCACAGCGGTTGTTGGATGAAGCCGGATGGCAAACGCCCGAACGACAACCGGAAGCCATCCGGACAAGGGACGGCGTCCCACTGATCCTGCGCCTTCATTACAACTCGGGCAATCGGGAACGCGAACAGATCGCATCCATGACCCGAGACTTTGCGCGTGCTGTCGGGGTTCAAATTGAATGCATTGCTGAGGAGTGGGCACCGTTCCTCAACCGCGTCAATGGCAACCATGATGTCGACCTCTACATTCTCGGGTGGTCATCGCCAGTCGAACCGCACGGAACATCACCGATCTGGATGACTGGCGGTGGACAGAATGCCGCCGGGTACACGAACACCGAGGTTGACGCCCTTTTCGGTCAGGCAACCACGGTCACTGGGTGCCGCCAGAGTGAACGACAGCGCCTCTACGCCGAATTGCAGAGGAAGATCACTGCCGACGTCCCGTGCATCTTCCTCTGGGAAAATGAGAGCCTGAGCGCCTACGCCGACCGCCTGAACGTCAACCCATTGACGCGCCTTGGCTATGACTACCGACCATGGGAGTGGAATGCCCGCCCTGCGTCTTAGACCGCCCCCAGGCACTTCGCGGCCAGGAATGTTGACCGACACCCCCTCCGGCCGGTATCTTTCTATGGTTACGGGGCGTTCGTGGCTACCCTGTCGTAGGTGGCACTCGTTCTGAGTTCTGATCGCGGAGAGACTGCCGTGTACGCAATCGTCGCCACCGGTGGAAAGCAATATCGGGTCCAACCGGGGCAGGTTCTTGATGTCGAATTGCTTGATGCCCCGGAGGGCACACGCATTGACCTAGGTGATGTCCTTATGATCAACACCGGTGAACACGTCACCGTTGGTCATCCGCATGTCGCCGGTGCCCGCTGTGTCGTAGACGTCCTTGGTCGTACCAAGGGCAAGAAGATCATCGTTTTCAAGTACAAGGCAAAGGTGAGGTACCGTCGCAAGACCGGCCATCGCCAGAAATACAGCCGCGTCATTGTCCGCGAAATCGTCGCCGCCTGACGCCAATCGAGACGAGGGAGTTAACGATGGCACATAAAAAGGGCGTCGGCAGTTCGCGCAACGGTCGCGACAGCAACCCCAAGTACCTCGGCGTGAAGCGGTACGACGGTGAGGCTGTCCTCGCTGGTTCGATTCTGGTCCGTCAGCGCGGCACGAAGTTCAAGCCGGGCAAGAACGTTGGTGTTGGCCGTGACTACACGCTTTACGCGCTCGTCAGCGGCAAGGTGAAATGGCAGCCGTTCTCCTCCGAGCGCAAGATGGTCACCATCCTGCCGGCGTGATCCCGGTCAGCGTTGGATCAGGCGTGATGCCGTGTCCGCGCAAATGGGCCGCTAGCTCATCTGGGAGAGCGCAGCATTCGCATTGCTGAGGTACGGGGTTCGAGTCCCCGGCGGTCCACCAGAAACGAACAGGGGAGTGGCCACACCCACTCTCTTTTTTCTGGGCGACATCGGGTCACTCCGAGTTACCACCCGATGCGGAATGTTCGACTTCCCCAGTCAACGGTTTATCCGGACTGCTCATGTCAGCGTCCACAGCCCCATCGGCAGCCTTAGTGGTCTCGGCGGAAGCATGTCGTGCCTGCGCCGACCCGTGGAGCGCGTCGGGGTCCATTGGAAGCACATCGCCAGACCGAACGATCGACCACCCATCGCCCGCGAGTGGAATATCGGTCCAGTCCTCACCGTCATTCCCCCTGCGGTCGCCCGGCCGGTTCGGCCTCCGGCCACCTGACTGGCCTCCCGGCCACCCCGGTCGTCCCCGCCCGTCGCGTTCCCCACCAGGCGTAGCTGCCACAAGGCCAGACCGACCGTCGCTCCTCGGCGGGCCGTCAGGCGCGGGCGGTGGTGCGTTGAGGCGGAACTCCATCTCCCCGTCACTCCAGATCATCACCCGGTTGATTCGCCCTAGCGACGGTACTTGGCGCCCAGCACGACGCTGATCAAAAAGGTGCTGAAGGATGCGCACCTCGTGCGGATGTGCCTTGAGGTACGCATTGACCGCCTCGACCCCGCGGATCATCGGTAGTTCGTGATCAACCTCACGCAACCGCACACCCGTCAGATTGGCCACCATTGTCCTTGCCATCAACGTCTGTTCCCCTAATGGTCTGTTCCTCTAATGGTCTGTTCCCCTAATGATCCGCATGCATCAAAGCGAAGCGTGTTGCCATCAGGAAGCGATGGGGTCGGGTCGCCACGACCAACTCAACCACCACCGTCGCCGGAATTGTCATCAATCCCCATCGGCAGACCCAACTGCCTCATCCCATCCAATCCACCATGAGACGGACGCCGCCTGACGGCACGCACTCCCGCACGGACAATTCGGGCACCAGAACGTCCAACAGCAACGAGTTCCCCGTCCACGAAGTCGACCTGATATGCGGCCGGGGCAGAACCCTCTGAAACCGCACCGTCCACCAGTTGCTCCTCCGCAATCGCAGTTCCGGCGCCCGATGCGCCATCGCCAGGTTCGATTGCCCCACCGATGACCGGCATGGCGGCACGAGCGGTTGTCGCCTCTTCAGTCAGTTCAACGGGTTCCTGCAGGGTGACCGGCACGATTCGACGGTCGCGGGGAGACGCCTGCCCACCTGGTGTGTCTATGTCAGCGTCTGAGCCAGGTTCACGGTAGTCAATGCCCGGGGAACCGTCCCATGCCTCGCTTGGAGTTGCATTGGAGGAGAGGTTCTCGGGCGAGACCTCGGGCGCCTCCTCAACCTCATCCGACCAACCTGGTAGTCCGAATTGGCGTGGTCGACGCAGGACCTTGATCATCGTTCGCCGAACGTCTGCATCCGACTGTCCAGCAAGTTCGGTCGTATCCCCAAGGACGTCATCCCATTGCCCTAGGTACCCCCGGAAGGCATCGACATCACCTGCAACCAGTACCAGACGCAAGCCACGAACGAAATCGCGTACCCGCCCGGACTGCCCGTCGCGAATTCCGTCGGTCATCACGGCTACGCCCATGGTACCCGCCACCGCATCCTACCGGAGGCACAATTCCATGCCCCGCTCGACTGGCACACTTTCCTGATGAACGCTCCCACCACGCCACCAGACCGCATGAACACCGAACGTTTGGCTGCGGCCGGTCTGGCTGCCGGTGCGGTCAAGGATGGCATGGTGATCGGGTTCGGCACGGGCCGGGCCGCCGAAGCCGCCCTGACCATTCTCGCCCGACGCGTCCATGAGGGCCTGAAGGTTTCCGGCGTCCCAACGTCGATTGCCACGGAAGCTCACGCGCGTGCCCTCGGCCTCCCCCTCACCGACTTGGGTGCGCATCCTTTCCTCGACCTGACGATCGACGGCGCCGACGAGGTCGATGCTGCTCGCAACCTCATCAAGGGTGGTGGCGCAGCGCTCTTTCGCGAAAAGGTTCTGGCGGCTGCCAGCGACCGCCTGATCATCGTGGTCGACTCCACCAAGTTGGTCACCCGCCTCGGGTTGACACGGGGCATCCCCGTCGAGGTGCTGCCTTTCGCAACCGGCGCGTGCATCCGTCAGATTGCGGAAATGGGAGGCGAAGCCGACGTACGCACGATCAACGCGTCCCCCATCGTTACAGACAATGGCAACTGGGTGCTCGACGTGACCTTTGACGCTGAGGCCATGACAAATCCTCGAGCCTTGGACATGGCAATGCGGGCCATTCCCGGCGTAATCATCACTGGCCTTTTCTGGTCATTCGACGCGACTGTCATCGTCGGTACCCAAGGGGGAACCCAGGTCCTCGGTCCCCCGCTCTAGTGCGCGTTGCCGACATGCCGATGGCGCCGGCACCGTTCTGAGCAATACCGGACTTCGTCCCACACTGTCAGCCACTTCCTGCGCCATTCAAACGGCCGCCCACACGTCAGGCACACCTTGGTGGGCAACTGTCCCTTCTTTCTCGCCGTGGGACGGGTCTGGCCACGGTCTCTCACATCTCCCCACCCGTCAGGTCGAGTGTCATCTGCGAAGAATTCGCAAACGGCGCCGGGTCGTGACTTGCCGGGGATGCCACGGGTCTGGATGTTCGTCCACGCACCGGAGCGGCAGACTTCTTGCGGCTCCCGTGCTTGATCAGGATTTCACGGGCTTCCGAACGAAATGCGTCACCACGACGTACTGCCCAGACGCGTTCCCGTGCCCGCCTCGCCACGACTTCGTGGTCGACAATTGGCGGGGGATAGTCGGTACCGATCACGCACGAGATGAGTTTCTGCATGTCCTCGGGCATCCGCCACGGTTGGTGGATGAAGGTGCCGGGCACCCCGCGCACCTCCGGGACCCATCTGCGAATGAACACACCCTCGGGGTCTTGATCGGTCGATTGCTTAACGGGATTGTATATGCGTATCGTATTAGTTCCTGTCGTACCGCTTTGCATCTGCATTTGTGGCCAATGGATGCCCGGTTCATAGTCAGTGAAAAGCCTCGCCAGATGCAGACCGGTCTCGCGCCAGTGCAACCACAAGTGGTAGGACGCAAATGCCACGAGCATTGCGCGCATCCGGAAATTGATCCAACCGGTCGCGATAAGTGAACGCATGCATGCATCGACAAACGGGAACCCTGTGCGACCCGTCGCCCACGCCCGAAACCGCGTCTCGTCGAATTCACTTTCACGTAGACCGTCGTAGGCGCGATGAAGGTTTGCGAACTCGAGGGAAGGGGCAGCCTCAAGTTTCTGGATGAAGTGGCAGTGCCAGTGGAGACGACCGATGTATGCCCGGAGTGCCGTACTCCTGGCACCTCGGACCTCCGCCGGCATGGCTTTCAACTCGGCCAGCCTGGTCCAAGTCGCCTGTGCCGCTTCGCGCATCGAAAGCGTCCCGTACGCCAGGTGTGCCGAAAGTCTCGAGCAGGACGTGTCCGCGGTCAATGGACTCGACATCTCGCGATGGTAGGCCGCGCCACGTTCACGCAGGAACGAGCTCAAAAGATCGAGCCCTGCCGACCGACCACCCGTCTGCCTCCCGGGACAGTCGTCCGGAGAGAGACCAAGATCGCTAAACGTAGGTATCAAACCCGGGTCAAGGCCTGGCAGGGACCGGACGGCCGCGGGCGGTGGAGAAATCGGTGCATGCATCATCCGATCCCACCGGGTTGCCCAACCATCACGCGTTCTGCGCGGACGCTCCACCCCGGACTGCGCAAACTCGTGCCACTGCACGCCACGGCCGCGCGCCCACAACGCAACTGCCTTGTCACGCGAGTACGTCCACCCGTTTCCGGTCTCCTCATGCGACCAGATCCCAGTTATTGCAAACTGCCGGTGGAACCGATCTAGGAGCGAGACGGTGTCACCGGTCCGAACGACCAGGGTTCCCCCTAACGACAGGAGGTCATGCCGCAACTCCTGAAGCGATTCTTGGAGGAAGAGCCATTGGCGGCCCGACGCACAGCTCTGCGCCCAAAAGTCCGGTTCGACGATGTAGAGGCAGACCACCGGAACACCGGTTGCAACCGCAGCAACCAGGGGGGTGTGGTCGACGACCCTCAGATCACGCTTGAACCAGACTACCTCAGCCATTCCGCCTCACTCGACTCGGCCACAGCATCGCAGGGTTGTAGAGGCACTGACGTCCGGGACGAGTTGAGAGGTGTCGCAACCCCGTACGCTTTGCCAATGAACCCCTCTCAAGAAGCCGTTGGATCTTCGATCCGTCGCACCGTCGTGATCGGTGCCGGTCCGGCCGGGCTATCCGCAGCCTCCCGCCTTGCCCGCGCAGGCGTCGGTGTGACGGTCGTCGAAAAGAGCCGTGGGATCGGCGGGCGGGTCGCAACTCGGCGAACCCGGGACGGACTTGCATTCGACCACGGGGCACAATTCGTCACTGCACGGGGCGCCTCGTTCAGCGCATTTTTGAACGGGGCGTCCGTGAACGTCAGGGAATGGAACCCAATCACCGATCCATCCCAGATCCGTGTCGCCACCGGATCTGCCGGGCAGACCGCGTCGGGTCCGCCATCCCAGTGGTTCGTCGGTACACCCGGCATGTCCTCGCTCTTCCAACACATTGCTTCCGGCTTGACCATCCGAACCGAGCTAACCGTGTCGCGTGTGGACGCGACCGAACACGAGGTCTGGCTTGACGCCACTCAAAACGACACCGGCCCGCAACGAATTGGCCCATTTGACGCGGCAATCGTCGCCATTCCCGCGGCCCAGGCGAACGCGTTGGCCGGGCACCTTCCAGAGATCGCAGCCTCACTTTCACGGGTTGTGATCACCCCATGTTGGGCCCTGATGCTCGCCTTCACAGGCACTTTGAACTTACCGTCGGACGTGTCCCGTCGGTCCGACGGCCCAATCGCGTGGGTCTCACGAGACACCTCTAAACCCGGCCGCGCAACCGATGTCACCACGCTCGTTGTCCATGCATCGCCGGAATGGACCCGGGACCACCTCGAAGACGATGCCGGAACCGTCGCCACCCACCTGCTTGACGCACTGCCGGCGGTGGTTGGAAGGACCTTGCCCGATCCGCTCTACGCTGTCTCCCACCGATGGCGGTACGCCCAAACCGTGGTGCCACTTGGCGCGCCATTTCTCGAAGCGGCGAAAGGGCGTGTCCTCATCGGGGGTGACTGGGCGACCGGGGCGCGCGTCGAAGCGGCATGGGACAGCGGCGAAGCGATGGCAGCGCGCCTGCTCGGACAGTAGGCCCGAGAGAGAGCGCTACGTGCCTATTCGTGCAAGTACGACAGAAGCCACCCATCAGACCGCAGCTCAGAACGACGTTCCCAAACTCAAGCGCCCACGCGCCAAACCCTCGCCCACCAAACAGGTGGTGACGTGGTGGAACCGTCTCCGTGAACCACACCCCGGCGATGAACCCCACCACCGTCCCGTCAAAACCGAATGACGTTGCGACCCCCGCATGGACCGCCAGATTGATCGACCACCACCATCGCAACCGCTCAAACGATCTGCTGGACGAAGCGGGACCCAAAGACGACCCTCATTGACAGGTTGTCACCCGCGTTCGGGGCCGACTCCGGTTCGTGACCCACAGGACGCCACCGTTGTGGGGAAAAGTCTTCGGTCTGAAGGACGACCTACCAGAAGCGGTTCCGACAACAACAACAAGGATCACGCCCGTTCGGGTGGCTCTGTCAAGCGCTCCATCCACTCCGGCACGCGTCAAAATCGCCCGTTCGCCCGGACGCACCGCTTCGCCGGATCGGGGAACGCACCCGCTCTCGGTGTACCTTCACGCTCCCTGGTCGCTATTTGAGGCCGTCCAGAAACGCCTCGGCCTCCGAGACGACAGCGCGGCGTCTATCGGCATCCCACGTGCTAAGCGTGCGCAATGGCATCGCCATACGTGGGTTTCCCTTCAGCAAGGCCTCGTTCCGGATGAGAAAGGCCCAGTACAGGTAGTTGAAGGGGCACGCCGTCGGCCCAGATTTCACCTTTACGTCGTAGCGGCACCCACCGCAGTAATCCGACATGCGGTCAATGTAAGCCCCCGAAGCAGCGTAAGGCTTCGACGCGATGATCCCGCCGTCGGCCCACGTCGCCATGCCGTGAGTGTTCGGCAACTCGACCCACTCAAAGGCATCGGCGAAGACCGCGAGATACCACGCCTCCACGTCAGCAGGACGCACCCCGGCCAGCAACGCGAAATTACCCGTGACCATCAGTCGCTGGATGTGGTGCGCATAGGCATGGCGACGCACCTGATCCACTGAGTCGGCGAGGCATCGCATCGGCGTCTCTGCCGTCCAGTAGAAGTCCGGCAACGGGCGAGACGCACCCAGTGCGTTCGACGCCGCGTATTCCGGGCCGAGGTGCCAGTACATTCCCCGGATGTACTCGCGCCAGCCAAGCACTTGTCGCACGAAGCCCTCCACGGCATTCAGTGGCGCACGTCCGGCGCGGTATTCCGCCTCGGCGGCATCGCAGACCTCCCGGGGCAGCAGCAGGCCAACGTTGAGGTACGGCGAGATTGTCGCGTGGAACAGGAATGGCGCGCCGTGCTTCATCGCATCTTGGTAGTCGCCAAACGATGGCAGGCAGGTCATCAGAAAGTCGTTGAGGACGGCCAAGGCCCCGTCACGCGTGACCGCCCACCCGAACGGTTCGAGGTCGCCAAAACCTTGCGGGAACCGCCCCGCGATGAGATCGATGACTTCCCGCGTCGTCGCGTCTGGTGCCGGTCGCGACCGTTCCGGGACCGGTAGTCGCGACGGTAACGCCCGACGGTTCTCGGCATCGAGGTTCCACTGGCTACCAACCGGGTCGGCTCCATCCATCAGGATGCCCGTCTCTCGACGCATCTCCCGGTAGAAAAACTCCATCCGGTACGTTTTCCGGGTACTCGCCCAGCGATCGAACCGTGCGTGCGACGCAATGAACCGGCTGTCCTCACGCATCTCCACAGGGATGCCCAGTGAGGCTTCCCACGAACCAATCATCTTTCGAACACGCCACTCCCCTGCCTCGGTCACGATCATTCGAGTTGCACCGTGGCGCGCAACGGCCCGCGCAACTTCGCCGGTGAAAGACCCCGTGTTGCCTGGGTCATCAAGACGCACGTAGTCGACGCGTATACCCTCGGCACGCAACTCCTCGGCAAAGTGGCGCATCGCCGCGAGTATGAACACCACCTTCTGGCGGTGGTGGGGCACGTAGGTCGCTTCTTCCTGCACCTCAGCCATCAGGACAACCTGCGCGGGGTCTCCAGGACGAACGTCGGCGAGGGAGGAAATGCCTCGTGTGAGTTGGTCCCCAAGGACAAGTCGCACAGTCGTCATAACAACAGTATGGGGCATTCCCGCACCCGAAATTGATCTGGACCAAACCAGCTACCCGGTGAAAGCGCGTCTG
>SXGU01127399.1_pt1 | contig 27940 bp, 25 predicted proteins | sample 3174531 | NCBI WGS metagenome assembly SXGU01 (sample SAMN11356863, study PRJNA531348) | freshwater metagenome | isolation source: freshwater sample F1-140 | place: China: Fuxian Lake, Yuxi | collected 2017-12-25 | reverse complement strand
GTCGACAATGCTCTTGCGCCCGGTGAGGCCGCAGTCGCCCTGCGGGCCGCCGACGACGAAGCGTCCGGTCGGATTGACCAGGTAGTTGATATCGCCCTTGATTAGTTCTTTCGGCAGAATCGGCTTGATGATGTCTTCGATGACGGCTTCATGCAGGGTCTTGTCGGAGACATCGGGCGCATGCTGAGTGGACAGCACCACGGTATCAATGGCGTCTGCCTTGCCGTTGACGTAACGGACCGTCACCTGGCTCTTGGCGTCCGGACGCAGCCAGGTCAGCTGGCCGTCATGACGCAGGCGAGCCTGACGTTCCACCAGGCGATGCGACAAATAAATCGGCAGCGGCATCAGCGTCGGGGTTTCGTCGCAGGCATAGCCGAACATCAGTCCCTGGTCACCGGCACCTTGGCCGAGATCATCGTCATAGGCTTTATTCACGCCCTGAGCGATGTCAGGCGACTGTTTGTCGTAAGCCACCAGTACGGCACAACCCTTGTAGTCGATGCCGTATTCGGTGTTGTCGTAACCAATCTGCTGCAGCACATCCCGCGCCACTTTGATGTAATCGACGTTGGCGCTGGTGGTGATTTCTCCCGCCAGAACGACCAGGCCGGTATTGCATAAGGTTTCCGCTGCGACACGCGAGTGTTTGTCCTGTGCCAGGATGGCATCCAGGATGGCGTCGGAGATCTGGTCGGAAACTTTGTCGGGATGCCCTTCCGAAACGGATTCGGAAGTGAAGAAGTAGCTGTTGCTCACGATGGTTAAATACCTCGCCGGTTGTAAGGAGTTAACAGGCCAAAAACAGCGGGCGATTATACGGGTTTTGTGCAAGGTGACAATTGACAGGCAGGAAATAATCCTGTCCGAATCGGCTCCTCGCTGGTGGTTTTTGTGGCACCCGTCCGGTCGGACAAGGCACCGCCAATCAAGATTGGCGGCGGGTAATCGTGGTATCAAATATGCTATTCTCGCGCGCTTTCAGGAAGTGGCTACTCCCCGTGCTGGTGGGGGCCCGTATCCCAGCCTTTCGCAGATCCCTACATTCAGAGAGAACATCCCCATGGAAAAACCTTACATCCTGCATATGTTTACGCCGGAAAAAAATCTCAGCCCTTTCGACGTCAATATGGCGCTGGATGCGGGATGGACCTCGGCCATCCCTTACCTCCATGTCGAATCCGCTGAGATTCAGGCACTGGTGCAGGATGCGATTTTTTCGCGTAGTCCCGGGGGGTTGAAACGTACCGGCCTATTTATAGGTGGCCGTGATGCCAAAATGGCGGTGGATATGGTTAGAAGTGCCAGCAGAGCCATGGTGCCTCCGTTTGAAGTCTCGGTATTTGCCGATCCCAGTGGCGCATTCACGACGGCAGCGGCCATGGTCGCGGTGGTGGAGCAGGAGTTGGAAACCAGATTTCACATGGACCTGAAGGGCAAGAAAGTCCTGGCCTTGGGGGGCACGGGTCCGGTAGGCCAGATCGCCGCCACGCTGGCCGCCAAGGCGGGTGCGGTGGTGAAAATCATCGGTCGCCAGCTGGAGAAGGCTCAGACCATCGCCACGCTGTGTAATTCTGAATTCGGTGATGGCCAGACCCAGATCGAGGGAGATGCCGATGCCAACAAGGCAGAGTTGATTAAAGACGCCGATATCGTTTTCGCCACGGCAGCGGCGGGCATTCAGGTACTGAGTGCCGAGCTGGTGGCCGCCGCGCCACAGTTGAAAGTCGCAGCTGATGTGAATGCCGTTCCACCTTCAGGTATCGCGGGTCTGGATGCGCATCATCGGGGTCATCCCATCGCCGGTTCCCAGAGCGGGGCGGTGGGTGTCGGCGCGCTGGCGATTGGCAATGTGAAATACAAAACTCAGAGCGCCCTGCTGAAGCGGATGCGCGAAACCGGCAAGCCGGTTTACCTGAGCTTCGATGATGCCTTTGAGCTGGCCCGGGAGTTTGCCAAAAACCCCTGAGCCAGCCGCGATCGAGTCAAGAGATGGCCGGGCCAGCCATTGCGTCGGCTGGTAGTATCCAGATACTCCCCTATCGAATCGTCCCCGCACCCACAATGAGGCTGTGTCATGGAAAAATCCGAAAAACGTAGTGTGCTGCACATGCTGGACCCGATGCCGCATGTCAGTCCTTTCGATATCAATATGGCGGTGGATGCGGGTTTCCAGCAGATTTTCCCCTATGACAATGTGCAGCTGGAGCAGGTCAAAGGGCTGGTTCAGGATGCCATTTTTTCGCGCGGGCCATCGGGGGTCAAACGGACCGGCATCTTCATCGGCGGCAGGGATATTGGCGTTGCCTTGAGCATGCTGGATACCGCGCAAAAAGCGATGGTGCCGCCTTTTGAAGTGTCGGTGCTGGCCGACCCCAGCGGTGCATTCACCACCGCCGCTGCCCTGGTCGCCTGTGTCGAAAAGCAACTCAAAACCCGCCATGGTGACGAGCTGAAAGGTGCCCAGGCCGTGGTTTTTGGCGGAACCGGCCCGGTCGGTATTGCGACCGGCGTCATTGCCTCGCTGGCGGGGGCCGACGTGACGATTGTCGATCCTTTCAATATCGATGTGGCGCTGGAAAAGGCACAGGAATACAACGCCCGTTGCGGTTCAGCGCTGGTCGGCACCTACGCCAGTTCGGATGCCGACAAGGCGCGGCTGCTGTCGCAGGCCGACATCATTTTTTGTACGGCCAAAGCCGGGATACAGGTGCTTAATGCCAGTGTGCTCTCTGATGCGACCCAGTTGAAAGTGGCGGGAGATGTGAATGCGGTTCCCCCCCTGGGCATCGAGGGCATCAAACGCAGCCATGATGGCGAGCCTCTGCTGCACGCGGTCAACGCCCCAGGGGCTGTGGGTATCGGGGCGCTCGCGGTGGGAGATATCAAGTACAAGCTTCAGAATGCGCTGCTGACCTCTCTCCTCACCAGCGAAACTCCCTTGTATCTCGATTTCCGGCGGGCCTTCGACGAAGCGCGGCAATTGGTGTGAGTCCTCGCGGCTCCGGCGGGTGGGCCCGTTTTCTGCTGCTGGCCCTGCCGATGTGGGGCCTTGGCAGTCCTTCCCTGAAGGCGCTTGAGGACTCAACCACCCTTCAGGAAGCGTTGCTGGCCTTGTCCCGGCAGTCGGGTTTCAGGGTCGAGGGTCTCGAACGGCTGGAGCCTACGATGGTGAATCCAGCGGCGGGTGACACCCTCCGGCAGGTCCGCCGCTGGCTGGAGGGCTACAACTACACGATGACGCTGGCACAACCCGGTGTCATTGAATCGATACGGATTCTGGGGGTCCATGGCGCTACGAGGCCGCGTCCGGCCTCCGCCATCAGCCCGATTACCACCCGCCGCAAGGACTCCCATCATGAGGTCGATGCCCGCTTGACCGGGCCTGAAGGGGCGGTGAAAACCCTGACCCTGCTGATCGACACCGGCGCCTCCCTGCTGGTGTTGCCCTCCTCCATGAAGAATGAGCTGGGGTTCACCCCCAACCGTCTTCGCCCCGGGATCAGTCAGACCGCAAGCGGTACCGAGCCCGTCGAGATGGGCACCTTGAGCCGGGTCCGCCTGGGCGAGGCCGAAGCCGCCGATGTCGAAGTGGCGTTCATGCCAGATGAAAAGCTCAATGGACAGCAGCTTTTAGGGATGAGTTTTCTCCGGCATTTCAGGGTCACCCTGGATGATGCGGCCAACGAACTCATCCTGACTCCGCCCTAGCCCCCACGCTTTTCCATTCACCGGGATAAATCGTTCCGTTTCTTGATCCAGGTCAAAGTAAAGGTTGGCCTCCTTCTCTAGACTTGCCTCACCTTCCGCCTCGGCGGGGGGCGACGCAAACAACCTGATTCTGGAGGATGACCTGATGACTGAAGAAAAAGATATGTTCTGGGTTTACATCGGCGGTGTGGTGCTCGCGGTCATCGTGACGCTGTTCATGGTCAAGGGCTCCGAGCATGACAAGTATGAGACCGCCGCCAAGGCGATCAGTGAGGATGCCAGTAATTCGGCTTATAAACACGCCCCTTGATGGCGTCCAGCGGCGTCGGAAACGCCGTGGACCTGTCCTTTCCGGGGGGCTCACTTTCCCCCCCGGACACTTGCAAAGGGTCAAAATTCGGATGTCGAACTTTCAAGGAGATAATGTGATGAACAAACAAACTGATTCTGTCCACGTCGCTGGCAGCACTGCTGGGTTATGGCGCGCTGACGGAGGCTTCTCAGGGGCGCGAGGTCTGCTTGGCTCTTATCTCGGCTAATTCTTCGCTAACGCACACTGCGCGGTTGTCTTTTGATCCAGTAGCAAATGGCCACGTTATTCTGTATGGCGAGATCTGTTATGGCGGTAGCCGCCAGCTCTGCGGGGCCGTGTTCGGCTCCGGCATTCAGGATGTCGAAGGGGAATTAGAGCTGGATCTCACCGGAATGGGTGATCAGGCGCATTACGAGGGAGTGTTTACTTCGACGGAGCTGCATGTCACCCTCGACATGAAGAGTTTGGTTGGCGATTGGTCGTCTGATCACAACATGGTGTACGCAGATGACCCTGATGCGGGTCGTAACCTGCTCGATTGGGGGGTTGCAAAAGGGGTCGCCTGCGTTGCTCCGACCAAGGAAGAAAAGCGGGCGGATCTGGCCATGAAGGGGGCTTTCACGCGGTGGCGTAGCCTGAAATAGCCAGAAGACCGGCAGATTGCCAGCGGGAGACGCTCTGCATAATCCCGTAAATAGCTCCCCCTGAAGGGGTTAACCCCTTCAGGGGGAGCTTTCTTCTCTTCAAGCGCCTGGCTTCCTGACTGAAGGAACGCCGGGCTTTTTATGGCCTGATTGCCCCGGATCAACCGCTGGAGCACTGAACCCGGACGAGTCCACCGATTGGCCCGCCGCCACCTCAAGGCTCTGACGATCGAGAATCTGGATCCTTTTTCCCTGAACATTGATGATGTTTACGGATTGGAGGCGAGAGAGAATCCGGCTGACGGTTTCCAGCGCCAGCCCAAGATGGTTGCCCACTTCCTGACGGGTCAGGCGGAGATGGAACGACTCGGAAGGGAAGCCCCGGCGCCGGTAGCGGCAGGCCAGATCCAGCAGAAAACCCGCCAGGCGTTCTTCGGCGGGACGTGAGTTGGCGGCCAGCTGTTCGACTGCCTGATCCATCTGTTCACAGCTTCTTTCAAGAAGCACCTGCTGCACCGCAGGAATTTTTCTGGCCAGTGGTTCGAGATCGTGGGAAGCGAGTTCACAATAGCGGCTGGTCTCCAGCGCCACCAGGGTGCAGCGATGCTCGCTGGCCGTCAGGCCGTCGAATCCAAAGAGTTCCCCGGGAAGGACGACCGAGATGAGGGTATTCCGCCCCAGACGATCAGTATGGACCAGCTTGGCCGAGCCGGATTTTAGGGCATAAAGACCGGTAAAGCGCTCTCCGGCCCGATAGAGGTTTTCGCCTTTCCTGAGGCCCCGGTTCCGTCGAACGACGTGTGCAAGATCCTTGATATCACTGTCTTCAAGGTTTCTGGGGAGACAGATTCGGGCGAGGTTGCAATCCTCGCACGCCACCTTGTCTGATGGCTGGCCCCGGAGAATGGGTAGTTGAGTCATGTCGTCTGGAATGTCTCGCGCATGGAAAACCATCAAGTTAGTAGGTGATTTCAATTCCGTCAATCGACTTCAATCACTCAAGGCACCTTGCGCCTCTCTTCAGCCGGGCTGATGGATCGTGGCTTCGGCCCCGTGCCGGTCGAGAGCGGCAGTTTGGGTAGGAATGACTGACGATTCGGGTCGGATGAACCGGCTGGACGTGAGACATTGATTTCGTGGGGGCGGCATGGATTACAATGGCCTTCCACCATCACTTCGGGACAGATCATGAACAACAATAAAAGAATCCTTTCCCCTTTTCTGATGTCCGCCGTTCTTATGGCCTTCGGCCTTGGCGGGCCGGGTGCGGCGTGGCCGGATGCGCCCGTGAGTGAAGAGAATCACCGGGAGTTTGAAAAAAAGTTCACCGAGATGTGTATCGAAAATGAGAAGACGGCGATGAAAGGGACGGGGGTTCTTCTTGCGGAGGTCATTTCGGTCTGCGAGTGCATTGCCAGGGAAGAAAGCAAGCGGGTGATGAGCGAGGAGATTCGGGAGTTTGTCATCGAAGGCAAGTATCCGGCATCGCTCATGATGAAGAGTAACGTGGCGACCTACGTGTGCTTACAGCATCAGGAGAAGACAAAACCTTGACGGTTTGGCGGCTCACAGCTTTTTGATGAGTACTTTTGAGTTGCGTTGGGTGTTGTAAGCCTCCCGGCGGGTGATGGGGAGCGCTTCGATGCCGGCCGGTTCGAAGCCGCGCTCCCTGAACCAGTGGGCGGTCTGGGTGGTGAGTACGAACAGTCGCGACATCGAGCGGCTCATGGCCCGCTGCTCGATGTGCGTCAGTAGCCGTTCTCCGCGTTGAGCGCCCCGGTAATCGGGGTGCAGCACCAAACAGGCGAGTTCGCCCATGCAGGCATCGGGAAAATCGTGTAGCGCCGCGCAGCCGATTACGGTGCCATCTCTTTCAATCACCGTGTAGTCCGTAATTTCACCCTCCAGCCGTTCACGTGAGCGGGCTATCAATACGCCCTGCTGCTCCAGTGGCACGATCAGATCAAGGATGCCCGGTACATCGCCCACTTGCGCTGGCCGCATGTTTTCGAAGGGTGTCTGGCTGATCAGCGTGCCGATCCCGTCGCGGGTGAAAAGCTCTAGCAGCAAAGCGCCGTCTCTTTGCCAGTTGAGCGTGTGGGCGCGTCCGACCCCCTGACTACAGGCATGAATGGCGGCCTCGATGTCCGGGCTGACGCCGGGATTAAATCCATCAGGTTCGTTTAGTCTTGCTCGCGCCTCTTCCGTGGTCAGTTGGCGCATCAACCGGCCATTCTGGCCGGACAAACAGTCTTCCTCGCCCAATAACAGCAATTTGTCGGCCTTGAGGGCAATGGCTGCCGCCGTGGCGACTTCTTCCGAGCGAAGGTTGAAAATCTCGCCGGTCGGGGAATAGCCGACGGCAGAGAGCAGTACCACGTCGCCCCGATCCAGCGCGGCGCGTATGCCGGATTCATCGATGCGGCGGACTTCGCCGGTGTGCTGAAAATCGACTCCATCACGAACACCGACCGGCCGTGCCGCAACGAAGTTGCCTGAGGCGACCCGGATGCGGGCACCGGCCATGGGGGAATTGGCCAGTCCCATGGAGAGCAGCGCTTCGATTTCGACCCGGACGGTACCGGCGGCTTCCTTGACGCATTCCAGCGCCTCGGTGTCGGTGACCCGCAGACCGGCATGGTAGCGAGCCGCCTTGTTGCGGCGGCGCAAGCGACCGTCAATTTGTGGGCGGATGCCATGCACCAGTACGAGGCGAATGCCAAGGCTGTTCAGCAGGGCGAAATCATGCAGGAGGGTGGGGAAGCGCGAATCGGCAATGGCTTCACCGCCAAAATAGATGACAAAGGTTTTGCCCCGGTGGGCGTTGATATAGGGTGCCGATCCCCTGAACCAGCGGACGTAGGCGCTGGTTCCGCCGCTGGCCGGAGTAGTGTCCCGGGCCTCGACCGTCTTCACACGAGGGGTTCGAGGTAGTACATCATGATGTTGCCGATCAGGAACATCGAGAGGATCGCCAGGAGACCGGCGATGCGGCCAGTACTCAGGAAGGCGGTGTTCTGGAGGGTGCCATCTACCGGCTCCAGGCGGAGTTCAAGCCAGCGGCCGGCGGCCATCATAACGGCCAGCAGGCCCATCGTGACGTGGGTCGACTGAATCAGATACTCCGTCTTTAACTCAAATTCGGCATGGGCATGAGTCAGCAGCAGAATGCCGCCGAAGGCACAGAGGATGGGGAACATATATTTCATCCGCTGTGAGCTGATGCCGGTGCGTGCCCTTACTTCCAGGATGCCCAATACCATGGCCAGGGTGGTGGCGATGCGATGCTGGAATACTTCGCCATTTTTGAAGGTACTTTCCCAGAAGCCGATGGGTCCCAGTGGCCAGGTCTCCGCGTCGCTGCGGAAGAACAGGAAAATGCTGAGTCCCACAAAGCCCAGCGGCCAGTAGTTGGCCCAGCGAAATCCCGGAGACTGAACGTAGGAGAGCATGGCAATAATCCCCATGACGGTCAGGAACATGCCGGAAATATTATGGTTGTAGTCCGACCATTCCTTGGCGGCCACTGACGGGATTTTTTTAACTACAGCGACACGGCCCGCTTCCCCTGCGATGAGATCTTCGTGGCTGGGCGAGGTGATTCTTGGAATGCGGGGTGTGAACATTTCGACCACCTCGGGAATGGTGGCGGTCAGTTCAGGATTGCCGGCAATATCCTCGGAGGGAGGCTGCGATGACAGGGTCGCGGCGACAAACAGAATCCCCACCAGGATGAATGCTTCCGCCTCGATAAAATAGGGGACTTTACGTTTGATATCGCCACTTTCACCGGAAATGCGCCAGCGGCGGCCTGCCAGATGGTTCATGAAGGCAAAGCCCAGGGCGATGACCAGCAACAGCACCTTGGTAATGAGCAGGCTGCCATAACCGGTGCCAAACAGGCCGGACCAGCTGTCCACGTAGGTGATGGCAAGAGGTAGGCCGGTCAGCAACAGGAGTGCCACCGAGCCGATGCCGAGGATACCAAAGCGGACAACCGCAAATGGCCAGAACTTGCGTGCAGATTCCTCCGTATTGCCCAGGCGCCAGAGTGCGACCAGCTGAGCCACGCCGCCAAACCAGACGGCCGCAGCGAACTGGTGAAGGATGGTTAGCAGCATCAGGGGTTCGCGGTGTTCGAAGCGGCCAACGGCGTGAACCAGCCATGCACCGGCAACGACCATGGGCAGGCAGAGTGCGCCAAGCCAAATCCACAGTGACCGATTTTCCGGTTCCAGCAACAGCCGGCCACTCAGCCAGGCGATGCCCAGGGCCAGAACGAAACGAGCAAGGCCAGCCTGAAATTGAACGGTGCCGATGTAGTCCGCCATGGGTAACTCACCCAATACGCCCCAGAGCACCATGCCCTTGATGACCAGCTTGGTTCCCTGCAGGGCGGCCAGCGCGATGCTGCCAGAACGTAAAATCCCTATGGTTGAACGAAGGATGGCCTGATCGGCTACCGGGTGGTCGGCGCGCCTACGGAGGATGACCGCACGCCAGAGAACGCTCCCCACCACCAACGCATAACAGATGAGAATCAGCCCACCTAGAAAGTCATCGATGAAATTGGCCAGTCCCTGCATGTACATTCAGATTTTCTCCGTGATCAATGTCGGTGAAGGCGAATTTTCAGGGCGCCACATGGAAGCGAATGGTGCTTTCCGTCAGGTGACCATCTGCTGCGAACACCTTGTATTTGATGGCGTAGTCGCCGGACTCCAGCGGGGGTAGCTTGATGTGCAGCTCTCCAGGCTTTTTGCCCCGCGCAATGTCAGCCGGATGGTAGACGTCGCCTTCGCTAACCCAGAACACTTTCGACAGTGACAGTTCGACATTGGAGTTGAAGAACAGCACCACTTTGGTGGCGTGACTGGCCTTGACCGGCTCTTTGGACAGTGAAGATTCTGTCACCACGGCATGGCCGAATGCTGATTGAACGGGGACCACCATCAGGCCTGTTGTCAGGACGGCGACGGCGGTCGAATGCAGGACCATGTGCAATGGGCGTTTCATATTGGGTGTTGTCCCCGGGATTTGATGAACAGTCAGGCTTAACCCGCCTTGGATTTCAGTGCGTGGCCGGTGAGCGTCTTACCCAGATCCCAAATGGCGCCAGGTACCTTGTGGCAGTCGGCAATCACCTCGTCCAGTGCGCCGAGTATCCAGTCCCGGTCTTTGTCATTGATGACCAGCGGGGGGAGAAACTTGACGACGTTCATGCCATGGCCGGCCACCTGGCTGAGGATTCGGTGATTCTTGAATAGCGGGATAGTGATCATCTGGCTGAACAAACCCTTGTTGGCGGCTTCCAGCATGGTCCAGGCGGCTTTCAGGGAGAGGCTTCTGGGGGAGCCGAACTCCATGGCGATCATCAGTCCCTTGCCGCGCACGGCCTGGAATAACTCGTATTTATCGACCAGTGCTTGCATACCTGCCATGAGTTCATCGCCCATGCGGCCTGCGTGCTCAACGAGTTTTTCTTCATCGATCACTTTGAGCGCGGCAAGACCTGCCGCCATGGCCATGTTGTTCTTGGAGAAAGTGGAGCCATGAACGACGGCGCGGTCCATCCGGTTGAACACCGCCTCCATCACCTGGGTAGTCATGGCGACGCCGCCTACCGGGATAAATCCACCAGATAAGGCCTTGGCCATGCAGATCATGTCCGGTTCGACCCCCCAGTGCTCGATGGCCCAGAATTTTCCCGTGCGGCCGATGCCGGTTTGAATCTCGTCGGCTACGAAGAGAGTGCCGTATCTGGCACAAAGCTTTGCGGCTTCAGGGAGGTAGTCGTCCGAAGGCAGATTGACGCCTTTGCCCTGGATCGGTTCTACGATGAAGGCGGCCACCTGCTTGTTGCGCAAGGCCTCTTCCAGCGCGGTCAGGTCATTGAAGGGAACCGAGACGCAGCCGGGCAGTAAAGGCCCAAATCCTTCACGGAAGACATTTTCGCCATTGAGCGAGAGTGCCCCCATGGTCAAGCCATGGTAGCCATGGTCGCAATAAACGACCTGGTCGCGCTGGGTGGTGTAGCGCGCAAACTTGATTGCCGCCTCGACCGCTTCTGTTCCGGAGTTGCAGAAAAACATCTTGGTCAGCTTGTCCGGACAGCGCTTGAGAATGGCTTCGGCGAGCAGGCCACTCAGCAGCGACACATCCATCTGCACCATATCCGGCAATTCCCCGGTCAGGACATCTTGCAGCGCCTGTACAACCGTCGGGTGATTACGCCCGAGGGCGTATACCCCGAAGCCACTGAGAAGATCGAGATACTCATTGCCCTGGTTATCGTAGAGATAGGGACCCTTGCCCTTCGTGTAGACGCGGTCGTAACCGATCGCCTTGAGTACCCGCACCATCTGCGTGTTCAGATGCTCTTCATGCAGGGCAAAGTTTTGGCCGGTGCGGTCCTTGAGTAAATCGGCGATGTAAGTCGACATGGCGATCTGCTATTGGTGGGGTCAGAAGTGGCTGATCAGACGGCGGATTTTACACGATCAGTGATTTGGCCGGGCTTGACTTTGCTGAAGGCCGGGAGCACAACCAGGGCACATAGCAAGGTCAGCATCAGGCCGATGGACAGCAGAAGCCCCATGCTGGCCGTGCCCGCATGACGGGTCAGGGCGAGGCTGGCAAAGCTGAATACCGTGGTCAGCGCGCCATAGAAGACGCCTTTGGCTTCGCTGGTGTCGAGAAGATTGCCGCCGTTCTTTTCAATTTCGTGGAGCCTGTGCGCCATGTGAATTCCGCTGTCCACACCTAGGCCGAACAACAGAGGGAGCGCGATGATGTTGGCAAAGTTGAAGGGAACCTTGAGCAGCACGGTCGCTGCCGCCGTAAAGAGGGAAGCCAGCATCAGGGGGAGCAGCACGAGCAGGGTATCTTTGATGTTGCGCAATACCAGCAACAGGATCAGTGTCGTAGCCAGCAGGGCGATACTGAAAGCCTGAATGAATGCCTTGATGACTTCGTTCATGGATTCCAGATAGGTCACCGGCAGATCGGTCACGTCGGGATCGACGTGCTGGGCTTCGATGATGAATTCCCGCAAATTTTCCAGTTCATTGAGGTCTTTTTTGGGATAGATCTGAAGCCGGTACAGCCCGTTTTGGCTGACCCAGCGATCTGTCAGATCTTGCGGGAGATTGTCCCGGGTAACGGGTTGGGCAGAAAGGCTTTTGCCCAGATCGTTGATGACGGCGGGTAGGGGCTTGAGCAGGCTGTCCTGTAACTGGTCAAGCAAGGTTTGCTGCGTCCCTGCGTCGACCGCCGCCAACCGTGTTTCGAGGGCTGTCAGCGACTCATCGAGAGCCACCAGTACCGGATGGTTACTTTCCTCAGCTAAGCGGTGACGAACGGACTGCTGGAGTGTGTCGAGGCTCTGACGAGTCGCGCCACTTTTGTCGGGAGCCGGAAACTGGCTGAGTTGCGTTCCCATCATGACCGACAGGTCGGAGATGATGGCCAGTTTTTCGTCCTGATCTTCGGGAATGAGATCTTTCAGGCTCACCACCCTGTCGACTGCGGGAAGCTGTTTGAATTTTTCCTCCAGCACCGCCGCGTCTGTTTCGCTGCGCGCCAGAGAGGCCAGCGTCATGGGCGAGGTGTCTTCGGATTGCAGCAGAGATTTGAAGGTCTGCACCGATTCCGTATTGGGATCACGCAGGTTGATGGGGTTGAAATCGACCTGGACGCCGAACATCAAAACAGCCGCAATCACGGCCAGTATGCCCGTAGCAATTCGGACTGGCTTTGCATAATGCAATGGCCAGTTTGAACGGTTGGACGATGCAGTGACCGGGTTACGCTGCTTTTTCGGCGGGTGGATCGGCATGATCTTCATCAGGGCGGGCAGCACCGTGAAGGTCGTCATCAAGGCGATGAACATGCTGGCGCCGGCAATGATGCCGAGCTCCGCTACGCCCGAATAGCTGGTTGGGATGAAGGCGAATAATCCGATGGCGGCCGTAATGGCGCTCAGTATCAAGGCGGGCCCGGTGGACGTCAGGGTGTCCTGTAACGCTTTGCGTTGGCTATGGCCTTCGAGAATCAGCTCGCGGTAACGCAGGCAGAAATGCGAGGAATACGCATCGCCCATACCGATAAAGAGCACGGCGAAACCAATGGAAATCAGGTTGAGCTGGCCAATGGCAACGGTGGCAAAACCTAGCGACAAAACCAGACCCATCGTCAATGAGACGAAGGTCGCGAACATGAGCTTCACGGAACGGTAAGCAATCCACAACGTCAGGCAGACCAGAACCAGTGAAGCCGCGCTGGCGACCGAGACACCGGCGCTGATGGTTTCCATCTCTTCGTGTTCCAGTATGACTTCGCCGGTTTTCCGCACCCTGACATCGGCAAGTTCGCCTTGCAGTGTGGAAGCCAGAATGCGGTTAATGGCCTGGATCGATTGTTCCGCAGGCATCACCTCTTCGTAGTGCAGTACAGGTTTGACGAGAATCAGCCGTTTGGTGATCCCCAAGCCGCTACTGGCATCCGGCGTCATGAGCTGGCGCCAAGATACCTGGTAGGGCTGGTTGGCCGTTGTGGCGGCGACGGCAGCGCGAATCCTGTTTAAAAGTGGGTCAAGCTCCAGCGTCAGGTCGTTCTTGCCGGTCTCTTCCAGCGCTTGTCCCACAATGCCGAAAAGTCCGCGAAGGCTGTTGTCTTCGGTCAGGCGCCCAATGAAGGGCTGGGCATTGGCGAGTTGATTCGTGAGTTTTTCCAGATCTTCCAGGCTGAGATAGAGCAGTCCGTTGCGGGCAAAGAATTCGCTGTCGTCGGGTACATGTATGCCACTGAAATGGGTCGCGTCCTGTTGAATCAGAGCTACGATTTTTTTGACGGCAGCGGCGGTGGTTTCTGGCGTTTTGCCTTCCACCAGAAGAATGGCGGTTCCAATATCCTGGGGAAATGCCTGCTCAAGCGCGATGCGGTTTTTTTGGAACGGCAGCTCCAGGGAGATCATGTTTGCCGTATTGGTGTTGACCTTGAGATGGTCCATTGTGTAACGCAGCGTCAAACCGCAGCTCACGATGAACAGCAAGATAACAAGCCAGGGATGCCTGATGAAATTGGCCTCCCATCCGTGCATGAACCGATACAGGCGGCGATCCGCGTTTTTATTCATTGATGAAACTACGGGGCAGTAAAGCTGAAGTCAGATCCTGCGTGCTTGCGGACTTGATGCAGTGTTCGCACGGCCGCGCCAAATGCCTGGCCCAATCTGATCAGGTCGGGGATTTCGCTGGGGCGGCGGGCAATGTGGCCGAGGAGTTCCAGCATCCGCACGTCACCCCGAGGATTGAGTGCGCGGGTGACCGCCGCCGGGAAATCCATGGTGGCAGAATCGGCAATGGTGCGAACCACCAGAAAAGGCAAGCTGTGAGCGCTGGCCTTGCGGGCAATGGCGGCACTTTCCATGTCGGCCGCGACCGCCCCGGTTTTCTTTTGCAGGGCTATCTTTTCAGATCGGGTGACGATGACCCGACGGCTTTCTTGGATGCCCCCGGAATGCGATTGCAGTTGGGGGGGTAGATTCGCGGCAAGGCGTTGACGCCAGGCTGGGTCGGTGGAGTGGAGCTGGCCGTCCTCGCCGTGAATATGTGCTGCGAGAATCAGGTGGCCGGGAGTTAGTTCCGGTGTGATGGCGGCCGCACAGCCCCAACTGATGAGTGCTTTCACTTCGCGTTCGATAAGCCGGATGGCGGCTTTCTCGGCGGCAGCGGGTCCCGCGCCAGAAACCGTCAGCCAGTGACCTTCCGGTAATTCATGCAGGCTTTCGAATCCCAGGTGCTGCCGGACGACACTTCGAGCTTCGGCCGGCAGGGCGACGACTATGCCGATTGATGGCACAGCTCAGTGATGTCGCTCGTTACGGAAACGGGCCAGAGCCCACAGCGGGAAGAATTTATCGTAGCCGTGGTATTTGAGGTAGAACACCTTGGGGAAGCCTGGCGCGTTGAAGTATTTGTCGTTCCAATGGCCTTCGGGGCCCTGGTGACGGAGCAAATAATCAATGCCGGCAGCTACTTCGGGGGAGTCGACTTCGCCGGCAGATATAAGGGCCAGCAGGGCCAGCGCGGTATGGAAAGCCATGCTGGTATGGAATCGTCCCCGTTTATCGGCGCTTGGATCATGGTAGGTGAAATTGTCCTCACCCCAGCCACCATCGCTGCATTGCACGCTCTTGAGCCAGGCAACTGCTCGCCGTATGGCGGGGTCATTTTTCGGGACGCGAGCCGTTTCGAAACCCACCAGTACCGACCAGGTGCCGTAGAGGTAGTTGGTACCCCAGCGGCCAAACCAGGAGCCATCGGTCTCCTGTTCTTTCCGGAGGTAGACCAGCGCATCCTCCAGCACCGGTCCGAGGTCTGCTCGCTGTTCAGCCAGTTGCGCCAGAAACATCAGGCAGCGACCACTGACATCCGACGTGGGGGGATCCAGCAGTGCGCCGTGATCGGCGAAGGGAATGTGGTTCAGATAATGGTAGGTGTTGTCGGCATCGAAAGCACCCCAGCCTCCGCCATGGGATTGCATCCCGGCAATCCAGTTGCCGGCACGGCGGACATGTTCGTTAAACTCTTCGCTATTGGCCTGTAACAGGGTGTGGGCGACGACAGCCGAATCATCGACGTCCGGATAATGGGTGTTCTCGAACTGAAAAGCCCAACCACCGCCCTCAACATCTGGGCGCCTGATGCGCCAGTCACCCGGGTGATCAGTCAGCTGTTTGCTGGCCAGCCAGCGAAGCCCGGCAGTCAGGGCCGCTTCGGTTTGCTGATCTTTTTCATATCTGTTGACTTCCTGTAATGCCAGGCTGGTCAGGCCGGTATCCCAGATGGGCGAAACACAAGGCTGGCAGTAGGCATGATCGTCCTTGACGACCAGGAGTCGTTCGATGGATTCCCTGGCGATGCGGCGATATTCGTGCTCAGGGGGGTAACCCAGCCAGTCCAGGGCCTCATAAGCATTGACCATGGCGGGGAAGATGGCCCCCAATCCATCCACACCGTTAAGGCGCTCGATGAACCAGTCGCGCGCCTGTTCTGTGGCTTTGGCGCGAAGTTTTTTCGGGAGATAGGGCTCCAGCGTGAAAGCGACACGCTCCAAGCCTAGTACCAGTTTGCCTAGTGGAGTTTTGACGTGAGCAAAGTAGTTGCGCTCTTTTTCCGGGTCGACGGTAAAAAGTTCGCGTACCCCGGTTTTCTGTGGATTGCGGGCGGTAACCTTATAGCTGCAAAGTATGAATAACGGCACCATCACCGTGCGTGACCAATAGGCCACTTTGTCCAGATGGAAGGGGAACCATGCGGGCAATAGCATGATTTCGACGGGGATAAACGGCACGGCCCGCCAAGGCACCTGCTCAAACATGGCTAGCATGATGCGAGTGAACACATTGGCCTGCGCGGCACCGCCCTGGCTGAGCACCCAGTCGCGGGCCAGGATCATGTGTGCGGCGTTGATGTCATCTCCAGCCAACTTGAGCGCATAGTACGCTTTGACGGTGCAACTGACGTCGCCGGGCCCGCCGGTGAAGAGGGAGTAACTCCCGTCTGCGCGTTGGTGGGCACGTAAATAAACGGCGATCTTGGCTTGCAGCGCCGGATCAATCTCGTCCATGAAATGCATCATCCGGATGTATTCGGCCGGGATTGTGCAATCCGCTTCCAGTTCAAAAACCCAATAACCCGCCTCATGCTGCTGCTTGAGCAAGAAGTTCCGGGCGCGATGGATGGCCTTCTCGACAGGCTCTTCAGTCTGTCGGCTAAAAAACGGCTTTGCGTAAGCCGGATTTTCTGACGGGTCGTTATGATCTTTGAACATGGTTTGAGATGTCCCCTGATTGGTTGGCTTCTCAGTTGTAAATTAGGAATGTGGTCTAGCTGGGCTGCTCAGCGAGGGGTAAACCTCTTCCGGCGAGCGCAAACGCGGTCTTTAAGCCCATGTCGCTGGAGCGCAGAATTCGGCAGGTGGCAATCGTGGTTTTGACGGTGCGCCGGGTGATCTTCACTTGATCTGACGCGCTGAAGTCGGGATTCTTTGCGATTTTCCGCAGCGTAAGAACCGCCATGCCCAACGCCCACAGGCAGAATTCGCGAGTACCTGTTTCATTTGGCGGTATGAGCAGCGTGTAGCGGAGCGCGTTTTTCAGGTGACCGTGGGCAATACCTATGAGTTCAAGGAAGCCTGCGCGAAAGCGGGGGTCATTATGGCCGGGTTTGAGTTCGGCCAAGGAAAACCCTCCGGTGCGATCAAACACATCTTGCGGGAGCCAGCAGACCCCGCGCTTATGGTCATCCCACAGGTCTTTGAGGATATTCGTCATCTGTAAGCCCTGTCCGAAGGAGACGGCCAGTCGCATCATTTCTTCGCGGCGGGAGGCCATGGCAGCTGAATAGTGGCAAAACAGCTGGGTCAGCATTTCACCCACCACGCCTGCCACGTAATAGCAGTAGCTGTTCATTTCTTTCAGCGTTGCGAGGCCTGCACTAAGGTCACGATCCTGGAACTCTGCCATGCCTTGCGCCATGATTTCGACGCACCGCGCCAAGGCTTCCTGTTGCTCGGCATCAAATTGATGTGTTATGCCAACGACCCGGGGCACCACGCTGATCAATTCGTGCTCTGCGGGCAGGGTGCCAGACGACAGCAGTGGACCCAGCTCGTCTTTCAGTGGTGCGGGTGGCTGCTTTGCGCGCACTACATCGGCAAACTGATGGCAGAAGCGTCGTTTCTGGGCCGAATTCAGGGCGACTTCATCTTCGATGGTGTCAACAATGCGGCACAAGAGGTACGCATTGGCCACAGGCTTTGCCAGTGCGGGGGGAAGTTGCGGTATCGTCAGGGCAAATGTGCGCGAAACACCTTGAAGAAGGTGATCCTGAAAAGTATCGTCATTCAGGGATTCGATGACTTTACTGGGTTGCAACGGAATGCTTAAGCTCATGCAGGGAAGCTTTTTCCTTCAAGTCGTTGATTGGCCAAACTTTCATGGTCGATCTCTGATGCGAGGCCGAAACGCGTACACCTTGCACACGGTGTGAAATTTTAACTTTTTTGTGTTTTTCGTCAAGCAATGTTGTTTTTTGACGAAAACCAGTTGAGAAAAAAGCAACTGCACTATAGGATAAGCGCCCGATACAATCATCGATTGTGAAGGGTAGAACCCCTTCATCGCTGGAACCGGTAACTTGACATTAGGTTGTGTTCCAGCCTGCCCATGGGCTAAGGCCTGCGGGCTCCCTAGATATAAACGAAATTTTCCTGTGGAGGATACATGGGCGTTCCATTACGGCAGCAGTTCACGATTGCAAAGTACCTCATCACGCAAAAGCTGTCTGGCAAGAAAAAATACCCACTGGTGCTCATGCTTGAGCCTTTATTTCGTTGCAATCTGGCCTGTGCCGGTTGCGGAAAGATTGATTATCCGGATGAGATCCTTAATCGACGGTTGAGTGTAGAAGAGTGTTTGGCGGCTGTAGATGAGTGTGGTGCGCCGGTGGTCTCGATTGCGGGCGGCGAACCACTGCTGCACAAGGAACTTCCGCAGGTTGTTGAGGGCATGATCCAGCGGGGCAAGTATGTTTACCTCTGTACCAACGCGCTGTTGCTCAAGAAGCGTATTGATGACTACAAGCCATCGCCATACCTGACCTTCTCCATTCATTTGGATGGTAACGAAGAGCGCCACGATGCCTCGGTCTGTCAGCAGGGGGTATTTGACCGCGCGGTTGATGCGATCAGGATGGCGATGGATCGTGGTTTTCGAGTTACCGTCAATTGCACCCTGTTTCAAGGCGAGAATGCCCAGGAAATCGCAGATTTCCTCGATTATTGCAAAAAGCTCGGAGTCGAAGGTGCCACGATTGCGCCAGGCTTCAGTTATGAGCATGCGCCGCAGCAGGATATCTTCATCAAGATGCGTGATAGCAAGCAGCTGTTCCGGGATGTCTTCAAGCTGGGCCGTGGCCGCAAGTGGCAGTTGAACCACTCCAGCCTTTATCTGGATTTCCTTGCGGGTAACCAGGGTTACAACTGTACGCCGTGGGGCAACCCGACCCGTAACGTGTTCGGCTGGCAAAAACCCTGTTATCTGCTGGTGGATGAGGGTTATGCGCCTTCTTTCAAGGCGCTGATGGAAGAAACGCCTTGGGACAAATATGGCAATTCAAAAAATCCCAAGTGTGCAAACTGCATGGCACACTGCGGTTTTGAAGCTTCCGCCGTGGAAGACGCCATGCAGCACCCGCTGAAGGCGGCCTGGGTTTCGTTGGTGGGTCCGCGCACCAGCGGTCCGATGGCGGACGAGCCCACACCTGAATATGAGACCAAGCCGGTGAAACCCCGCCGTACGATTTCCATCGAAGCTGTCGACTAATCTCGGCCCCTAAAAAAACGGGCGGCCCCCAACTTGGGGCCGCCCGTTTTTTTGTGTCCGCTGGATCAGATCCAGCGCCGTACGTTTTGCAAATAACGGGTGTAATCCGTGCCAAAGGCATTCGTGAGTTTGTTTTCCTCGTATGGAATATGCGCGTGGTTAATGATGAGGAAGAATGCTGGAGGCACCAGCCAGAAAGGCAGGGTACCCATGTAAAAAGCGAGTCCGATGAGCGTTGTCAGCAAGCCCAGGTACATCGGGTTTCGTGTCCAGAGATAGGCACCCAGTGTGGCTAATTGCGTGGGTGTGCCGAAAGGCAGTACGGTGGTTTGAAGTTGCCTGAACTGCCATGCGGCGGATGCCGCCAGGGCAAGGCCTGAAGCTAACCAGACGAATCCCCCGTTTGTGGCGGGAATGATTTCCAGGCCGGGAAAAGACTGGTTGGCGGCATAGGCCGCCCAAATGAGCAGCAAGGCGACCATGGGGGGTGGAAAGAAAAACAACTTGTTCATTCGGTGCTCCAGGTTATCGTTTTAATGGGAATTCATCCGGCGGCTGAGGTCATCCCGCCAGGCCGACGAAAGGGCATCCACGGCCAGTACTTTCTCTATCCGAGCGCGTTGATCCGGGTGTTTGATCAGCGCTTGCATAGCGTCCTGGATGGTGATGGCCCGAGCATGTTTGCTTAGTGGGGCAATGACGTCGTTGCGGCAGATAATGCCCTCTTCGATGACCCGAAGATAAAATCCGGTGCGCCCCGACGTAAGAAATTCGCCGACAAACCCGGGGTCGCTGAATTTGAGACCCAGTTTGAAGCAGGGTACCCGTGGTTGGGTAACCTGCATGACGGTTTCCCCGATCGAGAAGGTATCACCAAGGTGGACGGTCTGATCCTCCATGCCGGTCACCGTGAGGTTTTCGCCGAAGTGGCCGTGGTTATAGGTAGGTTCACCTCTCACTGTGGCCCAATAATGATGGTTTTCCAGGGAGTAGACATAGACCGCCTTGTCAGGGCCACCATGGTTCTTGCGGTCAACCTGTATATCGCCAACCAGCCCTTCCTTTGTCACCCGAACCGGGCCTTCGACCGGAGATTTGAAAATACCGGTTTCGATCAGCCGGTTCTGATGGTGGATTTGCTCTGCCTTGCCGAGGTTGACGGAAAGAATGCGGATCATCAGGGGAAGGTCACTTGTTGACCGTGTTGTCCCGCATATTGGCGGACCGGGCCAAAGGATAAGCGATGCAGGGGGCTGGGGCCAAGCGTAGCCAGTGCGGTGCGATGCTGTGTCGTGGGGTAGCCTTTGTGAACGGCAAAACCGTAACCGGGAAAAAGTTCCTCGGCAATGGTCATTTCACGGTCCCGGAATACCTTGGCAAGGATGGAGGCCGCAGAAATGGCCGGCTCCGTCAGATCGCCGCCGATGATGGCGCGCCTGGTGCACGGGAGGTCCGGGCAATGGTTTCCATCAATCAGCGCAAGATCGGGGGAGGGGCTTAAGGAGCTATATGCGCGATACATCGCCAGCATAGAGGCTTGAAGGATGTTGATGCGGTCGATCTCTCTTGGCTCTGCCCGGCCGATCGACCATGCCACAGCCCGCTCCTCGATGAGGTGTGCTAGATACTCGCGTTTTTTGGGGGAGAGCTTCTTGGAGTCGGTCAGGCCCTCAATCTGCGGGCCTTCTGCCGACAGGATCACGGCCGCCGCGATCACGGCACCGGCAAGACATCCCCGACCCGCTTCATCAAATCCGGCAATACGCTGTTCTTGGGGGGGGCTCATGTTTTCTGTCAAGCAGCAGCAAGAATTCAGCGGATGATGCTGCGCCCACTTTGCTGGAGGAATTCGAGCAGGGGCAGGATTTCCGGTGATTGCTCGGCCATGATGGCCAGGTTTTCGATCGCTTCTTCGAGCTTCAGTCGCGACTTGTAGATGACCTTGAAAGCTCGCTTGATTTGCAGAACCGCCTCGGCGTCATAGCCCCGGCGCTCCATGCCGACATTGTTGATGCCTCGGGGTTTTGTAGGGCTGCCTCCCACCATGACATAGGGGGGAATATCACGGCTGATAACGCTGCCCATGCCGGAAAAGCTATGGCGTCCAATCCGGCAGAACTGGTGTACCAGAGAGAATCCTCCCAGTATGGCGTGGTCGTCAACGCTGACATGCCCGGCCAGAGAGGCACCATTGGCCATGATGATCCCGTTTCCGATTACACAGTCATGTGCGACGTGGGTGGAGGCCATGAGCAAATTGTCATTGCCTATCCGAGTCAGCGAACGGTCTTGAACTGTGCCGCGATGGATCGTGCAATACTCGCGAATCACGTTTCGGTCGCCCATCTCAAGCCGGGTGACTTCCCCCCGATACTTCTTGTCCTGAGGGTCTTCACCAATCGAGGCAAACTGGAAGATGCGGTTTTCCCTGCCTATACGACTAGGTCCCCTGATGACGACGTGTGGGCCAACGGTAGTTCCAGGACCAATTTCAACGTCGGGTCCAATGATGGAAAACGGGCCAACACCAACGTCCTCTGCAAGGATGGCGCTCGGATCAATGATCGCGGAAGGGTGGATCAAATGTTCTACTCCGCCGCAGCGCACATGATCTCGGCGCTGGCCACAAACTCGCCGTCCACTTCGGCGCGACACTCGAATGCCCAGATGTTCCGTTTATGCCGAAGGTAGCAAGCCTCCAGCTTCAGCTGGTCACCGGGTACCACAGGACGCTTGAAACGGACTTTGTCGAGCCCTACCAGGTAATACGTTCGGCCCTTGCCCATCAAGCCCTCCACCGAGCGCCCCGCCAGCAAGCCAGTGGCCTGTGCAAGGGCCTCAATGATCAGTACACCCGGCATGATAGGAACGGCAGGAAAGTGGCCGGTGAAGAAAGGTTCGTTGTAGGTGACGTTCTTGAGGGCGAGCAACCGCTTGCCGGGCTCAACCTCAAGCACCCTGTCGATAAGCAGGAAGGGGTATCGGTGAGGGAGATATTCCTTGATTTCTTGGATATCCAAAAAAATAGCCTATGGGTTGTGTGGATTCGCGAAAGTAGATAGGTGCTCTAATGAAGAGAGCTTACTTCTTGCCGGTGCCGCCCAGCTTTTTTTCGACTTGATCGGTAATGTTGAGGCCGTCTTTGGCGAAGGCGACGCCATCGACCAGAATGAGGTCAAAATTCTGTTCTTTGGCCACCCCTTGAATGGCTTCCTGGACTACTTTCTGAATCTTGGCCATTTCCTGATTGGCGCGTAACTGATAATCCTGGCGCATTTCATCCATGGCACGCTTGAATTCGCGACCCCGGTCAATCAGATCCTTTTCGGTCTTCCGCTTGTCAGCATCGCTCATCGTGGCGATGTCCTTCTCAAGTTTTTCCTCAAGTTTTTTCAGCTCTTTCTGCTCATTGACCAGTTTCGTCTCGCGTGGTTGAAATTCTTTCTTCAGTTCAGCCTGAGACTTTTGGCTCTGTGAGGACTGATCGACCAGCTTGCGCAGATCCACGACGCCCACCTTCAGTTCGGCGGCGGTAAGACCGCTACTCAGCAAGAGACCGCAGAATGCAACAAGAATTTTTTTTGACATGTAGTTAGATCCGGAAAGGTTGTTTCATTGGAGGTTCACCGCTCTGTGATACACGTGATCAACGTAATTTCAACAAAGCCAGAAAGGATTATACAAGAAGCGTGAAGCACAGCGGGTCACATTAGTTGGGTATGGGTTGAAGTTTGGAGCCGTGATCGGAGTTTTTTGCGAATCTGGATATAATCATGCCTTGGGCCACGGGGCCGTGGCGGTTTCTATTTCGGGGGGTGCCGGGGTGGCATTATTACTCTCAAGGGTGAGCATCCCGTTCAGGAAAAAGGCCTTCTACGGGATGGTCTTGCTGCTGGGTATGGTGGGGTGCGGAAGCCCGCCCAACAACCCCTACCCCGCCGCCGAAGCCAGGGACAATACCCTGTATACCTCTTTCGAGGAGCGCCCTAAGCATCTCGATCCGGCTCGGGCCTATAGTGCTAACGAGTACGAAATCATTGCTCAGGTTTACGAGCCACCTCTCCAGTACGCTTACCTGAAGCGCCCATATCAACTGGAGCCACTCGCGGCCCTCAAATTGCCCGAGTTGAGCTATCTGGATGCGGCGGGACAACCTCTGTCCGAAAATGCCCCCGATGAGCTGATCGCCTTCAGTGTCTATGACATCCGGCTTCGTTCCGACCTGCATTATCAAGCCCACCCAGCCTTTGTTCAGGATTCCACGGGCCACTACCGCTATCATTCATTGCCGTCCGAAGAGCTTGGTTCCATTCATGCTTTGGCCGATTTTGAAACGACAGCCGCCCGCCCCGTCACCGCGACTGACTATTTGTATCAGATCAAGCGACTGGTTCATCCGCAAATTCACTCGCCGATTGCCGAGTTGATGGGGGGATATATCGTCGGCCTGCGAGCACTGGGCGACCGGCTGGCTCAAGACTTTGACCAACGCGCGGCCAATGCCGGCTGGTTCGATCTTCGTGACTATCCGCTCGAAGGTGTCGAGGTGGTGGACGATCATCATTTCCGGATTCGTCTTCATGGCAAATATCCACAGTTTCGCTTCTGGCTGGCCATGCCGTTTTTCGCGCCGATGCCCTGGGAGGCTGACGCTTTTTACTCGCAGCCGGGACTGGCCGAGCGAAATATCAGTCTTGACTGGTATCCGGTGGGTTCTGGTCCCTACCAGTTGGCAGAAAATAATCCTAACCGCCGCATGGTGCTTGAACGCAATCCGCACTTCCATGAAGAGCGTTACCCGACGGTGGGCGAGCCCATGGATGCGCCAGAAGGCCTGCTGGCCGATGCCGCCCAGCGTTTGCCGTTGATTGATCGGGTGATATTCATCTTGGAAAAGGAGACCATCCCCTACTGGAGCAAGTTTCTACAGGGCTATTACGATGCTTCTGGATTGGCTTCCGATAATTTCGATCAGGCTGTCCAGTTCAGCGGGGTGGGTAATGCCGAGCTGACACCGGAGATGAAGGCGCGTGGCATTCAGCTGCAAACCGTCGTTGGCGCTTCAATTCACTACCTCGGGTTCAATATGATGGATCCGGTAGTGGGTGGATTAACTGAGGCCAAGTCAAAGTTGCGTCGAGCCATCAGCATCGCGATTGATGAAGAGGAGTTCATTGCGATCTTCATGAACGGACGAGGAGTTGCGGCGCAGGGGGTGTTGCCGCCCGGCCTATTTGGATTCGAGTCCGGGGCGAACGGCATCAACCGTCAGGTCTACGACTGGGTGAACGGTGAAGCGCACCGCAAGAAGATTGCCGAAGCGAAAAAGCTGATGCTTGAGGCGGGCTTCCCGGAGGGCGTCGACAGCGCGACCGGAAAACCGCTGGTGCTGTTTCTCGATACCACGTCTTCAGGGGTTGACGATAAACCCATGCTGAACTGGTACCGCAAGCAACTGGTCAAGCTCGGCGTACAGCTCGTCTTACGAACGACGGATTACAACCAATTCCAGCAAAAAATGGCCAACGGCAATGCCCAGCTGTTCCGTTGGGGTTGGAATGCGGATTACCCGGATCCCGAAAATTTCTTTTTCCTGTTGTTCGGTGAGAATGCCAAGGTTGGCACAGGAGGGGAGAATGCTGCCAACTACCGGAACCCGGAGTTCGACCGGTTGTTCAGAATGATGCGGAATCAGGCGGATGGTTCTGAGCGGCTGGCACTGATTCGGCAGATGCAGGAAATTCTTAGGCATGATGCGCCCTGGGTCTTTGGTGTTCATCCGAAAACCTTCAGTTTGCGGCACGAGTGGTACAGGAATTTCAAACCTAATCTGATGGCGAACAACGGACTTAAATATCTTCGAATGGATGGACCGCTTCGGGCTGCCCGGCGGCTGCAATGGAATCAGCCAATCTACTGGCCGCTGGGGCTGGTGGTTGTCGCATTGATCGTCTTGATTACCCCGGCCTGGCTGTTTTATCGCCGCCGGCAAACTGCGGCCGCCCTATGATCGACTACGTTGTTCGCCGGCTGCTCTATGCGCTGCCTTTGTTGATCGGCATCAATTTGCTTACCTTCGTGCTGTTTTTCGTTGTCAACACACCCGAAGACATGGCACGTATGCAACTGGGGCAAAAGCACGTAACAGCAGAGGCCATCGATAAATGGAGGCATGAGCGCGGCTACGATCAGCCGCTCTTTTGGAATGCCAAGGGAGAGGGGGCTGATCGGCTTACCCAGACCATCTTTTACCAAAAGTCTTTAGGCCTCTTTCTGTTCCGCTTTGGCCGATCCGATGCGGGACGGGATATTGGCGCCGATATTGGCCAACGGATGTGGCCCTCTCTCGCCATTGCGATTCCCTCGCTTCTGGTTGGGTTGGCGGTTCATATCGGCCTGGCCTTGCTGCTGGTTTTTTTTCGTCTGACGTATCTGGAATTCTGGGGCGTCGCTTTATGCGTGGCGTTGATGTCAATTTCCACGCTGTTTTACATCATCGGGGGGCAGTTCGTGATTGGCAAGCTGCTGCAATTGACGCCCATATCAGGCTATGACGGTGGCTGGAATGCCGTGCGTTTCACGATTCTGCCGGTGGTGATTGGTACCGTCGCCGGCCTGGGTTCCGGGGTGCGCTGGTACCGCACACTGTTTCTGGAGGAAGTTGAAAAAGATTACGTGCGCACGGCGCGTGCCAAGGGTTTGTCCGAGGCCCGAGTGTTGTTTTCCCATGTGTTGAAAAACGCCATGATCCCCATTCTCACCGGCGTGGTTGTGGTGTTGCCGCTGTTGTTCACGGGCAGCCTGATCACCGAATCGTTCTTTGCCATTCCGGGACTGGGCAGTTACACCATCGACGCAATCAATCAACAGGATTTCGCCATTGTCCGCTCAATGGTGTTTTTGGGTTCGGTACTGTACATCGTCGGGCTGCTGCTGACCGACATTTCCTACACGCTTGCCGATCCTCGCGTGAAGCTGAACTGAATCATGCCCGTCCTGTTGCCGACCGACATCCTGTTTCTTTCGATGCTGCTGGGTCTCGTGGTCCTGGTGTTTTATACGGTTCGCCAGGAGCACTTGCGCCGCCCTTGGCGCGCTGTGATGCGCAGCCGCAGTGCCATGATTTCACTGGTGATCCTGTTGGCCTATCTGCTGATTGCGGTACTGGATTCCATCCGGATTCCGGTCAGCCCGAATGGTCACGTCAATTCGAGCTCAGCCCCGATCGGCGAGCCGGTCACTCTGCTGGACTTTGGATTGGGCGGCATTCGCGATGGACAGGAGAGAACCTATTCCGCGCCACTGGCAGTGGTGGCTCACGCCCGTGAGATGACCCGTCAACCCGATGGCCGGGAAGTCTGGAGCTACCCCAGGCTGGAATTTGGAGGCCGCCATCTCGCGAATCCAGAACACGATCATGCGGGTGATCTGAGTCGGCGGGCTGTATCTGGCTTGTTAATCGGGTTTGCGGGTTGGGCGCTGGTGGTGGGCCTGATGATTCTGGTGCTTGCCAGTCGCCGCCGGTCCAATATGATCGGTTTTGTGCGATTGGCCTGGCGGGGCGAGACCGAGTTGCCTTGGCGCGCTATTGCGCTGACGCTGCTGATGATTAGCCTGATTGCTGGCGTGGTGAGCGAGCTGAGCCATGAATATCATGTCCTCGGTACGGGTAAGGTCGGTGAAGATGTTTTCTATCAGAGTCTCAAGAGTATCCGTACCGGGGTCTTGATCGGGACGCTAACCACTGTCGCCACGCTGCCTCTGGCGCTGACGCTGGGTATCCTGGCCGGCTATTACCGTGGCTGGGTCGATGATGTCATCCAGTATCTCTACACCACACTCAATTCAGTCCCCGGTGTGCTGCTGATTGCCGCTGCCATGCTGGTAATGCAGTCCCACATGGCGAGGCATGAGGCGGAATTCGCCAGTCTGGCGACCCGGGCTGATTTTCGGCTGCTGGCCTTGTGCCTGATCCTGGGTATGACATCCTGGACGGGGCTCTGTCGGCTGCTCCGTGCCGAGACCCTGAAGCTGCGTGAGCTGGAATATGTGCAAGCGGCGCGGGTGCTTGGCGTCAGTCAGGGCATGATTTTGCTCCGCCACATCCTGCCCAATCTGTTTCACCTGGTGCTGATCTCGGTGGCGCTGGATTTTAGTTCGCTGGTGCTGGCCGAGGCGGTGCTGTCCTACGTCAATATCGGTGTTGATCCCAGCACGGAATCTTGGGGGAATATGATCAACGGTGCCCGCCTGGAAATGGCCCGGGAACCGGTGGTGTGGTGGTCGCTGGCCTCGGCATTCGTGTTCATGTTTGCGCTGGTCCTCCCGGCCAATCTGTTCGCCGACGCCGTGCGCGACGCATTCGATCCCCGGTGCCCGGAATAAAGCCTATGGTGTCAACGACAGAATCAAGCTCAAAACCACCCCCCTCGTTGTCGGTCACAGATCTGCGTGTCGCGTTTCGGCAAGGTCAGGACTGGGTGCCGGCGGTCGCGGGTGTGTCATTCGAGATTGCCAAGGGCGAGAGTTTCGCCCTGGTTGGCGAGTCTGGTTCCGGTAAATCCGTCACCGCGCTGTCGGTGCTGCGTCTTCTGCCGCAGAACGGGCAGCTGCAGAGTGGTCGCGTTGTCCTCAACGAGACCGATGTGTTTGCCCTGCCCGAACGGGCTATGAGTTCGATCCGTGGCGGCAAGATCGGCATCGTCTTCCAGGATCCCAGGACCTCGCTAAACCCGGTGCTGACCATAGGCCGGCAGATCGGCGAGACTCTGGCGCTACATCGCGGTCTCAAGGGGGCGGCGTTGCGAGGGCGGGCCATGGAGCTGCTAGATCAGGTTGGTTTGCCGAATCCTGCCCGTCATCTGAACGAATACCCGCACCAGC
>SXGU01324730.1_pt1 | contig 27947 bp, 20 predicted proteins | sample 3174531 | NCBI WGS metagenome assembly SXGU01 (sample SAMN11356863, study PRJNA531348) | freshwater metagenome | isolation source: freshwater sample F1-140 | place: China: Fuxian Lake, Yuxi | collected 2017-12-25 | reverse complement strand
CTCCATTCTGTCTGCGATCTGCGTCGTCTTGCTGCCCGGAGCTGCGCTCATATCAAGAATCACTTCGCCGGGCTTTGGATCGAGAAGCGCAGCCGGCAACATGCTTGCGGCCTCCTGCATGTAGAAGCAACCGAAAAGATGAAGCAGATCTTTCCCGAGAGCTTCTTCTCTATCCACTCTGTCTATGTAGAACCCTTCACTGCACCAAGGAACCGGCTCAAGCACCCAGTTTTTCTGCTTCGCCCACGCAATGACTTCTTCAACCGTGCACTTGAGCGTGTTCACCCGAATTGATTTACGCAAAGGCTTTGCGCTGCTTGCATTCAGTGCTGCGAGATCGGTGAAGGGAGCATAACGATCGAAAGCACGAAACATAGACTAAAAAGAAGGCGCTGTCATGGTAGCGTAGAATTGGAAAATGATGCTGATAGCAGCTATTCACAGAATCCAATGAGAGGTATACAATCTTTACAAGAAAGCGTTTATTTGTTGTTAAATAACTTTAACGTATGAAGAACAGTCCAAACATTATCCCGAGTACGTACGATATCAGTTACGCTTTCTATGACCTCAGCGTTAAAACAGGTGAAGCTCTCGATGAACGTAATCCTGAAAGCCTCATCATCGGTACGCACCCCCACATTCCGCTCGTCGGGGAAGGCTATCTTGCGAGGTCGAAATTTCCTCACGCCGCACGAACAAGAATCGTAGATTTTCCGAGCACCGTGCTTGAAAAACTTGAGCTTCTTCTCGCCGAGAATAGAAGTCGGTACGCCTGCGTGATTGCCGCTTTCGAAGCTCACCATTTTCACGGCGATGCACTGAAGCAGTTGGTGGAAATGCTCTCCGAACTCAGTCACGGAGTCGTTCTCGTGAGCGACTATGCCTACCAAGGCTGTGCATTGGATGATCTACGAGACATCTCACAATCGAGGAACGAGCAGACGCAACAAAAGATCTACGGTGGCTACGAATCGTGGGTCAAAGATCATGCCGTTTTTTCGAATGAGGGTTTTGCCCATACGATGTCGCAAGCCGATTGGACATCGCTCCAGAACTTCAGCTTCCCGAAGCGAAGAGTAGGAATGATCGCATCTCCGACACTGGCAGAACATGAGCTCGAAAAGATATGGGGGGATGTCGTGGGGATTCGTTCAAAGATAGGAAAAAACTTGATTGAGAATGCTTCCATCTAGCGATGGAGGAATAATAGACAAATAGTATAAAGTAGTTAATAATATTATATGTATGAACAGATTTTTCTTAGGAGATAGGCTCGGAGACGAGGTGCATGCAAATCTCATTCCAGATTCGACGCTCATAAATCTGCGAATGGATTTCAGAATGCTAGGAGATGAAATCAGAAATCGCTTATGGAAGGAAATTGTCAAAAGAGCACAAAGAGGAGATCCATTTTTTGATGACGCCTTATCTGAACGAAAAGATTTGGAATTTCAAGCAAAAGTATGTAGTCGACCAATTGAAGATGATCCACATCTGACGAGACTAAATCAAATGATGGTTGTTGAGCTCGGAGAAAAAACAGATGTGCATGAATGGCTTGAGGAACTCTTTGACATGAGAAGTAGAATTCGAAGAGAGATACGAAAGAAGCAAAGAGAGAGCGAAGTAGACTTGTAGAGCTACACTACAAAACTAACTAATTTTCCTGGCACATAAATCTCCTTCTTGATTCCCGCTTCGATGTACTTCTTCACGTTCTCATTCGCCTTCGCAAGCTTCAGTATTTCGTCTTTCGAAAGATCTTTCGATACGACAATATCACCGCGAACTTTACCGTTTATTTGAATCACGACAGTCATCGTCGCTTCGACGATCAGCGACGGATCATACTTCGGCCATGACTGCTCGATCGAGAAACCTTGCTTGCCCCCCGTAGCTTTAGCGGAGGTGGGGCCTCCTAGAACTGACCAAAGCTCCTCACTGAGGTGGGGAGCGAGAGGACCAAGAAGCAGGGAAACCGTCTTTCCGAGATCAAGGGACAGGGACTCCTCTTTCTCGATCAGATTCAGAAACTCCATCAGCGCACTGATGGCTGTGTTGAAGTGCATGGCCTCGATATCTTCCGTGACCTTCTTGATCGCCCGATGAAGTGCTGCCGTCACCGAGGGGTTGTCTACCTTTTTGTTGAGAGTGCACTTCTCAGTAGTCACCCTGTAAATGCGCTTCACGAATCTAACAATGCCGTTAATTCCAAGATCGCTCCAATCCCCTCCCGCCTCAAACGGACCCATGAACATCAGATACATGCGGAAGACGTCACTGCCATGCTGGGTGACGAAGGCATCCGGACTCACGACGTTTCCTTTGCTTTTGCTCATCTTCGCACCCTTATTCGTGATGAGCCCCTGATGGACGAGCTTCAAAAAAGGCTCACTGTGCGAAACGTATCCGAAATCCTTAAGTGCCATCATGACGAATCGTGCATAAATCAAGTGCATGCACGCATGCTCAGGGCCTCCGATGTACATCGAAACCGGCATCCATTTCTTCTCGATTTCGGGGTCGATCAACGATGTTCCTTTCTCCGCCAAATATCGAAGATAGTAGAAACTGCTGCACACGAACGTATCCATCGTGTCAAATTCCGGCGTCCATCCCTTGCCGAAAATTTTCTCGGTACGCGCCTTGAACTCTTTTGAATGTTTGAGGGGCGACTCCCCCGTCGGCTTGAATTCGACATCCGTGGGCAGAAGCCACGGGAGATGTTCCTCTGGGACCGGATGCGGCTTGCCCTCGGGATCGTAGACGATCGGAATGGGCGCACCCCAATACCGTTGGCGGGAGACAAGCCAATCACGAAGACGGTACTGAACGGTCGGCTTCCCAAGCCCGACCTTTGTCATGTGCTTGATGATGTCTTCTCGCACCTCTCCCCAGCGCCTGCCCTTGAATTGATCCGGCTTCGTCATGATGCCATCCGGTGCCTTCGCGTAGCAGTACTCAAGATTCTTCACCTTCTCAGCCTCTTTTGGATCTTCCGGAAACATGACAGGGCGAAGCGGAATGTCGTATTTTTTTGCAAACGCGAAATCACGTTCGTCGTGCGCGCTGCAGTGCACGATGCCTGTCCCGTAATCCATGACCACGAACGATGCCACCCAGATCGGAAGATCGCCGGTTCCGAAAGGATTCTCGACATATCTCCCCGTGAAGATCCCTTCGACGTGTTCCTCGAAATTATACTTCTCCGTTGCTTTCAATTTCTTCATGCGCTCGACAAATGCCATCACTTCCTTTTCCTGCGGCGTTCCCTTCACCATTTTCTCGACAAGAGGGTGTTCGGGTGCGATGACACTGAACGTCTGTGCCATAAACGTCTGGGGCACGGAATCGAAGACTTCAAATTCGTCACCGAGATCCTTGATCCTCGAAGGAATATTCACTCCTTCATTCCTGCCGATCCAGTTTCTCTGCATGACCTTCGTCTTCTCAGGCCAATCCAGCTTCTCAAGCCCATCAAGAAGTGCCTGCGAGTACTTCTTGATGTTCCAGAACCACTGCTCCAGAGATTTCTGGATGATCTCGGTTCCGCATCGTTCACACTTCCCTTCCTGCGCCTGCTCGTTTGCAAGCACCGTCTGACAACTCGGGCAGAAGTTCACATTGCCCTTCTTCTTGTACGCAAGCTTGTTCTTGAACATTTCAAGAAAAAGCCACTGCGTGAATCGGTAGTACGAAGGGTCGGTCGTATTCACCATCTTGTCCCAGTCGTACATGCAACCGATCTTCTTGAGCTGGGCGATCATCGTTTCGACGTTCTTCGCAGTCGACTGCGCCGGATGCACGCCGGTTTTGATGGCGTAGTTCTCGGCAGGAAGCCCGAAGGCGTCAAATCCCATGGGAGAGAAGACATCGAAGCCCTGCATTTTCCTAAAGCGTGCAACGGAATCGGCCGGTGCGTAGTTGTACCAATGACCGATATGCAACTTGTCTCCGCTCGGATATGGAAACATCACGAGCGAGTAGTACGGTTTTTTGGCTTTCTGGAGATCTGTTTTAAACACTCCGGCTTCCTGCCACTTCTTCTGCCACTTTGCTTCGACGTCGGATGGACTGTAATCGCTTGGCATACGCAAATACTACTGATTCTCATGTTTTCCCACAAACATACGAAGGAAATGAATATCCGAGAATGCATCGAGCTTCAGATACCCCTGTTTTTATCAGTCCTGAAGCCATCCCTGAAGCATGTGCCTACTTCGAATACCGGAAGATCTTGCGAAAGCCCATGGTTTTGAGAATACTGCGTCACTTTTATTTTCCAACTACCACTCTATGAACGCTGAACAAACGCCCGGAGTCGAAGCAGTTCTCAAAGCAAAGGAAATTGCAATTCGCGCCGATGCACTGTCTGCCGATCGCGGTCAACTGTTCACTCTGGAGGATACTCTTGAGCATTTTGCCACTGAAATTCAGAGCCTTGCCGATCACTTTCCGGAGAATCGCTGGCTTGGAGAAAAAGCTCAGCGCCTTCCGCTAGCAATCGCGTCAGGAAAGGTCTCTTGGGCAATTTTCGATGAATTGAAGCTGGGCTGTGAGGAAATCGTAAGCCGGTTTCGACATGTCATTCAAAGCAATCCTGATGAAACAACGACAAGGGAGTTTCAAGCAGCGTAGCTATTGTCTTTCTGCTACACTGGCGGTTCCTCATGTCCAAACTGCCGACCGTTGCCATCATTGGGCGTCCGAATACCGGAAAATCCACGCTGTTCAACAGAATCGTAGGGTCGAGGCGTGCCATCGAAAGCGAAGTGGCGGGAACGACGCGCGACCTCATCAGCCATAGAATCGACGAAGCGGAGGTACCGTATATTCTCCTCGATACGGGTGGCATCGGGTCGACTGCCGACAAGGACTTCGAGTCCGACGTGAAAGGTCAGTCGCTTCTTGCTCTCGAACACGCAGATCTGATCCTCTTCACCGTGAATTCACGCGAGGTGATCACATTGGATGATCAGAAGGTTGTAGACATGCTTCGCAAGCGCAAGAGAAAACACGTACCGGTCATCGTCGTGCTCACCAAAGTCGACGATCCCTCGATTGCAGCATCGGTCATCTCTGATTTTCAGGAAATGAACGTGGGAGAAGAGATCATGACTGTCAGTGCTCCGCACCGAATCGGCATCGATGCCATGAACAAAGCCATCGCCCTTCACCTCAAGAAATTGGGTTTTCTTCCGGTCACCGTGGCGATGGACCCCGACCTCAAGACCGCACCCAGAATCGCCATCATCGGTCGGCCGAACGTGGGCAAGAGCTCCATCGTCAACGCGATGATGTCGGAAACGCAACGTGAAGAATTGCCTTTGCTCGTTTCTCCGGTTGCCGGAACGACGAGAGACAGCACGGACACCGAGGTAAAATTCTCCGGTCGCACCTACGTTCTCGTGGACACGGCGGGGCTGAAACGCAGACCGCAGGATCTCGAAGACATCGAGCGCTTCTCTTTGATGCGCACCATCCAGGCCATCGAGCAGTGTGACATCGTCGTCCTTGTTCTCGACGCTCTCGTGCAGGTGAGCCAGCAGGACAAGCGAATCGCATCGATGGCGGTGGAGAGCGGCAAGGGACTCATCATCCTTGCGAATAAAATCGACGGAATCAAAGGAGACGCAAGAAAGCAGAGGCTTCATGAAATCCTCGTTCTCCTCAGTTTCTGCAAATTCGCGCCTATCATCCCCTGCTCGGCCGTCAGTCGCGAAGGGCTCCTGAAACTCTTCGATGTCGTCGATTCCGTACAGCGAAACAGAGGTCGAAGGATCACCACCAGAGATCTCCATCGCTGGTTCGAGCAAGTGGTGCACGGACAGCCCCTTGGGGAGATCGGCAAGTGCAAACACTTGATACAGGCGGACGATCTTCCTCCCACATTCGTCCTCTTCGTGAAAGATGCGAAGCGTGTTCGGGTGACGCAACTCCGATATCTGGAAAATCGCTTGCGGGAAACGTTCGGCTTTTCGGGCGTTCCGATTCGTTGGGTTACCAAATCGGCACCAAAAAAAGAGAGTAAGATGAAAGTGAAATAGCATCTCCCCAAAGCATGCAAGGCAGCGAATCCTCACTGTATGTCCCGACACTGAAGCAGGTTTTCATCTGTTCGCTCTGCCTGTTTATCGTGACGTTGATCGTATACGGAGGATCGCTCGGGGGGCAGTTCATCGCCCTCGATGACCCGTTTCTCATCTACAACAACCTCGCCATCCGCACGCTCACTCCTGAAACGCTGAAGCATATTTTCACGACCTACGACCCCGAGCTCTACATCCCTCTTACGTTCTTCAGTTTTCAGATCAACTATCTCATCGGCGGCTTATCCCCTCTCTCCTACCATGCGCTGAACCTCGTTCTGCATACGCTGAATGCGCTGATGGTCATATGGCTCTGCGTTCTGCTCACGAAGAATAAGACCGTGTCAGTGCTTGCAGGACTGCTATTTGCAATCCATCCGCTGAATACCGAAGTCGTTCTGTGGGCAACGGCGAGAAAAGAGTCGCTCTCTAGTTTCTTCTTCCTGATCTCGCTGCTCTCGTACCTGTACTACCGAGAAAGAGCTCTCAAGAAAACCTATGTACTGAGTCTCGCCTTTTTCCTGCTTGCGCTCTTATCCAAAGTGACGGTCTTCACGTTGCCCGTGATCCTTCTGCTCGTCGACTGGTTTCAGGGACGAAAAGAAACCGGAAGATCCCTGCTGCTAAAACTGCCGTATCTCGTACTCTCCATTCTCTTTGTGCTGATCGGCATCATTCCGAAGACAGGAGTTCTCTCTTCGACGACATTGGCCGAAAAAATCCTGATGGCAAGCAAGAGTGTGCTCTTCTATCTCTGGAAGTTTTCTTTGCCCCTGAACCTTTCGATCCTGTATCCAAACAGACATACGATCAGCCTTCTCACGCCCGAGTTTTCACTGTCACTGCTCGCGACGATCCTTCTCCTCTCAGGCATCCTCGTCTCCCTGAGAAAAACGAAGACTCTTGCCTTCGGATTCGGATTTTTCCTCATCACCATCGGTCCGACACTTCTGCATTTCAACAGAAACGCGAGCATACAGTCCTCCGATGCGACGGGAATCCAATTTGCGTCGGACCACTACGCCTATCTCCCGATGATCGGGCTTTTGTTCCTCGTGACTCAGCTGGCACTGAAACTCTGGAATGCCGAAGTACGAACGCGCGCAGCCATTCGTGTGCGCATTGCCGCCTCGGTGATCTGCGCGTCTCTTCTGCTGACATTCGGGGCTCTTTCACTGCAACAGGCATCGTTCTGGAAAAACAGCGAAACACTCTTCGCTCGCACCCTTTCGATCTACCCGTACTCGACAGCCGCGCGCGTGAATCTTTCCGTGATCTACAGGCAAACAGGAAGGTTTAAAGAAGAACGAAAGGTGCTGGAGGAAGGCATGGTATTTGGTCCGAATTCCAAATTGGAAACGGGCCTCGCTGCCATCGACGTGAGAACGGAAAACTTCCCTTCCGCTTGGGAACATTACAACAGAGCGCTCTCCATCGATCCGAAAAACTCGGATGCTCACTTCGGCATCGGAGCGATGCTTGGTAAGCAGGGAAAGATCGATGATGCGATCCAGGCCTACGACAGAGCCATCGAATTGGATCCGAAGTATGTCGCCGCCTACAACAACAGAGGATCGCTGCTCCTCGATGAGGGGAAAGATGCGGCAGCGGAACACGACTTCAGAACCGCAGTCACCATCAATCCTTCGTTCAATGAAGGCTTCTTCAATCTTGGCGCACTCTATGCGGGACAGGGAAAATTCATGGAAGCCGCGCAGTCGTTCCGGCAGGCGATCGTCATTGAGCCGAACTCCATCGAGACTCGACTTGAATTGGTTCTCGTCTATCTCGAATTGGGAGAAAATTCACTCGCCCTTGAGCAAATAAAAGAGATTCTAAAGATCGATCCCGAAAACGAAAAAGCGAAGGCCATCATCAAACAGATGATCAGACTCGGAATCGTCGGATAGAGCATCCTATCCCCGACCCTCACGTGCATCCTTCACTCTGCCGTCTTCATGGATGGGAAGAGGGTACTGCTCGACGATGCGCTCGATCTGCATCAGCAACTTCTTCGGATCGTCATTGAACACCATGTTGGGAGGCACCTTCCTCTTGCACAAACCTTCGATAACGAAAGGAATGGAATTCGAAATGCCGCCGGAATTGGTCACAACTCCTACAGGCCTTCCCTCGTCGTAGGCAATCGTCAATTCATTGAGAGTCCCGATGCCGCCACCGATGATGACAATGGCATCGCTGCTCCTGATGTTGATGATGTCGCGCTCCATGAAACCCATGCCCGTGAAAATGATGATGTCATGATCAGCAGGCGAGAGATATTCGTTGATATGCTCGTACTCCGAGAACGCAGGGGAAATGCCGAGCGTCAGTCCTCCCGCAGCCTTTGCGGCAAGCAAGGCATCATGCGGCAGGCCGGGGCAAGCCCCGTTGATGCAAATGTGTCCGCGTTTGGCTATCTCGGTTCCAAGCATCTTCGCCTTCTTGCGTGCAATCGGATCTTCGATCTGCTGACCGCTCGCAGATCCCATCACGCCGATCTTCAGCTTTCGTCTGTGCTTCATAATCCGGTAAAGGGAAGTGTAGCATCGATGCCTGTATCCAAGGCCGCCTGGAGCGATCGAATCTCCCGAATGTCCTCTGCGAATGCGCGAAGATTGGCCTCGGAAGGAGGCACGAATGCACAGGCGATATAGAGCGCAATGGAGCCGAAAACAAAGAGTGCACGCATCGGAATAGTATAGCAGATTTTGCGGTAATTCGCTACATCCCTATCCTACGAATGATCTCACGACTGACGAATTCCTTATCTCTTCCGTACTTGAGCCTTGAAAGCTGCTTGAAGGCCTCGACAGCCTTCGTATCTTTTACGTACGAGGTATCGAGCCAAGGCCTCGGAACCTCGATGGAGAACGGTGTCGAGGGCTGACTGTCGATACTGAGCTTCATGCAAGCCTTGAATGCATCCAGGTTCACGAGGTCCGATTGCGAGAACGACGGTGCCATTTCCTTCGCACAGAACTCTGCATCCTGAGGACCGATCTTATAAAACATCATCGTACCGACGTTTCCGAAGACGGCTCCCTTCAGCTTGACCGATCCTGAGAGCTTGCTGTCCTTCTCGAGCTGATCGAGGTACTGGTGCGCGATGACAAGACCGAGGCGGTACTTTCTCGCTTCCGAAAGAATGGATTCGATGGAGTCCGTCACGTAGTTTTGGAATTCATCGATGTACAGAAAAAAGTCTTTGCGGATCGAACTTGCTTCGCGCTGACGACGCATGGCAGCCACCTGAATTTTATTGACGATGATCATTCCGAGCAGCTTGCTGTTCACGTCTCCGATCAAACCCTTCGAAAGGTTCATGAGCAGAATTTTCCCGCCGTCCATGACGTCGCTGAAATCGAAAGAACTCTTCACCTGACCCACGATGTTTCGGATGAGCGTATTCGTCGTGAACTGTCCGAACTTCGCGGCGAAATACGGAATCATCTCCTGTTTCTCGCGCTGACCCGTCTGTGCCATCTGCTTTTCCCAGAAAGATTTGACGATGGGATTTTTCAGTCTGGAAATCTTGATCTTCGCCCACTCATCATCCGTGAAAAGACGAACAAGATCGGTGATGGCACCGCCCTCCTCTTCATCCGCCATGAGAGTGAGACAACCGTTTCTGAAGTAGTCCTGAATGCGGGGACCGAAGATCTCCTCTCCGAACATCTTCACCATCATGTTCATTGCATCGAGGGCGATGAGATCGCGCTCCTCATCCGTCTTGCCTTCAAGCATATTGAGTCCCATCGGCCGTTCGGTATCCGCAGGATTGAAATAAATGACGTCATCCGCGCGTTCGCGTGGAATGTACGGGAACAAATCCTCTACGAGGGAACCGTGAGGATCGATGACACAGATGCCCTTCTTGTTGTGAAAATCCTGACGCGCCATGATCTGAATGACGGACGATTTTCCTGTTCCGGTCTGACCGATGACATAGAAATGCCTGAAACGATCGTCGTTTTTGAGGAAAATCTTTTTCTTATCGCCTCGAATGGTGTTGTACCCGAGGAAGAGACCGTCTTCAGGTACGTTCTTGGGAGCGGGTGCCATTTTAAAATTCTGCCATTTGATGTTCTGAACTTTGTTGTATTTGATATTCGGGAAGTGAAAGAAGCTTGAGAGCTCTGCCGTGCCGAGGAGAAACTTGTTCCATGTCAGCATCTGGAAGAGCGTATGCCTCGGCGAACGACGGATGAAATCGTAGATCAGTCTCGTGTTGGAATGATAACGCGTGGCATGCAAACTGTTACCACGCACTTCGCTGAATTGGGAGAAGCTGCTCTTGATACTCGAAAGATTCAGCCTTGCTCTCTCCTCGGTATCGGAAGAACTGACGATGCGAATCGTCGCCAGAAAACCCGGCGAACCGGCTTTCTCGTCAATGGCCTTACTGAGCTCTTCAACCTGCTGAGAAACACGCTCAGATCCCTGGGACTTCATGGGATCCTTGTCGTCACTCGTAAACATATTCACGAATGCAGCAATGAGTGAAAGCGGGTTCCACCACTTGAAACTCTCTCCAGACTTCTTCGGATTAATGATCCTTTGAGCCTCTTTCTGGAGCAATTTCTGCCAACCGGATCTCACGGGACGCAGCACGATCTGGACCGCAGCGCCCTCGTCCTTATTCAGCTTGCTGAAGGCGTTCACGATCGTATTGAACGGATCGCTCTTGAGCTGCGTGTACGTCTTGAACGGATAGACGAAACTCTTGGTGGGAACCAGAGCCGTCGAAACGGTTACCGAATGCTTGGTGAAAATATTGTAATCCTCCACGGCATCGATCACCGCATCCGGATAAAACGACGTCAGCTGTTTCTCGATGAGCGGAACGATGGATCTCGGAGCAACGACGAACGTAAGAATCTCACCCGCAAGGGCGGCATACTCAAACGAAAAGAAATGGGATCCTGTCCAATAGCGCTTGAACGTGGAAACCTTCAGGCTCGAAAGCGTCTGACAAAGATGATCCATGACGCCGAGCACATCCTTGAAGCTCTTACCCGTAGAGAACTGTTCAGCTTCCTGTTCCTTGTCCTCCTTGCTCTCCTTCTTCGGCATCAGAACTTGAAGGAAAACGAGTTCCCTCTCGCGTTTCCAGTCAGCAAGCAAGCGCATCCACGCGAGCACGCCCATGACAGAACCTGCAAGGAGGAGAAGCACGAGGACGGTAGTGAGCAATGTTTGCATGTGTGTGTTCTATAGTAACTCCTGACGGGGAAAATCGGGAAATAGACTTTCCTTATATTATAGCACAAAAACTATGTTTTTTACAGGCCTCTAGCGGAGATACTTTGCCTTGTTCAGGTTGTGTTCATCGTTGGTCACTGCATAGTGGATGATGCCCTTCGGATCATGCAAATAGTACCAATACTTGGAATCCTTCGGCCTTAAGGCAGCCAGAAAAGACGACTCCCCTGCATTGGCAATCGGTGAGGGCGGAAGTCCCTGTCTCCGTCTTGTATTGTACGGAGAATCCGTTTCGACATCCGCTTTCGTGAGAGGCTCCGTTCGCTTCCCGAGAACATACCTCGTCGTCGCATCGACACCGAGAACGACACGATTCTGAAGTCGTTTCCAAAGAATGCCGGCGATGAAAGCGCGTTCCTCTGCGTGTCTCGACTCCGCTTCGACGAGCGACGCCATCGTGACGAATCCCCCGAATGTCATGCCCTCACTCTTCGCTTCGGAAGCATACGGAGTGACGATGCGCTTTCGGAAATTGCCAAGCATGCGCTCAAGGAAAAACTTCGGAACGTAGTCTGCGGGAGACATGGAATACGTATCGGGGAAGAGATAGCCTTCAAGGCGGGATCCAATCTCCTGTTCTCTCGTTCCTGCGGCTTTTTCAGGCAAGAATTCGAATGTCGAAAAATCGCAGTGGAAAGCGCAATCCACAATATCGCCTTCTTTCCCCAGCCCCTTGGATGCGAGCAATCGATCGATGTCAGCAACCGTGAAACCTTCGGGAATCGTGACTGAAAATTCCTGAGACTTTCCACTGACAAGCGTTTCGACGATCTCTCTCGTCGACATCGCAGGGCTGAGTGGAAAAACTCCCGCCTGGAGCGATGCTGCATTGCCTGTGATGCGTGCATAGATCGTAAAAGCCAACGGTGAACGAATGAGAGCTGCATCCGAAAGTTCGCTTGAGATAGCCGAAAGCGATGAACCCTGCTCGATACTCACAGGAACATTCTTGCTGCTGCCTGCATCGACCGGTGACAATGCATAGGAAAACCAGATGGAACTGAGAGCACCTACTGCCAAGAGAAATAGAAAGGCTTTTTTCACAATTCGATTGTTTATTGTTCACTCATGAGTGTCAAGAAACCTCAGTTCTGTACCCCAAGTCCCATCTGACCCATCACGCCCTGCATGCGCTCCGCTGAGACGATCTGCGCCTTCTTCATAGCACGATTCAAGGCATCGACGGTCAGTGCGGGTATTTTTTCACGCGGAACCTCGGGAGCGATCTCGATGGAAATGATTTCCATATTCGCAGACACCGTCACCTTCACGCCGGAGGCTTCCGCTTCCACATGAATGTACTTCAGTTCACCCTGCACTTTTTTTGCCTGCTTCTGAAATTTGAACGAGTTTCGGAGTTCGGAGAAGGAAACCATAAGCGAAGTGTAAAGTTGAAAGTGAAAAGTGGAAAGTTGAAATGATAGCTGATCTCTGAAACAAGTTTGTAGAGACGCGCGATTCGCGCGTCTCTACGACCGCAACGCATACTTCCCCCTCTTCACCTCAATCAGCTCATCTCTTTCCAATTTTTTCAGTAAACCAAAAAGCCACTCTCGATGGTCTCCAAACACCCAATCCAATGTTATGCGCGAACCGATCTGATCGAGCGTCAGTCCCCTCTTCTCATCCCGAAGCGCATCGACGATTCTGCCTCGAAAGATTCGATTCGGAATGAATTTCCCCGCAAGCTCGCGTCCCGGCTCACGCTTCGTTGGAGTCCTCTTCGCTGCAATCTTTTTTCCATATGCCTTGAAAATGGGCCTCATATCTGCCGGAAGCAAATGCCATTTCGGATTATTTTTCGTGCACACGAGTGATCCGAAATCCATGAGTGCGGCATAAAAATCTTTCGCAGACCAGCCTGACTGCATCGCAACTGCCATCACATCCTCAAGGAGCACGAGGAGTTTTTTGTCGGACGTCTTAAAAATTCCGTCGATGCCTTCGGAACCGATGAAACATCGGTGCAGGATGCGACGGATATTCGTATCGATGCAAGCAGTCGGCAGATCGAATGCAAAATTTCGTATCGCTCCGGCCGTGTAGTGCCCGATGCCGCTGATCCTCTGAAGATTTTCGGCAATATGGGGAAATCGTCCTCCGTATTCGGTGACGATCGTCTTTGCTGCATCGCGTAAACGAAGTGCCCTGGAGTTATAGCCAAGGCCTCTCCACGCAATCAACACTTCACGATTCGATGCCTTCGAAAGGTCTGATATTCGGGGAAAAGTCTGTATAAATTTTTTATACAATATGATCACCCTGGAAACCTGCGTCTGCTGGAGCATGACCTCCGAAACAAGAACGAGATACGCACGATGATTGCTGTCACGCACCCTCAGATCACGCCACGGCAATGTGCGCTTGTGGACGGAAAACCAGTGCCTAAGCTCGCTACAGAAAATGTGGATGCGCTCTTTCCGCTGCATGGAAAAAGAATACTGTGAGACTGATTTTCTGGACAGAGAACAGGAAGATGCAAATAATCTTACTATGGAAAGGCAGCTACAAGATGAGAACTCCCCCCGTGCCCGCCATGCGTTCTGCCTGCAGTGGGTGCAGCAACGTCTCGGAGAGTGGGAGCACAGTTTCAAGAAAGAGGAATTATACAAATCCTGGCTGCTGCGCCTGATCAAAGAAAACGGTTATACGCTCAAAGAGCTCAATTTGCTCCGCGAGAACATGGTGTTTGTACGCACCATCGGCACTATTGCTTCACTCGTCATCGGCGCAAAGCGGAGACTACGGGGCATCCTGCGCCATGTCGGCATCGGCGACATGGATCAAAGTCCCACCATCGACGAGCTCGTGCAAAGTGAAGTCCACCGGCATGAATGCCTCATCGTCGACATTCTGTCCGAAGCCATTGAACACAGTCGACGCTCACCTCCGAAGAAGCGTCGCTAGCCATTCGTAATACCAATGCGATCTTCGATTTCCTGATCGACGAATGATTTCTTTCGTCCGTACTTCATCCGGCTGTATTCCTTGATGAGCGCGCCGAGCTTTTCGTTTCTGTTCGATTCATCGTAGATCGTCGCCATGCTGAACGGACGGGAGGTCGTGTTGTTGATGTTCAGCTTCACATAACACTGGAAGTTGGGAATGCCGATGACATCCTGCTCACTGAGCACCGGTGCAAATTCCTTCGCCATATACTCGGCGTCCTCGGCACCAATCTTAAAGCTCAGAATGCTTCCAACGTTACCAAAAACCGCATCGCGCATCTTCGTGCTGGACTGACCATACGCCTCGGTTTTACCGACGAGCTGTCCGATGTACTGGTGTGCCATGATGAGACCGAGCTCGTACTTTCTGGCCTCGCTGAGGATCGTGGCAAAGGCATCGGTGATGAAGTTTTGGAACTCATCGACGTAGAGGTAGAAACGCCGACGCTGCGCCTGAGGAACATCGGCTCTCGAGAGTGCGGCCATGTTCACCTTGTTCACGAAGATAAGACCGAGAAGCTGCGCATTCACGTCGCCGATCTTTCCCTTGCTCAGATTCACCAGAAGAACTTTTCCAGTGTCCATGATCTCGCGAATATTGAAGGCACTCTTCGGCTGACCGATGATATTGCGCATGGTCGAGTTCGTGATGAACGGACCGAACTTCGCTGAGAAATACGGAATCATCTCCTCTTTTTCCCTCGCTCCGGTCTTCGCTATTTCATTCTCCCAGAAGCTTCTGACAACCGAATTCTTGCACTTGGAAACCTTGTAGCGCTGGAAATCGTCATCGACGAAGAGACGAGGAACGTCGATGAGCGTCGCACCCTCATCCTCATCGTCCATCAGCGTGAGACAGCCGTTTCTGAAGTAGTGCTGAATTCTCGGACCGAAAATCTCGTTGCCGAAGAGCTTGATGAAGATCTCCATCGCATCGAGAGAAGCCCTGTCCTTCTCCTCCGGCGTCTTGGCTTCAAGAAGATTCAGCCCCATCGGACGCTCGGAATCCGCCGGATCGAACACGATGATATCCTTCGCACGCTCCTTCACCGTATGGGCAAGAGCATCCTCGATGAGATCGCCATGCGGATCGACGACACAGAGACCGGCACCGTTTGCAATATCCTGCCTCGCCATCCAGTTTAAGAGTGCGGATTTACCAGAGCCGGATTTACCGATGATGTACTGGTGACGAGTCCTGTCTTTGTCGAGGAACCGAATGGTCGTCTCAACTGCTCGATAACGATTGATGCCGAGTACAATGCCCTCAGTCGGCGCATTGGGAGGCGGAGGAAGAACTTTGCACTGGACCCAATCGATGTTCGAAATCGTGTTGTAGCGGCTGTCGGGGAAATGGAAGATGGACGCAAGTTCCTTCTCCACCAGAAGATTCCTTCGATGCGCAAATCCATTGATGCGATCGCGCCAGAGCGGATAGATGCAGTACTGATTGATCCAGAGCGGCAGGAAATCCACCCACATTCTTCGATTCTTGAAGTAATTTCCGTACATATCCTTGAACACGTTGAAGGACACCTGCAAATTGTTTGCAATGTCATTCGCACGTTCCCAAGTCTTGGACGCCGCCATAATCCTCACGCTGCAATGAAATCCGCTCATTCCAGCCTTCTCCCCCATGCGCTTGTAGAGCTCCTCCTCTGGCTGGATCATGCGGACGAACGAGTCGCCTTTGCTCGCGCCTGGAGCGAAATTCTGGGCGGCATCGCCGGAACTAAGCATATTGATGACCGTACCGACGAACCGGAGTCCCGGAATGTGATCGAAAACCGATTCCTTCTTTCCCTTGAAACTGGCGTTCGCCTTAGCCCTTACTTTCTTCGCCCAACGCTCTGAGAATGTCGGCGTAAGAACAACCTGCACGGTTGCCGTCTCGTCGGTGTGCAGTTTACTGAGGGCGTTCGTGACATCGTTGAAAGGATCATCCTGCATATGATCGAAGAATCGGAGCGGATACTCGTATCCCTTCTTCAAAATCATGTTGTACCCCACGAGCTTGTATCCCTTCTGCCAGATCTCCGGCGTTGCCTTCAAAGTGACATCAGCATTCGGATAGAACGACGTGATCTGCTTCTCGATAATCGAAACGAGATGCTTCGGCACAAGAACATAGAACGTGATGAGACCATTCTCGACGAAAAGTTCGAAACTGATCGTGATGAACCGAAAAATCCAAAAATGAATGATCTGCCAGAACGAAAGTTCCTTCACTTCATTGAGCGCACGAAAGAGCTGCTCCATGATGGCGATCTTCTCTTTGAAGTCCTTTTCAGTTCTCTTCTCCTGATCGAGCTTACTCTCGCTTCGCGGCAAAATGATCTTCATGGAAACAAGCTTGCGTGCCGACAGCACGGCATAGAAAAATCTCATCGTGTAAATCGCGTAGTACACGGCGTAATACCAAGCAACAAGCCATAGCGTATTCTGAAACGGACTTTCCAACCACCAGCGAAAAAGCTGAGACCAAATGTTCAGCTGAAAGACAAATGAGCACACTTCTACCGCGAGAAGGACGAGAGGCCAGAAGAGGAAGCGGAGAACGTGAACCACGGAGAGTGGAAAATACTGTACTAAAGAATCTTTGTATTATAGCAGAAAAACAGCTTGAAATACAGCGTTTTGGCTTGGATATTCGTCATTACTCGGCGCACTCCCTCACCTCCATACGCATCTCACGGATGCGACCGGTCTTCGTGCCAATCAGGAAACGGTAGAGACCGACGACAGCGGGAGTGAATTCGAATGTTTCGCCTTCCGTCACCCATGTCTGCACCCCGCTTCTCGCATCATCCGGGTAGACGATATCTCGAATGACAAACGACTGATCGGACGTGAGCTGAAGCGCAGTCCCAAGCGCAAGAGAGTGAGGTATTCCGGGACTTAAGCGCACGTCCTTGGTCACACGTTTCTGCAGACGATCGTCCTTGCATTTCCTCACGAGATTGACGTCTCCCAGACGCTCGAACGTCACATCGATCTTCCCGAGAGAACGTTCGGCGATCGCAAGAAAAGACGCAAGACTCAGGTCCATGTCTCGCCCCTGTACGAACGGTCCCCGGTCATTGATGCGCACGACAACGGTCTTTCCGTTTCCAATATTCCTGACCCTGACAAGAGTGTTATGGGGGAAACTGCGATGCGCCGCGGTAAGCGCATGCATGTCGAATGTTTCTCCGAACGCCGTGCCCTTCCCGTGAAATTTTTCGGAATACAAACTGGCCTCATGCACCTCGGCTGCAAGTTTCGTGTCGAGATCGCGCATCAAGGAAAGAAGCATCTCCTCTGCAAGAGTGGCTGCTTCCAGATCGATCTGAAGATCGTATTTTTGCGCAAGCGCAGGGACATCAGAGGCATTTGGGAGCTCCATAAAATCATTCGTACCATCCTCAAGCAGGCGCTCGATATTGCGCGTCCTGAAGAGAAGGAGCAAAGCATCGGACGGAGTCAGGGGCTCATCCGGCCTGAACCTCACATTCTCATCATTCAGGATGCCGCGCGCTTTGGCATACGTGATTTCTCGGTATCCCCGATCATGTTCCGAGACATCGATGTAGGGAACCTCGCGAGTACTCTCAGCCGGACGACTGATGCTGTTCCAAAGTAGAAGAAAACCATCACGGCGAGTCACGGGCTCGGCAGCATAAAGACCCTGCGGCAGTGAGATGCAGATCGTGAAAATGACAACCGATGAAATCATGAGGAACCGATGCATGCCGCAAGTATACATTGCCCCAGCAGAAACGCTGCGCTTCAGCTCCGAGTGATACTTCCATGAGCCCGCACATCCTCCCATCTCTCCGCCACGATATCTGTCGTTGCCGCAGCTCTTGTCGCGGGTCCGAATACTCCCGCGCCGTGCGCCTGGCCGGATGAAACGATCTTCCTGTCCATCTGATACTTGAGCAGTCCTGCTGCAGTACGCTCGCCGAATGTCCCCGTCGTATCCTTTGTGCTCAGATAGCCCCGATCGCGTAAGAATGTCTGAAGCAGGCGGACTTCCCTCCCTTGGTCGCCAACCGAGAGAACCTTTGACGGAAGCAATGAATCGGAATGAACGCGAGCGACAATATTCATCTTCCTGACAACGGCAGGATATTTTCTCGCTACGATTTGCATTTTCCATCTCCGAAGAATCGCGGACCTCGTGGCAGGGCCGATCAACCCTGCGGACCTGTCCTCGGCACTCGAGAGAACTCCGGACTTCAACTGGAGAGCGACAACGGCATCCCTGAACCCCGGGCCGAACACTCCATCCGTGCGTCCGCGATAGAATCCGATGAACCGGAGCAGCTTCTGTGCCTGTCGAACGTCGTTTCCGCGGTTGCCTCTGCGAAGACCCGTCGCAAGATCGGGCAAGTTTTTATCCTCGATTCCCATGGCAACCGTCAGAGCCGCCGCCGTCCTTTCGTCGACCTTCCTGCCGTCTCCATGCAAACCTGCATCCTGCATGAAACGATGAAGTGCATCTTGCGTTAGGGGCCCAAATTCTCCCGTGGCCGACTCCTCGAAATATCCCAAATCGCGAAGCGTCGACTGCAAAAAGCGGGAGGCGTATCCCGTATGCCCGAACTCCGCCTGCTGAAAGAGCAGAAAATTTTCGGTCTTCGGAAGAAGAGCGAGTGTCGATGTGTCTGCGGGAAGAGCATCGAATGAAAAAGTTTCGCGCGGCATCGACTCACTTCCAAGCGGATACACCGTACCGCTGACCCGTCTTGTTCCCCATGCCAATGCGCGAGCCAACCCTTCCTCCCCCGTTCCCATCCATAGATCGATGCGATGGAGATCGTCGCTCCACTCGATGATCCTTCCCCCGCGATCGTGAACGGTCCCGACTCCGAGATTCCGGAGATCAATCCTGGTCCCGAAACCGTATGAAGGCGGTGCGGCAATCATCCCCTCGTAGACTCCGGTGCCATCTGCACCACGTTTTCCCTGCCCGTTGAACGCAATATCTTCCCCGTAACTTCCTCTGAAATAGCAACACTGATTCGGCAGCGGCGAATAGTACGCAGTGACAATGAACTCCTGATCGTACGGGGAATTTCCTGCATAGACCGGAGAAACGAATGATCCGACCATGGAAGTCAGGATCACCGCAATCGGATAGATGCGAAGTTTTGCGCACTCGAGAACCATGGAATGTTTGTTTTTGGAGAAATAAATCTTCTCATTATACCAGAGAACACGCTTCTTTTCACGCATGCAGACAACAAAAGATGGAACTGTCTCGTATGAAAAACTTTACATTCTGCTTGTTTGATTCTTCCTATTTGCACTTGCGATCTGCACTCGCTACCATCGTGCGGACATGAGTACAGAGAGAAGCAGTGGCACTCCCGTGCCCCATCAGGGCGGGGAGGACAGTTTTCCGAAAAAAGACAGGGAAATCCGCACCATACTGCTCCTCGGTTCCGGTGCTTTGAAGATCGGAGAAGCCGGCGAATTCGACTATTCGGGAAGCCAGGCGATCAAAGCGTTCAAGGAAGAAGGCAAGCGCGTCGTGGTCATCAACCCGAATATTGCGACGAACCAGACCAGCTGGGGACTCGCGGACCGCGTGTACTTCCTTCCCGTACTTGCGGAATTCGTCGAGCAAGTCATCAGAGAGGAAAAGCCCGAAGCGATCGCACTGAGCTTCGGAGGACAGACCGCGCTGAACTGCGGCATCAAACTGGATGAGCTGGGAATCCTGAAGAAACATGATGTCTCCGTGCTTGGCACCTCGGTGGATGCGATTCGAAAAACCGAAGACAGAGCGCTCTTCAACAAGGAACTCGATTCCATCGGAGTCTCCGTCCCCCGCTCGATTGCATGCACGCGCATCGACGACGCCAGAGCCGCCGTCGACACCATCGGTCTCCCCGTCATGATCCGTGCGGCATTCGCACTCGGCGGAAAAGGCAGCGGAAGGGCAACGACGAAAGAAAAGGCGGAAGAAATTCTCAAGGTTGCGTTCGTGGAATCTCCCCAGGTGTTGGTCGAGGAAGACCTGACCGGATGGAAAGAGATCGAATACGAAGTGGTCAGAGACAAGGAGGACAACTGCATCACCGTCTGCAATATGGAAAACATCGATCCTCTCGGCATCCACACCGGAGAATCGATTGTCGTCGCACCGAGCCAGACTCTCGACAATCAGGATTATCAGATGCTCCGATCGATCGCTCTGCGCGTCATTCGTCACCTCGGCATCGTCGGAGAGTGCAACATCCAGTATGCGCTGCATCCGAAAAGCAGAACCTACCGCGTCATCGAAGTGAATGCCCGTCTCAGCCGGAGCTCCGCTCTTGCCTCGAAGGCAACTGGCTACCCCCTTGCATGGGTGGCTGCCAAACTCGCACTCGGCTATGCGTTGCCGGAGATCAACAATTCCATCACCAAGGTCACCTGCGCGGACTTCGAACCGTCGCTGGATTACGTCGCCGTGAAGATGCCGCGGTGGGATCTGAAGAAATTCAGTTTCGTCTCGGAAGAAATTTCGACCGAGATGAAATCGGTGGGTGAAGTGATGGCGCTCGGTCGCTCGTTCGAGGAAGCGATCCAGAAAGCCATACGGATGCTAAATATCGGTGCGGACGGTCTCTACCCGTCCCCGATGAAATTCGTGAAGAAAGAATTGAAGAACGAGATGAAAAACCCCAGTCCTCAGAGAATTTTCGCCGTGGCTGAAGCGCTTGCGGGAGAATGGTCCCCTGAAGAAATTTCGATTCTTACGGGAATCGATCGGTGGTTTCTCGAACGCATGAAGCGGTGCGCAGAGCTTCGTCATGAACTCTTCAGAACAAAGGCATCGACCCTCGAACCCGATCTGCTGATTCGAAGCAAACGAGCGGGATTCTCCGACCAGAGCATTGCGATCTTGCGAGACAGCAAAACAGCCGACGTGACGCAGACAAGGTTGGAGGCGGGCATCAAACCCTTCGTGAAACAAATCGACACGCTGGCCGGCGAATTTCCTGCACTCACGAACTACCTGTTCTGCACCTACTGCGCATCTTCGTCGGATGTGAGCTTCGCTCTCTCGCCTGAGCCGAAAACTACGGAAGGAAGACAGCCGACCATTCTCCCGACAGAACGCGTGATCGTCCTCGGCGGCGGACCGTACTCCATCGGTTCTTCGGTGGAATTCGACTGGTGTTGCGTGCAAGCTGTTCGCGAACTGATGTCGCAGGGCTTCGAAGTGACGATGATCAACAGCAATCCCGAGACGGTCAGCACGGACTACGACGAATGCGATCAGCTGTTCTTCGATGAGCTGAGCCTGGAACGCGTCATGGACATCGTCCGTCTTTTGAAGCCGGCGGGCGTGGTCGTCTCCATGGGCGGACAAATACCGAACTCGCTCGCTCTCAAGCTCGCAAAGGAAGGAGTGCCGATTCTCGGAACCAGTCCGTCGGATATCGACAAGGCGGAGGACAGGCACAAGTTCAGCGGACTTCTGGATGAGATCGACGTCGACCAACCGGAATGGAAGGAATTTTCCGATCTGTCATCCGCAAAACAGTTCGCACGGAAAGCAGGATTCCCCGTCATCGTCAGACCGAGCTACGTTCTCTCGGGTGCCGCCATGACCGTCGTCCACAGCGAGGAGGATCTGAAGGAATACCTGGAAGCAGCAACCGATGTCTCGAAGGATGCTCCGGTCGTCATTTCGAAATTCGAAGTCGGAGCCAAGGAAATCGAATTTGACGGAGTCGCACAGAACGGAAAGCTGCTGCTGTATGCGATCGGTGAGCACATCGAGAATGCCGGAGTCCACTCGGGTGACGCGACCATCGTCCTGCCTCCGCAACGCGTGAACATCGAAACATTCAGACGCATCAAGGCGATTGCGAAGAAGATCGCTCTGGGACTTTCGATCTCCGGCCCCTTCAACATTCAGTTCCTCGCCAAAAATAACCGCCTGAAGGTCATCGAATGCAACCTGAGGGCAAGCAGGAGCTTCCCCTTCGCAAGCAAAGTCACCGGAGTGAACTTCGCCAAACTTGCGACACAAGCTCTGCTGAAGCGCGCTCCCGAAAACATCCGGTACCAGACGCTGGACCTCGACCACGTCGGAGTGAAAGCGGCGCAGTTCAGTTTCTCGAGACTGAAGGGAGCGGACCCGAGACTCGGCGTCGAAATGGCAAGCACCGGAGAGGTTGCCTGCTTCGGGAGCACCTTGGAACAAGCCTTGTTGCTCTCACTGAAGGCAATCGGTTTCGTGGTTCCGCGAAAGAATATCCTTCTGACCATCGGCAAACTGGAAGACAAAATCGATCTTCTGCCATCGATCGAAGCCCTTTCCCGCCTTGGCTTTGCGTTCTTCGCCACCCATCGCACGCATGAGTTCCTCACGTCTCGCAACATTCCGAGCGTTCTCCTGCACAAGCTGTCCGAACCGAGAAGCCCGAACATCAAAGAGTATCTCGAAAGCAGACGAATCGATTTCGTGATCAACGTCCCTCAGCATACGAGTTCAACCGAAAAAACGGACGGCTACTTCATCAGACGCATTGCAACGGACCGGGGCATTCCACTCATCACGAACGTCCAGCTTGCAAAACGCATTGTCGAAGCTCTGGAATCCGACAAAGAACATCCCGATGTTCCGCTCATGCCGTGGCCGGATATCCTTGAGCACAAGTCATAGAATGCCGCCGCTCAGTCTCTCCGCAATACCCGCGCACGTGTTCGCATCTTCGTACGAACCGACCACGCTCAGCTCTTCATAGCGATCGGAATAACATCCGTCATTCGAACAGAAGTAACGCTCGACTCTCGCTTTTCCATAAAAATTAGTGACTCCCTGACGCGGAATGGCATGGCACACGGTGAATGTCGGCGCTCCGGCGTGCAGTGGCTCCGTTCTGCTCGCAATCGCTATGGAAAGAAGATCCACAAGAACGATGAAGACTACGAGGAGAAGGCTTCTGCGAACAAAGCGACGATAGGGTTTTTTTACAGATGACGGAGTCATAGAAGAATGTGTTTATACTATTATACTATATTTTTATATATTTGCAAATAGCTTCCAATCTCGTGAAAGTGGCGTTCTCAGCATTTCTAAGGCATGCAATCGTAAAAATCATACTAAAGCCCCATTTTCTTCTTCATTCTCTGTGCCACACGTACGAACCCCTGTATCAAGCGATGCTTCAGCGGCAATCTTCCCGTTCTCTGAAACTCCTGCACATTCCCAGCAAACGCAATACCTTTTCTGCTGACAGATGCCAAACTCTCAGGCCTTTTGTCGACCACAAGACCGAAGATGCCGCGTCCGAGCGTCGTGCGCGGTTCGAAATGCACTCCGAGAATGCTTGCACCGAAGTACTGCAGGCTGACAGGCAGATGACTGGTCGTTCGCTTCATGAGAGGCCAAGCGGCCGCAGGCGTACCCCCGGTATAGAGGAGGAAAAAAGGTTTGGACTTCAGCATGCCGAGCGAGTGGGACTCGCTGTCTAAGCTGAAAGCCCCCATACGGTCGATAAGATTTTTCAGGTGTGCCGGGACACTGAAATTCCAGATCGGCGTTGCAACGATGACCCCATGCGCTTTTGCCATTTCCGTTCTGATCATTTCCATATCATCCACGGGGCAATCGGGGCCGTAACACTCGAGTCCGAAGTGCGACATCTGAAGATCCTTCAATCTGATTTTTTTTGTCGTAACGTTTGGAAGCGAGGAAATGCCCCGCACCATTGCATCGGCCAATACATTGGAATTACTCGGCTCATTCGTGCCGGCGACAATGACCAAAATTCGAGTGCCGATTGTGTGTGCGAGTCGATCGTCTATGGGAAAATCAGTATCGCACAGAGTGTATCGGTTCTCCCGTCAACAGAGAAATGAAAAAAACACTTGAGCCGTCGTCTCCGATGCGTAGAATGCATAGATGTTGTGGCGGTATCAATTTTGTACCACTACATCTTGTGTACCCCCCACATCCCATGAATCCGAATGCTCTCTCGAAAGGACAGGCCAAAGACATCCCCCTCGCCTCACAATCCGACACCCTGAAAACAGCGAAGAAAAAAGCTCTGCACCAGACTCATCAAGCGAGAACGAAGAAGGGGCTCGTCATCGAACGAAGGTTCACGACGCCCGGATCCGATCCGCTTGAGGAAATAAAATATGAACGTCGCACGAGCCGTATTTCGAACACGAACGGATCAGTCGTCTTCGAGATGAAAGATGCGGAAATTCCCGCTGCATGGAGCCAGGTTGCGACCGATATCGTCGTCAGCAAGTACTTCCGCAAGGCGGGAGTTCCTCAGGTCGACGAGAAAGGGGTGGTGAAGAAGAATGCCGATGGCACCGTCGTCACCGGTCCGGAGCGATCTGTGAAACAAGTCATCCGAAGACTTGCCGGTTGCTGGCGATGGTGGGGAGAGCAGCACGGCTACTTTCAGACAACGCAGGATGCACAGGCCTTCGAAGACGAACTGAAGTACATGTTGGTGCACCAGATGGCGGCACCGAACAGTCCCCAGTGGTTCAACACCGGTATTCACTATGCCTATAACATTACGGGGCCTGCGCAGGGGCACTACTACTGCGATCCCGTCACCGGAGAAGTCATGAAGAGCACCGATGCCTACACGCATCCCCAGCCGCATGCGTGCTTCATTCAGAGTGTTGCCGATGACATGGTCAATGAAGGCGGCATCATGGACCTCTGGATTCGAGAAGCACGTCTGTTCAAATATGGTTCGGGGACCGGAACGAACTTCAGCAACTTGCGGGGAGACGGCGAGCCGCTGTCACAGGGAGGCAAGAGCTCCGGTCTCATGAGCTTCCTGAAAATCGGAGACAGGGCGGCAGGTGCCATCAAGTCGGGAGGAACGACACGCAGGGCGGCAAAAATGGTCTGTCTCGACCTCGATCATCCGGATATCGAAGACTTCATCAACTGGAAAGTGAACGAAGAGAAGAAAGTCGCGGCTCTCGCAAAAGCGGGATACGACACGGACTTCAACGGCGAGGCCTATTCGACCGTTTCGGGTCAAAATTCCAACAATTCGGTACGCGTGGCTCACTCCTTCTTTCAGTCCCTCGAAGACAACGGAGACTGGAATTTGTACTGGAGAACCGAGAAGAAGAAAGCGAAGGCCGAGGGCCGCGAACCGAAACCCTGCAAGACGATGAAGGCACGCGATCTCTGGGACCAGGTGAGTTATGCAGCATGGTCCTGCGCAGATCCGGGAGTTCAATACGATACGACCATCAACGACTGGCACACCTGTCCTACGGATGGACGCATCAATGCATCCAACCCCTGCAGCGAGTACATGTTCCTCGACAATACCGCGTGCAATTTGGCTTCGTGCAATCTCATTCACTTCCTGAAGACCGATGCGCACGGCAAGAAAGAATTCGACACGGAATCCTTCCGTCATGCGGTGCGTCTGTGGACCGTCGTCCTCGAAATTTCTGTTCTCATGGCGCAATTCCCGAGTCGTGAGATCGCAGAACTGAGCTACAAATTCCGAACACTCGGACTCGGCTACGCGAATATCGGCGCGATGCTCATGCAGATGGGTATTCCGTACGATTCCGAACTCGGACGTGCGATGTGCGGAGGAATCACCGCGATCCTCACCGGAGAAAGCTATGCGACTTCGGCGGAAATGGCTGAATGCCTTGGAACGTTCCCGGGCTACGAGCCGAATGAAGAACCTATGCTTCGCGTCATTCGGAATCACCGACGTGCCGCTTACAATGCACCGGACTCTGAGTACGAAGATCTCGCGGTGAAACCGGTGGGAATCGATCAGGCTCTCTGTCCTGCAACGATCCTAAGGGCCGCAAAGGAAGCATGGGACCGAGCACTCTCTCTCGGAGAGAAGCACGGCTACCGCAACTCTCAGACGACCGTCATCGCAGCGACCGGGAACATCGGGCTCCTCATGGACTGTGTTTCGACGGGCATCGAACCCGACTTCGCCATCGTCAAATTAAAAAAACTCGCCGGCGGCGGCTACATGAATATTGCGAACCAATACGTCAAACCCGCTCTCGATGCCCTCGGTTACACCGCTGACCAGGTCAGCGACATCATGAATTATGTGATGGGTACGCTGACACTGGAAGGCGCTCCGCACATCAACCGAACAACCCTGAAGGCAAAAGGCTTCACCGACGCAGACATTGCAAGCGTCGAGAAGAATCTTCGATCCGTCTTCGAAATGAAATTCGCATTCAACAAGTGGGTGCTCGGCGACGAGACGATGAAGCGATTGAAGTTCACAGAGGAGCAGATCAATGATTTCAATTTCGATGTGCTGAAAGGCCTCGGCTTCACGCAGAAAGAGATCGACGAAGCCAATGTCCACGTCTGTGGAAACATGACGCTCGAAGGGGCTCCTCTGCTGAAAAACGAGCATCTTCCCGTCTTCGACTGCGCCAGCAAATGCGGAGTCCTCGGCAGACGCTTCATCACGGCGGAAGGCCATATCCGCATGATGGCTGCCGCACAGCCCTTCATTTCGGGAGCAATCAGCAAGACCATCAATCTTCCGAATGAGGCGACGGTGGAGGATTTTAAGAACGCTTACCTGCTGTCCTGGAAACTCGGAGTGAAGGCGAACGCGCTCTACAGAGACGGATCGAAAATGAGTCAGGCCCTCAGCAACAAATCCGATGAAAAGAAAGAGGAAACAAAAGTCGAGACGCAGATCGTCGAGAAGATCATCATCAAAGAAGTTCCCCGACGCAGAAAGCTTCCGGATGAACGCCTGAGCATGACGCACAAGTTCTCCGTTGCCGGCCACGAAGGCTACATTCACGCCGGCATGTACGAAGACGGAAAGCCTGGGGAAATATTCATCAAAATGAGTAAAGAAGGCTCTACGCTCTCCGGCGTGATGGATACGCTCGCTCTCTCACTCTCGATGAACTTGCAGTATGGAGTACCGCTCGACGTTCTCTGTGAGAAGCTCGTCCATACCCGTTTCGAACCGATGGGAATGACGACGAACCGCGAGATTCCGATGGTGAAGAGTCTCATGGACTACCTCGGTCGCTGGCTTGCACTGAAGTTCCTGACGAAGCAGCAGGCGATGAAGTTCCACAACAAAGATCTTGTCGAGCGCGCATATTCCGAAGGCACCAAGAGCAAGGACGCCTTCGCCATGAGCTTGCCCGTCGTCGACGAAGGAGTCGCTCAGATCGTCGAGGAGATCACTGCTTCGGACAACATCCCGAGCCCGTCGGCTCTCGACCAGGCCAAGCTCCAAGGCTATACCGGATCGATGTGCGGCGGCTGCGGCTCCACCAAGATGAAACGCAACGGCTCCTGTGAGCTCTGCATGGATTGCGGTGCGACCAGCGGGTGCGGGTGAACGAATATGACAAATTCCAAGAAATTGCTCCGATAACGCAAGGTGTTATCGGAGCGCTTCTTTACGATCGGAAATTGATGATCGCAAGGAAGATTGCCGCAATGGCCATGCCAAATGAAAACGGAATGGCGAAGGCGAGAAGCATCGTATGCTCCTTTCCAGATGCAAAAGCATCGGTGATACTCTATCACTTTTGCATAAATTTTAAACCGGAAGCTCAAGGCATGATTCTGGCTTTTTGCAATGCAGCTTCTGATCTAGAATCACTTCCTTTTCATGGAATCTCCCCCTTCCCTCATCGT
>SXGU01135210.1_pt1 | contig 27948 bp, 24 predicted proteins | sample 3174531 | NCBI WGS metagenome assembly SXGU01 (sample SAMN11356863, study PRJNA531348) | freshwater metagenome | isolation source: freshwater sample F1-140 | place: China: Fuxian Lake, Yuxi | collected 2017-12-25 | reverse complement strand
GAAGAACCAGAAAAGATGCTGCCAGAGGAGCGGGTCACCCCCTCCAGCCACACTGAAGAAGCTCGTACCGAAGTGGCGGTCAAACATCACCAGAAACAGGGCAATGGTGATCGCCGGGAAGGCAAACAGGACAAGCACTGAGGTGACCAAAGTTGCCCAGCAGAAAAGAGGCATCCGGTTGAACGTCATGCCCGGCGCGCGCATCTTGAGGATCGTGACAACGAAGTTCAGCGCACCGGCAATTGATGCAACTCCGAGGACTTGCAATCCAATCACCCAGAAGTCGGTGCCGGAACCACTGTATTGGTTATCAGTCAGGGGCGCATAGCCGAACCACCCGACGTTCGGCGCGCCTCCCATCACAAACGAGAGGTTCAGGAAAATGCCTGCGAACAGATAGAGCCAGTAACTGAACGCATTGAGACGGGGGTACGCCATGTCAATGGCACCAACCATCAGCGGGACAATGAAGTTACCCAGTCCCACGTTGATGGGCATCACCGCGAGGAAGATCATCGTGGTGGCATGCATCGTGAACATTTGGTTGTACAGGTCAGGGTTCATGAAGTCGTTGCGAGGAACCATCAGCTGGGTCCGCACGAAAAGCGCCTCCAAACCGCCGATCAGGAAAAACAGGCCCCCGGTAAGGATGTAGAGGATCCCGATTTTCTTGTGGTCGACCGTTGTGGCCCATTCCCACAGGAAACTCTCCTTGTACTCTGGTGCCTCATCCGGAACCGAAGTCCCGACGGGCGCGATTTGGGGGGCGATTTCAACGGCCATGAACCAAGTCCCTTCCGCTAGCATCTGGTCGTCTGACGACCAGACCAGTTCCGGCTATTTCTTTGTAGTGTTCGCTGATGGCGCCTGACACCCGGTAGTAATGGAGGGATCGACCGGCCGGCACAGATACGCTGCCAATGCCTCGATATCTTCTTCCTTGAGATTCAGGTTTGGCATGAGCGTGCCTGGTTTTACCGCCTGTGGGTTGCGTAGCCATGCTTTCAGGTTTTCAACCGTGTTAGGCAACGTCTTGGATGCGATGCTGGTTCTGCTGCCGAAGTGAGTGAGGTTGGGGCCTAACTTGCCGACGGACGCTATTCCCTGGATCATGTGACAGGACTTGCAGGCACCGGCCAGATATACCTCCACGCCTTTTGCCTGCAAAATCAGCGACTGGTCGGCAGTGGACTCGCCTGGCGAGACTTTGGGTGCCACCGGAACCGACTTCTGCCGGGCCGCCCATGTGTCGAACTCGCTTCGGGGGACCGAGATGGCTGCGTAGCGCATGAGCGCATGCTGGATCCCGCAGAATTGATTGCACACTCCACTGTAGGTTCCATCCTTCTCCGATTTGAGCCAGATCTGGGTGGACCGGCCCGGAATCGCGGAAATCTGCCCCGTGAGCACCGGAACCCAGAATGCATGAATGACGTCTTCCGAGGTGACCTCGACGATCACCGTTGAACCAGTCGGGATCACCATGTCCGAGGCGGTTACGAATCCAAGGTCCTGATACTCGAATTCCCACCACCACTGATGACCGATCGCCTTGACGCGAATTGCATCTGCCGGGGGCGACTCAAGGGGTGCGGACAAGACGTTCTGGGTGTTTACGGTCATCACCAGCACCACGACGAAGACCAGGGCGGTAACAATCGTGGATGAGAGTTCCACGGTGAGGTTCCCGTGGAATTGCTGTGCCGGAGCCCCGCCGGGCCGTTCACGATACTTGATGACGGAGTAGACAATCAGTCCTTGCACCACGACGAAGACCACGACCGCGGTGATGAGAATCGGCAAGAACAAGTCGTAGATCGTCGCAGCATACGGACCCTGCGGGTTCACCCATGACTGGGGTGACCGAGATTCACATCCCACCAGGCCAAGGAGTGTGACCGAGATCAAGGCTGCCCATCGCCGTACTGGCGTCGCGAACTGTGTGGCCCTCATAACCATGAACCCCTAGCGCGATGTTCATCCCGTTTGCAGACACCCAACCGCCACGTCAACGCTGCAGGCTAGATGAGACCCCGGGTCATTCATCAGCCGGGATGTAACTTGTGAAAATAATAACAATCTTTTGCCGAGGATGGAACCCTAGCCGGGAACTATCCCACAGTATAGGGCGGGACTGCTGGAGGCCATCAGGCCGAAACCCGGATTTGTGCGGTTGGCGTCGGGATTTACGGTCACGGACGGACCAGACTGCCGTCTGCCCGTCGGTCCTCAGCCATGAAGCGGGGTTGTGCGGCGCGTGTCGCGTCGAAGAGGTTTGCGGCTGCCGTCTCGTCGATATCGACGCCGAGCCCCGGTGCCTCGCTCCCGTACATGTAGCCTCGCTCAGTGACCGCGTGGCCCGGGAAGACCGCCAATTCGCCCTCGGTGAAGTGGTTCTCCTCCTGGATGCCAAAGTTCCAACTGGCGAGGTCCAAGTGGTAGGCAGCCAGTTGGTTGACCGGGTCGTTGTCGCCGCCTTCCTGCCATGCGGTGTGGACACCGTAGAACTCGCATAGGTGTGCGATCTTGCGCGCCGGTGTGATGCCTCCGGCCTTGCTCACACGGATGCGCATGTAGTCGATGAGGCGGTCCTGGATGAGCGGCAGGTACTCGGCAGAATTGATGAACAGTTCGCCCATAGCCTGAGGTGTCGTGCAGACCTGCTTGATGTGGCGGTAATAGGCGACGTGCTCGGGAGGCAGGATGTCTTCAACGAAGAACAGACGGTGTGGTTCGAGCGCCTGGGCCAACGCAACGGCCTGGTGGGGGCGCAGGTGCTCATGGACGTCGTGGGTGAACTTCGGGCCATAGCCAAAGTGCTGTCGCAGGGCACCGAACATCTCGGGCACGTTCTGGAGATAGGCCTCGTCGTCGAAAGCCCCTCGCTTCGTCGTGTCAAACGGGGCACGGAGGGCCGATGCCCGAGGCCTGCCACCCTCGCCGGGCGAAGCCGGTTCAAGGAACCCGCCTCCGCCGTAGGCACCAAGTTGGCATCGGATGTAGACCCATCCGTCGTTGATGTAGTGCTGCACGTCGGCGATAAGTTCATCGATCGTGTTCCCGGCCGCATGGGCGTAGACCGGCACGGCGGCGCGGCACCTCCCCCCAAGAAGGCGGTAGACCGGCAGACCGGCTTCCTTACCCAGGATGTCCCACAGGGCCATGTCTGCGCCGGCAATCACCGTCCCCATGACGGAATCCTGACGCCAGTACCCTGAAGTCAGGGTCGATTGCCAGATATCCTCGATGTCGGCGGTATCTCGGCCGACGAGTTTCGGGGCGAGGACTTCATTGATTGCGGCCACCACGACACCGGCGCGGTAGTGATCGCTTGCCGACCCGATACCGTAGAGGCCGGGTTGATTGGTTTCAATCTTGACGATGACCCAAGTACCGTCGGCACGGGTGCGAATGGGGCGGACGCGCGTGATAGTTGCCATGGCGTGCAGAATACCCCCCGAGGCGACTACCGTGTCCACACTTGGGGCAAACTCGCGTGACCGTCGGGGTCCGGAGAAGGGAAACAGACGCTCGTGACGGTTCGGATAGGGATGGCCGGTGCCGGAGGTGTCGCGGTCACGCATCTCCTCAATCTCCTGCGGTTGCAAGATGCCGAGGTTGTTGCCATTCATGACGTCGATGCCGAGCGTATTGCCGCCTGCGTGCGCCGTGTCAATGCCCAGCAGGACCTGGGATCCCGCTCGGGCGACGAAACCCGACGCCTCAGGCCAAAGGCGTATACCGACCACCGGGCGATGATCGCCGAGGCTGGTCTCAATGCCCTGTACATCTGTACCCCTCCGTCGGTACGCGGTGCGATCGAGATGTCAGCAATCGAAGAGGATGTTGCCCTGTGTGTGGAGAAGCCAATTGCGTTGCGCCTGGGGCTTGCCCGTGAGATTGCCATGGCAATCCGGGAACGCAATCTTGTGTCAAGCGTCTGCTATCAGGTTCGCTATTCCGAGGCTGTGAACGATGCCCACAAGGCGCTTGGCGCTCGTCCGGTGGCAATGGGTCTCGGGTTCATGCTTGGTGGCGTGCCTTCAGTGCCTTGGTGGCGGGTTCATTCCCAGAGTGGTGGCCAGATTGTCGAACAGGCAACGCACGCGGTTGACCTGATGCGGGCCTTCATGGGCGAGGTGGTTCGCGTCTACGCGGCCGGGGCGCTCCGTGTCCATGGTGAGATCCCGGGGTTCGACATCCACGACACTGGGGCATCGGTTCTCCACTTTGCCAATGGCGCGGTCGGGTCATTGGTCAACACCTCCGTCCTGGGTGGTGGGTCTACCGCAGGGTTCCCGACGGGATTGCACCTCTTCGCCGCCGACTACCGTATCGAGGTATGGGGGGGCACCCTAAAGGTTGTCACGCCGGACAAGACGGATGAATTCCGCTACAACGCCTCCCCGATGCTCGCTCTGGACACCGACTTCGTCGACGCCGTGAAACGCCGCGACCCGGCGCGGGTCAGGACTTCCTATGGCGACGCGCTACGGACGTTGGCCGTGACGTTGGCTCTCGATGAAAGCGCGCGGAGTGGCAAAGTGACCGACGTCCCGCGGGTCTGATCGGTAGTGGCATATGGTGTCGTCGGAGCGGTGGCAGCCGGTCGGGTTGACGATGAGCCCGATGTGGGGCGCCCACGCGTCCGGGATTCGTCCACGCGGTCTGGTCGCGGTCCAATTTCCCGCGCGGACCTGTCGGCAATCATGCGCGCGACGCGGCTGGTGGTTCGGGAGTGCATCCCGTCGCGCCTGCATCCTGCAATCCTCCGGGCGGGCGTCCTTATGTCAGGTGCAACACGTCTGACCCTGTTGTTGAACATGCCCGCAATAGAGGCAGCCGGGCGCCTTGACACTCCCGGTAGAGCGCCGAGGCCTCTCCAGTCTCCGAGTGTCCTCGCGGTCGGTGCCCGCCTCGGTCTCCCGGCACGATTGCGTCGGGGCAGTACGGTCGCCGTCCCCGGGACCGTGAATGAGTGGGTGTTGCACCACCGACGCGGGGTCCTAATCAACGGACCCGACCATCCGGTGCCGGAGATTGCCTCGCGCCTCGGTCGCAATCCTGACGTGCCGGGGTCGGCGATTGTCATCCCAATCGTGGACGGCGTCCAGGTCCTTGGCGTCCTTTGCGTTGGCCATCACACTCCCGGAACCCTGACATCGCTGCACGCTTCGGGATTGAGGGATCTTGCTCCCATCGTCGCGACTTCGCTGGTCAACGCCCAGCGGTTCGCGGTGCTTGCGGGACAGTCGGTCTTGGACCCGCTGACCGGTCTACTCAACCATGGTGGCTTTGACCGGCGATTGAGGGAGGAACTGGAACGAAGCGTCCGCTCCCGCGTGGCCGGGGCCTTAGTCATGCTCGATCTTGACCAATTCAAACATGTCAATGACACCTACGGACACCTCACGGGCGACGCGGTGATCCGACTGATCGCGACCAAGGCGATCAAGGGTCAGACGCGGTCCTATGATGTGGCGTGCCGGGTCGGTGGCGACGAGTTTGCCGTCATCCTGCCCCACACCTCGCTTTCGGATGCACTGACCGTTGCCGAGAGGATCCGTCATGCCGTGATGATTGCGCCGACTGACATCGTTGGAGTGCCGGTCGGCATGGTTGGCGCGAGCCTAGGAGTTGCCGTCTTCCCAGCGAACGGCATCAAGGCCGATGACCTTGTCGCCCGGGCTGACCAAGCGATGTACCGCGCGAAGCATCTTGGTCGGAACCGGATCCAGGTCGCCGCGGCGGATTGAAAACCGGCAAGCCAACCCCGGTTGGGGGCGGTGGGTCGGTCAGACGGCGTGAACCGCGGGCCAGGCCAGTTCGAACCCCTGGCGCATGCAGAGTGCTTGGAAGGCTTCTAGCCGTTGCGTCGTTGCACGCACCTGATGCGGTTCGGCGCCGGTCGCCAGGCAATGCGAAGCCAGGAGGCCGGCCGCTTCGCCGATGTTCCATTCCACGGGATGCAGGCGGTAGCACCCGTTGGTGATGTGTGTGGTTCCGAGGTTCTTGCACGCGGGCAGGAGGTTCCGGACGCGTTGCGGAAGCAGGGCGCCGAGCGGAATGGTGAACGGTAACGAGTCAATGTCGATGTAGTTGTCGAGGCCTGTCGACGGGTGCAGGTCGATGCGATAGCACCCAACCCCGACGCTATCGAAGAAAGCTTCGCCAGTTGCCGGCGCCCCGCGCGCCACTCCTCGTGCAGTCGCCCCCACGTGCGCCTCGGTGACGGTGACAACAGAGCGGATGCGACGGGCTTCGCGGATGTATGGCGCCATGGCAAGTCCGTCGGGCGTACCCGTGATGTCGGGACGAAGGCGCAATCCCGGGTAACCGGTTCCGCCATCGGGTCGCGGTGCCTCGGTCTGCATCCAGTGGAAGAGGCTGAGGGAAAGTTGCCGTGCGTCCCTGAGGTATCTGGATTGATCCTCGGGAGTAGCGTCGATGATGTTCCCTTCCAGATAGTCGTTCTGGGGCCAATTGACGATGGTGACCTCTTCCGGCATCACACCATCGGCGTAGTAGCCAGAGTGGATGATCCGGCGGTAGGTCCAAAGGGCGAACGTTTCCGGGCCGCTTGCCTCTTCCGGAAGCAGGACCGGCTTACGCGCTGAAAGGTCGACCGGATGTGAGTAGGTCCAGTCGAGCATCCGGCCGGTCCACGCCGGCGTGAGTGCCGGGACGTAGGTACGCCACCGATCGTACTGTTCTGGGCGGTCGCCGACGTGGTTCGCGCCGGGCGTACGGTCGTAGCCCATCGCGAAGCACCACGTCAGGCCTTGCACGTTGCCGGGTTGCGCGGACCCGGGAGCGGCGTGCGGTTCACCGGTATCGGCCTGGCTTTCGGCGCCGGTCACGTATTCCACGCCCGCCATAGGCAAGAGGTCACCGAGTTCCGTGGCGTCCAGGATGTAGCGTGCGTGGACTTCGGTCACGGTGCCGGTTTCGCGGTTCCGGACGGTCACGCTGCGCACCGTGTCGCCATCGGTCTGCGCCGAGGTCGGTTCGGTCAGGTACCAGGTTTCGAGAAGCCCCCGACTGCGTGCCGGCGCGAGCATCTGTTCGATCACCGCGACGGCGACGTGTGGTTCGTGGCACAGGCGGGACACCGTGCCGTTGCCGGGGTTCAGGCATGGAGTGGCGTGTGCTTCCGGCGTCAATGGGTAGTGTCTCCGGTAGAAGGCCCGGATGCCGTTGCGGAACTCCCGGTACCGGCGGGTACAGCCGAAGTGTTCGATCCACCGGTGTTCGTCCGGAGGAACGCCCTGACTGGTCAATTGGCCCCCAAGCCACCGGGTCGGTTCGGTCAGGATCACGCGCATGCCCATGGACGTGGCGGCCAGAGCGGCGGCAATCCCGCCCGTGCCGCCGCCGACGATCAGGATGTCGGTTTGCCGTTCGCGCAAGTCCATCAACGCGTCTCCCGATGGCGTGGCTGTTGGGCATCGCCTGACCCGGGTTCACGCCCGTTGCGGTGCCGTCCACGCGATGGTACTGCGCGACAGACGCATCGCCATGCCCCGGGTGGCGCGTAGCCATACACTGCGAACGCCGTGTTTTGGCGTGAGACGCATTGGGACTTGCCCGCAACGGCAGACTGGTCGGAGGCCTGGACGATGGACGGAAGGATTGTCGTGAACGGGGTGCATTCCCCGGTCACGATCCGGCGTGACGGTTGGGGGATCGCACACGTCGATGCCTCGACTGAGGCCGATGCATGGTTTGGTCAGGGTTTCGTGGCTGCCCAGGATCGCCTCTGGCAGATGGAGTTCGACCGGCGAAGTGCCATTGGCACGTGGGCTGAAGTGGCCGGACCGACGGCTGTGGCTGCCGATGTCCTGTCCCGCCGTCTGAACTTTCGCCCGTCCGCGGAGCGGGACGTCGCCGCCATGTCGGTGGAGACCCGGTCAATGTTCGAGGCATATGCCTCGGGCGTCAACGCGTACCTCGGGTCAGGTTTGCCCCTTGCGCCGGAATACGCCTTGACCGGGACAGTCCCTGCACCTTGGGAACCGTGGCACTCGGTCGCGGTCTTCCGTGTCCGTCACGTGCTGATGGGCGTCTGGCAACAGAAGATCGCCCAAGCCGAAATCCTTCTCCGGATCGGTCCGGATGCTTACGCCAAACTCGACCAAAGGTCGCCGGCCGGGACGACCACCCTCTTGCCTCCCGGTCGTGATGGTGCGGTTCGGAACCTCATCGCCCGGGGGGCAGCCGAACTGACTGATGCCATTGCCGTCCTCGGGCCGGTGACTTCTTTCGAGGGTGGTTCTAACTCCTGGGCGGTCCACGGCAGCCGTGTCACGACGGGCAAGCCGGTCGTCTGCAATGACTCGCATCGCCGGTTGGACGTTCCCACCGTCTACTGGCAGGTCCATCTCTCCTGTCCTGAGTTCAATGCTGCCGGAGCGACCTTCCCTGGGGTGCCTGGCCTGCCCCATTTCGGACATAACGGATCGGTGACGTGGAACATCACCCATGCGTGCGCCGATACGCAGGACCTGTATATCGAACAATTCGATCCCGCCCATCCCGGCAGATACCGCACGCCGGAGGGATGGGCCGAGGCTACCCTGACAACCGGCGTCATCGAGGTAGCTGACGGCAGCCCGGTGGCAATTGAGACGTGGGAAACCCGTCACGGGCCGGTCGTCCATGGTGACCCGAGGTCTGGCTGGGCGATCAGCTTGCGCTGGATTGCGACAAATGGCCCGACCCAGCGCGCCTTCGAGCCATTCCGCCCGATGATCCGGGCGCGCACGGTTTCCGAACTCTTCGCGGTGCAAGTGGACTGGGTCGACCCGGTCAACAACCTTCTTGCCGCGGACACGGCCGGAACAATCGGCTACCAGACCCGTGGGGTGCTTCCGGACCGCGGACCGGGCCACGGTGAGGCAGCCCCCGGCCACGAACCATTCCGCCAGTTCCCTACCGCCGGTTGGACTGGCGAATACGAGTGGCGCGGTCGCGTTTCCTACGATCGCAATCCGCAAAGCATCAACCCTGTTGCTGGATATATCGGGACGGCGAACCAGCAAATCGTCGATGGCGATGATCCCTACATCGCCGATTCATTCTCGGCGCCGTGGCGGGCCGAGCGCCTGGTGGAACTGATGGCAAACGACCGGATCTTCACTCCCGAGGAGATTGCCGGATGGCAGGGCGATGTCACATCGGTATCGGCCCGGGCTTGGGGGCGCATGATTGCCGACCTGACGCCTCTTGATGGCGACGGTGAGCAAGCGCGCGCCCTGCTGGCCGGATTTGATGGTGTGATGATCGGTGACCGTGCGGAACCGCTCCTCTACTCGTACTTCCGCCGCGCACTCGCAAGGCACCTGTTCGCGCCGGTCGTTGGACCGGATACGTGGGAGTGGCTGGTTCGCGACTCCCTGCCTGCTTCAAGCAGTCCCGTCTCCCGGTGGATCACGTCAGCGCAGGCATCACTCATGCGTCACGCCGGGCACGCGGTCCGACTGGACATCCATCCACGTGTCGGGCGCGACGCCGATGGCATCGCCTCAGCCGACGCGTGGTGGGCGGTCATCGCCTCGACCGCGCTGCCGGCTGCCCTGGCAGACGCGTGGGCCAGCGCGGTGGCGTCGTCTGGCCCAGACCCTCGGTTGTGGCGGTGGGATACGCGCCACCGGACCAATGCCCAGCACCCACTGGCGGTCCGGTTCCCGTGGTTGCGCCAGGCCCTGAACCCGCCGGTGGCACCGATGGGTGGTGATAGCGACACCTTGCAGGCGGCGTCGTATCTCTGGGCTGAGGGGCTGGACTTCGACGTCACGTCACTATCGGTGTTCCGACACGTGGTTCGGTTGGATGATCCTGCACGTACAACGAACGTCGTGCCCGGTGGCGTTTCCGGGCTGCCGAGTGGACGCCATGCACACGACCAGTTGGAGTTCTGGCGCACCCACCGTCGTATCCCGGCGCCGTACGCGCTTGCAGACGTGAAAGCACAGGCCGAATCGACGCTTGTCCTGACGCCCGGCTAAGCGTCGGATCAGCGGTCTGGAGGGGCTCCTTCAACACGTATGACCGCACATCCGGTGAACTGCCGGCTGTGCGTGTCGAACGTCAGGCGCACGCCCTCGGTGTAGCGGATTGCGCCTCCCCGCTCGTGCGCCTCGCCGTGACCGGCGTTGGGCATGCATCCCACGGCAATCGCTTCCACGACGCCACCGTGACTGATCATCAGGGCGGTGGCGTCTCCCGGCAGTGACGACGCAACCTTGGCGCACCAATCGTGCAGGGTGTTGCAGTACCGGGCAACGGTTGCCGATGAGTGGAACGCACGCGCCCATTCGGCAAAGCCGGCGTTCCACGTGACACCTTGGTCGACTTCATCGGGAATGAGCCCGAGGTGTGCGTCGGTGCGGTCGACGGCAAACCCCATCGCCAGTGCCGTCTCGTACGCCCGTGTCACCGGACTGGTCACGACGATGGCAAAGGGTCCGAGGTTGGCACCGACCAGACGGGCAAGCGCTACGCCCGACTGGTCAAGATGGTTGCCTCCCGGCGTGCGCATCGTATGTCGACGGACTTCAATCGCCGGCATTGTCACTCCGGAACACACAGGGAAGCAGGGTCACCAGGCGCTTTCGTACAGCGAGATGATCTCGTTGATGGTTGTCTTTCGCGGGTTGATGGCGATGTTGGCACTCTTCATCGCGTCGGCGGCCATGTCAGGGATTGACGCCTTGTCGACACCAAGGTCTCGAAGGCGCGCGGGGATCCCGATGTCCGCCTCAAGCCTCCGGACGGCCTGAACGGCGCGTAGCGCCGCGTCATGTTCCGTGGTCCCGGCCATGCTCATTCCCGCGACGGATTCTCCCATTGCCTGGGCAATGTCGATCATCCGCAGGGGGCACGCTAAGGCGTTGAATTCCATCACATGGGGAAGCATCAGGGCGTTGGCGACGCCATGCGGGATTTTCCAGAAGGCACCCAGGGGATGGGCCGTGGCATGGACGTTTCCGAGGCGGGTGTTCGAGAATGCCAAGCCAGCGATGTTTGCACCGATCAGCAGGGCGTTCATCGCGGCCAGGTTGTTGGGGTTCGCAACCGCAATGCGGATGTTTGCCGAGATCATGCGGATTGCCTGCAATGCCAGACCCTCGCTGATCGGGGTCGACAGGAGTGACGTGTAACTTTCGATGGCGTGCGTGAGGGCGTCCATCGCCGTCGCGGCGGTCACACTCGGTGGCAAGCCAAGGACAAGCATCGGGTCCAGGAAGGCGATCATCGGCGCTGCCCTGGGAGACCCGATCGTGAACTTGAATTTGGCGGCGGCATCGGTGATGACGACGAAAGGCGTTACCTCGGCCGCCGTTCCGACGGTGGTGGGCAGCGCGAACAACGGGTCTGGGGGGTTCGGGAACTTCTCCCATCCCTCATACGATCGCAATGGACCCGGGTTGGTGGCGAGGATGGCCGTGGCCGTGGCGACGTCGATAGAACTCCCGCCACCGACGGCAACGATCAACTGGGCGCCGAATGCCTTGTAGGCCTCAAGGGTGGCCTCAACGAGTTCGATGCGCGGATCAGGTTCGACCTCCGAGTAGAGGAGGGTCTCGATACCAGCGTCATGAAGGGAGGCGATGACTGATTTCGGGATGCCCGCACGAACGACGCCTGGATCCGATACGACCATGACTTTGGTCGCGCCGAGCTTTTTCGCATGTGGTCCGACTTCGGCCGCGCACCCCTCGCCGGTGATGACCCGCGTGGGATTCTGGAACGTCTGGGGAACGGCACCCGAACGGATCGGAGCGCCGGGGGGCAGCGGCGGGGCGGGTGCGCGATCGGTCGCCGGAGTCGTCGACATCAGTGCGTCTTCCTTCAATCTCTCAGGGGAATGGCGGCAGTGTAGTGCCGGTTCTTCATGGATGGCAACAAACAGATCGGCGTCCTTGTTCTGACCATAGTGACGCGCAATCGATTGACAATGCTCATTGCTTGGTAAACTCCAGAAGAGGTTCTTTCAGCCTCCTTGGGAATGGGGTGGCGTAGCTTTTGCAGCTGCCACCGATGCATGAACGATCAAGAAGCACGAACCGCAAGGTTCGGTCGTCGCGAAACACCTCCCGACGACCCATCCGGCCCGCCCAGTGACCTGTGGCATGACCTCGTTTCGGCGCGCGACGTCTTCGACCGTGAGGTATCGCCACCGGGTTTGGATGCGAGTGGTGGCAATGCCGAGACCCGGGCCCGCGCTGTTGCCGGATCCAGGCGTTTCCTGACTGGAATGTATCGGTCGCGGTCAGGTGCAATCACTCCAACCACGAATAATCGTCGGCAACGGGGTATTGCCGTTGATCGGGACACCGGTCGCCCGGCGGACCGAACGGATGCACCAGCAGCCTCCGTGGCGCCTCAATCCTCCCGGACCGCGCGCGAACAGCGCAATTGGGACACCAAACCTTCGGTCCCCATGGCGTTCAGTCGACGTGATGAACGGCTCGCCTCTTCCGGTCACTGGTCGGCTGTGCCACCGGGCGGTGTTGCGCGGGTAAGGCCGTCACCAGCGCGCCTTCTGTGGCCACGAGTCGCCGCGATGATCGCCGGAGTGGTTGTCGGGTGGCAGGTTCTGACGGGCCTGGCAACGCGAGGCCTACCACCACCGTCCCCTCAATCCACTACCCAGGTTGGCGGCCAGACTGGTGCATCCGGCGAGGACACTGCCGTCGAGTGGGTAACGTCCACTCGGTTTCCAACATCTGTCGAGGCCAGTGGCGATGCTCGCGGTCCTGACATTGCCCCAGAACCCGCTTCCGAAGCAACGCTTGTTCCAACCGCGGTTGTCAGTCCAACGAACGCACCCGTGGCACCGACTCGAGTTCCCATCGTGCCGACACGGGTTCCGCCGACACGGGTTCCGCCGACGGCCACGCGCGTGCCACCAACCCGCGTCCCCAGTTCTCCGACTGCGGGACCACCTTCCCGGACCCCAAGTCCAGCCTTTCGCCCGCGTGAGATGACGGTTACGGCATATTGCCTGCGGAGCAATACGTCGAGTGGATCACCGCCTACCCCGGGCACCGCAGCGGCGGGGCCAATGATTCCCATGGGGTCTCGCTTCACCGTGCCGGGGTATGGTCAGGTCGTGGTGCGTGATCGCAATACAGGCTACGGCCCGAACCAACTGGATGTGTGGCTTGCGGACTGCAACCAAGCGGTTCGTTGGGGGCGCCGTACTCTGGAAGTCACGCCGGAGCAGTAGCCGGTGTCTGTTCGCGCGAGCGACAGGGCCTCAAAACGGAAACCGACCGTCCTGATGCAGGAGAGGCCGGTCGTTGGAGCCTTCTCAGTCGGGTGTCCGACCAGAACGGATGTCTTACTTGCCGTGATTGGGCTTCGTGCCGTGATTGGCCTTCTTGCTCCGCCACCGCAATCGACGCTTGTTCGCGCTTTTGTCAGATGCCATTGATGTAACCCTTCGCTTGTTCAGAAGGTAGGATACCAAGACTTTCCACAAACAGGAACTGCTGACCCGAGCTACTGGTCGCCAGCTGGTGTTGCGTTGATCGGCCCGCGGCGTTCCTCTCCGAACGGTTGCCTGCGGGCAATGACAACGGCTTGGAAGCGGTTGGGAGGCACGTAGTGGCGCAACAACCGCGAGGGTCGCAGACGGTCGAACAGCTTCCCGGGCAGGTACCAAAGCCCATCTGGGTGTGGGGGGTTGTTGAGGCATTCTGCGCGGCGGTCTGGAGTGGTCCGACCGCATCGTTCCTTTCAGCCTTTGCCGTAGAGCTTGGTGCCGGTGGTGGTCAACTTGGCGTTCTCCTCGCCCTGAACACGTTGCTATCAAACGGCCTCCAACTGCAAGGTGCCCGGTGGGCACGTGCCGGAAGTGGTGCATGGCGCGTGTACGGCACCGCCATGGTGGCACGAGGTAGTTGGCTTGTCGCCGGGGCCCTGCCGGCAGCCTTGTTAGTTGCCGGACATCCCGAGCCCGCCCTTGTGCTCTTCCTTGTGGTCCTCGGCATCGCGTCGGTGGCAGCGGCCGCAGCAAGTCCGGCGATGGGCGCACGAGCCTCGACGGTCGGTGGCGAATTCGGAAGGACCCGCTACCTCGCCGACCGCGCCATCGCCACGTGGGTCGGGTCACTGATCGGCACGGCCGCGATGACCGGGTTGTTGCAGTTCGTGCCCGGCGTGACCGGGTACGGCGTCGGGTTTGGAATGGCAGGCCTCGTCGGCCTGCTCGGGATCGGTGCGTACGCCACGCTGATCGCGACGGAGCGCCGGCTTGCAATCAGTACGCTTCCCACTCCCACCGCACTGGAAGCAACGCGTCCGGTTTCAGGTACCGCATCGCTTGCCACGGCTCCTGAACTGGTGCATCTGAAACCGCAGGATGACGCGACCGGGATCTGGCGGGCCATGGCGGGCCGGTTCGGTGCTCCCCCTTCGATGGCGCTTGGAAGCATCGTCATCGGTGCAGCAATCCTCCAGGGTGGGGCGTCAATGATCGGCCCGGCGGCTCCGATCTGGCTTGTCCGGTACCTCGATGTGCCCGCCAGCTACCTGGGGGCCTTGTCGCTCATGAGCAGCCTGACTGCCATCGCTTCGCAACGCCTGTGGGCTCGATGGATTGACCGGGCGGGACCCGGCCGGGTCCTGACGATTGCCGGAGCAGCAGCGGCGTTGATCCCCATCGGCTGGATGCTGGTGTGGGCACCCTGGGTTGCCATTCCGCTGAACCTCTATTCCGGCGTTGCGTGGGGCGGGTACAGCCTTGCCATGACATCCAGACTGCTGCGTCTCGCGCCTCCCGCAGAACGACCGTTGTATCTGGGTACCCACGCCGCGGCGGTCGGTATCTCCGGCGCAATCGGGTCATTGCTCGCGGGGGGATTGGTGGCGTTCGTGCCGATCGGGTGGATCCCGGTGATCTTCCTCGCGTCGTTCCTCACTAGGGGCCTTGGCTGGTGGTCGTTGAGGAGCAAGTCGGCATCCGCGGCGTGACCGGCGGGCCTTGATCAGGCCGACTAACTCGAAGTCTCGTCCCACAGTGGCAGGAGATCCGGTGCGGCCGTGTGCAGGTCTGCAAGGGTGGGAAGGGCAGCATCCTTTGCGGACACGGCCAACGATCCCTCATCTCCGCCGAGGTCAGGCCAGGCGACCCCGTTTGCCGGGTCGTTCCACCTGATGCCTCGTTCGGTGGACGGCGTGTAGAAGTCGCTGCACAGGTAGACGAAGTCCGCGGTCTCGGAAGTGACGCAGAACCCATGGGCCAATCCAAGCGGAACCCATAACTGGCGACGGTTCTCGCCCGAAAGCACGACCGAGAATGACTGTCCGAAAGTCGGTGATCCACGCCGGATGTCCACGACCGCATCGAAGACTTCGCCCTGTACCACCCTTACCAACTTGATCTGACCGTGCGGATGCTGGAAATGCAGACCGCGGACGGTGCCTCTGCGTGAGTGCGAGTGGTTGGCCTGGACCATCCTTGCATCCAACCCCGCCTGACCATAGCCGAGTTCATTAAAGGTCTCCATGAACCACCCGCGGGCGTCATTGAAGACGCGCGGTTCGATGACGTAGAGACCGGCGATGGGCGTCGATTCAATCTTCACGACGCGGCATCCTAGCAAATGACCAGTGCGCCCAATGCCCCTCTGGCGCCCAACCGTGGAATCGGACAAGCACGGCGACGGTTTCCGGAACGGCTCAAACCGCACTCTCTCCGAGGGCCTGTTCCAAGGTAGCAAGAGCGGCACCTGCGAAGGCGAACATGTTAGCTTGCCGGTCGTCCGTGCCGGTGGCAATTGTCGTGGCGACGACCTTCCCATCGGGACCCGTTGCGGCGACACACGTGTGTCCTGCCGGATCTCCGTACCGGTTTCCGGTGGGACCACTCGCGCCCGTCTCGCCGATTCCCCAGTGCGTACCCAATCGGTCACGAACGGCATTGGCGAGGCGCTCCGCGTGCGCTTCCGTCGCTGCCCGCGGTTCGGACATTGCCTGCGGGGTCTGGTTCAGGAAACGGGACTTCGCATCAAGGGTGTAGACGGCTGCGCCGCCCCGGAAGTACGCCGATGCCCCCGGTACCGCGAGCAAGGCGGCACTGATCAGGCCGCCGGCAGACGATTCCGCGATCGCGACCGTCTGCTTCCGAGCGACCAGCTTGCCGCCGACGCGCGAGGCAATCTCGCTCAATCCTGCCCAGTCGGAGATGCTGTGGGAGTGCGCGTCGGTCATTGTCGTCCTCTTACGTGGTAGTGATGCACTGCTCGCGGGGGCAGCGTACCCGAGGCAGCAGTCGTTTGGCGCAGTTCCGACCGGTTGGCCTCACGGACCCGTCGCGAACGCGTGTCGGCACCGTATCCTGTCCCACCGAACCTCGCACGACGTGTGCAGCTAAGATCCCCCGGTGCCCGGTGGCGGGATCTCTGGTCCGCCACATGGGTCACACCGATGAGGCCACGTGACGGGGAAGGAGGTAGTGATGTACGACCTGGTTATTCATGGTGGCGAGGTGGTCGACCCCGGGGCCGGTCTCCGTGGTGTCATGGATGTCGCGATCGAGAACGGACGCATCGTGGCAGTCGGACCGGACCTTGGGTCGCACCCGACCCGGGAACACCTCGATGCAACAGGCAACCTCGTCCTCCCCGGGTTGATTGACTTGCACACCCATGTCTATCATGGAGCAACGTATTGGGGCATTGATCCGGATCCGGTTGCGTGGCACACGGGCGTGACCACGTGGGTCGACGCCGGATCCGCGGGCGCAACGACCTGGCCGGGTTTCCGCGACTGGTGCATCCGTCCGGCGCGTACCCGGATCCTTGCCTACCTGAACATCGCGACATCCGGTCTGGCGTCGGCGACGCACGAACTTGCCCACCTTGACAACATGGATGTCGAGCTGTGTGCCCGCACGATCGAGGCCAACCGCGAGTTCCTCGTTGGCGTCAAGGTGCGGATGGGCGCGCCCGATGTCAACCCTCATGGCATGGAACCGCTGCGTCGCGCTATCGAAGCGGCCACCCGGGTTGGCCTGCCGATCATGGTCCATCTGGGCATGTCGCCACCATCGATGGATGAGCTCGTTGGTGCTCTCCGACCCGGCGACAGCATCACGCACGCTTTCAACGGGAACACCATGCGCATGATCGGGGAGGATGGCGTAATTGTGCCGTCGGTGGCCCGCGCCTGGGACGCCGGGATGATCGTCGACATCGGCCATGGTGCCGGAGGGTTCAGTTTCCTGACCGCCGAGGCCCTGATTGGTCAGGGTCGTGCGCCGGATGTGATCTCGACTGACCTGCACCAGTTGGCCGTGAATGGTCCGGCGTTCGACCTGCCGACGGTCATGAGCAAGTTCCTTGCCCTTGGCATGTCCCTGGACGATGTGGTCGAACGCGCCACGACGCGCCCTGCCCGCCTACTCGGACGCCACGATCTCGGCACCCTCAAGCCCGGCGCCCACGCGGATGTTGCCCTCTTCAAGCTGGATCACGGTGGGTACGCCTTCTATGACGTCCGTGGCATCCGGCGTGACGGCCATAGCCGTCTTCGCAACACTCGAACCCTCGTGGGTGGCCGGGTTCTTCCGTCGCTGCCCCCGACACCCCCGGCACTCTGGATGACGCCGTCGTACCTCCAGAAACGGATTGCCCAGGCCGGGCACGTTCCCGACGGCTACGTGTGGCCGTACGGCAATGTGGACTGAGGGCATGCCGGCCAGCGACCGGTTGCTACCCTGAACCGCACCTGATTGTGGTGACGGCGCAGTGGCACGGATTACCCGGCGCCATCAGTTCGGATGACGTGGAGATGAAGGCAGTGACGACCACACCGGTGTCAAGGTCGGGTACCAACGGGCATCCGATCGCGGCCGAGGCCCTTCCAGCGGCGGTCCGCCCGGCAATCCCGGTCGGCGCCGCATCGGACCTCCTGATAGTGGATTGTGACATTCACTTCACGCCAGATCCGAAGGCAATCGAAAGGCGCCTGCCCCAACCCTGGCGATCACGGTGGGAGAGCGGCAGCCGCGGTGCCGGAGGAAGTGGTTACTGGAACCCCAATGGGGTGATCCGGCGCGACACCCGCCTTGCCGACGGGCGGTACATCGACACCGACCCGCACGCGATGGCTGAACACCATCTGGACCGCAATGGCATTACCTACGGCATGCTGAACTTGGCGTCGTTCACGTTCGCCGTCACTCCGGAGTCCGACTGGGGCGCAGCGGTTGCCTCGGCGACGAATGACACCATCATCGAGGATTGGCTTCCGGTCGATACCCGGTATCGCGTGTCAATGCTTGTGTCGCCAGTCGATCCGGTCCTCGCGGCCAAGGAGATTCGCCGGGTTGGACGGACGCCCGGCGTGGTGCAGGTCCTGATGCCGAGTGCGACGCCAATGGCCCTTGGACGGCGCTTCTACGACCCGATTTATGAAGCTGCCAGTGAACTCGGCCTCCCGGTCGCGGTCCATCCGGGCTTCGAGGGTGTCGGGGTCTCCCTGCAGGCCACGGCTGTCGGCCAACCGGGCAGCTATCTCGAATGGCACACCTCTCTCTCCGGAACCTTTCAGGCCCATCTGGTCAGCCTGCTTGCCGAGGGAACCTTCCAGCGTCACCCGGACCTCAAGTTCGTCCTTGTCGAAGGGGGCGTGGCGTGGTTGCCGACATTGTTATGGCGTCTTGACAAGAATTGGCGCGCGCTACGCATGACCGCTCCGTGGCTTGACCGTCCGCCAAGTGAGATTGCAGCCGATCACGTCCGGCTCACGACCCAACCGATCGAGGAGTCGCCGAACCCGGACCATGTCCGCCAGATCATGCGGATGTTCCCATCCGAGCGCATGGCCATGTTCTCGAGCGACTTTCCCCATTGGGACGGTGACACTCCCGACTTCACCGCGGCGTCTTTCCCGCCTGAAGTCCGGCGCCAAGTGATGGGTCTCACTGCGTGCGACCTGTACCACCTTGATCCGACGGTTACGGTGCGCGTGCCGGACCCACGCCCGGTTTCAATGACTGGGAACCCGGCAAGCGCCGTGGCAACGGATGCCCCGCGTGGGGGCTACGAGTGACCGCGGACACAACCCGCACACCCACGCGGGGGCAATGGTGGTCGGTCGTGCCGCTAGCCGACCTGCCTCCGGGTTCGCGGCGCGTCGTGCGCGCCGGACAGTTCACCGTCGGGGTGTTCAACCTGAATGGCCGCATAGTCGCCATTCTTGACCTTTGTCCGCACGAACGTGTTCCCATCTGTGGCGGGCGGGTCGATGGCACCACCTTGCCGTCGTCCTACGGGACGTTCGATTGGTGTCGCCAAGGTGAGATCCTCGCCTGTCCGTGGCACGGATGGGAGTTCGACCTGGTGTCCGGGGCCTGTCTTGTGCATCAGGGCAAACGATTGCGACATTTCCCGGTGCGCATCGAGGATGCCGTCATTCATGTCCACGCCTGAACGCATGGGTCTCGCCGGACACGCCTCGTGCCGGGTGCTTGCGCGTTGAATGCCCTGATCCTCGCGGCCGGCTACGCCACACGCTTGTATCCCCTGACCCTCAACACCCCGAAGCCCCTGCTGCCTGTCGCTGGGAGACCGGTTCTTGACTACATGCTCGACGAACTCCGTGCGATCCCCGGTTTGCAACGGGTCGTCGTCGTGACCAACCACAGGTTTGCTCCGCACTTGTCCGAGTGGGCAGCATCCACCGAGGCCGGCGGTGATTTGCGCATCGATGTCCTTGACGACCAGACGAATAGCAACGAGACCCGGCTGGGCGCGATAGGCGATGTGGCGTTTGCGGCGAAGACCCTCCCGGATCTTCTTGGATCGCCATTGTTCGTGCTTGCTGGCGACAACCTGACGGACTTCCGGCTAGCCGATCTCGTTGCCGACTTCCACGCACGCCAAGGTAAGGCCTCGGTGATCTGTCTGGTACGTGAACCTGATCCCGTGACGTTGAGGCGGTCCGGAGTGGTCACCATCGACGCCACTTGCCGCGTGACCGGGTTTGTCGAGAAACCAGCCGACCCGCCATCGAACCTGACCTGTCCGGCTTTCTATGTCTATTCGGCGGAAGCACTTGGTCTGGTTCCCGAGTACCTCGCCGCGGGCGGTTCTTCTGACGCGCCCGGGAACTTCATTGCGTGGCTTCATCGCAATGCTCCGGTCTACGGGCACGTGTTCGATGAACCGCGCTATGACATCGGTTCCGTGGAGAGTTACGAGGCGGTCTGCCGACTGTATGAGGACAGACTTTCGCGCCTGGGCGACACCGTCGCGCCGGCGCCTCAGACAAGAGGAGGTACGTGATGACGGGAAGCAGGCCGAACATCCTCGTGATCTTCGCCGACCAGCAACGGTGGGACACGCTCGGTGCCAATGGGCACCCGATGGATTTGACTCCGGCGCTGGACCGTCTCGCACGGTCGGGAACCCGGTTTGTCCTGCCGATCACCAACCAACCGGTCTGCGCGCCGGCCAGGGCCACATTGCTCACCGGCCGGTACGGCACCTCGCACGGAGTTTGGCGAAACAACATCGGCCTCGCGCCCGGTACACCGACCCTCGCGTCGAGACTTTCAGGTGCCGGGTACCGGACTGGCTACGTGGGCAAGTGGCACCTTTCACCCGCTGAACTCGGTCGTGGTGCGGTGCCCGCCGAGTACCGCGCCGGTTTCCGTGACTGGTGGGAGGCGTCGAACGCGCTGGAGTTCACCTCCCAGCCGTTTGACACTGTCATGTTCGATGCCGACGGTGCCGAGGTTCGCCCACGTGGCTACCGGGTAGATGCCTGCACCGACCGCACCATCGAGATGATCCGTCAACTCGGTTCCGGGGATGACCCATTCCTTGCAATGGTCTCGTTTCTCGAACCCCACCATCAGAACGACGTGGACGAATACGTCGCGCCCATCGGGTACGCCGAACGCTACGCGTCACCGTTTGTCCCGGAGGATTTGCGCCCCTTGCCGGGTTCATGGGGACAGCACCTTCCCGGCTATTACGGCGCCATCCGCAGCCTCGACGAGAACGTGGCCAGACTTGTCGCGACACTTGACGAGATTGGCAAGTTGGACAACACGATCATCGTGTACACCGCTGATCACGGCTGCCACTTCAAGACCCGGAACCGCGAGTACAAGCGGAGTTGCCACGACAGTTCGATCCGGGTGCCACTCGTGATCGCTGGCCCGGGATTCGATCGCCGGCAGGTCATTCACGAGCCGGTCAGCTTGGTTGACCTCTGCCCGACCCTTCTGGATGCGTGCGGTGTCGATGGCGACGGGACCATCGAAGGGCGATCATTCCTGCCACTTGTGGCACGGGATGCCCACACCTGTGCGACATGGCCAGAAGAGGTGTTCGTCCAGATCAGCGAATCCGGTGTCGCCCGTGCATTGCGCACCGAACGGTGGACGTACGGGGTGCTGGCAATCGGAGTGGGAGGCAGCCAGGTGGCTGGTTCCGACGAATATGTCGAGACCCATCTGTATGACACGTATGCCGACCCGCACCAGCATGTCAACCTGATCGGTCGGTTGGGCTACGACGATGTCCGTCTGCGCCTTCGAGGTCGTCTGGTGGCCCGCATGGTCGAGGCCGGGGAGGCGGCGCCCGAGATCCGTGACCTCATCGGCAGTACCACCGTCTAGGAATTGCCACGTCGCACTGGTCAGGCGGTCGCGGTTGCCGGCGGATGGTTTCGCGTTCGCCTGACGCGCAAGCCAAGGACCGCCATCCCAAGGCCGACCATCGCGGTCGCTGCGGTGGCAAGGGCAATGCGCGGTCCGAGATGGTCAAGCATGAATCCACCACCGGCAGCTCCTACTGTCATGCCGGTGTATGCCACCCACCGGTACGCGCTGTTCACCCGGCCCTGAAGCGCGTCTGGGATCGCGGCGAGGCGGAAAGCGACCTGGACGATGCCGGTCAGCGACTCGCAGAATGCCGCGAGGGCCATCCCGGCCATCGCGACGAAAATATGGGGTGCGCCCGCGAGGATTGCAAAGCCGGCTGCGTTCAGGAAGACAACAACGATCATCAGGGGCCAGATCAGAAACCGGGTCCGCAGGCGGGTTGCAACGAAAGCTGCAACCAGACTGCCGACACCCCCGGCAGTCAGGACCCACCCGATCTCCTGTGTGGAAGCCTTCAGGGCGGATTGCGAAAGCACTATCGAGCCAAGGACGAGTGACCCGAGCAGCATCCTGTGCACGAAGTTCATGGCCATCATGCCCTGCAGGTCGGGGTCATTCCACAAGTAGTGCAGGCCCTCGGCGATGTCGGCGCGGAGGCGCCCGAGGCTGGTACTCCCAACGGATCCGGTGGCAGTCCGAGGCGCCTGCAGCCGGGTGGTGACCGAGACCAAGGCGATCATCGAGAAGGCGTAGGTCATCGTGTCAAACGAATATCCATACGCCGCCCCGGCCGGAGTGGTCGCGCCGAACCCGATGATCGTCGCACCAAGCGCCGGCCCGAGGACCGTCGCCACCCCGTTCGACGCCTGGTTGAATGCCTGGGCTGCCGTGATCTGGGCGCGGGTGACCACCCGTGGCAGGGCCGACACCTGCGCGAGGTTCGCAAACGCTTGCGAGGCCCCCTGCATCAGGGCGACCACATAGAGTTGCGGGATCGTCAGAGCCCCGAACCACCATGCGATTGGCACTGAACCAACTGAGATCAGCCGGGCGACGTCGCACCCGATCAGGATGCGTCGACGATCGTTGCGGTCGATGATCACTCCGGCAAGCAGGCCGATGATCAGGAACGGCAGGGTCTGGGCGCCGGCAATCAGTCCGGCATCGACCGGCGAACCCGTCAAGGCCAGCACGAGCAGCGGGGTCGCAAGTTTGCTGACGCCCGCACCGATGGCCGACGCCACCTGGCTTCCCCAGAGGCGCAGGAAGTCGGCGTTCCGGTGCAGTGGCCGGTCGTCAATCACCACCGCCGATGACTGCGGTGGCTCGGTTGGCGGTGACTTGACCGGGATGAGCGCAGTCATTGCGATGCCGTGGCGAGGCGGAGCCCGAAGCTCACGAAGACCGCTCCCAGCAATCCCTCCTGGAAACGGCGCACTCTCGGGCGACGAAGGACTGGCGCGACGAACCCAAGCGCGAAAACGTAAAGACTTAGCCAAACTATGTTGACAATCGCCATGATGACAGTCAACAGGACCGCCTGGACGGTGACGTATCCGGTCGGGTCGAGATACTGGGGAAGGAAGGTCAGCATGAAGACCGCCATCTTGGGATTGGTGATGGCGCTGACCACGCCTTGTGCGAATGGTGCGTCGCCAAGGCGTGCCGGTCCCCACCGCTGCAGCATGGTCACGAACGGTGCGGGTGCCGATGGGGCGATTTCGACGAGTTTGGTTGCCTTGGTCGCATCGCCGTCCAGTGGCTTTGTCACGTGCTTGCGGAATGCCTCGCGGAACGCGAGGATGCCAAGCCAGAAGAGATAGAGGGCGCCAACGACCTTGAAGACCGTGAATGCGGTCACCGAGACCGCAAGCAGCGCCGCCACGCCGAAGACCACCGCGAAGGTGTGCGCGAACATGCCTGCTGCCGATCCCCAGGCAGTGGCGAGACCGGCCCCTGACCCATGGATCAGGGTGTTGCGCACGGTGAGCGCGGTGTCAGGGCCCGGGGTGACCGCAATGATCAGCGCCGCGACGAGGAAACCGCCGAGGGTTGTCATGGTCAGCGGAAGCACGGCGTGGAAGTCCATGACGGTGGCAATCCGGATCGGCAACACGGATGTTCGCCGGTCTTCCCTTGATTGGAGGCCAGTATACGACGGTTCCCCGTTGCATCTCCGGTCCGGTCAAGCGCCGTTTCGGACGCGAGGCCGCGCCTCCCTCACGGGGCCACTTGCGTAAGTTGAACTGCGGACTTATACTTGTGCCAGGCGACCAGGGTAGGTCGCCCAAGTGACCATGGGAGGCCACACGCGATGCTGTTCACCGCTGCACGTACTCCATTAGGCAGGCTTCGTGCCTTCGACCGCGAACTGACGGTCCGCTATGCCGATGCCATCCTCCACCGCCATTTCGAGGAGGCGAAACGCATCTACGACCGCCGTCGTGCCGCCCGCCGGGCAATCCTCATCGTCGAGGAATGGGGTGGTGATCTCGCTGCCGTTCCGTCGAACTAGCACCGATCATGCACTAGACCCTGCACCGTTCCCCGCGTTCTCGTGGCGTCGGGGGTATCCTGACCCGCGCCCCGTTGTCGACTTCAGGTCGACCTCGGGCGCGCGGGAAAGGGTGACTGATGCCAAGGTTCTCCGTGTGTGTCGAGATGATTTTCCGGCACTTGCCATTCATTGAACGCCTCGAGGCCACCTCCAAGTCCGGCTACGATGCCTTCGAGTTCTGGCAGTGGCAGGACAAGGACATCGGTGCCATTGCTGCCGAGGCGTCCCGGTTGCACCTGAAGGTGGCTGCCTTCGGCGTCGGCCCGAACATCGCCGAGGGCACCTTGGTCGATGCCTCGAACCACGATGCCTACCTCGACACGATGCGCAAAGCCATCCAGCATGCGAAGCACCTGGATTGCCAGACGCTCATTGTGACCACGGGCAACGAGATTGCCGGTCTTTCCCGTGCTGCGCATTTCGATGCCTTGCAGCGGGGCCTTGAGCGGGTGGCGCACGCCGCTGCCGAGGGTGGGGTGACCACGGTGGTCGAACCTCTGAACACCCGCGTCGACCACGCCGGCTATTTCCTCGACCACGGCGCGGACGCATTCCGGCTCGTCCGTGAGATCGGTCACCCGAACCTGCGCGTCCTCTACGATATATATCATATGCAAATAATGGACGGGGACCTGATCTCGACGATCGAGTCGAACATTGACCTGATTGGCCACTTCCACGTCGCCGATGTGCCTGGCAGGCACGAACCCGGAAATGGCGAGATCAATTACGCGAATGTCTTCCGCCGGATCGATGCCACGGCGTACCACGGGTACGTCGGTCTCGAGTACCGGCCATCCGGCGACCACGCTGCCTCGCTGGCTGGGGTCAAGGCGCTGGCCTGAACACGAACCGACGAAAGCCTAGGCCCGAGGCGTGCCGGTTTCAACACGGTCACGGTGCAAGGTTCACCGGGGGCACGACGAAGGGGAGAATGCAATGGCAGTCCTCAGGCTTGAAGTCACCACCAGGGAGGCGTACGCGGGTGGCAGGTCATTCGGCGCGACCGGTTCCTACGAGAAGGTTGCGGGTCGTCTGCACCTTGCCGTCGATCCGCTTCACGCCGCGAATTCCATGATTATTGGGCTTGACCACGCGCCTCGTGACACCTCAGGCCTGGTGCACTTCTCCACCGCGTTCCGCCTCCTGCAGCCGGTTGACCCGGCAACCGGCAACCGGAACCTCCTGTTCTTTGTGGTGAACCGGGGCCGTCAGGCGGTTCCGTTCAACCGCCCCCCGGCGGAGCCAGACCCGACCGAGACCCTGGACCCCGGTGACGGGTTCCTGATGCGTCACGGGTGGACGGTGACCTGGTGTGGTTGGCAGTGGGACGTCATCGACGATCCGGTCCTGATCGGCCTTGATGCCCCGGAAGCGGTCGGTCCCGACGGGGTGTCCCTCGGAGGCGAGATTGTGGTGATGTTCCAGCCAAGCGTGCACCACGCGGATCAGGAACTCTCGCACTGGCCCCAGTATCCGGCCCCGGGACACCATTTCTACCGGCACCGGCCCAACCCGTCAGCCGACGTCCGCGACGCCCACGCGGTCCTGACCGTCCGTGAGTGGCCGGGTGGACCCCGCACGGTCATCGCCCGCGATGGGTGGCAGTTCGCGCGGGATGTGGGAGGCCATGCCGTGCCCGACCCGACCCATGTCTGGCTTCGCGGCGGGTTCCAGGCCGGACTGATCTACGAACTGCGCTACCGGACCTCCCGGTCGCCGGTCGTCGGAGCCGGTTTCCTGGCGATGCGCGATTGCGTTTCGTTCCTGCGTCACAGTGACGTTGCGTCCGGAAACCCGGCGGCGGGACGGATCGATCACACGTTCGGCTTTGGCGTCTCGCAATGTGGCCGGTTCCTGCGCGACTACCTAGCCTTCGGGTGCAACCTGGATGAAGCCGGACGGCCCGCGTTCGACGGTCTCCTTCCACACGTCGCTGGTGCCCGCCGGGGCGAGTTCAACCATCGGCAGGCGCAGCCGTCATCGCAGCATGTCCTGGGCATGGGCCACTTGCCACCGTTTGCAAGCGCGCCCGTGCCGGATTTCCCGACCGGCCTCTTTGACCGCCAACGGGCACTCGGCGGGATCCCGAAGGTGGTGTCCACCAACTCGTCATCAGAGTATTGGCGCATCGAAGCGAGCTTGACCCACACCGATCTCGCCGGTCTGCGCGATGTTCCAGTGGACCCGAACGAACGCATCTACCTCTTCGCGGGGACCCAGCACGGGCCCGGCGCACCTCCCTTGGGAACCGAGACGCCGTACGGGGCGGCCGGGGCAAACTCGTTCAACACCGTCGATTACTCACCGCTCCTCCGGTCAGCCCTCGTCCATCTCGAACGCTGGGTGGTTGCCGGGGTCATCCCGCCTCCGCACGCCGTCCCGAAACTTGGCAACGGCACGGCAATCACGCGCGCAACGGCCCTGCACGCACTCGGGTCCATTCCCGGCATGGAGGTTTTGAACGCGTCGCTCGCCCCCCAGTTGCCCCGGTTCAATCCCGGCCCGGACATCGCGGACGGCCACGTGCGCGTCCCCGGCGATGGCGAGACTGGTCCCATCTATCCCGGCTACGTCAGTGCCCTCGACGCCGATGGCAACGAAGTTGCAGGATGGCGGCTTCCGGACCTGACCGTGCCGCTCGGAACCCACACCGGGTGGAACCCGCGTGCGCCCCACACGGGCGGCGCTGGTCAGTTGCTGGACATGATCGGTTCCACCGTGCCGTTTCCCCGGACCGAGGAGGAACGTACCGCGAAACGAGACCCGCGCCCATCGATTGCCGCTCGCTATCGTTCCCGCGATGAATATCTTGAACGGGTCGACCGCGCGATTACCCGGGCGATCGCTACCGGGTGGGTCTTGGACGAGGACCGTGGACTGGTCATGTCCCTGGCGGACACACGTTGGCAGGCCTTTGCTTCGGGGGACGGCGCACCGGCCTGACGCGCGGAGACCCCTCGGGTGCAGGATGCCCCCGGGATTTTCGGTCAGTACGGATCCTGCACCGGCTTGCCCGTCATCCGTTGGGTGGCGTCAAGCAGGTTGCTCTCCGCAGCCAGACCGCCGTCGATCAGTCCGTTGATGAGCGACCGTAACTCGTCGGTCCGGGCCTGTCCACGGGCATCCCGCAGACCGTTCAGGTAGGCGGTGAGATGGTCGTAGACGGCGCGCAGGGTATCGGCATCGGTCTCTCTGGCGGTCTTGCGGCTGGTCGGCATCGCGCGTCCTCCCTGGGTCGGGGATCACGGTGCCCCGGTCAGTTTCCTGCTGCCGGGGTTCCATCCTGTCTGGTCAGTGCCCGGTAGCGTATCCGCTGACGAACTCGACGAGGAGACGCACGCCATATCCGGATGCTCCCTTGGGCCGGTACGGTCCGAGTTCCCCCTCATTGATCTCGAGGCCGGCCATGTCTATGTGTGCCCACTTCGACTCGCCGGCGAACCGTTCCAGGAACTTTCCGGCACTGATCGCCCCGCCATTGCGTCCACCGGCATTCTTCATGTCCGCGACGTCACTGTCGATCATCTTGCCGTACTCGTCGGGCCAGAGGGGAAGTTCCCAGACCCGTTCGTTGACGGCATCGCCCGCCGCACGCAGGCGCGCGACTACATCGGCACTGCCCATCACCCCGGCAACCTTGGCGCCGAGGGCGACCATGCACGCACCCGTCAGGGTGGCAATGTCCACGAGTGCGCGGGGCGTGTAGCGGCGGGCGTAGACCATCGCATCGGCAAGAATCAGGCGGCCCTCGGCATCGGTG
>SXGU01237692.1_pt1 | contig 27964 bp, 24 predicted proteins | sample 3174531 | NCBI WGS metagenome assembly SXGU01 (sample SAMN11356863, study PRJNA531348) | freshwater metagenome | isolation source: freshwater sample F1-140 | place: China: Fuxian Lake, Yuxi | collected 2017-12-25 | reverse complement strand
GGGCGGCGTCGCGGGCGCCGACATCCGGGCGGTGGCGGCCTGGGACATCCAGCGCGAAGCGCCGAACGTCATCGTCGCGGTGCTCGATTCCGGAGTGAACATCCGCCACGACGATCTCACGGCGAACGTCTGGCGCAACCCTGCCCCGACCTTCGGGGATGTCGACCGATGGGTTACAATTCGAAAAGGCGCTTGAGCCAATCCGGTTCGCTGCTGCGACGTGGAAGCGCGCCGCAACTCAGCCCCGGCTTCCGGGCACGGGATGTCGATGGACAATACCGCCTGGCCGGTTTTGTTTCAGCCCGCAGGAGCTGCAAGTGTCCGGGAGCCATCCGCCCAAGCGTCGCCGAACGCCGGCGAAATGCCAGTGAGGGAACGAAGAATGCGGGCTACCGCGGCTCCGTCGTCAGGAACTTCAGGAGCTCGACGATTTCGCGTTCGGGGAGGGCTTCGAGGAGGCCGGGAGGCATCAGCGACATGGGCGTCTTCTGGCGCTCCCGGATGTCGGATTTCGTGACGTTGATCGTTTCGGTGACCGTGCGGACGACGAGGACCGTGTCGGTCTCCTTGTCGATCATGCCGGAGACGACGCTGCCGTCCTTTTTCGTGATGATCTGGAGTTCGTAGGCAGTGCCGACGACGGCGTTGGGGTCGACGATGTTTTCGATAAAATAATCGACGCCGTTGCCCCAGGTGCCGCTGAGGTCGGGGCCGAGTTTGCCGACGTTGGCCCCGCCGCCCGTGGCATGACACGCCACGCAGGCGCGCTCGAACACCTTGCGCCCGGCCTCAAGATCGTACGACCAAACCGGGGCGTTGCGGAAGACGTCGCGCAGGCGCGCGATGGTGGCCTTGGCATCGACGGACGATTCGGACGTCTTGCCCCAGACCCGCTCCAACGTGCTTGTGACCTCGGGGTTGCGCAGATTGCGCAGCTGGCGGGCGTGCAGTGCCGTGAGCGCCTTCTTGTCGAAGGCCCCGGTCTCGATGGCGCGCAACAAGGGCAGGGCCAGCGCGGGTTTGCTCGTGAAGGTGGCGAGGGCGGCACCGCGGTCGGCGGCGTTGAGCGTGCCGAAACGCGTGAGCAACCCATCGGCAACCCGCGCGGTGTCGGCGGAGTTCGTGAGCAACGGGATCACAGAGGAGCGGAGTTCCCGGTCGTCGAGCAGGCCGACGAGCAGGGCGGTCGACTCCGTGTCGCCGGCGCGGCGCAGGAAATCGAGCGCCCGGCGGCGTTCGGCGACCGGCGTCGCGGGGTCAGCCAGGCGCGCGCGCACGGGGGCGAGCACGGCCTTGTCGCCGAAGAGGGCGGAGAGTTGCTCGGCGGCGGCCCGCGCCAAGGGATCGGTGGTGCCGGCAAAACGCCTGACGGCGTTTGCCCAAGACCCCGGCATGCTGAGGCCCGCTTCACTTTCGAGGGAGAAGGCGAAGACGCGCAAGGCGTGGACCGCGGCGATCTCGGGCAGCGTGCTGAGACGGATGGCGATCTGGTCGCGGCCGGCGGCGGTCCGCGCGACAAACCACAGGATCGAGTCGGCCAAACTGGGCAACGGCGTGCGCGCGGCGAGGTCGAGCGCGCGGGGCAGATCCGCGGCGACCGTCGGCGCGAGGGCAAACCACACCATTTTCGGAAGAAAGCGATCCTTCGCGTCTTCGCCGTGGTTGGCGAGTGCGGCGGCAACCGGCCAGCGCGACGCGAGCGGGAGCATCGGCACCGCGGCGGCAACGGCGAGGCGCACCGTGGGCGACGGATCGCTGGTGGCGAGGCGCGTGAGTGTCTCGGCGGAGATCGCCAGGGCCGAGGCGCGCTCGGTGCCGAGCTGGATGGCCCAGCCGCGGACGACGTCGGAGGAGTGCGCGAGCGCGGCGTTGAGGCCGGCGGTGTCGAGCGTGTTCGTGACGTGAAGCGTCCAGAGGGCGCGAAGTTGCGAGCTGACCTCCGATGCGGTGTTGGCGGCCTGGGCCCGCAACGTCGTGAGAGCCACCGCCGCGATCGCGCGCGTGACGGCGCGTTCCTGCAGGACGCGGCGCGCGGTGCGCACGTGCCATTCGCTGCGGTGGGTGTGCAGGGCGGCGAGTTCGAGGTCGGACTTCGCGGCGAGATCGATCTTGGCCGGCTGATAGGTCGCCGCCCACGACACGCGGTAGAGGCGGCCGCTGCTGCGATCCCAGATTTCGGTGCGCGGGTTGTGGCAGTGCTGGATGTCGCTCCAATCGATCGCGTAGACGGCGCCGTCGGGGCCGTACTGCAGATCCACCGGGAGATAGGTGGCGTCCGGCGCGAAGCTCATGTCGTAGCCCGCATGAAACGTCTCGTAGGCCGAGCCGGTGCGGACATTGACTTGGTGGTTGATTTGATGGCCGTGGAGGTTGTGGGTGAACAGGTGGTCGCGGTAGGTGTCGGGCCAGTTGTCGCCGAGGTAGATCATGGTGCCGGTGTGCGAGTGGCCGCCGTAGACGGCGGTCGTGCCCGGTTTGCCGGCGCCACCCTCACCGCTGTCGTAGCGCGCGGAGGCGAGGAGAAAATTTTTCAGGCCAGGCGCGAAATCAGGGCCGCGGTTGGAGACCCACGGCGCGTAATCGTTGTTGGCCTGGTTCCAGTAGTGGCCGTTGCGGATGACATAGGTCGTGCCGCCTTCGCCCCAGTGGCTGCGGCAATGCGTCATGAAGAGATGGCCGACACTGTTGAAATCGAGACCCCATTGGTTGCTGCCACCGTGGGAGAAAACCTCGAATTCGTGGCGGACCGGATGGTAGCGCCACACGCCGGCGCGGATTTTCTGGCGTTGCGCTTCCGGTGCACCGGGTTTGCCCACGAGCGAATGCGTGAAGACTCCGTGGCAGCCGTAGAGCCAGCCGTCGACGCCCCAGGTGAAGCTGTTGAGCGTCTCGTGCGTATCCTGAAAACCCCAGCCGTCGAGCAGCACCTGCGGCGCACCGTCGGGCACGTCATCGCGGTTCTGGTCTGGAATGAAGAGGAGGTGCGGTGCCGCGCCGACCCACACGCCGCCGAAGCCAACCTCGATGCCGCTGACGAGATTCAAGCCTTCGACAAACGTCTTCTTGGTCTCGAACGCGCCGTCGCCGTCCTGGTCCTCGAAAATGAGAATACGATCCTTGCCTTTGCCCTCGGGCTGTTTGTTCGGATAACTGAGCGCCTCCACCACCCAGATGCGGCCGCGATCGTCGAAGGCGAAAGCGATGGGCTGGTGGAGGTCGGGTTCGGCGGCGACGAGCTCGGCTTGGAACCCGGAGACGAGTTTGAGGCCGGCGACGAGTTTCTGCGCCGCGGCATTGGCGACGGCAGTGGGCTTCGCCGGATTGTCGCGCAGGTGCCAGAGGACGGGGCTGCTGTGGAGCCGCGTAAGATCGTCGACGTCGGGGTTGCGGCGCAGCGGCGGGTCGCCGTTCTTGCGCGTGGTGCCGATGCTCTTTTCGTCCGGCGATTTCTTCGCGACGGCGGCGGGCCGGGCGGGCGGGAGGGCGGTGCGGCCGAGCTGCGTGAGCTGCAGATTGCGGAACTGGACCTTGACCGGGCCGGGGCCGCTGTGGAGCTGGAGCGCGACGAGGCCGGCGTAGTCGGCGGCGTCGGACTGGTGATCATCCAGGACGGAAACACGCCGGCCGTTGATCCACACCTCGACGTGCGAGGCGCGGGCGAGGATGCGGTACGCGTTCCATTCACCGGCGGGTTTGGGCAACGAGAGGTAATCGGCGGGCTCGCCAAACTTTTCCGTCCAGCGGCGTCCGTCGGGCGCGATCGAGACCCGCGCGCCGCGCTCGACGAGCAGGGCGCGGCCGTGTTCGTCATAGATGCGGCCGAGCCACAGGGCGCCCTGGTCCAGGTCGGCCTGATAGCCGGCGGCATGGCCGTCGGCCCCCTTTTGCGCGCGGAACATGATGCCGGAGTTCGCGCTGGGCACGCCGCTGATCCGAAATTCGGCGGTGAGCTCAAAGTCGGCGACCTCGCCCTTCCAGTAAATGAATTCGTTTTTCGCGAGGCGCTGGCCGTCGGCGATCACGCCGGTGATGGCGCCGTCCTCGACGCGCCAGCTCTGCGTGCTGCCTTCCCAGCCGGTGAGCGTGCGGCCGTCGAAGATCGACTGCGTGGCGGGCGCGGCGGCGTGGAGCGGGAGACGGGAGTACGGGAAAATGAGACACGTGAAAGTGAGGAGCAGGCGGAGGGCTTCGCGGTGGTTCATTCGGATTGGGATCGATGTTAAAATTTGGATGCTGTCGACCGGGTTGTGGCTGCGAGCGTGAGCGAGTAGTGGTCGGTCCACCCGCTCACGCTCGCAGCTACGGAGGAAACCCCCGTGAGCTCGTAGCTCATTTTTTCTGCGAAAGGAGCAAAGCGGTGCCGCGTTTGTTGCCGATGATGAGGTCGGGACGGCCGTCGCCATTCGCATCGGCCGCGACGACCTGGGTGCCGATGCCCGTGCCCTCATTGATGAGATGTGGCACGTAGCTCGCGGAGCCGCCGGGGCCGCGGCGGAGGAGAAACGCATAAATGACGGGCGTGGCGTTGGGCTGCGCGTCGCCGGCCGGACCATGCGCCCACCAACGCTTGCCGGTGACGATATCGGGCAGCCCGTCACCATCGAAGTCGACAAGGTCGAGCGCGTGCAGTTGGGAGAATTGCACGCCGTTGAGTTTCTCCTCCTCCTTCGCGGAGGTGATCGGGTGCTCCTTGAAAGTGATCGCGCCGTCAGGGGCGGTGGTGTTTTCCCACCACGAGAGCCCGAAGCCGTGCGCGTGCAGGCTTGTGATCACGTCGTTGCGGCCGTCGCCATTGACGTCGAACGCGTACATCTGCGCGCCGCCCTTGGGGCAGAAGGGGAATTTGTGTTGTTTCCAAACCGGATCGCCCTTGAGCGACTCCGGCTGTTCCCACCAACCGTCTTTTTCGAGGAGGTCGGCGCGGCCGTCGCCGTTGACGTCGCCGACCCCGAGGCCGTGGGTGAAACGCTGCCAGTTGCCCGGCGTCGAGAGGGCGTGAAAGACCCACGGCGTGGCGGGGGACTTTGCGTCCCAGGTGGCGTAGCCGATGCGGCCGCGGCTCATGCACACGAGTACGGGCGCGGTGTTGGCGCCAAGGAGGCGGGCAAACGTCGGCGACTCGTTGTCGACGGGGAGGAAGACGACATTGCGGCGCCACGGGCCGCCCTTGGCTCCGGGATTCTGATACCACGAGGCGTCGACGCCCGGGAAGCCGAGCACGAAGACATCGTTCCAGCCGTCGGCGTTGAAATCGTGGACGAAGGCGAAGAAATTGTCGGAGTAGCGGAGGGGATCCCACGGGACCGCCGGGTAGAGATCATGGCGGACGGTGAAATCGGGGCCCGCCCACCAGTACGGGCCGGAGATGACGTCGAGTTTGCCGTCGTTGTTGAGGTCGCCGAAGGTGGCGCCTTCGGAGAAGAATTTACCTTCGAGCGCAACCTTGCGGTAGGAGGCGACGGTGGATTCGGCGGCAAACGCCAGCGCCGCGAGGGCGGAGGGCGCCAGCAGGGCGATCAGACAATGAAGGGGGCGGATTTTCATGCGAGGGGGGAGGCTGCTCGTTGGCACGAGCGGGAGGGGAGGGACGGAAGTGGAGCAACAACCTGACATTGGTGAGTCAAGCCCGTCCATGGGACTTGACGCAACCATGATGAGAAATTTTTCCGGGAGCAGGCGGGGCAACCAGCGTCGCCCTTAGCCCGGAAAATTCATACCCGAATGCATCCAAGGCATGAGTCACAGAGGACGCGGAGCCCAGCCACAGAGACCACGGAGCAAGACAGCGTGTTTGGCTCCGTGAACTCGGTGTCCGACCTCTGTGCGCTCTGTGGCAAAAAAATCTTCACGGAAAGTGTGATTTCTGCGGGTTAGGACCGTCGATTTCCTCGGTCGATGGAGCGCGGGTGCCCTCACCCGCCTTTCAACCGATTGCGCGGTGAGGGCACCGCGCCCCCATCAATCCTGCAGAAGCCGGGCAACCAGCCCGGTCGAAAAACCGGCTGTCCAAATCGGGTCGCGCAGCCCAAGCTGGCCCCGCCATGCGCATCGCCGTCTTTTCCGACACGCACGATCGTTATCCGCCGACGCTCCCGGAACGATTGCGCGGCGCCGACGAAATCTGGCACCTCGGCGATGTGTGCGATCCCGCGCTGCTGGTGGACTTCGAGCAGCTCGGGCCGCCGTTGCGCGTGGTCGCGGGCAATTGCGACGCGCATCCGTGGCCGCTCAGCCTGGACCTCGACCGCGAGGGAAGCCGATTTCACCTCACGCACATCCCACCGGTCCGCGCCCCTCCCGGCGCGCATTTCGTCCTGCACGGGCACACCCACGTGCCGCGCGATGAAACCGATCCACTCGGGGTGCGCTGGCTCAACCCGGGCTGCATCACGCGGCCAAATCGCGGCGCGCCGCCAAGCTTTGCCTGGCTGACCGTCGAACGCAAAAAACCGCCGCAATGGCAGCTGGTGCGGGTGTCGTGAGGCTTCGCCTCAGACCACGGGACTACGGACAACATGACCACGGTACTTTTCATAAACCTGACCGGTTCACCACCTGATTGGCTCGGCAAGAACTCTGGCTTAAGGACTTGGTCGGCGCGGCCCGATGGTGTCGCGACGCCACGCGCAGGTTTCCCGCCGGTCATCCACCACCGCCCGGCCAATTCCTCGTGAACCGAAAACTCTGGCCGAATCTGCTCAGCGCCACGCGCATCGCCCTGATGCCGGCGGTGCTGGCGTCGGCCCTCGCCGGTTCCCGACCCTGGTTCACCGTGCTGATCGCCATTTCCCTGACCACCGATGCGCTCGACGGATTTCTCGCGCGACGGTTCAACGCCTACACTGATCTGGGTCGGAAACTCGACAGCGCCGCCGACTACCTGACGATGATCGCGGGGAGCGCGGGCATCGCGCTGCTCTGGCCCGAGATCATGCGCCGCGAACTGCCGTGGGTGGTGACCGGGCTCGTGGCGTTCTTCGCGGTGATTGTGTACGGCTTTGTCCGGCTTGGCCACGCGCCCTGCTATCACACTTGGGCGTCAAAGACCGGCGCCGTGTTGTGCACGCTGTCCATTGTACCACTGCTGAACGAATGGACCGCCCTCCCCTTTCACGCCGCGATCGTGCTGTTGGTTGCCACGGGGGTGGAGGAAATTGTGATCGCATTGCTGATTCCGACGCACGTCGGGGAAATGCCGACGGTGTGGCACGCGCGGCGGCGGCGCCGGGAACGGAACGCTTCGCAGAGTTGACGCGCGCCCGTTCCGTCTTCACTTCCGAGACGCGGTGAACGACGACGGCCAACAAAGTCTGCTGGGACTCTTCACGCCCACGGCGGGCGTGCACCGGTCTCCGCCGCTGGAGTCGCGGAACGATGTGGTGTTGGAGCGCAGCCATCGCGCCCGCAATTACCGGCTCACGCTGCGCCGTGATGGCGTGGCGGTCGCCACGATTCCCGCCCGCGGTTCAGAGCGCGAGGCGTGGCGTTTCGTCGAGCAACATCGTGAGTGGCTGAACCGGGCGCGGGAACGACAGCGCAAGCGACCGCGCGCCGCGGAAGTGTGGACGATCGGCACGCACGTGCTCTGGCGCGGCGAGCTGGCCGAGGTGCGCGTCGCGGCCAATGGCGACCCGGCGGCCGGCGCGCTGCTGCGTTCGGGCTTCGGAGCGCAGATCCGTTCGAGCCATTCGACCAGCTCAGGGCCGGCCGGGACGGCCGGCCGGCCGATGGTGTGCCTGGCGGCGGATGTGTTTCGCGTGGCGCGGCTGGACGGCGATCTGCGGCCGACGCTCGAGGCGCATTTTGCGCGGCGCGCGAGAGTCGAGCTGCCCGCGCGCGCATGGGAACTCGCGGCGGTCACGGGCGTGGAGGTGAAGATTGTGACGGTGCGCAACCAGCGTTCACGCTGGGGATCGTGCTCCGCCAACGGTACCATTTCCCTCAACTGGCGGCTCGTCCAGACGCCGGACTTCGTGCGCGACTACATCATCTATCACGAGCTGATGCACCTCCGGGAGATGAACCACTCGGACCGTTTTTGGGCGCGGGTCGAAGAGGTCTGCCCCGGCTGGCAGGAGGCCGAGCGCTGGATCAAACGCAACGGCGCGCTGGTCGGTTTGTGAGGCTTTCGCGGCGCGAAAACCTAACGCCAGTCGATCAATTCGACCTCGAAAATCAGCGTGGCCCGGCCGGGAATTTTGGGCGGCGAGCCTTTGTCGCCGTAACCCAGCCAGTGCGGAATAATCAGCGTGCGTTTCTCGCCTTTCTTCATCGTAAGAAACGCCTCGTCCCAACCCTTGATCACCGCACCGGTGCCGACGCGGAAAACGAACGGCACGCCCCGGCGATACGAGCTGTCGAACGAGGTGCCGTCGAGCAGCCGCCCTTCGTAATGGGCGATGACCTCGCTGCCCACCGACGGCGTGTCCGTGCCCGTGCCGCCCGCCCGCATGAGGTAACGCAGGCCCGACGCCCGCCGGACCGCGGTGCCGTAGTGCTGCGACAGAAACAATTCGTCGTTGGTGGAAACCTGGGGGTTCTTCTTGTCGAGGGCCTCGCGCATGGCGCTGTTGATCGGCCGGTCGCGGGGATCATTGCGCGAAAGCATGCCGGAGCGGGTGATGAGGGCCGCGGTCCCGAGGATCGCGCCGAGCAGGAGCAGGTAGAAAAAGTTACGCATGGAATCGACGGAGGACAGTGGGCGGTCCAGCGCGGCTTGGCAAACCCAGAGGTTTTTCCGCGGCGGAAAAACCTATGACCCGCTCGACGTGTGATCCTGGATGATCCGCCACTGGGTTCCCGTCTTCCGCAAAGTGAGCGTGAAGAGTCCGGTGGGTTTGTCTTTCCCGCGCGTGAGCGTCCAGCGGCCGAAGGCGATTGCCGCATCGGGGGCGAGGACGGTGATTTCGAGTTCGGTGAACGCGAGGGTGCCCATCGTCGCCTTGTCCGGATATCGCTGTTTGTAGCCTTCGAGCGTCGGCCGCCAGCCGAGTGTCACGCTGCCCCCCGAGGCGAAGCGCAGGGTGTCCGTCTGCGCGTAGGCCTGCATGAACTGATCGATGTCGCCGCGGTTCCAGGCGGCGCATTGGACGGTGAGCAGCGACGTGATGTAACGGGCGGCGGAGGGCTCTTCCGCCGCGGCCAGCGGCGAGGCCGGCGCGGAGGCGAAGAGGACGGTGGCAAGGAACAGGATTGCGTGACTTTTCATGAGGATGACGGGAAAAATGGAGGTGGCGCGGTGCTTCAGCCCGCGCAGGGACGAATCGAGACGATCCAGCGCGAGCCAGAGCCTCGCATTACTTCCGCCCGAGCAATTCCAGCCCGGCCGCCGTCAGCGCGGTGATGCCGGTCTTGATCGTCGGCTCGGGGACGGGGGCAAACTTGCTCGAGTGCAATGAAGGCAGCGGCGCGCCGGTGCGCTCACTGGCAGCCACCGCCTCGGGCGCGACGGCGCCAACGCGGAACAGGCACACGGGGATCTTTTCGACCGTGCGGCCGAAGCGGCCGAAATCCTCGCCGCCCATCTCGGGATCGATCGACTTCACACGGTCGGCCCCCAACCACGCGACGAAGGCCTCGCGGAGGCGGCGCGTCAGCGCAGGATCATTGTACGTGGCGGGCGTGTATTCGCCATCCGCGACGGTCACGATCGGAAACCGATCTTCGGGCAGGCCGGCCGCGATCGCTTCGCCGCGGCAGATGCGCTTCACCGCGTCGAGGGTGCGATTGCGCACCTCGTCGGCGTAGGAGCGGATCGTGAGCTGCAGTTTCACCTCGTCGGGAATGATGTTGTGCTTGGTGCCGCCGTGAAACGAGCCGACGGTGACGACCACCGGATCGACGGGGCGGGTCTCGCGGCTGACAATGGTCTGCAGCGCCAGCACAATGCGCGACGCCAGCACGATCGGATCCTTGGTCGTGTGCGGATACGCGCCGTGGCCGCCGATGCCACGAACGGTGATGTCAACCGAGTCGACGTTGGCCATGGCGAAACCTTCGATGGTCCCGACGGTGCCGGCGGGCAGCGTCGCGCTGTCGTGCAGCGCAAGCGCAAAATCGGGTTTCGGGAACTGGCGATAAAGCCCGGCGGCGAGCATCACGCGGGCGCCGACGCCAGTTTCCTCGGCGGGCTGGCCGACAAAGACGAGCGTGCCGGCCCAGCGATCCTTGAGGGCGACCAGCGCGCGGGCGGCGCCGATAAAACACGTCATGTGGATGTCGTGTCCGCAGGCGTGCATGGTGGACACCTCCTGGCCGGCGAGATTTTTTGTGCGCACTTTGCTCGCGTACGGCAGGCCGGTTTCCTCCGTCACGGGCAGCCCGTCGAGGTCGGCGCGGATGAGCAAGGTCGGGCCGGCGCCGTTCTTGAAAATACCGACCACGCCGAAGCCGCCGCCGAATTTTTCCGTCACCGTGAAGCCCGCCGTACGCAGCTCTTGCGCGACGATGCCGGACGAACGTTCCTCCATGAGGGAGAGTTCGGGATGGGCGTGAAGATCCTTATAGAGCGCGTCGAGCGACGGATAATCGGCGGCGAGTTTTTGGGCGAGGGCGGTGCGGAGAGCGGGGTCGACAGACGCGGCGGTGGACGGTGCCACGAGGCAAACCGCTGCAAGGACGAGCCCTGGGATGGAGTGAAATTTCATGGCTGGTCGTCAAAGTCGAATGCGGCGCAAGGCGCTGCGTTGCAGCCGCGCCCGCCCGCGCCGTTGGCTGTCGTCGAACAATGCGCGGAGTGCGGGGTCGGTGCGAAGCTCGGTGTGGCGGCCTTGCCTCTGGCGGTGGTGGGCATGCGTGAAATCGATGAGCCACACCGACGCAAAGACAAATCCGATTTCGAGTCTGCGGCGCGGTGGCCAGGTCGAGGCAATCAGTCCGACCCTTACCCTGCGTCTCCTTCTTCGCTGGCTGGCACTCGCCCCGGCCCGCCCGAATTTCATCTTCATCCTCGCCGACGATCTCGGCTGGGGCGACCCGGGTTGCTCCGGCAACACCTTCCGCCACCCGCCCAAGCTCGATCGCCTCGCGTCGCCGGGGAAACCTCTCACCGATTTACACTGGTTGTTTCGCCGCTGAGGCGGTAACGATTGCGGCGTTCCCCATTCATCCATGACCCATTCATTTCGAAGCAGTGCGACCCCGCTGGTTCTTGCCATCGCTGTGCTGCTGGCCCTGCCGCTTCGCTCGCAAGTGGCTGCCGGCAGCATCGAGGGCCGCGTCTTCAATGCCGCGACCGGCTCCGCGCTCGTCAATGCCCGCGTCGCGCTGGAGGGCGCCGGACGTGAGGTGATCACCGACGAGGCCGGCTCTTTTCGCCTCACCAGTGTGCCCGCGGGCGAGGCCCGCCTCAATGTGAGCTACCTCGGAATGGTGCCGCAGAAGGCGACGATCAGCGTCGCCGCCGGTGCCGAGGCGCGCCGTGATTTTGAACTCGTGCTCGACCGCGCGAGTCGAAGTGCGACGGCGGACGACGCCGTGAAACTCGACGCCTTCACCGTCGTCGCCGACCGGGAGATGAGCGCGCAGGCGATCTCGATGAACGAGCAGCGCAATGCGCCGAATATCAAGAACGTCGTCGCGCTCGATGAATTCGGTGACCGCGGCAGCGAGAACATCGGCGAGTTTCTCCTCTTCCTCCCCGGGGTCTCGATCGCGACTTCGGGCTCCGAACCGACGACGGTTTCCTTGCGCGGTTTTCCCGGCAACAATTCCGGCCTCACCCTCGATGGTGGCGAGATGGCGACCTCGTTTGGCGGCAACAGCCGCTCGCTCGATCTGCGCGAAATGCCGATGAACAACGTCTCGCGGGTCGAGGTCACCAAGGTCCCGACGCCCGACATGCCCGCGGCGGGTCTTGGCGGCTCGATCAATCTGATTTCACGCAGCGGTTTCGAGGCGAAGACGCGGAGATTCAGCTACAACGTCTACAGCCAGTTTCACAATCGCAATGGGCTCACCTTCGATGGTGGTCCGCGCAATCATAACTCCGCGAACTCGCCGCGTTTCATTCAGCCATCCTTCGACTTCAGCTACCTTCAGCCGGTCAATCGCAACTTCGCCCTCACCGTCGGCGGCTCGCGCACCTGGCGGTTCAAGCCGATGGAAACCGGCACCAAGGACACCGACGAGCAGCCCACGTGGGACCTCGTGCGGCTGGTGCAAACCACGAGCCAGTGGAACAGCCTCGCGCAGACCTTTCAGACGCTCCAGGGCTCGGTCGGCATCGACTGGCGCATCAGCCCGACCGACACAATCTCGGCTAACGTGAATTACCGCGACTACGGCCTCTACATCACGCGCAGTGTGCTCGGTTTTGGCTACGGCGCGGGCGCGACCGGTGGCGCGACGTTTTCGCAGGGCGCCGCCACGGGCGTCGGCACCGTGACGATGAATGGCGTCGGCGAGAACGTCGACATCACCACGCAGACCAAACACTACACCCTCAAATACCGCCACCGGGGCGATCTCTGGCGTTGGGACGTAATTGGCGCGTTGTCCGGCTCCGCGTCCGACCGGCACGATATCGAATCAGGGTTCTTCAATCTCACGCCGGCTACGCTCACCGGCGTCGTCCTCCGTGGTGACGATATCCCTTCCTCCGGCGGCACGATTCCCACGCGCTACAGCGCCACCCGCGCCGGCGCGCCGGTTGATGTCTATGACGGCGGCAACTACACGCTCGGCAACCCGACGACCAACCAACCGGATTGGAACACCCACAAGACTAATCTCCGCCTCGACCTCGCGCGCGACTTCCTCGGCACGATTCCTTTCACCCTCAAAGCCGGAACGGCAATCGACACCTATACCACCGACCAGCGGCGCTACGGGAAGACCTGGGCCTTTCGCCCCAACGGCTCCACGCTCGCCGCCGACCGCCTCGCGAGCCGCTTCTCCGTCTTCGACGAGGCATTCATCACCGATTCGCCCACGGTGTTCGGCAGGAAAGTCCGTTGGATCAGCGGCCAGAAGATGTTCGACCTTTACCGGGCGAACCCCTCGTGGTTCGTCCTGGACGAAGCGCAGAATCATCAGGACGTCGTCAATAATTCCCGAAGATTGCGGGAGACCATCTCGGCCGGCTATTTCCGTGCCGACGTCCGTCTCTTCAAGAACCGTCTCTGGGTGGTGGCCGGCGTCCGCTACGAGCGCACCGCCGACCAGGGCACCGGCCCGCTCAACGACATCAACGCCCAATTTCAACGCAACGCGAACGGCACGCTCGTCGACAGCAATCCGAACCTCGCCGGCATCCAGCGCGTCCCGCTTTCCACCGATCCGCTCGTGCTCCGCAAACTTCGCTACGTCGAGCGCGGCGCCACCGCCGACCGCCACTACGACGGTTACTATCCGAGTGTGAACGCGTCGTTCAACCTCACGGAAAATCTCATTCTCCGCGCCGCCTACGCGCAGACGCTCGGCCGCCCCAACATCAACAACGTCATTCCCAGCACCTCCATCTCTGATCCGGACGTCGCCAATCCCGTGATCACCGTCAACAATGCGGGCCTGAAACCGTGGAGCGCGAAGAGCTACGACCTTGCGCTCGAGAGCTACCAGATCAAGGACGGTTTTGGGTCGATCGGCGTGTTTCGGAAGAGCGTGAAAGATTTCTTCGGCAGCGTGAGCACCGCGGCCACGCCGGAGCTCCTCGAACAGTATGGCCTCGAAAGCGACCCGTCGCTCCTCACCTATCAGATCTCGACACGCACCAACGCCGGTGATGCGCAGATCGATGGCTTTGAGCTGTCCTACCGGCAGTCGCTCACGTTCCTGCCGTCTTGGGCGCGCGGTCTGCAGGCCTTCGTGAACTTTACCAAACTCAATCTCAGCGGCACCAACACCGCCGATTTCTCCGGCTACAATCCCAAGTCACTTGGCGGCGGCCTCAATTTTGTTCGCGGTCGCCTCGCACTCAAGACCACCATCAGTTATCTCGGCGACACCCGCACCGGTGCCGTTGCCGCCAGCGCCACGGTGCCCGTCGGCACCTTCAACTATCAGGCCAAGCGCCTGCGCATCGGCGTCAACGCCACATACAATCTCACGCGGCGTTACGCGCTCTACGCCTCCGTGGTGGACTGGGGCGGGTTTGTGCAGGACCTCCAACGCTACGCGCCCGGCACGCCCGACTACGCAAAGCCCACGCGTTGGCAGGAACTCGGTTTCTACACCAACGTTGGCGTGCGCGGATCGTTCTAAACCATCGCTCCCGTGCGTCCCATTCCCGGCCCTGTGCTGCGACTGCCAATCTTCTTTCCGCGTAGCTGCGTGCGCATTACCGTCGCCGGCGGCTTACTCGGCGCTCGCTGATTCTCCTCCCCTTTCCTCCCATGCAACATCGCTTCCGCGGCCTCGTGGCCGCCCCCTTCACGCCCTTCAACGCCGACCGCTCGATCAATCTCGAGGTCATCCCAACCTACGCCCGCTTCCTGCGCGAGAACGGCGTCAGCGCCGCCTTCGTCTGCGGCACGACCGGCGAAGGACTTTCCCTCACGCTCGCAGAGCGCCTGGCCGTCGCCGAAAAGTGGATGCAGTCCACCGATGCGCGCCTGCCGGTGATCGTGCATGTCGGGCACACCTGTCTCGAGGACGCGCGCACCCTGACCGCCCACGCCGCCAAGCTTGGCGCCGCCGCCGTCTCGGCGCTGGCGCCGATGTTTTTCAAGCCGCGCCACGTCGCCGAACTGGTCGACTGGTGCGAAGCCGTGGCCTCCGCCGCGCCCTCGCTCCCGTTTTACTACTACCACATCCCTTCAATGACGGGAGTCACGCTGCCCGTGGCGGAGTTTCTCGCGCAGGCCGCCGATCGCATTCCGACGCTCGTCGGCGTGAAATACACTTACGAGGACTTCCCGGACTACAATGCGTGCGTCAAGGTCGCCGGTGGTCGCTTCGACATCCTCTTCGGCCGCGATGAACTCCTCCTTGAAGGCTGGAAGAGTGGCGCGCTCGGCGCGGTCGGCAGCACCTACAACTACGCCGCGCCGATCTATCTGCGCCTGCTCGCGGCGCACCAAAACGGCGACGAAGCCACGGCGCGCGCCCTGCAGGACACCGCGATCAAGATGATCGCGATCTGCAACGGCGCGGGCGTCACGCACCTCGCCGCGTCGAAGGCGCTCATGGCCATGCTGGGCGTCGACTGTGGTCCCGTGCGACTACCGCTCGCCCAACCGACCGCCGCCCAGCTGGCCACCCTGCGCGCCAGGCTGAACGAAATCGGCTTTTTCGATTTTGCCTGCCGCCCGGTGGCGAAGCCGTGAGCCCACCCAAATTTGGGTGGAACTGACCTTTGCGAAGATGCTTGGTTCAAACGAACGCGCGAAGCTGCGAAGTCGGGCGAGTTTCGAAATGGAGGGTAAAAAGCAAGAGTCCACGGAGCAACCCCCGGGAAATTTCCGAAGATCGAACCATGTGGCCGGGGTCGCCGGCCCTGGGAAAGTGAACGACGATCTTCGTTCCGGCTTCCCCGGGCTCGGCGAGCCCGGCTACACCAAGCCGACGGCGCGATTGCCTTCCGCCCCATGGCGCGCAACGTCGCCCCCATGCCCCTCCTCCGCCCGACCTCGCATCTGTTGCTCGCCCTGGCGCTCGCCGCCACCCCCGCCGCCGCCCGGCCGCGCGCGCGCGATCTCGGTGTCCCGTTTCCTGGTACACCCGGGCTTCTCAACGCCATCACGGATGTCGCGGGAGTCGAGGTCGGCCACGTCACCTTGATTCGCGGCGAGGGCAAACTCGTCGTCGGCGAAGGTCCGGTGCGGACCGGCGTCACCGCCGTTTTACCCCGGGGAAAATCCTTTTCCGGCCGCGTCTTCGCCGCCCGCCACAATCTCAACGGCAACGGGGAAATGACCGGAGCCGCGTGGCTGGACGAGTCCGGCTGCCTCGGCTCCCCCATCTTGCTCACCAACACGCACAGCGTCGGCGTCGTCCGCGACGCCGTCATCGCCTGGCTCATCAAGCGCTCAACCGGCGGCGGCTATTCGGGCGACGTCAGCCTCCCGGTCGTCTCCGAAACCTACGATGGATTTCTGAACGACATCGACGGTTTCCACGTCAAGCCCGCCCACGCCGTCGCGGCCCTCGAAAGCGCAACCGGGGGCCCCGTAGCCGAGGGTGGAGTCGGCGGCGGCACCGGCATGGTCGCGCATCGCTTCAAGGGCGGCATCGGCACTTCGTCGCGCGTGCTCCCCCTGGCGGACGGCGGCTACACGCTCGGCGTGCTCGTCCAGGCGAACTATGGCCGCCGGGACAACCTCCACATCGCCGGCGTCCCGGTCGGCCGCGAGCTGACCGACCTCACCCCCACCAAGGGCGCACCCAAGGACGGGCAGGGCTCGATCGTGATCGTCATCGCGACCGACGCGCCGTTGCTGCCGCACCAACTCCGGCGGATCGCCCAACGCGCTTCCCTCGGCGTCGGCATAGTCGGCGGCCGCGGCGAAAACAGCTCGGGCGATCTCTTCATCGCGTTTTCCACCGCCAGCCCCGACGAAGTGTCCAGGACTGACGGACTCGCACAGCTCGCCATGCTGCCCAACGACCGCATCAACCCGCTCTTCCACGCCACCGTCAACGCGACGGAGGAAGCCATCGTCAATGCGCTGATCGCCGCCGAAACGATGACCGGCATCAATGGCAACACCGTCTACGCGCTCCCACACGACCGCCTCGTCGCCATTTTGCGCCGGCACCACGCGCTCGCTCCGGCGCCGGCAGCTCCCGCGCCGCGCTGACGCCGCCACCTGATCATGATTGCGCAGATCGCCGCCGAAAAACCGGCGATTCCTCAGAGGGAAAGTAACGTAATACGTTACATTCAAAATCCGGGGTTTTCTCCGGGAGGCACAACCGCGACCCGGGTCGGGACGATTTTTTGGTGGTCGCGCGGTGCTTCAGCCCGCGTCATGAATTTACTGAACGTGTCCGAACGCGGGCTGAAGCTCCGCGCTACGAAGCAGGCGCACTACAGCTCGTCGTCCCGCGCTCCCGGCAGCGCGCTCGCGGCCGGATCGCGCCGGACCCGTTCCAGCCAGGCCCCAATCTGGGGATCGGCCGCGCCGAACTCCGCCGGCCACGGCGCGGCCACCAGATCGATCACCCGGAGTGCGCCATCGAGCCCGCGGACAAAATTCCGCGCGTGCAAATCCGCCACCAGCCAGGGCACGCCGTCATGAAAAAACAACCGCGGATGATCGCGGTTGGCCCGGAGGAATCGCGACGGGATTTCGATCAACGGCCGGGGCAGCCGCTGCGACATGTCGTCGCCCTGGGGCAGCGGCTCGCCCAGCGTCTGCTTCGTGACCAAGCTGCCCTCGGGCGTGACGGCCACCACTTCCGTCGCCATGCCGCCGAGGGCCGAGATGAGCAGGAGTTTCTCCAGCAGGCCGCGATAGCCGCCGAGCTCCGCCTCCGCCACCAGCACGGTTTCGTCGCCGCGCCGGAAGCCGAACTCGCTCCCGATCCTTTTGTCTTCGCGCGGCAGGAAAAACTTGTACACGGAACCATTCTCCACCGAGACAAACGCCGAGGCCTCGACGCCGCTGTGCAGATACCGCAGCCGCGCGTTGGGTTCCTCCAGCGGGTGCTCGACCTCCGCCGCAAAGCCGAAGTCCTCGAGGCGGCGCAACGGCAACCGGGCCCGAAAATCGCGGATGGCGTCACCCAGCGCGGCCCACTCCGGCCCGGAACTTTCGAGCAGCGCTACTTCGTCTTCGGCGAGGAGGACGAGATCCCGGTCCGGGTCCGAATGCGTTCGGAGATCGCATTTTTCTGCAGCCGCGCCGAGACGAGCGAGCGCTTCCAGTCGTCGCTCGTGATCGTCTTGAAGAGCGGCGCTTTCGTCCGCGCCGGGGAGGGCGCGGCCTTGGAGGTACGTGGGTTTTCCGGTGAAGACATCTTGCATGAGTCCGCCATCCGCGAACCGTCGGCGGCACGGCAGGGAAACGCAAAGCCGTTCTGCCGACAAGCGGGGTTTTGCTCCGCCCCAACCGTTACAGCGCCGCCAGCAGGCCGCCGTCGACGTAGAGGATCTGGCCGTTCACAAAATCGCTCGCGCCCGACGCGAGGAACACCGCCGCACCCGCGAGCTCGTGCGGCTGACCCCAGCGGCCCGCCGGGGTGCGGCCGCAAATCCAGCGATTGAACTCCACGTTTTCCTTCAGCGCCTGGTTCAGCTCGGTCTCAAAATACCCCGGCGCGATCGCGTTGGCCTGCAACCCGTGCTTCGCCCACTCGACCGCCATCGCGCGCGTGAGCATCTTCAGGCCGCCCTTCGCCGCCGCGTAGTTGCCGATCGTCGGCCGCGACACCTCGCTCATCACCGAGCAGATGTTGATGATTTTTCCGCGTCCGCGCGCGATCATCCGCGGCGCCACGGCCCGGGCGACGAGAAACGCACTGGTCAGATTCGTCTCGAGCACCGCCCGCCATTGCTCCTCCGTCATCTCCACGAGCGGCGCCCGGCGCTGGATGCCCGCGTTGTTGATCAGGATGTCGATCCCGCCGACTTCGTCCTCGATTCGCGCCACCGCCGCCGCACTCGCCGCGCCATTCGTCACGTCAAAGGCCGCGGTCGTCACCCGCAACCCGTCGGCCCGCAGCGCCGCCGCCACCGTCGTGAGTTTCTGCTCATCGCGACCGTTCAGCACCAGCGCCGCCCCCGCCTGCGCGAGCCCGCGCGCCATCGCCAGCCCGAGCCCCTGGCTCGAGCCGGTGACGAGCGCCGTGCGCCCGGACAAATCGAAGAGCGGATTGGCCGGCGGGATTTTCATGGCAGATGGTCGGTCGGGTGGCGGCGCCGTTCAGTTCAGGACGACCGTGGGGGTTCGATCGCCGCGCGGGCGCCGCCGGCCAGGTGCACCGTCTGCGTCGGAAACGCGAACGACAGGCCGCGTGCTTCCACCGCCCGCATGATGGCCAGGTTCACCCGCTGCCGGCAGTCCAGCGCCTTGGGGAAATCCGGTTCGGGCACCTCATAGGCCAGCCAGAGATCGAGGGATGACGGGCTGAAGTCGCGGAAGAACACCAGGACGCCCGCCGCATCGACCTCCGGCTGCGCCGTGATGATGCGGCGAATCTCCTGCACGATTTCCTCCAGCTGGGCGGGCTTCGTCTCGTAGGTCAGACCGATGACCTGTTCGATCCGGCGGCGCGTGAAGCGCGACAGGTTTGTGATTGTCTCGGCCGCGACCATCTTGTTCGGGACCACCATGAGCGAATTGTCGGTCAACCGAATGCGGGTCGAACGGAGCCCGATGTCCTCGACCCGGCCGACGTTGGCGCCGATCTTCACCACTTCGCCGATCTGAAACGGCTGATCCACGGCCACGACAATCGCCCCAAAGATATTCGCCAGGGTGTCCTGCGCCGCGAGGGCGAAGGCCAGTCCGCCGATGCCCAGGCCCGCGAGGATTGCTTTCACGTCGAATCCGAGGCTCTGGCAGGTGAGCAGCACCGCCACGACCGCGAAGACCGAGAGCACTGATTTGCGGATCCACGGCATGAACGCCGCAACCCCGAGTCCGCGCTGCCGCGCCATCTCGTCGCCATGCGCGAGCAGCGCGGCCAGCGCCCGCCAGAGTGCCCAGAAAACCACGAGGGAAATCGCCACCTGCGAACCCGAGCCGATATAGAAGTCGGCCTCGGGCGAGAGCTTCAAAACTTTGAGCGCGGAGAACAGGCCGATCACCATGATGAACGAGACCGCGGGCCCTTCGAGCGCCGGAAACAATTTGTCATCCAGGGTAGTCGCGGTTTTCGCGGCCATTTTTTTCAGCAACGCAAAGACCACCCCCGTCACGATGCGCCGCGCGAGCAGGGCCACCAGCAGCAGCAGCGCGCTGAGCGCGTAATGCGTCACCGTATTCCCGCTCGTCCGGATGTCGAACAGGGCGAGAATCGAATCGACAAGGTGTTCGAGAAAATCCGGCGGGTGCACCTCGGACTTGAGCCGGGTGGTCGCCGCGGCCAACGCGTTGATCGCCGGTGGCGTCGCCGCGTCGGCCGCGCGAACCTCCCCGCCCGCGGGAGCTGGCGCCGCCGCCGCGGCCACCGCCGGCACCGGGCACATCCACGCCAACGCCAACCCACTCGCCAGTCGGATAAGGAAACGATTCATCGAGGGCGAGCACTCAAGGCCCGCGCCGGGCATTGTCAAAAAATTTGCCCGCCACCCCGCCCGGGGGCATTTTCGAGTTGAGGGTGAGCGTCGCAGCGCAAAAGGGAACGGCGGTGGCCTGACCGCCGACGAGCGGCGGATATCATCGGCGTTCGGCTGGCCGGCAGAACGCCCCTCCTTGCGACCGCCACCGACAACTCGGAGAAACATACCACCCGGGTTTACCCCCCGGGCGTCACCGGCGCCGCCGGTCGTCGCCGCCGGGACCAACCGAGCAGGAATATCCCGGTGAACAGCACCGCCTCGACGAAATAGCGCAGGTAGTTGTAGGCCTGCAATCCGTCGGCCGCACCCGAGAAGCTGTGCCACCAGGGCAGGAGCCGCGAAGCCACGACCACGTCCGTCAGCATCATCTCTCCACCCACCTTGCCGAGGATCGCCGCGCCGATGAAGACCACGATTTGATATTTCGCCATCAGCTGCGAGATGACATTGCTCGCAAACACGACGAGCGGGATGCTCAGCGCCAGCCCGAAGAGCAGGAGGCCGAAGTGGCCCCGCGCCGCCCCCGCGACCGCCAGCACGTTGTCGAGCGACATCGTGATATCCGCCACCATGATCATCCAGACCGCCTGCCAGAGCCCCCGGGCGCCCGACCCATCCTCACCCGCCGGCCCTTCGTTTTGCTTGAGCAACTTGAACGCGATCCAAACGATGAGGAGCCCGCCGACGAGCTGGACAAATGGGATGGTCAGCAACTGGGTGGCGACAAAGGTGAGGCCGACCCGCAGCACGACCGCGGCACCCGCGCCCAGGGCGATCCCAATCATGCGCTGCCGGGCCGGCAGGTTGCGCACCGCCAGCGCGATCACGACGGCGTTGGCGCCGGCGAGCACGATGTCGATCCAGACGATATTAAAGATTGCCACACACCACTCCCAGGCGGTGTGGGGTTCGGTCACGAGGACGGCGGCAAGCAACATGAAGGGGGCACTGCATTTCGCCGCCCTCGTCGCGTCAACGGCAAATCGCCGGTTGCTATTCGAGAAACCGTCCCGCCCATTCCGACCGCGCCAGCGATCCCGGTTGCCAAGGCCCAAAAATGCGGCGGCGCCAGCGCGCCACCCCGCGATAGCCCGCATCCCGCAGGCCCGCCGGGACGATCGCCAGCAACGCCGCGAGCGTGGAGGCCAGCCGTCTTTCCGTACTGCGCAAGGCGCCGATCACACCCGCGGTTCGCACCAAATATTCCCTCTGGTCCCGCCGGCTCCAGTCGGGCACAAAAATCAACGTGTCAAAATCCTCCGTGGGCAACCCTTGGGCCCGGAGAAAATCCTGCGCGGTCGGCCCTTGCAGCGGAGCGAATCTCAGCCGCCCCGCCCGATCCAAGCGCAGCAGCACCCGCACGATCCGCTGGCAGAGCCCGCATTCGCCGTCGAAAAACAGCACCGGCCCGGCCGGCGGTCCATCTTGCTTTGGATGCGACGTTTTCAATTCAAAGATCCGGCCTGAATTCTGAGGTCGGTGCGCGACCGCCAGCTGAATCGTCACCACGTGCCGGAGCGATCTCCCGGAGTTTCGTTGCGCGCAGCGAAGGCGGGCGAAAGCGTGGCGGCATAGTCTCAACCGTCGGCCGGACCTGTGTTCCGTGCAAAAGAAAACGCCGGGCGGGCGCATGGCACCACCCGGCGGTTGGAGGTCGGCGCGGGTGCGAGCCCGCGCCGGGCATTCGTGGTCGCGTTAGCTTACGGTAATCTTCCGCGGTTTCACCGCCTCGTGTTTCGGCAGCGCGAGGCGCAACAGGCCGTCTTTCAGCTCCGCCGCGATCTTGTCGCTGTCGACGGCGTTGTCGTGCGCCAACACGAGTTCGAACGGAGCGTCCACCGTCTCGCGGTGCAGCGCGGTCCAGCCTTTGGGCGGCGTCCACGTGCGCCGGCCGATGATGCGAATCTCGTCCTCGCCCGCGGTGACTTCCAGGCCGTCCTTGGCCACGCCGGGGAGCTGCACGCTCACGACGAAGGCCTCGTCCGTCTCGGTGATGTCATGGATCGGTCTTACGGTTGGTATGAAATCCGCGGGTTGATTCTCTCCGACCGTGACCGGCTGGCGGGAGAGCGTGGGAATGAGCGTATTGAGCAGGGACATGGTATTTTCGTGGGTTGAGATTTGAGTGAGGTCGGTGGATTGATTTGTCCAGGGTGAGCGCGGCGGGTTATTTGACCGCCACGGTGATTTTCTTGGGCTGCGCCGGTTCACGCTTGGGCAACGTCACGGTGAGAACACCGTGCTCGTAACCGGCCCCGATTTTATCGGTCTGGATGTTGTCTCCCACGCTGACCGACCGGCTGAACGAATAGGATTCGATCGCCCTGGCGTTGTCCTTTGCGGCGGCGTCCGTCGCGGAAATCTGCGTCCGCCGAGTGGCGGCGATCGTCAGGTCACCGTCGGTCATCTCGACGTTGATGTCCTCGCGGTTCAGTCCGGGAAGTTCCGCGCGGACGTAGGTGTTGGCCTGGTCCTCAAAGAGGTCGACCGCGAAGCGAGCTGGCGTCGGCGCGCCGAAACCGCCCAGCGCGGTTTCAAACAGCCGGTTGATTTCCGAATCGAGGCCGGACCACGGCGAGCGTGGGAGTCCGCCGAACGACGGTGCGGCGTGGCGAAGCGCAGGATAGGTATAACGAACGAGTCTCATGTGATATTTTCTCCGGTTGAGTGGTTGGAACTGAGGACCACCCTCTCGCACGTCGCGGGCCACCCGCGGCCGCGCGACAAATCGCGCGCCCGCCGCGACTTGACGCGGTGCCGCACCCCTGCACCGGGTAAAACCGTCCCGCACTGTGCCGTCACACGTGGGAAAAATCGTCGCGCTACCGTGGCAAACTGTGATCTGATACGGAATCCGCATGAGCTCCTTCGACTTCGATACCGCCCCCGGGCGCCGGGACACCGATTCCCAGAAATGGCAAAAATACGCCGGCCGCGACGTACTGCCACTCTGGGTGGCCGATATGGATTTCAAGTCGGCCCCCGCGATTCTCGCAGCACTGCATCGGCGGGTGGACCATGGAATTTTCGGTTACGCCCGCCCGTTAAAGTCGACGGTCGACACCGTCGTCGCCGCAATGGAGCAGCGCTATGGCTGGAAAATCGATCCGTCGTGGATCGTCTGGCTCCCGGGCCTGGTGGTCGGGCTCAACGTGACCGCGCAGGCCTTCGCCCAACCAGGTGAGGAAGTACTGACACTCTCGCCGGTCTATCCGCCCTTCATGAGCGCGCCGAAGAACAGCGCGCGCGCGTCGGTCAGCGTGCCGTTTGTCCATCAGCCCGTCGGTGGGGGCAGTTGGGAAATCGACTGGGACTTGCTGGAGCGCGCCGTCACGCCCCGCACTCGGCTGTTCTATTTGTGCAACCCGCACAACCCGCTCGCCCGGGTGTGGCGGCGCGCAGAGCTGGCGCGCCTGGCGGAGTTCTGCGCCCGCCACGATCTGGTGTTGTGCTCGGATGAGATCCACTGCGATTTGATCCTCGATCCGGCGCTGCCCCACGTACCGACCGCCCTGCTCTCCCCGGAAATCGCCGCCCGCACGATCACCTTGATGGCGCCGAGCAAGACCTACAACGTCCCCGGCCTCGGCACCTCGTTTGCCATCATCTCCGATGCCGCGCGGCGGGCCCGCTTCAGCCGGGCCACCGCCGGCATCGTGGCCGAGGTGACCAACCTCGGCTTCACGGCCTGCGAGGCCGCCTACCGCGATTGCGAGCCCTGGCGGCAGGAACTGCTCGCCTATCTCCGCGGCAACCGCGACTACCTGCTCGAGACGATTGCCCGCGAGTTCCCCAGGGTAAGCGTCGAGGCGCCCGTCGAGGCCACGTACCTTTTGTGGCTGAACGTTTCCGCGCTCGGGCTCGGACAGCCGGCGGCGCACTTCGAGGCCCACGGCGTCGGGCTGAGCGATGGCGCGATGTATGGCGCCGCACCGGGATCCCATGTGCGTCTCAATTTCGGCTGCCCCCGCGCCACGCTCGTCGAGGCGATGCGCCGGATGCAGGCGGCGCTCCGCTGAGCCAAAGTTCCAACGCACCGCAGTCCACGACAACGGTCACTCCATCCTGAAGGGAGAGTGGATTTTCCGCAAACTCGCCCCCACCGTCCTCACCGTGCACCCGAAAAGGCGCGGACGGCCGCGCCCGGACGAGGCCCCCACTTTCCCCTCGCGCTTCCCGCCGCCGTCCGCTGGATTCGGCGCGCCCGCGCTTCCTTCGTTCGTTCCCGCATGAATTCCCCTGGCGCCCACGCCATCTTCCTCAGCTACGCGTCCCAAGACGCGGAGGCAGCGAAGCGCATCTGCGAATCCCTGCGCGCGACCGGCGTCGAAGTCTGGTTCGATCAAAGCGAGCTCGTCGGGGGCGATGCGTGGGATGCAAAAATCCGCCGGCAAATCCAATCCTGCGCGCTCTTCGTCCCGTTGATTTCCGCCAGCACGCAGGAACGACTCGAAGGCTATTTCCGCCTCGAGTGGAAACTCGCCGCGCAGCGCACGCACACGATGGCCGAGGAGAAGGCGTTCCTCCTCCCCGTCGTGATTGACGCCACGCGTGACGCCGAGGCGAAAGTGCCCGCCGAGTTCAAAGCCGTGCAATGGACCCGAATCGACTCCGCCGATTCGTTGGCCGCGTTCTGCGAACGCGTGAAAGCACTGCTGGGATCCAAGCCTTCCGCTGTAGGGGCGTCGCTCGCCGACGCCCGTGGGACGGTCGCGGCGGAAGGGCGTGGACGAGCCACGCCCCTACAAAAACGCCCTCGCCCCCGGTTCGTCCCCGCAACGCTCGCGCTCGCCGCCGCCATCGTCGCCCTCGCTCTCTGGCAACCGTGGAACAAATCGCCTGCGCCGCTTCCGACCGCGGCGCAGCCGCCTACGGATTTGGCGGCCGCAGGCTTGGCGAAGGACGCCAAATCCGTCGCCGTCCTCGCCTTCGTCAACATGAGCGCGGAGAAAGACACGGAGTATTTCTCCGACGGCATCAGCGAGGAAATCCTCAACGCCCTCGACCGCATCCCCGCTCTCCGCGTCACGCCGCGCACTTCGTCGTTTTTCTTCAAGGACAAGATCGTCGCCCTCGACGAAATCGGCCGCGCGCTGCGCGTCGCCAGCCTGATCGAGGGCAGCGTGAGGAAAGCCGGCAACGAAGTGCGCATCACAGTGAAGCTCCTCAACGCTGCCGACGGCACGCGCGTGTGGTCAGAGGAGTTCATTCGGCAGATGACGCCCGCCGACATGTTCGCGGTACAAACCGAGATCGCGACGAAGGTCGCACAAAAACTTTCCGGCAGCTCGGCCGCAGCCGCCACATCGTCTGCATCGACTATCGCCGCACCGACAAGAAATCTCGCAGCCTACGACGCCTACTTGCGCGGTCGTGCCGGGCTCACCGATTTAGCCATTCTGGATCGCGCCACCGCCATCGCTCATTTTGAAGAAGCCCTCCGGCTCGATCGAGACTATGCGCTGGCTTGGGCCGGCCTGGCGCAGGCGTTGGTTTTTCAGCGCCAGCGAGGGGTGACTCACCGCACGGAAGAAAACGCCACGCGTGCCCGGTCCGCCGCGGCCCAGGCCTTGCGCTTGAGCCCTGACCTCCCCGAAGCACACCTCGCGCGGGCTCTGGTTATGCAGGCCGTGGAGCGCGATCTCGCGGCAGCCGGGCGGGAACTGGACGTGATTGAAAAACTCCATCCCGGCCATGCCGGCGCATTGGCGGTGCGGGCGGATTTGGAATTCCTCCGCGGGCACTGGGGTGCCGACTACGTCCGGCTGGCATGGCAGGCCGTCGAGCGCGATCCGCAGAATTACCTTTACCGCACATCGCGGGCGAACGCTCTGACTACCGCCGGATGGTTCAGCGATGCGGCTCGCCAGCTGGAGCGAATGAAGCTCGCCGAGCCGACCGCGGGCATGCCGCTTCGTTTCCTCATCGACAACCTCTGTCGCTGGACGGGCGACGTGACGGCTGCCGCTGCGCTGCTCGACGAGTTGCCTCAGAACTACGTTCGCAACGCGACGTTCTACGTGACACGAGCGGAACTGCGAGTCAGGCAGGGAAATCTTGCGGCCGCGTTGGCCGACCTCGAGTCGGCGGTTTCGGCAGGGGGAACGTCAGCGGAAACGGGAAGCCACCCCCACACCCTCACGTATCGGCGGGCCCGGCTTGAATCGCAGCTGGGCAATGCGACGCGCGCGGCTGAACTTTATGCCCAGACGCTGGCACAAGAAAAAGCGTTGGACTGGGACGCGACCACCGCGCGCGTCGCCCTCCCCGCCCTCGTCAAGGCCCGGCTGGGACAAAGGGAGGAGGCGCTGGGGCTGCTCGCTCAGATCATGCCGCACGGCGAGCGCACGTTTTTCGCCAACCACCGCGCCTACCTCCGAATGTTGAAGGCGGAGGTCCACGCGGCACTCGGCCAGGTTGACGAGGCCGTCGCCACGCTGCGCACCGTCCAGGAAATGGGCTACGGTTTCGGCTATTCGCTGCGGCTCGACCTCGAATGGGAGCCGCTGCGCGGTGACGCGAAATTCCAGCAGCTGATGAAGGAAGCCGAAGCCCGCGCCGACGCCCAGCCGCGGCCGAAAAAGCAGGGCGTGTGAAAAACGCTCAACGCTCAACTCGCCTTCGACGAACAAGCTTTTAACGTTCAACGCTCAAGTGACCGCTCCAAGCGCCGGAGCGGACTGGTTCGGAAACGTGAGCGTTCAGCGTTAAACGTTGAGCGTTCCGCGCCCCGCCCTTTCGCGGATGCGTGTTTGTCCCCGAGGGCGGGTAGAAGACCCCGTCCTACTTTCAAACCGCCACGGCCTCCCGCGGCGTCACCTCGCGGACGACCGGCGCGTAATCCGCACGAGGCAGCCCTCCAACGCTGGCAATCGCGTGACTTCCCGGTCGATGCGTTCGGCCAAGGCGCCAATGTCGACGTCCACCGTGCAGGCCACGATTCCGCCATGCTGCACGCTGCACGCGGCGTGCAGGCGGATAAAGTGCCGGCGATTGTAGGTCACCAGTGCGCGCCCGGCCTGGGTCGCGAAGGCCAGCACGTCAGCGTCTTCGATTCGCTGGTTGGCCTGACTGGCGTCGATGGCCGTGAGCACGTCGTGCCCCAAAGCTCGCGAAGGCCAGCACGAGCGGCAGGGGAATGTTTTCGTCCGCGTAAAGCGCAGCCATCAGTCACTCTGATTTTCAGTGATGGCTAGCTCGATTTCCGATGGGTGGACTCGAACGTAGCCCCAGGCGTTTGCAAGATCCTGCGCCGCGAGCGTGGGATACGAACGGAGAATCTCGGCCTCGCCGAGACCCTCGCGGCGCAGATTTTCCAGCAGCCAAACCGGGATGCGGGTGCGCGCGATGCAGGCCGCGCCACCACAGACGCCGGGATTGGATTCGATCCCCGGCCAGGCGCTCGCGAGATCACTTGCGGCCCAAGCCACGACCTGCGCTTTCTCCCCACGGCTCATTTGAGCGAGCAATTTTTCGGCGGAAGTCAGCACGGCGTTCACGTCGGAGAAGCTAGGCACGCCAGAGGATTATTCAACCGCCATTTCTCGGTCGATTGTGCACAAGCGGCTGAGCGGGGGCGGCATTGGGGCTGGGGATTGACGCCACCGAACGACCAATCGCCGCCCACAAAAAATCGAGTTTCCATCAGTCGGTCATCCCCATCGGTGTCTTGTATCCGAGTGTTACTGACATGAGAGCTTCTCATCCCCGCGCCGGAGAAACGACGCGGGAGCGATTGGTTCGGCTGCGGGATTTGCGACGAGGTCTGCCGGGGCGGGTGGCGATTTCGAATCCGCC
>SXGU01087937.1_pt1 | contig 27988 bp, 26 predicted proteins | sample 3174531 | NCBI WGS metagenome assembly SXGU01 (sample SAMN11356863, study PRJNA531348) | freshwater metagenome | isolation source: freshwater sample F1-140 | place: China: Fuxian Lake, Yuxi | collected 2017-12-25 | reverse complement strand
GCACCGCCACGGTGCCGGTTGGTCCCGGACTGCTCGAGCCCCCAGCCGATCGCGGAGTGGTCCTGCTCGACCGTGACGGTGGCTTGCTCCGGGCTACGCGGAGTAGCGCCGGGAGCCGGCAGCAGTGGCTTCCCATGGGGGAGATCGATCCGGACCTGCTGGCCGCGTTCGTCGCGGCCGAGGACCGCCGGTTCTACGAGCATCGAGGTGTCGATCCGGTGGCGCTCGTTCGGGCGGCGCGGCAGAACCTCCGGGCCGGGCGGGTGGTGTCGGGCGCGTCGACCATCTCGATGCAAGTGGCCCGGCTGATCCGCGGTACCCCGCGCACTTGGGGCGGGAAACTCGCCCAGATGGCCTGGGCCCTCCGGCTGGACCGGCAGTTCGGCAAGCAGGCGATCTTGGCGCAGTACCTGAACCGGGTTCCGTTAGGCGGCAACGCCGACGGCGTCGAGGCCGGGGCGCGGCTCTACTTCGGCAAATCCGCGACGAGCGTGAGTCTGGCCGAAGCGGCGATGCTGGCCGGCCTGGCCCACGCGCCGAGCCGGGACAACCCGCTGGTGTCGTTGTCGCGTGCCACAGTGCGGCGGAACCGGGTGCTCGACCGGCTCGAGGCGCTTGGTGCCGAGACGGCGGCCGGGGTGGCCGCGGCCCGGCTGGAGCCGGGTCTCCGCGGGGCAACCGCGGCCGGGTTCGTGGCGCCGCATTTTACCAGTTGGGTGTTGGCGCGGTCCGATAGTGCCAGGAGCCGGGGGATCATCCGGACCTCCCTCGACCAGAATCTGGAACGGGCCGTCGAGGCCGAAGTGCGCCACACCGTGGCGGAGATGCGGGGGGCGGGAGCTGAGCACGCGGCGGCGGTGGTGCTCGACAATCGGAGCGGGGAAATCCTCGCCTGGGTCGGGTCTCCCGATTTCTTCGCCCCGTCGAACGGGCAGGTCGACATGGTGGTGTCGCGCCGCCAACCGGGGTCGACGCTGAAGCCGTTCTTGTACGGGGCCGCCTTCGAGCAAGGCTATACCCCCGCCTCGATACTCCAGGACGTCGCGACCGTCTACCGGACCACGACCGGTCCCTACGCCCCGCGGAACTATGACCGGCGGTACCGGGGTCCGGTCCGGATCCGGGACGCGTTAGGCAGCAGCCTCAACGTTCCGGCCGTGCAACTCGCGTCGGAAGTCGGCGTGGCCCGCTTCCTCGGAGTCCTCCACCGGGCCGGGTTCAGAAGCCTCGACCGGCGGGCCGATCACTACGGGCTCGGTCTCGCGCTCGGCAACGGCGATGTGACGCTGTTGGAGTTGGCCAATGGATACCGGGCCCTGGCCAATTTGGGGATCTGGCGGCCGGCTCGGTGGACGGCGGTGGAAGAGGGTAGCTACCCCGGAGACGGAATCCGCGTCCTGTCGGCGGAAGCGGCCGCCTTGGTGCTCGACATCCTGGCCGATCCGATGGCCCGGATCCCGGGGTTTGGCCCGGTAACCCCACTCGATTTTCCGTTTCCGACCGCCGCGAAGACCGGTACCAGCCGGCACTTCACCGACAACTGGGCGGCCGCGACGACCGAGCGGTTCACGGTGGCCGTCTGGGTCGGGAACTTCAGCGGCCGGCCAATGGAGGGGGTGAGCGGAGTCAGCGGGGCCGGGCCGTTGCTCCGGCGGACCGTGTTGGCCGTCGCGGCGCGATACGAGCCCGGCCGGCTCCCCGAGCCGGGTGATCTCGGTCTGGCCCCGGTTACGATCTGCCGGCTGTCGGGTCTCCGGGCCAACCGGTACTGTCCGGCGTTGACGGAATGGTTCGTCCCCGGAACTGTGCCGGGCCCCGACACCTGGCATGGCCCGGATGGTGTCACGCTCCCGCCGGCGGTTGCCGACCCGAGAAATTTGGTTGCGGCGGCCGGTTTCGCCGGACCCGGCGCGCGGTCGGCCGAGGCCGGCCTCCGGATCGTCTCGCCCCGCGATGGCGACCGGTTCCGGTTCGTTCCGGGAGTCGACTCGTCGTTTGCGACCATCGGCCTTCGGGTGGCCGGCGCCGGCCGGGCACCGGTCCGGTGGTTCATCGACGGCCGGCCTCAGTTCGCCGCGCGGTGGCCCCTCGTCGTTGGCCGTCACCGGATCGAAGCCGTTCAGGGCCGGGTTCGGGATGCGGTCGATTTCGAGGTCCTGCCGTAGGAACTTCTTGACGGGTCCGGACCGGGTCACCATCCCGGCGGTGATCGCGATCGGGCTCGGAGACGAACCGGGGTTTCCGCACCACCGTCACGCGGTGGATCGGATCGCCCGGTTTCGGTAGTCGCTTCGGAGCAGTCCCATCAGCAGGGAATCAGAGACCTCGTCCCCGACGATCCAGCGTTCCCGGAGCAGGCCTTCTTTGAGGAAACCTTGGCGTTCGAGAACCCGGGTCGAGGCCTCGTTCCGGGGGTCGAGCTCCGCCTCGAGGCGGAGGAGGTCGAGGGTTTCGAATCCATACTCGACCAGGGCGGCCGTGGCCTCGGAGGCCAGGCCCTGGCCCCAGAACGGCGGCGCCAAGGCATAGCCGACTTCCGCCCGCCGACACTGCCAATCGAAGTGCAACAGGTTTCCGGTGCCGATGACCTGGTTGTCCTCGGGCCGTGCCAACCCGACCCGGAGGGCCGTACCCGCGGAGAATTCCTCGGCGGCGCGTTCGATGGCGGCCCGGGCGTCAGCTCGGGTGCTCATCGGGGGGCGGCTCAGGTACCGGGTTACGTGCGGATCGGAGTACAGCGAGAAGATGGCGTCGGTGTCGGCCTCGGTCAGTGGCCTGAGCCGGAGGCGACCCGTGGCCAGGGTCGGGACGCCGCGGGCTGGGTCGAATGCCATCGCGTGGCGGCCTAGGGTGAGAGGGTACGCCGCTTGGGGCGATTGACGCTGGCGTGGGTAGCCACCAGCTGCCACCGCCCGGCTTGAGTGCGATTGAAAATGACGGTCGTATAGATCCCGACCCACTCGCTCTGACGGCCTTCGATGTTCTGCTGCCGGATCCAACAGTGTCCCACGGCGGTTGCGCCAAAGCGGTCGAAGTCGCACCGTTCGAGGTTCAAGGTCGAGATGCTGTCGCTGCTCGCGGCAATGGACTGCAGCCGCTCGGCTCTGGAGAGTGTGGTGACCGAGTCGCCACCTCCGATCGCGAAGGTGTAGCCGTCGGCGTAGATACCCCGGAGGGTTGTGGTATCGCGCTTCTGGAGTGCCTCGACGACCTGGCGGAACTTGGCCGTGAAGTCCGGCGTGGTTCTGGGTTGGGCCGATGACAGGGTGACAGGGGCGAAGGACAAGGCAAGCCAAGCCGCGTGTTTCATGCTCCCTCCAGGATGGTGAGGGGTCCGAACCGGGTCAGATCGTTGCGTCCGGGTCCAATGTATCCCTTCGGTAGGCGGAGGCAAGCAGGGGGCCGGGAACCCTTGCGGCCGGGGCCCCCTTCTTGCATGTTTATGCATTATGCATAAAGAAACGCTCGCCCTTGCCTTCTCCGGGGGCCTCGACACCAGCTACTGCGTCCCCCGGCTCGCCGACCAGGGCTTCATCGTCCATACCGTCTACGTCAACACCGGCGGAGCCGGCCCCGAAGAACTGGCGCAGATCCGCCGCCAGGCCATGGCCGTCGGCGCCGTTGAGCACCACGAAGTCGACGCCCGCTACGCCGTCTTCGAGCGGTTTGTCCGCTATCTGATCCAGGGCAACGTGCTTCGGGGCGAGGTCTACCCCCTGAGTGTGGCGGCCGAACGGACCCAGCAGGCTCTGTCGGTCGTCGATGTGGCCCGCAGGATCGGCGCGGGGTCGGTGGCCCATGGCTCCACGGGTGCAGGCAACGATCAGGTCCGGTTCGACATCGCGCTCCGCGTTTTGGCGCCGGAACTCGCCATCGTGACCCCGATTCGCGACGAAAATCTGTCGCGCGATGCAGCCATCGCCTACCTCGAAGCCCGCAAACTCCCAGTGCCGCCCAAGGCCGGCGCCTTCAGCATCAACAAAGGCCTCTGGGGCACGACCTGGGGTGGCGGCTGGACCCATGACACCTGGGCCGCGCCGCCGGCCGAGCTGCTCGATCCGCCCGCCGACGCACCCGGGCCCCGAGACGTCGTGATCGGGTGGGAGCAGGGCATTCCGGTCAGCCTCGACGGCGCCAAGCTCTCGCCGCCCGATCTGATCGCCGCGATGAGCCGGGCCGCCGAATCGTTTGGGATCGGCCACAACATCCATGTCGGCGAAACCGCCCTCGGCATCAAGGGTCGGATCGGCTTCGAGGCCGGCGCCGCCATCATCCTGATCACCGCGCACCGCGACCTCGAAAAGCTGGTCCTCACCAAGTGGCAGAGCTACTGGAAAGACCACCTCTCCCGGTTCTACGGCGACCGGCTCCACGAGGGCCAGTACTTCGATCCCTCGCTCCGCGACATCGAAGCCCTGATCACCAGCTCGCAGCAGCGGGTCACCGGCGACACCCGGGTCCGCCTGGCGCCGGGCCGGTTCATGGTCACCGGCACCCGGAGTCCGTTCTCGCTGATGGACCGCTCGGTGGCCACCTACGGCGAAGAAAACCGGCTCTGGACCGGTGACGAGGCCCGGGCCTTCGCCCGGATCGGCGCCATCCCTTCATTGCTCGCGGCCAAGGTTGCCGCGAAAGGCGGCTGAGGTGGTCCGGACCACGCGGGTTCGACTCGACCGGATTGCGTCCTCGACCAAGAACGCCCGGCTCACCCTGGACGTGATTCTCGGCGACGACATCCTGGCCGAGGAAGGGCGGATCTTGGCGGTTCGGATCTTGACCGACAAGTCGAGCTATAACACCGTCGAAGACCCGAGCGGCCGGATGATGGCCCTTCGGGCCGGCGATGTCCTGGCCGGTACGTTAGGCTCCCGGCGGGCGCTCCGGGGCTACGCCGGTGAGGTTCCGGCCTCGGTGGCGGTCGGTGACACGATCGAGGTCCTCAACTTGGGCGGCATTCTCGGCCGTTGTACCTCGGTCAACCCCGACATCGGACCGCCATTCAAGGCGGAAGTGCTGGGCGCCGTGCTGGCCTTTCCAGAACTGGGCGACCGGATCGGGCGGCCGGCGACGATTCGAGACGGAGCCATTCCGGCCGCCGACTCGCTCCTGTCCGACACCCTGATCGTGTTCGTCGCGGGCACCTGCATGAACGCCGGCAAGACGGTCGCGGCCACCGAGCTGGTCCGGGGCCTGTCACGCCGGGGGCTCAAGGTGGGCGCGGCCAAGCTGACCGGTGTGTCCTTGATGCGTGATACGCTCTCGATGCTCGACGCCGGCGCCGTCGCGGCGCTCACGTTCAACGATGCCGGGATCGCGAGTACCCACCCGGGTCAAACCGTTGGCGTGGCCAAGGGCCTCCTCAACCGACTCGGGAGCCGCCAGGCCGGATCGCCGGATGTGATCGTCGCGGAACTGGGCGACGGCATTCTGGGCGAATACGGGGTCCAGGACATTCTGCTCGATGCCCAATTGATGGCCGTCGCGGCCGCCCACGTGATGGCGGCCCCGGACCCGGTGGCGTGCTGGGGCGCGGTGGAACTGTTCCGCCACCGTTTCAAGCTCCCGATTGCCGTGTTTACCGGGCCCGCGACCGATAACCAAGTGGGTCGTGACTTCATCGAGGGCACCCTCGGATTGCCCTCCCACAATGCGCTCCGGGATGCCGGCGGGCTGGTGGACCGGATCGAGCCTCTGGTTCGCGCGGCCATGGCGGCAATTCCGGTGGCGGCGGGCTGATGCGGGTCGCGGTGATCGGCGCCGCCGGCTACGCCGGCGGCGAACTCCTCCGGCTTTTGTTCCAGCACCCGGAGGTGACCGAGGTCCTGGCCACCAGCCGGAGCCAGGCCGGCCGGCCGTTAGGCGATGCCCACCCCGGGCTGGCGCATCTGGCCGGGGCTCACTTTTCGGGAGCGACTCCGGTGGAGGCCGCCTGCGGCCGCGACGTGGTGTTCCTCGCGCTCGAACATGGCGAGTCTTCGAAATTGATGGCCGAGATCGTGACGGAGGGCGCGGGGCTGATTGTCGATTTGGCCGCCGACTTTCGGATTCAAGACGCAGGGCTCTATCAGACATACTACGGGGCCCATCCGGCGCCCGGGTTGGTCCCGCGGTTCCAATACGGCTTGGCCGATGTCCGGGGCGCCGAGCTCTCCGGTGCCGCCGCGATTGCCGCGCCGGGCTGTTTTGCCACCGCATCCCAGCTTGCGCTGTACCTGCTCCGGGCGGCGCCGCTCGCCGCCGAGCCGGTGATCTACGCCATTACCGGCTCGAGCGGCGCGGGTGTGCAACCGAAGCCCACGACCCATCATCCGGCCCGGGCCCACAACGTCTTCGCCTATTCGATGCTCGGCCATCGGCATGAAGCGGAGTTGGCCGAACAGTGGCGCGCCTGGACCGGCCGGGGTGGCGCCACGCCCCGTCTGATGTCGCACTCGGGGCCGTTCGTTCGGGGCATCTACGCCACGGTCCACGCCCACTTGCGCGAACCGGCCGGCGCCGCGGTGCTCGCGAACGCGAAGACGGCGTTCCAGGGCCGGCCGTTCGTCCGAGTGGTCGACCGGCCGCCTGAACTCACTCATGTGGTGGGTACCAACGATGCGCTGATCCATGTGACCGCCACCGCCGATGGCCGCGAAGTGGCCGTCTCGGTGGCGATCGACAATTTGGTCAAGGGCGCCGGCGGTCAGGCCGTCCAAGCCATGAACTTGGCGCTTGGTCTTCCGGAGGTTTCCGGACTCCGGGTGGCCGCGCCATTTCCGATCTAATGCAATTCATGAGGAGTGATCGATGACGGCAGTGACCACGGGGGCTCTGCTCCCCGTCTATGCCCAGTTTCCGCTCCGGGCGGTCTCCGGCCACGGGTCGTGGATCGTCGACGACCAAGGCGAGAAGTGGCTCGACGCCTATGGCGGCCATGCGGTGGCGGCCACCGGGCACTCCCATCCGGAGGTCGTTCGGGCGATCTCGGAACAAGCGGCCAAGTTGATCTTCTATTCGACCGTGATTCCCCACGCCGGCCGGGAAGCCTTGGCCGAGGTGATCGCGTCGCTCTGTCCCGATCCACTGGCCAAGGTGTTCTTCTGCACCCGCGGCGCGGAGGCCAACGAGAACGCGCTGGTCTTGGCCCGAAAGGTCACCGGCCGCCAGCGGATCGTTTCGGTGTCCGGCGGATGGCACGGCCGGACCGTGGCGACGCTCGCGGTCACCGATGGCGCCAAGTACGAGGAGGGTGCCCGCCGGGCCGGGATGCCGCTGTCGCTCAAGGTGCCGTTCAATGATGTCGCGGCCATGAGTGCCGCGGTCGATGACTCGGTGGCGGCGGTCATCGTCGAGCCGGTGCAAGGAATGGCCGGCGCCCGCGACTGTGCCCCGGATTTCTTGCGGGCGGCCCGGATTGCCTGTGATCGCGAAGGCGCCGTCCTGATTTTCGACGAGATCCAGTGCGGTGTGGGGCGCTGCGGCGCGTTCAGTGCAGCCGAAGCGTACGAAGTAATTCCCGACATCCTGACCTTCGCCAAGGGCCTCGCGGCCGGTTTGCCGATCGGCGCCGTGGTGGCCACGGCGGCGATTACCTCGGGCCTCAAGATCGGCGATCTCGGCAGTACCTTCGGTGGCGGCCCGGTGCCCTGTGCCGCCGCCCTGGCGAACCTCGAAGTGATCCGGCGGGACCGGCTGGTGGACAACGCGGTGTTGGTGGGCGACCACATCCGCCGGGCGGCAAGCCGGATCACCGGGGTGACCGACATCAGCGGGCGGGGCTTGCTCCTCGGTCTTCGGCTCGACCGGCCGGCTGCCGACGTGCAACGGAAGCTGTTCGAGTCGCGAGTTCTGACCGGCACCTCCAGTGATCCGAACATCCTCCGGCTGATGCCGCCGCTGTCCTTTTCCCGCACCGAAGCGAACCTTGTCGTCGACGCCTTGCGTCGGGCTCTCTCATGAGAAAACGTGATTTCCTGGCCACCGAAGACCTCGGCGCCGAAGGCTTCCATTCGATTCTGGACCTTGCCACCCGGGTCAAACGGGGCGAAGTGAACGGCGGCCTCGAGGGTAAGATCATGGCGGCGGCGTTCATGGATCCGAGTCTGCGGACCCGGGCCAGTTTCGAGTCTGCGATGTTCATGCACGGCGGGCACATGATCGTGCTGGAGCCGGGCCGGGGCAGCTGGAGCCTGGAAACCGAACTCGGTGCGGTGATGGAAGGCACCGCGGTCGAGCACTTGATCGAAACCTCGCGAGTGCTCGGCCGCTATGCCGATGTGATCGGGGTCCGGGTGTTCCCCAAAGGCACCGAGTGGGTTCGGGAGCGCCAGGACCGGGTCATCAAGGATTTCGCGGCGTACAGCGAGAAGTCGGTGATCAACCTCGAGTCGGCCCGGCGGCATCCCTGCCAGGGTCTGGCCGACGCGCTGACCCTCAAGGAGAAGCTCGGCGAGCCGAAGGGCAAGAAATTCGTGCTGAGCTGGGCTTGGCATCCGAAGGCGTTGCCGACCGCGGTGCCGGCCAGTGCGGCCATCGCGGCGGCGCAGTTGGGCATGGACGTGGTGATCGCCCGGCCCCCGGGCTTCGACCTCGACGCCGAGGACATGGCGACGATCTACCAGCAGGCCGCCGCGGCCGGGGGCCGGGTCACGCTGGCGCAGTCGCAGACCGACGCGATGGTCGGGGCCGATGCAGTCTATGTGAAGTCGTGGGGGTCGCTGCAACACTTCGGCAAACCGGAGGAGGAGAAGGCGTTCCGGGCGGGGTTGCGCGGGTGGAAGATGACCACCGACCTCCTCAAAGCCACCAAGGCCGGCAAGGGGATCGTGATGCATTGCCTGCCGGTCCGCCGGAATGTCGAGATCGATGATGCGGTCCTCGATGGCCATTGTTCCGTAGTCATCGACCAAGCCGAAAACCGGCTCCACGTCCAGCGGGCGTTGCTGCTGGACCTGATCGGGAGGAAATAGATGTCGCCGCATGAAGTGGCCCGCCCATTGGCGGGTCTGAAAGGCGCCCTTCGCTACGTCCGCGCCTATCGCGACCATGTGTTCGTGGTCAAGGTCGGAGGCGACGTGGTCGCTGATGCTCACGGTCTCGATCAAGTGTCGGCCCAGTTGGGGCTGCTGCACAGTCTTGGGATCCGGATCGTCATCGTGCATGGCGGCGGGCCCCAGGCCACGGCGCTCTCGCGACGGCTCGGCCAGGAGCCGGAGATCGTGGCCGGGCGCCGGGTCACCGATGACGCGGCCCTCGAAGTTGCCAAGATGGTATTTGCCGGTACCGTCAACCTCGACTTGTTGTGCGCGCTCCGCCGGCACGGGGTCCAGGCGGTCGGGCTGAGCGGGGTCGACGCCGACCTGCTCTCGGCCACCAGGCGCCCGCCGATGGCGGTCAAGGACGACGCCGGCGTCAGCCGGATCGTCGACTATGGGCACGTCGGCGAGATCGAACAGGTCGACGGCCGGGTGCTCACCACCCTGCTCGATCAGCGGTTCGTGCCGGTGATCTGCTCGTTGGCCGGCGATCGCGATGGTCGCGTCTTCAACGTCAACGCCGACACCGTCGCGGAGCGGATCGCGGTGGCCCTGAAGGCCCAAAAGCTGATCTTCTTGACCGGCGTGCCCGGGGTGCTCCGCGATCGGAACGACCCATCGTCGCTGGTGACATTTGCCGATCCGGACGATCTGACCCAGTTGATGGAGGCCGGTGCCTTGGCTGGAGGGATGCGGCCGAAGGTCGAGGCCTGCATTCGGGCCGCGACCGGCGGGGTCGAGCGCACCCATATCATCGACGGGCGGGCGACCGATTCGTTGTTGCAGGAAGTGTTCACCGGGTCCGGGGCCGGCACCATGATCGTCGGCAAGAAGGAAAAGGCGACCTATGTCGGAGCCGAACTTGCGGAATGAAGTCGAGCTCCTGAAGGCGTTGGTGGCATGTCCCTCGGTCAGTGGCGACGAGGACGCGGTGGCCCGGTTGGTCGAACAGATCGCGGCCGGCTTCGGGCTCGACGTGGTCCGGGACGAGACCGGTGTCAAAGTGATGGTCGACACCGGTCGGCCGGGCCGGACCTTGGCGTTCATTTCTCATCTCGATGTCGTCCCTCCCGGCGAGGGCTGGACCCGCGATCCCTTCACCCCGGTCATCGAGGGCGATCGGCTTTATGGGCGGGGCTCCGGTGACGCCAAGGCCTCGGTGGCGTCCATGCTGTTGGCCGCACTCGACTTCGCCGAGCACCGGACCGGGTCCGCCGGCGGGTCGCTGGTGGTGGTGTTCGGCCTTGGCGAAGAAACCAAACACACCACGATGGGCCGGGCGGTGGCCACGGTGCCGCCGATCAACGCGGCGGTGGTTGGCGAGCCGACCAATCTCGCGATCGCCGTGGCCCAGCGGGGCTTGATGATGGTGGACCTGGTGGCTCGCGGCGACCAGCGCCACGCCGGATACGCGGCCGATGGTGAGTTTGCCAACGCCATCACCCGGCTGGCGGCCGATTTGGTCCGGCTCCCCTCATTGCTGCAGGACCGGAGCCACCCCGTGTTAGGCAAAGCCACCGTCACGGCCACGATGATCGAGGCGGGCGTGAGCCGGAACGTGACGCCCCCGACCGCCAAGGCCGTTCTCGACATTCGGAGCACTCCGTCCTGGGAGCATGCCGAGATCGGGGCGGTGCTCCGGGCCGGACTGGACTGCGAGGTCGTGGTCACCTCCGAGCGGCTGGTTCCCTGCGAAACGCCGCCGGACTCCAAGCTTCTGGCCGCCGCGCGGCGGGTCGAACCGTCGGTGACCACGTTCGGCAGCCCGACCTGTTCCGACTGGGTCTTCGTCCGAACCATCGATGCGATCAAATGCGGGCCTGGGACCAGCCGCCGCTCCCATACCGCCGACGAGTGCGTCGACCTTCCCGAAGTGACGGCCGCCCGCCGGTTTTACCGGGCGGTGGCCGAGGAGTATCTCCGATGAAGACACTCTGGTCGCAGAACGCGGCGCCGGACGAGGCGATGATGGCCTACACGGTCGGCGAGGATCGCCACTGGGATGGCTACTTGTTGGAGTGGGACGTCATCGGAAGCCTGGGGCACGTCGAGGGGCTGTATGCGTCGAAGCTGCTCTCGGGCCGGGACCGGGCCCGACTCCGGACCGGACTCCGGGCGGCGCTCCGGGCGGTCCGGCGCGGAACGTTAGGCATCGGCGCCGAGCATGAAGACGCCCACTCGGCCGTGGAAACCTGGCTGACCCGCCGGCTCGGGGCCACCGGCGAACGGCTCCATACCGGCCGGTCGCGGAACGATCAGATTGCCTGTGACGTCCGCCTGTTCCTCAAGGACTCGCTCCTTCGGATCGAGATGCAGGCCCTGGGGCTCGTGAGCGAGTTGTTGTTCTTCGCCGACCAGCACCGGGACACTCTCTGGCCCGGCTACACCCATCTCCGGCCGGCCATGCCGTCGAGCGTCGGGATGTGGGCCGGCGCGCTCGCGGAGGGATTGCTCGACACGATCGGGACGCTCGACGGGGTCTGGCGGTTGGTCGACCGGTCGCCGCTTGGAAGCGGGGCCGGCTACGGAGTGCCCCTGCCGCTCAACCGCGAGGCCGCGGCCAAAGCGCTCGGCTTCGCGGCGGTCGAGCCGAACGTGGCCCAAGTCCAGAACGGCCGCGGCAAGCTCGAGGCCGCCGTGCTGTTCTGGTGCGTGCAACTCGGCCACGATCTGTCGAAGCTGGCCAGCGACGTGGTCCTGCTGTCGGGCGACGAGTTCGGTCTGCTCGAACTCCCGGCCCGGTTCGCCACCGGCTCGAGCATCATGCCCCAGAAGCGGAATCCCGACGTATTCGAGTTGACCCGGGCCCGGGCCGCGGTGCTGGAGGGCGATCTGGGTGCGGTACTGGCGCTCCGGTCGAAACTCACCAGCGGGTATCACCGTGACTTCCAGTTGCTCAAGGAGCCGCTGATCCGGGGGCTCGGGCGGACCGAAGACATGGTGACCATGATGACGCTGGTCGTGCCGGCCCTCGGCGTTCGAGGCAGCCGAGGGCTCGAGATGCTGCAGGGCGGCGTCCTGGCAACCGACGAGGTGATGCGACGGGTCGAGACCGGGGTTCCGTTCCGCCGCGCCTATCGCGACGTGGCGGCCGCTCTCAAACGGGGCGACCGGATGCCGGGCATTTCAGCGGCCCGGATCATCGCCCGGCGCCGGTCTACCGGTGGTCTCGGCCGGCTGGGGCTTGGCGTGGCGTGGCGGCGATTCGTGGCCCTGGCCCGCGTCAACGACCAGGCGGCCCGAAAGTTCGAAGCGGCCATCACCCGATTGGCCGGGCGGGCTTCGTGATTCGCGCCGACCGGCGGCAGCGCCATCTCAAGATCCTCGAGTTGATCGAGACCCACTCGATCGGCACCCAGGAGGACTTGGCGGCGGGGTTGGCCCGCGAGGGCTGGGACGTGACTCAGTCGTCGGTCAGCCGGGACATTGCCGCGCTCAAGCTGGTCAAGGTCGAAGGCGCCTACCACCGCCAAGTGGTGACCAACCCGCCCCGGCGCGATTCGGACGAGCAGCGGATCGTCGAGGGGGTGCTGGCGTACACCGCGGCGGGTGACGTGCTCATCGTGCTCCACACCCCGCCCGGTGAAGCCAATCGGGTCGGCGCGGCACTCGACCGCTTGGCCTGGCCCGAGGTGTTAGGCAACATCTCGGGCGACGACACGATCTTTCTCGCCACCCGCGACAACCCCGGGCAACGCCGGGTGCTCCGGCAACTTGGCCGGTTGACCCAGGCGTCGCCTGCTTGACAGCCCCTGCCGGGCTGGGATACCTTCGGGCCATGTACTCCGCCTCGATCCACGCGCACCGCCATCACCACGGCCATCGGGCCGGGGTCTGGTTGGTTGTGCCGGGGTGCTAGTTCGAACCCTTCAGGCGTAACGACATGACTCCGCGGCCCGTCACCAGACGGGCCGCTTTCTTTTGCGAGGCCGGATGCTCAAGATCGCATTGCCAAATAAGGGCCGGTTGGCCGATGATGTTCGCGCCCTGCTCGATGATGCCGGGCTCTCGGTTCGGGTTCAGAGCGACCGGGCCCTGATCGCCAAGCTCGGGGGCGAGTACGAGGCGATCTTCGTCCGGTCGCAGGACATTCCGGAGTTCGTCGCCGACGGCGCCGCCCAAGTCGGGATCACGGGGTGGGACCTGGTCACCGAATCGGAGCGGTCGCTGGTTGACCGGCTCGATCTCAACTTCGGCCGGTGCCGGATCGTCGTCGCGGCCCGCGACGACCGAGGGATCGCCTCGCTCGATCAGATTCCGGCCGGCGCCCGGGTTGCGACGGTATTCCCCCGGATCGCGGCGGCGTTCTTCGGCGGGATCAACCTCCCGGTCACGATCGTGCCGGTGTCTGGCGCCACCGAGATCGCGCCGCACTTGGGGATTGCCGATCTGATCGTCGATATCGTGTCCACCGGCTCGACGCTCAAGGTGAACGGCTTGGTCGAGATCGCCACGATCCTCGACAGCAGTGCCCGGCTGGTGACGGCGGGCGGGTTGCCGGCGGATGCCCAGGCGGCGGTCGAAGGGCTCGTGGTCCGGCTCGAGTCGGTCATCCGGGCCCGGGGCCAACGGTACGTCATGGCCAACGTCCCCCGCGCTGCGCTCGACCGGATCCGCTCGGTGGTGCCCGGAATCAATGGACCGACGGTGGTCGACATCTTGAACGACGGAAGTCACGTGGCGGTCCATGCGGTGGTGGCGGCCGCGAGTGTGGACCGGACCATCGCCGATTTGAGGACGTTAGGCGCGACCGGGATCCTGGTGACCCGGATCGAACGGCTGGTTCCGTGACCGCGGTCTCGTTTCGGTTCCGGGGCCCGCTGGCCGGCCTGTCGGGCGACGAGCGGCGGGCGTTGCTCAGCCGTGCGGCGGAACCGCGCGACGTTCGGATCGCGGTGGGGGCGGTGTTGGACCGGGTTCGCCGAGAGGGTGATGTCGCGGTCCGCGAGTACACCGCCCGGTTCGATCGGGTGGAGGGCGCGGCCCTGGAAGTTCCGAAGCCGCTGTGGGCTGACGCGTTGGCCCGGCTCGACCCGAGGGTTCGCCAGGCGCTCGAGCGGGCGGCCCGGAACATCGATTTGGTTCACCGGGCGGGCCGGCCGGCCCCGATCATCGTTGAGACCGAACCGGGCGTGCGGATCGAGCGGCGGCCCTATCCGCTCCACCGCGTGGGCGTCTATGTGCCCGGCGGGCGGGCGGCCTACCCATCGTCGGTGTTGATGGGGGTGGTACCGGCCAAGGCGGCCGGCGTCGGTGAGGTCGTGGTTTGTTCGCCGCCGGGACCCGACGGCCTCCCGGCGGCGACGATTCTGGCGGCTGCGGCCTTGGCGGGCGCCGACCGGGTGTTTGCGATCGGCGGTGCCCAGGCGATCGGGGCGATGGCGTTTGGCACTGAGACCGTGCCGGCGGTGGACCGGATCGTCGGTCCGGGCAATGCCTACGTGATGGAGGCCAAGCTCCAAGTATCCGACCGAGTCGGCATCGACAGTCCGGCCGGGCCGAGTGAGGTGCTGATCATCGCGGACCACACCAGCGACCCCGCTGTGGTGGCGGCGGAGTTGATTGCTCAGGCCGAGCATGATCCGGATGCGGTTTGCTCGGCACTCGGCACTCGGCACTCGGCGCTCGGCGCGATTGAGGTGGAATTGGGGCGGCGGATTGTGGGGGCGCCGCGGGAAGGGGTCATCCGGGCGGCGTTGGCGGCGCGGGGGGCGTTGTTGAGCGTGGAGGATTTGGGGCAGGCGGCGGCGTTTGCCAACGAGTTCGCGGCGGAGCATCTCTTGTTGGCGTTCGACGGAGCGGAGGCCGAGGCGGATCGGTTTCGGACGGCGGGGGCGGTATTCGTCGGGGCCAGTAGTTCGGTGGCTTTCGGTGACTACCTTTCCGGCGCCAACCATGTCCTGCCGACCGGCGGCTTGGCCCGGACGTACTCCGGGCTCGGGGCCCCGGATTTCTTTCGGTGGACGACGTACCAGTCGATCACGCCGTTGGCCGCGAGCCGATTGGCGGCCGACACCGCCGTGCTCGCCGAAGCCGAGGGGTTTCCGGGTCACGCCAGAGCAGCAGAACGATGGGAGACCCGATGACCCGCGCCGGCTACGAGCACCTGTCCGTCTATCGTCATGAGGGTCGCCAAGCCGAATGCGACCTCTCCGACAACACCAATCTCTTCGGCTCGGCTCCGTCGGCGCTGGCGTCATTGGCCACGTGGGCCGCGGGCGATCCAGCCCGGTATCCGACGCCGGGCAACGAGGCCCTTCGGGACGCCTTGGGATCATGGCTTGGCGTGAGCCCCGCCAACATCGTCGGCGGGTGTGGGTCCAATGACATCCTGGACTCCGCGATGCGGGCGCTCGGGGTTCCGGGGTCGGCCCTGGCCTACACGGCCCCGACGTTCGTCATGACCCCGCACTTCGCCGCCGCCAATTCGCTCCACCCGGTCCCGGTGGCCACCCGGCCGGACGGCCAGCCCGACGTCGAAGGCCTGCTGGCCACCGGGGCGCCGTTGATCTACGTCGCGACGCCCAACAACCCGAGTGGAGCCGCCGCCGCGATGGGCCGGGTCCGGCTCTTGATCGACCGGGCCCCCGGCGTGGTGATTCTCGACGAGGCCTACACGGAATACCTGGGCACCAGCTGGGCGGGGGAGGCGGCCGGGCGGGACAATGTCTTGGTCACCCGGACCTTTTCGAAGGCTTGGGGATTGGCCGGCCTCCGGATCGGATACGGCGTTGGGTCCGTCGCCCTGGTGCGCGAAGTGGAAAAGGGGCGCGGGCCGTTCAAGGTCAACGCCGTCGCCGAGCAGGCGGCGGCCGCGGCGGTCCGGCACGATCAAGGATGGCTCGAGGAGGTGGTGGCGAAGACCCGCGCCGCTCGCCGGGAGACCGTTAGGCGGCTTCGGGCCCTCGAATGGGTCGTGGCGGATTCGGATGCCAACTTCATCGCGGTGCGGGTGCCCGATGCCGCCGCGGCCGGGGCGTTCTTGGCCAGCCGGAACATCGCGGTCAGGGCCATGACCGGTGCGCTCGTGATGGGCGACGTGATCCGGATTACGATTGGGCCCGAGCCGATGATGGACCGGCTGGTGGCCGCCATGTCCGACTTGCCCCGATGAGGGTCGCGATTTTTGACTATGGAGCGGGAAACCTCCACTCCCTGGCCAAAGCCGTTGCGTCCTCGGGCGTGGAGCCGGTCATCGAAACCGATCCGGTGGCGGCGGCCCGGGCCGATGTCCTGATTCTGCCGGGCGTCGGGGCGTTCGAGCCGGCCGCCGCCCGGATGGCGCCGGGCCGGGACGCCATCCGCCAAGCCCTCCTCGCCGGTCTGCCTTGTCTCGGGATTTGCCTCGGCCACCAACTGTTGTTCGATGGGTCCGACGAAGGCGCCGGTCAGGGGCTCGGAGTGGTGCCCGGCCGGGTTACCAGGATTATCGCCGACCGGTTGCCGCAGATCGGGTGGAATGACCTCGAAGAGGTAAGTGATCCGGTCCTGGCCGCGTCCGGCCTCCGGACCGGGTACTACGCCAACAGTTACGTGGGCCGGCCGGACCGCCCGGATCAGGCGGTGGCGTGGAGCCGCTACCAGGATGACCGATTTCCAGCGGCCGTCAGGATTGGGCGGACCTTGGGCGTGCAGTTCCACCCCGAAAAGAGTTCGGCTCCGGGCGTGGCACTGGTGCATGGCTTCCTGGAAGCGAGCCGGCGATGATCGTCATGCCGGCGGTGGATGTGCGGGACGGGGCCTGCGTTCAATTGGTCGGTGGTGACTACCATGCCGAGCGGGTCCGGCTTCCCGATCCCGCCGGCGTGGCCGCCGGGTGGCGGGCGGCCGGGTTCGCCGAAATTCATGTGGTCGATCTCGACGCCGCCACCGGGCAGGGTGACAACACCGCGGCAATTGCCGCGATCGTATCGCGGTTAGGCAGCGGGGTCCAGGTTGGCGGGGGCGTCCGGTCAACCGAGCGGGTGGACGCGTTGATCGCCTCGGGCGCCGAACGGGTCGTCGTCGGGACCCGGGCGCTCGAAGATCCGGCTTGGCTCGCGGCCATCGCCGACACCTACCCGGACCGGATCGTCGTCGCGGCGGATGTGCGGGGCCGGGAGGTGGTGACCCGGGGCTGGGCCGCCGGCACCGGCCGCTCGATCGGCGAAGTCTTGGGTTCCCTGGAAGCGCTGCCGTTGGCCGGAGTGTTGGTCACCGCGGTCCACGTCGAAGGATCGCAAACCGGGGCCGACCTGGCGCTGACGGCCTGGGTCGTGAAGAGTACCCGGCATCCGGTGCAGGCCTCGGGCGGGATTCGGGACATCGAGGATCTGAAGGCCCTTCGTGCGGCGGGCGCGGCCCGCGCCGTTGCGGGCATGGCGTTCTATACCGGCCTCCTCGATCGGGAGGCCGTTGCCTTGGAGTTTGGAACATGAGTGAACTGACCCGGGAAACCACCGAGACCTCGATTCGCGGCAGCTTGACCCGTGAAGGCCCGGTGACCATCAGCACGACGGTGCCGTTCTTGGATCACATGATGACGGTACTGGCCCGATACGCCGGCGTCGGGCTGACGATCGAAGCCACCGGTGATCTCCCGCACCACATCATCGAGGACGTGGCCATCGTGGTCGGCCTCCTGGTTCGGGAAGAGTTCGCGCCGCCGATTCGCCGCTACGGCCACGCGGTCGTGCCGATGGACGACGCCGTGGTCGAGTGCGCCTTCGATCTCGGCGGGCGGCCCTACTATCGCGGTCCGCTGCCGAGCGGGCTCTACGATCATTGGATGCGGTCGTTTGCCGATCACGCCCGGTGCACCCTGCACTTGATCAAGCGCCGGGGCACCGACCGGCACCACATCGTCGAGGCCGGATTCAAGGCCCTGGGCATGGCACTCGCCGAGGCGATCGTCCCGGCCGCGGCCATCGCGTCGACTAAAGGGAATGTGCGGATCGCGAAATGATGGCGAGCCGGCTGATCGTCTGCCTCGATGTCAAAGGGGGCCGGGTGGTCAAAGGCGTCAACTTCAAGGGCCTTCGGGACCTCGGGGATCCCGTGGCCATGGCGGCGCAGTACGAGCGCGACGGGGCCGACGAGATCGTCTTTCTCGACATCAGCGCCTCGAGCGAAGAGCGCGCCACCCTTCTCGATACCGTGCGGGCAACAGCCGAACACCTCTTCGTGCCGCTGACCGTCGGCGGCGGGATCCGGACGGCCGATGATGTGGCGGCCGCGCTCCGGGCCGGCGCCGACAAAGTGAGCCTCAACACCACCGCGGTCGAGCGCCCCGAAGTGATCACGGCCGCCGCCGAGCGGTTTGGTTCGCAATGCGTGGTCGTGAGCATCGACGCGGCGCGCGAGAACGGCCGCTGGCGGGTCTTCACCCGCGGCGGCCACTCCCCGACGGACCTCGATGCGATCGAGTGGGCCAAGGACGCGGTCCAACGCGGCGCGGGCGAGCTCTTGGTCACCAGCATCGACCGCGACGGGGTTCGGAGCGGCTACGATCTCGAGCTCACCCAGGCCATGGCGGCGGCGGTCTCGGTTCCGGTCATTGCTTCGGGCGGCGCCGGCAACCCGGGCCACGTGGTCGATGCCTTCACGAAGGGCCGGGCCAACGCCGCGTTGGTGGCCGGCATTCTCCACGACGGCGTCGCGACGGTGACCGATCTTAAACAGGCGATGGCACTGGCCGGCATTCCAACCCGGAGAACCTGGTGAGTAACCCGAGCGAGTTGCTGCAGGCGGTCATCGATGTGTCCCGCGTGGCCGGCGAGGTGGCGCTCCGTCACTTCGGCAAGGGCGTGGCGGTCGAGTGGAAGGGCGACGGAAGTCCGGTCACCATCGCCGACCGATCAGCCGAAGAGGCTGCCCGGGCCTGGATCAGCACGCGATTTCCCACCGATACGATTCTCGGCGAGGAGTTTGGGCTGACGGGTTCCGGCACCGGCCGGCGGTGGTTGATCGACCCGATCGACGGGACCAAGAGTTTCGTGGCCGGCGCTCCGCTCTGGGGCACCTTGATTGCGGTCGTCGAGGGCGAGGAGGTATTGGCCGGAGCCATCAACTGTGCCGCGGCCGGCGAACTGGTGGCGGCCGCCCGGGGCGAGGGTGCCTGGTGCAACGGGGCCCGATGCCGGGTCTCGACCCAATCGGTGCTGGCCGATGCTGTGGTCCTCACCACCGACGAGCGGTTTCCCGATCGACCGGTGCGCCGGGAGTCTTGGCGAACCCTCGCCGCAACGGCCCGAGTGGTCCGAACCTGGGGGGACTGCTTCGGCTATCTCCTGGTCGCCACCGGCCGCGCCGACGTCATGGTCGACGACCGAATGAATCCCTGGGACTCGGCCTGTCTGATGCCCATCATCGAGGAAGCGGGTGGGGTGTTGACTGATTGGAGGGGGGAGCGAACCGCCTTTGGCGGCGATACGATAGCGACGAACCAGGCCCTGGCGGTGCCGGTCCGGTCGATGTTGGTGACCCCATGATCGATCGATTGAACTTCGCCAAGCGGGGCGGCGTCGTGGCGGTGGTTGCCCAAGACGCTACGACCGGGGCGGTGCTGATGGTGGCCGAGGCCGATCCGGAAGCGGTGGCCAAGACGCTCGAGACCGGCGAGATGCACTATCGCTCCCGGTCCCGGGGGCTCTGGCACAAGGGCGCCACCAGCGGCAACGTCCAGCGGGTGGTCCGCCTGGCGCCCGATTGCGACGGTGATACTCTCTTGGCCCAGGTGATCCCGGCCGGACCGGCCTGTCATACCGGCGCCGCGACGTGCTTCGAAAACCTCGGTGCCGGGGTCCTCGATCGCCTCGACCGGACCATCGCCGACCGAGCGGCCGGGCCCGATGCCGCCGCCAGTTACACCGCCAAGCTGCTCGGCGACCGGAATCTCCGCCTCAAGAAGTTGGGCGAAGAAGCCACCGAGTTGGCCGTGGCTTGCGTCGACGGCGATCCGGTCCGGGCTACGGAAGAGGCCGCCGACCTGCTCTATCACACGCTGGTGGCGGTTCGGGCGCTCGGCGTGTCGCTGGCCGACATTCAGGCGGCCCTGGGCCGCCGGGAATCCACTTCCGCTAGATTACCCCAATGACCACTCGACGCGATTTCATCAAGACCACCGCCGTCACCGGCGCGGCCCTCTCAGTGGGCCCCTCGGCCTTCACTCTCCGGCGGAAGGCGCCCCTTCGAATCTTGTTCATTGGCGGAACCGGCTTCATCGGTCCCCACATGGTCCGGGCCGCCCAGGCGCGGGGCCACGTGCCGACGCTCTTCAATCGCGGCAAGACCAATCCCGGCCTCTTTCCAGGCGTTGAAAAGCTGGTCGGCAACCGGGACGGCGGCCTTGGAGTCCTCAAGGGGCGGAAGTGGGACGCCGTCATCGACACATCGGGCTACGTGCCGCGGGTGGTTCGCGCTTCGGCGCAAATGCTCAAGGCCCAGGCCGACCACTACCTCTTCATCTCGACCGGCGACGTCTACAAAGACTTCACGGTCGACCACATGGACGAGGACGCGCCGATGGCCGTCCTGCCCGAGCCGAACTCGGAGGACACCCGGAAGTACTACGGACCGCTGAAGGTGATTTGCGAGCAGGAGGTCCGCGAAGCGTTTCCGGAGCGGAATACCATCATCCGGCCCGGCTGGATCGTCGGCCCGGGCGACAACGCCAACCTCTTCACCTACTGGCCGGTCCGGATCGACCGGGGCGGGGAAGTGCTGGCCGCCGGCGACCCAACCGATCCGGTGCAGATCATCGATGCCCGGGACATGGCCGAGTGGATCGTTAGGCTGCTCGAGCAGAAGACGACTGGGGCTTTCAACGCGATGGGCCCGGGCACGCCGCTCTCGATGGCGGAGTTTCTCTACGGGATCCGGGCCATCACCAGCGCCGACGTCCGGTTTACGTGGGTCGAGACCCAGTTTCTGCTCGACCGGAAGATCCGGCCGTGGCGGGACATTCCGATTTGGTATCCGCCGATCGGCGACCACAAGGGCAACGGCTTGATCAGCCCGCGGCGTGCCGTGGCGGCCGGCCTGACCTACCGCCCCTTGGCCGATACCGCGGCCGACACCCTCAAGTGGTTCAAGTCACTCGGCACCGCGTGGGATGCCGTGCCCCGTCCGGGCCTGACCGCGGCCCGGGAAATCGAATTATTGAAGGAGTGGCACGCCCGGGGCTAACGCGATGCCCGCGAGTCGGGCTTTGGGTCCCAGAGATGGTTGATGACCCAGAGCAGTGTGAGCCCGCTCACGGCAAACAGGGCACCCAGCGCAAGCGCCAACTGGGTTCGGCCATAGAGGAACTGGCCGATCCCGAACAACGATGACCAGATCGTCAAGCAACCGGCAACCCAACCCAGGGTTGCCATGCCCATGTGGTCGCCGTGCAGGGCCGCATCGTCGGCGCTGATCCCCGCTTCGATCCGAATCTTCGTCCAACCCGGCCCCGCCGGGTGCACTTTCCGGAAGAACGCCACCAATTGGTCCCGGCTGGTCGGTGCCGCGACGTACGCGGTCACCAGCCAGCACACCGTGGTGAAGGCCACCGAAAAGAGTACCGTCGTGGCGAACGGCAACGGATGGCCGGTCTTCTTCATCACGAAGAAGACGATCGAGATCGTGAATGAGCTGACCATGGCCGCTACTTCGCACCAGGCACTGATCCGCCACCAGAACCACCGGAGCAAGTAGATCAAGCCGGTGCCGGCTCCGATCGAAATCAGGATCTCGAAGGCGTCCTGGGCCGAGGTGAGGAGCTGGCTCAGCCCCGCCGCCACCACGTACAAGCCTACCGTACAAACCCGGCCGACGTTGACGTAGTGGGTCTCGGTGCCGTTCGGCCGGAGGAACCGCCGGTACAGATCGTGGACCAGGTACGAGGATCCCCAGTTGAGATGGGTCAGGATGGTCGACGAGTTGGCCGCGATCAAGCCGCCGACCATCAGGCCCACGAATCCGACCGGCAAGAACTTGAGCATGGCGGGAAACGCGCTGTCGTGCCCGATCAGGGCGGGGTCGGCCGCCGGGAACGCCGCCTGGATGTCGGACAACTCGGGGAAGATGATGATCGAGCAGAGCGCCGTGATGATCCAGGGCCAGGGCCGGAGGACGTAGTGCGCCAAGTTGAAGAACAGGGTGCCGCCTAACGAGTCCTTCTCCGACTTGGACGCCAGCATCCGCTGGGCGATATAGCTGCCGCCGCCCGGTTCGGAGCCCGGGTACCAATTGGCCCACCAACTGACCGCGATCGGCATGATGAAGATCATCAGCGCCAATTCGCTCATCGAGAAATTGGGCAACAGGTCGAGGATCGGCTGCCCGGTGCCGTCGATGGCGGAGCGCACCGGGGTCCCGTCGACGAAGTTGACCTGCTGGCCGCCGAGCTTCGCGACCAGTTGCTGGAGCCCGTCCCAGGCGCCTTCGCCGACCCCGGTGGACCGGGCGACCTGCTTCAGGCTGAAGTAGGCCGCGGCGATGACCGCCGTCATCTTGATGAAGAATTGAATCATGTCGATGACCAGCACGCCCCAGAGTCCGGAGTGGGCGGCAAAGGCCACGTTCAAGACCCCGCAGATGACGATCGTCTGCCACGGCGGCATCCCGAACAGGATGTTCGCGATCTTGCAGGCCGCGAGCGTCACCGTCCCCATGATGAAGCAGTTGAAGAACAAGCCCAGATACACCGCGCGGAAGCCCCGGACCACGGAGGCCGCCTGGCCCGAATAGCGGAGTTCGTAGAATTCGAGGTCGGTCATCACGCCGGAGCGCCGCCAGAGCCGGGCGTAGAAGAACACGGTCGAGACTCCGGTCAGCACGAACGCCCACCATTGCCAGTTGCCGGCCACTCCGAACTGGCGGACCTGCTGGGTCACCCAATTGGGCGTGTCGCTGCTGAACGTGGTGGCCACCATCGACAATCCGGCCAACCACCAGGGCACCGACCGGCCCGAGGCAAAGAATTCCGAGGTGTTCTTGCCGGCCCGTTTTCCGAAGAACAGGGCCGGCAGGAAGCAGACCAGCAGCGAGGCTACCGCGATGACCCAGTCGAGGGCTTGGAGTTCCATGGGGCCGGCGCCTTACCGGATCCGGGGCATGAAGTTGTTGCTGCTCCGCAACGTCGTAGCTCGGCCGTCAGGGCCGATGTCGAACGTGACCGACTCGGCCAATTCGCCGTCCTTTCGGATCCGTTTGAAGGTGTGTTCGCCGATCTTCTTGTACTTGGTAATGGCGCGAGCGGGATTCTCCGTCGGGAGAAAGATCGAGGCCAGCCCGCCCTCCCAACGAATGATCTCCAAGTCCCCGCCGAACGACCCGGCGTAAGTGCCGAGGTATTTGTCGAGGGTGGCGTCGGCCACGGGCAGGGTGCGGCTCGAGGTGTCCTGGGCGGCTTTGATGGCCGGCGCCAAGAGATTGTAGGCCTGCTGGGCCAGTCCCGTCGCGTCGGCGTCGATCGCGTTGACCATCGCAATCGTGGCGATCTTCTCCTCCGGCCGCATCGTTAGCTGGGTCTGGTAGCCGGGGCAGCTCCCGCCGTGGCCGACGAACGTCTTCCCGTCATTTCGCCACACGGCGAACCCGAGTCCCCACGTGGTCTCCCATGCCGGATCCATGAAATGGACCCGCTGCATCTCGCGGAGGGTGTTCGCGGAGAGCACCTCGGTGCCGCCCTTGGCCAAGAGCCGGAACTGCCAGGATGCGAACTTGGCCAGGTCGAGGGCCGTTGACGCGTACCCAGCGGCCGGGGCAATGCCCCGAGCCTGATAGAACGGCACCTCCCGGCGTTCACCGTCCCGGGGCCAGCCGCTGTAGCCCATGGCGAGCCGTTTGCCCCGCTCCTGCTCCGGCATGTCCCAATAGGTGTCCTTGAGCCCAAGCGGATTGAGCAGATTGGCTTGCACCTGATCGCCGTAGGACCTGCCGGAGGCCGCCGCCACGATCTCGCCGACGAGTGTCAGGCCGAGATTCGAGTACTGGAAGTAGGTCTCGGGCCGGTAGAGCATTTCCTGGCTCGACACCGCGTTGATGATCTGCTCGCGGGTCGGGAACTCAAAACTCGGCGCGCTCCAGTACGGGTAGGCCGCCTCGCGCGGTAGCCCCGCCGCGTGGGTCAGGATTCCCTCGACGGTAACGGCTTCTTGGTCGGGTCGGGGGTTCTTGATCGTGAACCAGTTCAAGTGCTTGACCACCGGATCATCGAGGCGGAGTTTGCCCTGATCGCGAAGCTGCATCAGCGCGACACTGGTGAACAGCTTCGAGATCGAGCAAATGCTGTAGAGCGTCGTCGGGGTGGCGGGCGTCCGCTTGTTGATGTCGGCGTAGCCGAACCCGCCCTGCCAGATCACGTCCTGGTCGACCACCACCGCGGCCGACACGCCGGGGTAGCGGGCATAAGCCCGGGTGGCCTCGATCCACTTCTCGAGCACCGCCGTGGCTTCCTTGACGCGGGGGTGATTCGCCAACGATTGGGAATGGCCGGTTGTCGGAACGGCGGCCGCGAAGAGCAGCACGCCGAGTAGGTGCCGGGATGTCATGACTTGGTCCCCCTCGTGATCTTGCCTTGATATCGGGTGGCGGTGATCTCCGCCAGGATGGCCAACGCGATCTCGCTCGGCTCCCGCCCGCCCAAGTCGAGCCCGATCGGCCCGTGTAACCGGGCGATCTGCTCGGCGGAGTGTCCTGCCTCCTTGAGCCGCTCCCGCCGGATTTGCTGGGTCTTTCGAGATCCGATCACCCCGATGTACGCAGCCGGTGACTTGAGCGCTGCGTCGATGGCCGGTTCGTCGAACTTGGGGTCGTGGGTCAGGAGACAGATACAGGTGGCCGAATCGATCCCGACCTTGGCAAAAACTTCATCGGGCCAGCCGACGATCAACTCGTCGGCGTCGGGAAACCGCTCCGGCGTCAGAAACGCCTCGCGTCCATCGGCCACCACGGTTCGAAACCCGAGCGGCCGGGCCAGCTTGACCAGCGCGGTGGCGATATGCACGCCGCCGAAGATCAACAGCGTTGGCCGACGGGGAAACACTTCGTAGAGAACCCGGACATCGCCGCCCGGAGTCGGAATCGTTTCCGACTTGCTCGACAGGTGCTTGATGGCATCCGCCGCACCGGCCGCCATCATCTCGGCCAGGCCCGGTGGGACCCGGAGGTTTTCGCGAGCGCCCGATTCGTGATAGACGAGTGCGGCGCCAAGCGGTGCCGCCCCGCCGATGACCGTGGCGACCACACTGCCCTCCCGCCGGCCGGCGGCCGCCACGATTTCCGGCCGCACGGTCGGCTCGACGTACATCGAAATGGTGCCGCCGCAGGAGAGCCCGAATTCCCAGGCCCGTTCGTGGGTGACGCCGTACTCCAGCGACTTGGGCGTGCCGCGTTCGATGGCCGCCATGATCTCCTCGACCACCGCGTTCTCGACGCAGCCGCCCGACACCGAGCCGGCCATCTTCGCGGTGGGTGTGGCGAGCAGGACGGCGCCCTCGGGCCTCGGCGCCGATCCCCAGATTTGAGTGACCACGGCCCGGCCGACCGGCCCCTCGGCTCGCAGCCGTTCGTAGGCTTCCAGGAGTTCCCGCATTGACGTGCTCCACTTCGGTTGACCTGCCAACGATACGTGGAACGCAGGCCCGTGCGTAAGCCCATTCGCCCGGCCGGGTCGCGCGGAATCGGCCGGGGTCTAGTTTTCAACTGTAGCAATGGTAGTTTCTCGGGTCTGCTTCCCCGCACCCGTTTCAGCCGAGCGCTCGGCAGAGTCTCGATCATGAATAGACTGGTGGCCCTTCTCACGTTGATACTCGGTGTCGCCAGCGGCTCCCTCGCCGGCCAGGGCGCCGTCACCATTCCCGGGTCGGAACAGTACCTGATGAAGTCGGCGACCAACGGGATCGAATACCAAGTGAACGTGGCCCTGCCCTCCGGATACCAGACCTCCGGGAAGCGATATCCCGTCTTCTACGTCCTCGATGCCAACCTCGTCTTCGCGACGCTGGTCGACATCTATCGGGGACTCCGGATTGACACCTCCGTTCCCGAAATGATCGTCGTCGGCATCGGATATCCGGAGGACGATCCGGCCGTCTACACGCCGGCCTACCATGCCAGCCGGTCCGGGGACTACACGCCGACCAACGTCGAGGCGGCCTTGCCGGGGAGCGGCGGAGCCCGCCGGTTCCTGACGTACCTCAAGGACGAGCTGATCCCGCTGATCGACGGGCGCTATCGCACCGACCCAACTGATCGAGGGCTCGGCGGCCACTCGCTCAGCGGGCTCTTCACCACCTACGCCCTGCTGACTGAGCCGGCCACCTTCGGTCGTTACTGGATCGGGAGCCCGGCGTTCTGGTGGGACAGCTTGTCGATCTTCGGGTCGGTCGGGGCGGCCCGGGCCCGGACCGATCAGCCCAAGGGCCGGGCTTTCCTTACGGTTGGTTCTCTGGAAACCGACGTGATGGTCCCGCCGATGCAACGGATGGCCGTCCGCCTCAAAGCCGGGTTTCCAGCCCTCGAAGTCAGCTCGATCGTCTACCCGAACGAGACTCACATGTCGGTCTTGGGCGGCGCCATCAGCCGGGCCCTTCGGGTGCTCTACGCCCGCCGTACCGTGCCCATCAGTCTCGCCGACGCCGCTGCGGTGGCCGGCCGCTGGAAAGCACCCTCCGGTGAAGCCATCACCATCAGGGCCAAGGGCGCCAAGCTGACCTTGGCGATGGCGGTGTTGGGCAACACGCTGACCATCGACCTCGCCGCCGAAGAGAAGGATCGCTACTTCGGGACCACCCTGAGTCTCGAACTCGCCGCCGAGCGCGATCCGGCCGGCCGGGTGATCCGCCTCCGCCGGAACTTCATGAATGGTGAAATCGTATTCGAGCGCTCCCGGTAGGCGCCGCTAGCAAGGCCGGAGCAACCGGGTGAGGACCCGGTCCAGGGCGGCGGCAAACGCCTGCTTGGCCCGCGCGTCGTAGGGCGGCGGGCCACCGGTCTCGGTGCCGCCCATCCGAAGCGCCTCCATGAAATCACGGATCGACAGCCGTTCGCCGATGGTTTCCTCGGTGTGCTCATCGCCCCGGGGGTCGAGGACCGCGATGCCTTTCGGCACCAAGAGCGCCGCCAACGGGATGTCCTGGGTCACGACCAGATCGCCGAGGGCAACCTGGGCCACGATATGTTGGTCGGCGATATCGGGCCCGCCATTGACCCACACGGTGGTGACCAGGGGATAGCCCGCCGGCGTCTGGAGCCGTTGATTGGCCACCAGCACCACGGGGAGGCCGAGGCGCTTCGAGGCGCGAAAGACCAAGTCCTTCACATCCCGAGGCGCCGCGTCGGCGTCGATCCAGATCGTCGGCGCGGTTCTCGTCCGGATAAGGGTTGGACCAAGATAGTCGTCCCTTCCGCGCGACGCAGCCAAATCCTATCATTGACCATGACTCACTCGAACTTCGTCCGCCGCGCTTTGATGGTCGCCGCGCTCGCTGGGGCCGCGTCCGGGGCCGTTGCCCAGGCCCCGGCCGACACGACCCGCCGTACCGCCCCCCATTCCGATCTCCCGCTGATCCCGACCCGCCCCCTCAAGTTCACCACCGACGAGGGAACCTGGATGTCGCTCGATCTGTCGGCCGACGGACGGACCATCGTCTTCGACCTGCTGGGCGATCTCTACGCCATCCCGGCCACCGGCGGTGCCGCGACCCGCCTAACGAGCGGCTCCGGATTCGACGGCCAACCCCGGTTTTCGCCGGACGGGAAGACGATCGTGTTCGTGAGCGACCGGTCCGGGAGCGAAAATCTCTATCTCATGGATCCGGACGGGAAGAACATCCGGCCGCTGACCCGGGGGCCGAACCAGGCGTTCATCTCCCCCGCTTGGACCCCGGACGGCCAGTACGTCGTCGTCTCCAAGAGCAATGACCTTTGGTTGTACCACCGGGGCGGCGGGAGCGGTCTCAAGTTGACCGGCCAGACGCCGCCGGTTCCTGGTGGCGGCGGTCCCGGCG
>SXGU01407718.1_pt1 | contig 27999 bp, 31 predicted proteins | sample 3174531 | NCBI WGS metagenome assembly SXGU01 (sample SAMN11356863, study PRJNA531348) | freshwater metagenome | isolation source: freshwater sample F1-140 | place: China: Fuxian Lake, Yuxi | collected 2017-12-25 | reverse complement strand
TCCGCGCGACGCTCGCCCGCGCCGACGCCGGCACGGCGACGGTCGGCGGCTTCGACGTCCGACGGGAGCCCGACGGGGTGCGCCGCACGATCGGGGTCACCGGCCAGTCCTCCGCGATCGACGAGCTGCTGACGGGCCGGGAGAACCTGAAGCTGATGGCCGACCTCGCCCACCTGCGGCGCGACGAGGGGCGGGCCCGGGTCGACGAGCTCCTGAGCGGCTTCGACCTGGTCGCCGCGGCCGATCGGCGCGCGGCGACGTACTCCGGCGGGATGAAGCGCCGGCTCGACCTCGCGATGACCCTGGTGAGCCGGCCGCGGCTGATCTTCCTCGACGAGCCGACGGCGGGCCTGGACCCGCGCAGCCGACGCGACCTGTGGCAGATCGTCCGGCAGCTGCTGGAGGACGGCGTGACCGTCCTCCTCACTACGCAGTACCTCGAGGAGGCCGACCACCTCGCGCACCGGGTCGGGCTGCTCGACGGCGGGAGACTGGTCGCGGAGGGCAGCCCCGCCGAGCTCAAGGCGCAGGCCGGCGGGGAGACCCTCGACGACGTCTTCCTCGCCCTGACCGGGCACGCCGCGACCTCCCTGGACGACGACAGCGACGACGAGAGCGACGACAGCGACGACGAGAGCGACGACAGCGACGACAGCGACGAGCTGGGGGAGATCCGATGACCACCCTGACGTACGCCGCCCGCGACTCCGCCACGATGCTGGGCCGCAACCTCAAGCACATCCTGCGCTACCCGTCGCTGACCCTGATGCTGATCGGGCAGCCGGTGCTGTTCCTCCTGCTCTTCGTCTACGTCTTCGGCGGCACGATGGGCGCCGGTCTCCCCGGCGGCGCTGCCGAGGTCGGCGGAGCCGAGGGCCGGGCGGACTACCTCGACTACATCGCTCCGGCGATCCTGGTCATGACGGTCGCCTCGGTGGCGCTCAGCACTGCGATCTACATCGCCAAGGACGCGACCGAGGGGATCATCGACCGGTTCCGGACGATGTCGGTCGCCAAGGCCTCGGTGCTCACGGGCCACGTGCTCGCGGCGCTCCTGCAGACCTCGTTCGCGCTCGCGGTGGTCGTGCCGTTCGCGCTGCTGCTCGGCTACCGGCCGGACGCCGGCGTCGTGGGCTGGCTGGGAGCCGTGGGCCTGCTCCTGCTCCTGGCTCTCGCGCTCACCTGGCTGTGTCTCGCCCTCGGCCTGGCGGCCGGCAGTGTGGAGACGGCGAGCAACACCCCGATGTTCCTGGTGCTCCTGCCGTTCCTCTCCAGCGGCTTCGTCCCGACCGACTCCATGCCGTCCGGCCTGGCGTGGGTCGCGGAGAACCAGCCCTTCACCCCGGTGATCGACACCCTCCGGGCGTGCCTGGCCGGTTCGTCACCGGGCGCCGACGGCTGGTGGGCGGTCGGCTGGTGCCTCCTGATCGCCGCGCTGTCCTACGCGTGGGCACGTCGCCTGTTCGTGGCGGCTCGGGCAGGCTGAGCCCGTGCTGACGATCGGGCAGCTGGCGGCGTACGCCGGGGTCACGACCCGGGCGGTGCGGCACTACCACCAGGTCGGCCTGCTGCCGGAGCCGGAGCGGAACCACTCCGGCTACCGCACGTACACCGCTCCGGACGTGGTCCGGCTGATCCGGATCAGGACCCTCGCCGAGGCCGGGGTCCCGCTCGCCCGGGTCGAGGAGCTGCTCGCCGCCGACGACGAGGGGTTCTCGACCGCGGTGACCGAGATCGACCGCCGGCTGCGCGCCGAGATCCGGGAGCTCCAGGAGCACCGCCGCCGGATCGCCCAGCTGGCCGCCGGGGACAGCCTGGCGCTGCCGCCGACGGTGACGACCTACCTCGACCGGATGCGGGCACTGGGAGCGCCCGAGGTGATGGTCCAGATGGAGCGCGACGCGTGGATCCTGATCGCCGCCCAGGTCCCCGGCCGGATCGACGAGTTCATGGTCGAGAAGGAGGCCCAGCTCGACGACCCGACGATGCGGCGTTTCCTCAGGGTGATGGGCGAGGCCGTGTCCGGCGACGCTCCCGAGGGCCGGCTCGTGGAGATGGCCGACCTCGTCGTCGAGATGGCCGAGCAGGCGGCGGCCCGCGGCGAGCTCGACGGTCAGGACGACGCCGTTCCGGACCAGTCCTTCGCCGACCTGCTCGACACGGTGGTCCTCACCGCCGGCCCGGAGATGGTGCGGCTCCGGGACCGGCTGCTGGGCCTGATGGAGGAGCGGGGCTGGAGCGGGCTGGTCAGGATGGAGCGGGTCGAGCCGGGCGGAGGGTGACGGCGCACTTTGGTCTCTTCGGTCTCCGCCGACAACCGGACGTGGCCGGACGACGTCTGTCCACCCGTGAGAGCACGTGACCAACGGGGAACGGCGCGGTGAGGCGCTCGGAGCGCGACGCGGAGTTCACCGCGTTCGTCGAGGCCCGCCGCCAGCGGCTCGTGGGCGCGGCGTACCTGCTGTGCGGCGACCCGCACCGGGCCGAGGACCTGACCCAGCAGGCGCTGATGCGTCTCTACCGGGCGTGGCCCCGGGTCGGGACCAGGGGCGGTGAGGACGCCTACGTCCGCCGGGCGCTGGTCAGCGTCAAGATCGACGACTGGCGCTGGCGTGCCCGTCGTCCCGAGACCCCCGTCTCCGAGCACGCCGAGCACGCCGGAGACCCGGGTGCCACGGACGGCGCATCCGCGGAGGACCAGGACGCGCTCCGCACGGCCCTGCTCCAGCTCACCGAGTCGCAGCGGAAGGTCGTGGTCCTGCGCTACTGGCTCGACCTGTCGGTCGAGGAGACCGCGGCCGACCTGCACGTCTCGACGGGGACCGTGAAGAGCCAGTGCGCGCGTGCCCTGGCCCGTCTTCGGGTCCTGCTCGCCCCCGACTTCGTCCCCACTGTCCCAGGAGAACGCCATGACTGACCCGAAGACCGACCCGGGATCCGACCGGCAGCTGCGCCGACGCATGACCGCCCTCGTCGATGCCCGGGCGCGGCCGCGCGGTGACGTCGGCGCCGACCTCGGCCGCGGACGCCGCAGCCTGGTGCGCCGGCGGCTGGCGGCCGCGGCCGGAGCCGTCGCAGCAGTCTCGGCCGGAGCCCTGACCGCCGCGACGCTGGCCTGGCCCGGCACCTCCGTGCCACCGGTCAGCGAGGATCCCGACCGTGCGCTGTCCGACGAGGCGATCCTCGACGGCTGCCAGCGCCTGGGCCGCGGCATCCTCGCCGACCGCCACTGGGGCGAGGGCGTCCGGCTGCTGACGGCGTCCAGCTCGGCGGGCAAGGCCCGGGCGGTGCTGGTCTCCAGCGACGGCGAGCGGTGGGCCGACTGCTGGCTGCGTGGCGACGACGGCACCGGTCCCGGCTGGGTGGCGACCTACCCGATGACGGGGGACCGGCCCGGTGTCCTCTACGAGTTCCGTCCCGGCGAGCACGGGCCGGACGACGGCGTCTACTCGTTCCTCGAGCGCTTCCCCAGCGATGTCGCCAGCGTGACGGTCCGGTTCGACAGCGGGGAGGTCCGGGACGTGCCGGCCGTCGCCGGTTTCGTCGTGCTCCAGGCCGACGGGCTCGAGCCGGGTGTCAACATCGACTGGGTCCGGCTGTACGACGCGGCCGGTGAGCTCGTCGCGGGTCCCGGCATGGGTCCGGGCGACGCCGAGCTCCCCCCTGACTACCGCACGCTCGTGCCGCGGGAGCCGATCGCCAGCGTGGGCACCGTCGACGGTTGGTGACCTGGCGGCGATCCTCCCGGGTCAGTCCGCGGGACCCACGAAGGTGCCGTGCCCGGTCGGCAGTGGCAGGTCGAGCGTGGTCCGGATGCCGGCCTCCGCGGCCAGGACGTCGGGGATGGCGTTCACGATCCGGCCGCACGCGGCCACGATCGCGGCGTGGTTGTGGTCGCCGTGCTCGCTGCTCGGCACCACGTCGACGACGTAGCTCGGCTCGCCGGTGATCTCGATCCGGTAGGATCCGCCGCCCGCGGCCGGCCGGGCCCAGTCGGGGCGGAGGTCGTCGCGGGTCCGGGTGACGTGCTCGACCACGATCGCCGGGTGTCCGGCCACCATGCCGGAGATGGAGAACTTCAGCGCCGCGATCGTCCCCTGCTCGATCCGGCCGGCGGCGATGTCGTAGGACTCCGGTGCCGGCTCGGCCTCCCAGTGCTCGACGATCTCGTCGACCTCGATGCCCAGGCCGGTGGCCATCATCCGGATCGCGGTGCCCCAGGCGAGGCCGAGCACCCCGGGCAGGAAGAGCAGCGGGGTGTCGGTGACCGGCTTGCCGAAGCCCATCAGGTCGAACATGACCTCCGCGCCGTCGTACGTCGCGTAGTCGGCCAGCTCGTAGCACTTGATCTGCTCGATCCGCTGGCAGGTGCTGGCCAGCGCGAGCGGGACCAGGTCGCTGGCGAACCCCGGGTCGACGCCGGTGATGTAGACCGTGGCGTTGCCGGCCCGGGCGGACGCCTCGACCTTGTCGATCACCTTGTCGGGCATGGTCCCCCAGGGGAACTGCAGCGTCCCGGGGGCCGAGCCGACGACGTCGATGCCAGCCTCCAGGAGCTTGCGCACATCGTTGGTGGCCTCGACCGGCCGGGTGTCGCCCATCGCGCAGTAGACGGCGCACTCCGGGGCGGTCGCGATCAGCGCGTCGAGGTCGCCGACCGCTGAGACGCCGGTGACGACGTCGAGGCCGGCCAGCTCGCCGGCGTCCCTGCCCACCTTGTCCGGGGTCGACACGGAGACCGCCACCAGCTCGAACCGGTCGTCGGTGATGAGCTGGCGCAGGGTCAGCATCCCGGCGTTGCCGGTGCCGACCTGCGCGACGCGGATCTTCATGCGATCTCCAGGAATTGGAACGTGTTCTACTTCGTGCGGAACGAAGTTACCCTCTCGGCCATGGGATGTGTCGAGGGCCGTGTTCAGGGGAAGGTCGCGCTGATCAGCGGCGGCGCTCGCAACATCGGCGGGGCCAGCGCGCGGATGCTGGTCGACGAGGGCGCCCAGGTCGTGATCGGCGACCTCCTCGACGAGGAGGGTGCCGCCCTGGCCGACGAGCTGTGCCGAGAGTTCGGGGAGGGTGCTGCCCGCTACGTCCACCTCGACGTGACCAGCGACGAGGACTGGCGAGCCGCGGTCGAGCTGACCGTGCGCGAGCTCGGGAGGCTGGACGTGCTGTTCAACAACGCCGGGATCTTCAACGGCGGCCAGCTCCAGCGCTACAAGACCGAGCAGTGGCAGCAGATGCTCGACGTCAACCTGACCGGGGCGTTCCTCGGCATCCGCGCCGCGGCCGACGCGATGATCGCCTCCGGCGGCGGGTCGATCATCAACACCTCCTCGATCGAGGGCCTCCGCGGCACGCCGTGGGCACACGGCTACGTCGCCTCGAAGTGGGGCCTGCGGGGGCTGACCAAGTCCGTCGCGCTCGAGCTCGCGCCGCACGGCATCCGGGTCAACTCGCTCCACCCCGGCCGGATCAGCACGCCGGCGACCGATGCGATGCCCGCCGACATGATCCCGATCCCGCTCGGCCGCCCCGGCCGGCCCGAGGAGGTCGCGTCGTTCGTGGTCTTCCTGGCCAGCGACGAGTCCTCGTTCGCCACCGGCTCGGAGTTCACGATGGACGGCGGCACGGTGACGGCGATCCCGACCAAGTTCTAGTGTCCTGGCGTGGAGCTGACGTTCTCCGGTGACGTCTGGGAGTGGCGCGGGCCGGCGCCCTACCACTTCGTCTGGGTCCCCGACGACGTCGCCGCGGCCATCGACGACGTGGCCGGGATGGTCAGCTACGGCTGGGGGATGATCCCCGCGGACGTCACCATCGGCGACACCGAGTGGTACACCGCGCTGTGGCCCAAGGACGGCCGCTACGTCGTGCCGCTCAAGGACCGGATCCGGCGGGCCGAGGGCATCGAGCTCGGCATGGTCGTGGACATCTCGCTGTCGATCAAGGTCTGACCTGGGCGCCTCCGGTGCGAGGATGAGGCATGGCGAGGACCCGTCGCGCCCGGCCCGCTGACATCCACGACATCGCGGCCGCCATGCCAGGTGTGAAGCGGGTCGAGGGCGGCCGCGGCGTCTACCAGGTGGGCGGCCGGAGCTTCCTGTTCTTCCGCGGCCCACGTCCCGACGCGGTGGACCCCGACACGGGGGAGCGGCTCACCGACGTCGTGGTCTTCTGGGTCGCCGACGAGGCGGAGAAGCAGGCGATCCTCGCCGACGACTCGTTGCCGTTCTTCACCACGGCGCACTTCGACAGGCACCCCTCGGTCCTCTTGCGCGAGAGCCGGGTCGGCGAGCTCGACCGCGACCAGCTCGCCGAGTTCGTGTACGACGCCTGGCTGGCGCGAGCCGGCAAGCGCGCCGCCCGGGCCTGGCTCGCCGAGCGGGGACTCGTCGAGTAGCCGCACCCACAGGGACCGGCATGGCCCGGACGGGCCAGCCCGTTCGGGTGAGTCCGCCGGGGCGACCCCGTCACCTAGTCTCGGGTGATGCCGCCGCTGGGATCGCCGAGCTACCAGCGACTCCACCGGCTGGCCGAGGTGACCGGTGTCCTGCTCGCGGCCGAGAGCCGCGAGGAGGTCGCCAAGGTCGTCACCGAGCACCTCACCGATGCGGCCGAGGCGGCGATCGGCTCCATCTCGCTGATGCTCGACGACGACACGCTGGCGCTGATCGGGATCCGCGGCGTGACCGAGGGGGTCGCCGCGCAGTGGGCGACCTATCCCGTCTCGGGGCAGAACCCGGCGGCCGAGGCGTGCCGGACCCACGACACCGTGCTTGCCGTCGGCCTCGAGGAGATCCAGCGCCGCTACCCCGACCTGGAGATGGCCAGCGAGGGGGAGCGGACGCTGTTGTGCCTGCCCCTGCTGATCGGTGACGGGCGGTGTGTCGGCGTGCTCAGCCTGTCGTTCGCCGGGCTCCACGAGATCGACCAGGCCGAGATGATCTTCCTGCGCCTCCTCGCCGACACCTGCGCGACCACCATCGACCGGATCGATGCCCAGGCGGCCGCCCGGGACCGGGAGGCGAAGCTGGCGTTCCTCGCGGAGGCGACCGCCGAGCTGATCGGCGACCTCGACTACGAGTCCACGCTGACCGCCGTGGCGGAGGCCGCCGTCCCGTGGTTCGCGGACTGGTGCGCCATCGCGCTCGAGGAGGACGGCTACCTGCGCAACATCGCGGTCGCGCACAACCGCCCCGAGCTCGAGGGGGTGGTCCGCGAGCTGATGCAGAGCTACCCGCCGTCGCCGGACGACCAGGGCGGCAGCTACGAGGTGCTGCGCACGGGGCGGAGCAACCTGGTCCCGGACGTGACCGACGAGATGCTCGTCCTCAGCGCCAAGAACGACGAGCACCTCCGGCTCATCCGGATGCTCGAGCTGCGCAGCGGCATGTCCTGCCCCCTCAAGGTGCGCGAGCACGTCTTCGGGGTGATCACCTGGGTCACCGGTGAGGGCGGGCGCCGGTTCGGGCCCGCCGACCTCGAGTTCGGGGAGGAGATCGCCCGCCGGGCGGCGGTCGCCATCGACAACGCCCAGCTGCACAGCCAGGTGCGGGACGTGGCGCTCCAGCTCCAGCGTGCGGTGCTGCCGGAGGCGCTGCCCCCGGTGGCCGGCTTCGGCGCCGCGGTGCGCTACCTGCCGGCCGGCCGCACGGACGCCGGCGGGGACTTCTACGACCTGGTGCCGCTCGACGGGGAGCGGCTCGCGATGTTCGTCGGCGACGTGATGGGGCGCGGCGTCCGGGCCACGTCGGTCATGGCGCAGATGCGCTCGGCGATGCGCACCCTGATCGCGATCGACCCGCGGCCCGAGACCCTGATGACCGGGCTCGACCGGGTCTTCGACACGCTGCACGTCGACCAGCTGGTCACCACGGTGTACGCCCTGGCCGACGCCGCCGCGGACACGCTCGAGGTGGTGAGCGCCGGGCATCCCGAGCCCCTGGTGGTCCGGTCGGACGGCACGGTCGAGGCGCTGGTGCAGGACAGCACCCTGCTGCTCGGCGTCGGCGGGGGCGACCGGTCCGTGCTGCGGGTGGCACTGCGCCCCGGCGACGCGCTGCTGCTCTACACCGACGGGCTCGTCGAGCGCCGGGGCGAGGACAGCGACGCGGGGACCGCCCGGCTGGTGACCGCGCTGACGGCGTACCGCTCCGACGACCTGGAGGACTGGCTGACCCGCGTGGTCGAGACCACCCGCGACCCCACCCGCGACGACGACGTCGCGGCTCTGCTGATCCAGCGGGAGGGCGGTCCGTAGGCTCGTCGCCGTGGGCCACGGACACTCGCACCGCGCCGGTCACGACGACGGCGTCGAGGTGGCCGCAGTGCCACGTACGGCGCTGCTGAGCGTGCTCGCCGCCGCACTCGTCCTCACCGTGGTCGGGCTGCTCACGCTCTGGCCCGACGGCGAGGCGGTCGACGAGCTCCGCGGGTCGGTCGACTTCGCCGCCGAGGGGGTGACCTTCCCCGGGGCCACCGTCGACGACGTCGCCCCGGCCTGCGCCTCGCTGACAGAGCCGCGCGACGGCTGCGGGACCCTCGACGTCACCGTCGACGAGGGTGCGGACGAGGGCACCGCGGCCACGGTGGAGGTGCCTCCGCAGGTGAGCGAGGCGGGACTGGAGCCGGGGGACCGGGTCGAGCTCATCAGGACGCCGGGGGCGGAGGGGGAGCCCGCGACGCTGGCCTACTTCAACATCGAGCGCAGCGGGTCGCTGTGGCTCCTCGCCGGGCTGTTCGTCCTGGTCGTGGTGCTGGTCGCCCGCTGGCGCGGCGTGATGTCGCTCGTCGGTCTCGGCTTCGCCGGTGCCGTCATGGGGCTCTTCGTCATCCCCGCCCTGCTGGTCGGCGAGGCTCCCGTCCCTGTGGCGGTGGTCGGAGCGGTCGCGATCATGTACGTCGTCCTCTACACGACCCACGGCTTCTCGATCCGCACGAGCGCGGCGCTCGCCGGCACTCTGGGCGGGATCGCGCTGACCGCCGCCGTCGGGGCCTGGGCGGTGGGGGCCTCGCGCCTCACGGGTGTCACCGACGAGTCCGGTGGGGTGCTCACGGCGAACGCCGGTGGCCTCGACTTCCAGGCCCTGCTGGTCGCCGCCGTCGTGATCGCCGGTCTGGGCGTGCTCAACGACGTCACCATCACGCAGACCTCGGCCGTGTGGGAGCTGCGCGGTGCCGCGCCGACGATGACCCGACGGTCACTGTTCGCGAGCGCCATGCGGATCGGGCGCGACCACATCGCCTCGACCATCTACACGATCGTGTTCGCCTACGCGGGGACCGCCCTGCTCCTCCTCATGGTCGTCTCGCTCTTCGACCGGCCCCTGCTCGACCTGGCCGGCACCGACGAGATCGCGACCGAGATCGTCAGGTCGCTCACCAGCAGCATCGGGCTCGTGCTGGCGGTGCCGCTCACCACCGCGATCGCCGCGCTGACCGTCCCCGGACCCACTGACGGCACGCGCGAGGACCGGAGTACGACAGTCTGACCCCGTGCACTACGTCGGGATCGACCTCGCCTGGGGCCTCAACCGACCCACCGGGCTGGCCGCGCTCGACGAGTCGGGCCGCCTCGCACACCTGTCCGCGGTGCGCACCGACGACGAGATCGCCGAGGCGCTCGCCCCCTTCGTGGCCGGTCCCTGCCTGGCCGGGATCGACGCGCCCCTGGTGGTCACGAACCCCACGGGCTCCCGCCCGGCCGAGCAGGCCCTGAGCAAGGACTTCCGCCGCTACGACGCGGGCACACACCCGTCGAACACCGGCAAGCCCGAGTTCGCGAACGGCACCCGAGGGGCGAAGGTGTGCGACCTGCTGGGCCTCGACCTCGACCCGGACTCCCGCGCCGAGCGTCGCGCCATCGAGGTCTACCCGCACCCCGCCACGGTCGTGCTGTTCGGTCTCGAGCGGACCCTGAAGTACAAGCAGAAGCGGGGCCGGGACCTCGAGCTCCTGCGCGGCGAGCTGCTGACCCTGATGGACCACGTCGAGCGGCTGGTCGACACCGGCGGACCCGCCGAGGCGTGGGCGGTGCTCCGGGCGTCGGTCGTCGCCGCCGCCCGCAAGAGCGAGCTGCGAGTGGTCGAGGACCAGGTGGACGCGGTGGTCTGCGCCTACGTCGCGCTCTTCGCCGACCGCTGGCCCGAGCGCACGACCCGCTACGGCGACCTCGAGACCGGCTACATCGTCACGCCGTCGCTGGTCACCGACGTGGCGGCGGCCGCGGTGCGCACGTACGCCGCCGACCACGGCCGGCTCGAGCAGGCCGGCCGGGACGCCGTCGACCGGGTGGTGGGGATCCTCGACGAGGCCGGCATCAACTACCTGAGCGTCGGCGGCCGGGCCAAGAGCATCGCGTCGTTCGCCGAGAAGGCCACCCGCACCCTGGACGGTCGCCTGCTCTACCCCGACCCGCTGCGCGACATCGGCGACCTGCTCGGCGTCCGGGTCATCACCTTCGTCGCCGACGACGTCGAGGTCGTGGCCGACCTGCTCGCCGACCAGCTCGTCGTCCGCGACGACCGGGACCTGGGCGAGCTGACCGCCAGCGAGGGCCGGTTCGGCTACGCCTCGCGGCACCTCCAGGTGGAGATCGACGGCAACGAGGTGCAGGTGCAGCTGCGCACGGTCCTCCAGCACGCCTGGGCCGAGTTCGAGCACGACATCCGCTACAAGGGCAGTGTGCCGCCCGAGCACGCGAGCGAGTTCGACCGGCGGTTCACCCTCGCGGCGGGTCTGCTCGAGCTCGCCGACCGGGAGTTCTCCGCGATCCGCGACCGGCTGCGGGGGCCGGCCCCGGCAGCGGGGCCGGCGGACGCGCTGGACGAGGACCCGCGGATCGCGCCCCGCGAGCTGGCCGCGTTCCTCGCCGGGCAGTACGCCGACGCCGGCTGGTCCCGCACCGACCACTACGCCTGGATCTCCGGCCTCCTGCTCGAGCTCGGGATCGCCAGTCTGGCCGAGCTCGCCGACGTCCTGCGGAGCACCGATGACGAGGCCATCCAGCAGCGGATGGCCTACCGCTACCCACCCGCCGCGGTCCGCCGGCTCGACGACGCGCTGCTCACCGCCTACGGCGACCGCTACGTCGGGCTGCCCGGCAACGAGCACCGGCGGGCCGCACTGGAGACCCGGCTGGAGAAGCTGGTCGGCCCCTCGGGTCGGGCTGGACAATCGATCTGATCTGTCTCACTCTGGCGACATGGCTCTGGGGATGTCGCAGAGGATGTCGCAGACCGCCACGCCGCGCGCCGCGTCGGGCGCGAGGCCGGCGTACGTGCCCGGCGGTGGCGAGGCCTGGCGCAGCCCGTGGGCCGGCTACGCCGCGCTGCGCGACCACGACCCGGTGCACCACGTCGTCCCCGAGCGCCGGCCGGAGGCCGACTACTACGTCCTCACCCGGCACGCCGACGTCCTGGCGGCGGCCGTCGACACCGCGGTCTTCTCCTCCGCGCACGGCCTGACCGTCGAGTACGGCGAGCTCGAGCGGATCGGCCTGGCCGACAACCCTCCGCTGGTCATGCTCGACCCGCCCGGCCACACGGCGTTCCGGCGGCTGGTCAGCCGCGGCTTCACGCCGCGACAGGTCCAGGAGATCGAGCCGGCGGTGCGGTCCTACGTCGCCGAGCGCGTCGAGCGGATCGCCGCCCGCGGCCACGGCGACATCGTGGCCGAGCTCTTCAAGCCGCTGCCCAGCATGGTCGTCGCGCACTACCTCGGCGTCCCGGCCGAGGACCGCGACCGGTTCGACGGCTGGACCGACGCGATCGTCGCAGCCAGCTCCACAGGGCCCGACGCGGGGACCGGCGCGGCTGACGCCACCGCGGAGATGCTCGGCTACTTCTCCGCGCTGGTAGATCGGCGGCGGACGTCGCCTGGCGACGACACGCTCTCGCACCTCGTCGCCGCCGGCGTCGGCGACGACACCGGGGGCATCGTGTCGATCCTGGGCTACGTCTTCGCCATGGTCACCGGCGGCAACGACACCACGACCGGCGCCCTGGGCGGTGCGGTGCAGATGCTCGCTCAGCACCCGGACCAGCGCGCCGCACTGGCCGCGGAGCCTGGACTCATCAGAGCTGCCGTGGAGGAGCTCCTCAGGCTCACCTCCCCGGTGCAGGGCCTGGCCCGGACGGTGACCCGCGACGTCGAGCTGCACGGCGTCCGGATCCCGGCCGGGCGCAAGGTCCTGCTCCACTACGGCGCCGCGAACCGCGACCCGCGTCGCTACGGCCCCGACGCCGACGAGCTCGACGTCCACCGGTCGCCGTCGCAGATCCTGACCTTCGGTCAGGGCGCGCACCACTGCCTGGGCAGCGCGGCCGCCCGGATGCAGGTGCGGGTCGCCCTCGAGGAGCTTCTCGGGCGGGTCCCCCACTTCCGGGTCGACCCGGACGCGGTGACCTGGGCACCCGGCCCCTACGTCCGCCGCCCGCTCACCGTGCCGTTCGAGGTGGACCCCCGATGAGCTGGCTGAAGGACGACACGTCCCGGCTGGCCACCACCCGCATCCTGGACGCCGCCGGCGCGCTGTTCACCGACCGTGGCCCGGCCCAGGTCAGCATGGGCGACGTCGCCAGGGCGGCCGGCTGCTCACGGGCCACCCTCTACCGCTACTTCTCGGACCGGCGCGAGCTGCAGCTCGCGTACGTGCACCGCGAGGCTCGCCGGATCGGGGCCGCAGTGTCCCAGGAGACGGCCTCCGTCGCCGGACGTGAGGCCCGGCTGGTGGCCGCCGTGACGTCGGCTCTCAGGCACGTGCGAGGCACCCCCCTCCTCGCCGCCTGGTTCGAGGCCGACGGCGCGGCGGTCACCGTCGACCTGGTCGCGTCCTCCGAGGTCCTCCAGACCATCGGGCTCGGCTTCGTCGACGACCCCGTTGCGGCGCGCTGGTTGCTGCGGGTGGTCGTATCGCTGCTGATGATGCCCGGGCCCGACGAGAGCGAGGAGCGCGCGCTCCTCGAGCGGTTCGTCGCTCCGCTCGTCACCGCGCCGGCGAGACCCGCGGTCTGAACCTCGGTATAAAGGGGTCATGACCCCGGCGGACCTCCTCACCGACTCCCTCGAGCGGGTCCGCGAGTCGGTCGAGGCCGTGCTCGACGGCCTGGACGACGACCAGCTCACCGCCCGGCCCGCCCCGGAGGCCAACACCATCGCCTGGCTGGTGTGGCACCTCACCCGGGTCGAGGACGACCATTTCGCCGGTGTCGCCGGACATGAGCAGGTGTGGACCGCCGACGGCTTCGCCCGTCGCTTCGACCTGCCGTTCGCCGACGAGGCGATCGGCTACGGCCAGACGACCGAGGAGGTCGGCCAGGTGCGGGCGTCCGCGGCGCTGCTCGGCGACTACCACCGCGCGGTGCACGCCAGCACGCTCGACTACCTCTCCGGACTCGGCGCAGAGGACCTCGACCGGGTCGTCGACGAGCACTGGGACCCGCCGGTCACGCTCGGGGTCCGGCTGGTCAGCGTCGTCAACGACGCCACCCAGCACGTCGGCCAGGCGGCCTACGTCCGCGGCCTGGTCACCCGGTAGCGCACGAACGACGGCACCGCGAGGGCCGCCACCACGGTCCCGACCACCACGAGCACCCCTCCGCCGGCGGCCGCCGCCGCCGTCCCCACCCCGGCCGCCGCGGCGCCGTGCGCGGTGTCCGCGACCCGGGGACCACCCGCGACGACCACGATGAAGATGCCCTGCAGCCGGCCCCGGACGTCGTCGGACACCGCGCTCTGCAGCATCGACATCCGGAACGCGGCCGAGGCCATGTCGGCGGCGCCGCCGACCACGAGCATCGCCAGGGCGACGCCGAGCATCACCCGCAGCCACCCGTCCCCACGCAGGTCGGCCAGCCCGACCGCGACTCCGAACCCCACCATCGCCAGCCCCCAGACGAGGATGCAGATGATCACCGCCCGCCCGTGCGCCTCGACCCGGGAGACCCACCCGCTCAGCACGCCGCCCACGACGGCGCCGGTCGGGATCGCGGCGAAGAGCAGCGCGAAGACCAGCCCGCCCTCCGGCGGTCCGCCGAAGTCGGTGTCGGCGATCTCGGGGAACAGCGCCCGGGGCATCCCGAAGACCATCGCGATGATGTCGACGACGAAGGACATCAGCAGCACCGGCTGGTGGCGCAGGTAGGCGAACCCGTCGACGACGGACCGGAGGCCCGGTGCACCGGTCGGCGCGCTCAGCACCGGCAGCCGGGGCAGCCGGACCACGGCCGACAGCGTGGCGAACAGCGTGATCGTGTCGACCAGGTAGAGCCACTCCAGCCCCACCACCGGGATGAGCACGCCGGCCGCGAGCGGTCCGGCGATGGCGCCGGCCTGCATCACCGTCATGTTCAGCGAGTTGGCCGACGGCAGCAGCTCGAGCGGCAGCAGCTTCGGCAGCACCGCGCTGCGGGTCGGTTGGTTGACCGCGAAGAACGCCTGCTGGACCGCGAACAGGCAGAGCAGGCCCCAGACCCCGATCCCGCCGCTGGCCGCCTGGAGCCAGAACAGCGCGCTGGTCCCGATCAGCCCGAGGGTCGAGACGATGAGGATCGTGCGCCGGTCGAAGACGTCGGCCAGCGCCCCGCCGTACAGCCCGAAGACGACCAGGGGCACCAGCCCAAAGACGCCGGTGAGCCCGACGTACGCGGAGGAGCCGGTCTGCGCGTAGATCTGGGCGGGCACCGCCACGACCGTGAGCTGCGCGCCCACGACCGTGATGATGTTCGCGGTCCAGAGCCGCCGGAACGCCGGGACCTGCAGCGGCCGGGTGTCGGCGAGCAGCCCGCGGAAGCGCACCGGGTCAGTGTCCTCGCGTCCGTCGGACGCTCGTCGGACGCCCCCTGGACAGGTCCGGGGTGACCGTCACGGCCAAGGTCAAGATCGGCAACGACATCACCCGCGTCAAGAAGGCCACCTTCAAGCTCCGCTGCGCCGAGGGCCGGCAGAAGGTGGTGCGCAAGAACCTCGAGATGTATGACGTCGGCCGGTTCTACAGCACCGAGCCCGGCAGCAACGTGAGCGGCAGCTGGCTGAGCAAGCACAAGGTCGACCTCGTGGTGCAGACCAGCAACGGCCTGCCGTGCACCGACCGGGCGTTCAGCTTCGTCGCCAAGGACTGACCGGACCGACCGACGCCGGGGAGACCCACGCGCCGGCTCGGCGATGAGTCCGGGCCGGCGCGTGAGTCTGTCGTCCATGAGCACCCACGCGGGACTCCTCGACGTGACGTTCGAGGCGACGCTGCTGAAGTCCGACGCCCAGGGCGGCTGGACCTACGTCGTGTGGCCGGAGTCGGCCGCCTTCTTCGGGACCCGGGGTCTCGTCAAGGTGCGCGGCACCGTCGACGGCGCGCCGTTCCAGAGCTCGTTCATGGCCCTGGGGGACGGCAACCACAAGCTCCCCGTGAGGTCGGCGCTGCGGCTCGAGGTCGGCAAGTCCGAGGGGGAGACGGTGACCGTCCACCTCGTGGAGCGGTTGTAGGGCGCACCTAGCCTGGCCGCATGGAGTCGGTCTGGGACTACCCGCGCCCGCCGCGGCTCGAGCGCACACCGGCCCGGCTCGAGGTCGAGCTCGGTGGGTCGGTGGTCGCCTCCACCACGGACGGCTGGCGGGTCCTGGAGACCAGCCACCCGCCGACCTTCTACCTGCCCGCGTCGGCGTTCCAGCCCGGGACCCTGCGGGAGACGGCCGGCTCCAGCGTCTGCGAGTGGAAGGGTGTCGCCTCCTACTTCGACCTGGTCGCCGGGGACGTCGTCGCGCCCCGAGCGGCGTGGACCTACCGCGACCCGACACCGGGGTTCGCCGCGATCGCCGGCGCGGTCGCCGGGATGCCCGGGCGGGTCGACCGCTGCACCGTCGACGGCGAGGTGGTCGTCCCCCAGCCCGGCGGCTTCTACGGCGGGTGGATCACCTCGGGCGTGACCGGTCCGTTCAAGGGCGTCCCGGGCTCGATGGGCTGGTGACCGGGGGTCACTCGATCCCGGCGGCCTTGTCGAGCTCCTGGAGCAGCCGGTGCGCGGCGACCTCGACCTTCTTGTGCCGCCACTCGCTGGCCCGGTAGACGCAGGCGATGAGGCCGGAGCGGTGGATCCGGTCGAGGTCGCCGTAGACGAAGGCGTGCCGCGCCTTGGTCTCGTCGTTGGCACCCTCGGTCAGGCCGAGGTGCCAGGCGGCGTACTCCTTCCAGGAGTGCTTCTCCAGGAAGTCGTTCTCGGCAGCGGCGTTCGGCTGGACCTCACCCCAGTCGCTGTCCAGGACCCAGCGCTTGGCCGCGATCAGGTCGCGGGCGTGCCGGACGGCGGCTCTGTTGACGGTGTACGACGCCATGGTGCGTGCTCCTCTCGCTGCTCGGGCTCCCGGCCGGTACCCGGCCCCGGTACGTCCATCTTCGGGCAGGGTGTCGTGTCGGGCGTTCCCCGTTCGTGGAGAGGATGAGGGCAGCCACCCGGGCCACCCCACCATGGAGGAGACCGAGATGACCAAGTACATGCTGACCGTGCACGGCACCGCCGACGACCCGACCGAGTTCGACATGGAGGCCATGCAGCCCGTGTTCGAGGCCGTCGACCGCTTCAACCAGAAGGCGCGCGACGCCGGGATCTGGGTCTTCGCCGGCGGGCTGGAGCCGATCGAGGTCGCGACCACCGTCGACAACACCGGCGCCGAGCCGGTCGTCACCGACGGGCCCTTCGCCGAGTCCAAGGAGTGGGTCGGCGGCTTCTGGGTGTTCGACCTGCCCGACCTCGACGCGGCGCTCGAGTGGGCGACCGAGGCGTCGAAGGCGTGCGAGGGCAAGGTCGAGATCCGCCCGTTCCAGGCCGACACCTGATCGCTGTGCCCGCATCGGCAGGGACGGACTCGCAGCTCGCGATCGAGCGGATCTACCGCGAGGAGTACGGCCGCGTCGTGGCCTCCCTCGTCCGCCGCTTCGGCAGCATCGACATCGCCGAGGACGCGGCGGCCGAGGCACTCCTCGCCGCGGTCGAGAAGTGGCCGGTCGACGGCGTACCGCCCAACCCGGGCGGCTGGCTGACGACCACGGCCGGCAACCGCGCCATCGACAAGCTCCGCCGCGAGTCCCACCGCGATGCCAAGCACCAGGCTGCGCTGATGATCGCTGACGACACCCCGCACGAGCCGACCGGGCCGCTCGAGGACGAGCGGCTGCGGCTCATCTTCACCTGCTGCCACCCGGCCCTGGCCCCCGAGGCCCGGGTGGCCCTGACCCTGCGCCTGATCGGCGGCCTCACCGTGGCCGAGATCGCGCAGGCGTTCCTGGTCCCCGAGACGACCATGGCCCAGCGGATCACCCGGGCCAAGAAGAAGATCAGCCTGGCCGGCATCCCCTACCGCGTGCCCGAGGCGGACGACCTGGCGCCGAGGCTGTCCGCGGTGCTCGCCGTGGTCTACCTGGTCTTCAACGAGGGCTACCTGACCTCGACGCCCGACGCACCGCCGATCCGTGAGGAGCTCACGGCCGAGGCCATCCGGCTCGGCCGGATCCTGCGCAAGCTCCTCCCCGACGTCCCCGAGGTCGCCGGGCTGCTCGCGCTGATGGTCCTCATCGAGGCGCGGCGCTCGACGCGGGTGGCCGGGGGCGAGCTCGTCCCGCTCGACCAGCAGGACCGCGGGAGCTGGGACCGCGCGCTGATCGACGAGGGCCACGCGCTGGTGCGGGAGTGCCTCGCCCGCAGGCGTCCCGGCCAGTACCAGATCCTCGCCGCGATCAACGCCGTGCACACCGACGCCCGCACGGCAGCAGACACCGACTGGTCCCAGATCGCGGCGCTCTACGAGCAGCTGAGGGTCATCACGCCGTCGCCGTTCGTCGAGCTCAACCGCGCCGTCGCGGTGGCCGAGCTCGACGGTCCGGAGGTGGCGCTGGCGATCGTCGACCGGCTCGACCTGACGGCGTACCACGCGTGGCACGCCACCCGGGCCGACCTGCTCCGCCGGACCGGCCGGTCGGCGGAAGCGCGAGCGGCGTACGACGCGGCGATCGCGGCGACGGAGAACGCCGCCGAGATCGCCTACCTGACGCGACGACGCGACCAGCTCTCCGGCTGAGAAATCGGCTCGGCGTCAGTCGGCAGCGCCTCCTAGGGTGGCGTCATGACGCCACCGGTGCCCCTGCAGCTGCCCACGAACGACGAGGCCCTGGGGTGGGTCGAGGCCAGGACCGCCGACGGGCTGGCTCGGGCCCGTGAGGTCGTGGCTGGGCTGAAGTCAGCCGAGGGACTCGAGCCGCTCGACGTGCTGCGCCGCTGGGACGAGGTCTCGCTCGCGCTCAGCAACGTCGGTGCGCTCGCGTCGCTGCTGTCCAACGTGCACCCGGTCGAGGCGGTACGCACCGCCAGCGAGCAGGCCGAGATCGAGGTCGACAAGCTGCTCACCGAGCTGAAGCAGGACCGGGCCCTCTACGAGGTGTTCGCCGCGGCCGACGGGACCGGGCTCGACCCGGTCGCCGGCCGTCTGCTGGACAAGACCCTCGAGGACTTCCGGCGGGCCGGCGTGGACCGCGACGACGCGACCCGGGCCCGGCTCGCGGAGATCAACGAGCGCCTCACCGCCCTGGACCAGGAGTTCAGCCGCAACATCCGCGACGACGTGCGCTACGTGAGGGTCGCCCCGGAGCGGCTGGCCGGCCTGCCCCAGGACTGGCTCGACGAGCACCCCGTCGACGAGGACGGCCTGGTCGCGGTCAGCACCGACTACCCGGACACCGTCCCGGCGCGGATGTTCGTCCACGACGCCGAGGTCCGGGCCGACCTCGCCCAGGCGTTCCTCGGGCAGGGGTGGCCGCAGAACGACGCACTGCTCAAGGAGATGTTCGACCTGCGCCACGAGCTCGCCGGTCTGGTGGGCTACGACGACTGGGCGTCGTACGACGCGGCAGTGAAGATGATCGGCAGCGGCCCGGCCATCCCCGAGTTCATCGACAGGATCGCCGAGGCGGCGGAGAAGCCGATGCGCCGCGACCTCGAGGTGCTGCTCGCGCGACTGCAGCGCGACGTCCCGGAGGCGGAGGCGCTCGACGCGACCAACTCGTCCTACTACGAGGAGCTGGTCCGCAAGGAGCAGCACGACGTCGACTCCCAGCTGGTGCGCACCTACTTCCCCTTCGAGTCGGTGCGCCAGGGCCTGCTCGAGGTGACCGGCCGCCTGTTCGGCCTGCGCTACGACCCGGTGCCGGACGCCACCACCTGGCACGAGGACGTCGCCGTCTACGACGTGCACCGGCTGGAGGACGCCGACGGTGCGGGTGAGGGCGAGCTGATCGGCCGGATCTACCTCGACCTCTTCCCGCGTGAGGGGAAGTACAAGCACGCCGCGCAGTTCACGATCGCGGGCGGGGTGGGGGGCCGCCAGCTCCCCGAAGGGGCACTGGTGTGCAACTTCAACCGCGGCCTCATGGAGCACGACCACGTGGTGACGCTGTTCCACGAGTTCGGCCACCTCGTGCACCACGTGCTCGGCGGGCAGGCGCCGTACACCCGGTTCTCCGGCGTCGCGACCGAGTGGGACTTCGTCGAGGCGCCCAGCCAGATGCTCGAGGAGTGGGCGTGGGACGCCGACATCCTGCAGAGCTTCGCCCGCAACGCCGCCGGCGAGCCGATCCCGGCCGACCTGGTCGAGCGGATGCGCGCGGCCGACGACTTCGGCAAGGGCATCCAGGCCCGGCAGCAGATGTTCTACGCCTCGATGTCCTACTGGTTCCACACCGAGCGCCCGGCCGACCTGACCGCCAAGACCGTCGAGCTGCAGGAGCGCTACTCGCCGTTCCACTACCTCGACGGCACCCACATGTTCGCCAGCTTCGGCCACCTCGGCGGCTACTCCTCGGCCTACTACACCTACATGTGGTCGCTGGTGATCGCGAAGGACCTGTTCTCGGCGTTCGACCCCGACGACCTGTTCGACGCCGAGGTCGCCGGCCGCTACCGCGACCGGGTCCTCGCTCCCGGCGGCACCAAGGACGCCGCGGACCTGGTCGCCGACTTCCTCGGCCGGCCCTACACCTTCGACGCGTACGCCGCCTGGCTGGCGCGGTAGACGGGCGGCGGCCGGCGGCGGAGTCACCGGATATCCGGGGAGTCCCGCGCTTCTGCACCGAGATCTCGGTGCAGAAGCGTCAAGGTCACCGGATATCCGGGGACCCCGCCCGCCCCGCCCTTGCGCCGGCACCACCGTCGGCGTACTATCACGATATATCGCGAAACGTCGCCGACAGTCATACGGACTGCGCCAGGCGACCGCAGTAGCCCGGACCGACCGGGACCAGAGCATGGAGGGAGTCCTGAGATGGGACGCCAGTACAAGCGAGAGTGGAGCCGGCCCGAGGAGGGCGAGTGGCGCCAGCACGGCGGGCACGGCGGACATGGCCGTGGCCGGGGACGACGCGGGGAGTGGGGCGGCTTCGGCGGCCCTGGTGGACCGGGAGGACCGCCGCCCTGGATGGCGGGGCTGTTCGGGATGGGTGGACGCGGTGACTCCGGACGCAGCCCGCGGGTCCGGCGCGGTGACGTCCGGTCAGCCATCCTCGACGTCCTCCGCACGGCCGCCGAGTCCGGCGAGCAGCTCAACGGCTACCAGGTCATCCAGCAGATCGGCGAGCGCAGCGGCGGGGCCTGGAAGCCCAGCCCCGGGTCGGTCTACCCGACGATCCAGCTGCTGCACGACGAGGGCCTGCTCGAGACCGACGACGAGATGGGCCGCAAGTCGCTCCGGCTCACCAGCCTGGGCGCGACCCACGTCACCGAGCACGCCGACGAGCTGGCCGCCGTGTGGCGGCCCTTCGACCGCACCGACCGCGCGACGGGCGAGTACGCCGACCTCAAGCCCGAGATCGGCCAGGTCATGGGCGCGGTGTGGCAGATCGTCACGCAGGGCTCGGAGAGCCAGCGCCAGGCCGCGATCGACGTCCTCGTCGAGACCCGGCGCCGGCTCTACGGCATCCTCGCGGACGGGGACGACCCCGAGACCGGGGACGAGTCATGAGCGACGCCCGCATCGACTCCCTGCGGATCGGGGACGCCGAGCGCGAGCGCGCGGCGGCGGACCTGGGCGAGCACTTCGCCCAGGGCCGCCTGACCGCGGACGAGCACGCCGAGCGGCTCGAGCAGGTGTGGGTCGCCAAGACCCGGGCCGAGCTCGCGCCCCTCTTCAGGGACCTGCCGGGTGGGACGTACGGCGCGCGGCCGGCCGGACCGCCCCAGCGGCCGGCACCGTCCTGGCGCGGACGCCGGTGGCTGCCGGTGCCGGCGTTCGCGGCCGTCCCCCTGCTCCTGGTGGCCGCGGTGCTCCTGCACGTGCCGTTCCTGCTGTTCGGCGTGCTGGCGCTGTGGTTCCTGTCCCGCGGGCCGTGGCGCCACACGCGCCACGGCCACTGGGGACACCGCGGCTGCCGCTAGCGAGCTCCGTAGAGCCTGACGCTGGTCTTGTCCTTGGTCTTGCGGCCGAGCTCGTCCGTCGCGGTGGCCACCAGCGTGACCTTGATGAACTTGCTGGACGGCAGCGTGGCGAGCGCGTCGCGCAACGCCGTCGGCAGCTTGACCTTGAACCTCCCGAACGTGCCGGGCCGCACGGTCTTGGCGCCGCTCCTGAGCTTGATCTTCGCGCCGTCGACCTTGGTCTTCCCGGTCACCTTGACCTTGGCCTTGTTGTCGGTGGCGACGATGACGACGATCGAGCTGCCCTGCGGCGTGGCGAACGAGTCGATCACCACCACGGGGCACTCACCCTGGGCGGATGCCAGCTCGGGGCACTTGTCCTGGGTCACGTCGCCGAAGCCGTCCTTGTCGGCGTCCGGCTCGACCGTGGCGACCACAGGCAGGCTGTAGCCGGTCTCCGTCCCGAAGGGGGCCGTCGCCCCGGCGGGGACGTCGCCCGCCGCCACGCCGATGACGTCGGCCGACTCGGAGGTGTCGCAGTAGAGGGTGCCCGGCGGTGCCGTGCCGTAGAGGCCGAGCAGGTCACCGGCAGCGACCGGCAACCGGACGTCGAAGGTCGACGTCCCGCCGGTCACGGCCATGAGGCCGCTCTCGGCCGTCACCGTGTACTGGCCGGGCGTGGAGGTCCCCCGGACGACCTTGACCTTGTGCGGAAGGTTGAGCGCGGCCTCGGCCGGCACCGTGAACCGCGCCTTGGTGATGACGCCCGCCGACGGAGCGGTCACGGGGACCAGGTTCGCCGGGCCACTCGCGGTCAGGACGATCGTGTACGCCTCGTCCGCGGTGGTCTGGGTCGCGGTGCAGGTGCTGCCGAACTCGCCGGCGGCGGCCGAGGCGGGGCTGGGCACGACGGCCGTGGCCACGCCGAGCAGCAGGGTGCTGGCGATGATGGTCAGTCTGCGCATGGGAGTGCTCCTCGGGGGCTGGCTGGCGGACCGCGGGCTGGCCGTCCTACCGGGTCCCGCGCAGCTTCACGGTCGACTTGTCCTTGGACGTGCGGCCGGCCGTGTCGGTCGCGCTCGCCGTGAACGTGACCTTGATGAACTTGCTCGAGGGGAGCTCGGCCAGGGCGGCCCTGAGGGCGGGTGGCACCGCGACCTTGAACCGGCCGAGCTTGCCGGGCTTGACCTGCTTCTTCTTCCCACCGAGCTTGACGACCTTGCCGTCCACCGTGGTCTTGCCGGTGACCTTGACCTTGGCGGACTCGCTGGTGCCGACCAGCACGAGGATCGACCCGTCCTGGGCCAAGGAGAAGGAGTCGAGCTTGACGATCGGGCAGGGACCTTGCGCCGCGGCGCTCTGCGGGCACTGGTCCTGCGTCTCGTCGCCGTAGCCGTCCTTGTCGGCGTCCGGCTCGAGCGTGACCACGACAGGGAGCGCGAGACCGGACTCGGGCGAGTAGGTGGCCGTGGACCCCACCGCGGGGTCTCCAGCGAGCACCGCACCGACGTTCGCGGTGTCACCGCTGTTGCAGTAGAGCACCCCACCGAAGGCGCCGCCCTGCAGCCCGATCAGGTCCCCGGCCGCGATCGGGACCCGCACGTCGCAGGTCTGGACCCCGGAGACCACCGGCAGCACACCGCTCTCGCCCACCACGGTGTACTGGTTGGGTGCACCCGCGGACCGGGCCACCTTGAGCTTCTGGGGGAACCCCGGCGAGTCACCCGTGGGCAGCGTGAAGCGCGCCTTGGTGAGGACGCCGGCCGACGGCGCGGTGATCGGCAGCGGGTTGTCCGCCCCCTTGCCGACCATCAGCACGGTGAAGCTCGCCCCGGCACCGCCGGCGGTGCAGCTGTTGCCCATCTCGACCGAGGCGGCGGATGCCGGGCTCGGGACGAGCATGGTGGCGCCGATGAGCAGGGCGCTCGCGGCGGTGATGAGTCTGCGCATGATCGTCCTTCTCGAGGTGCCGGGCTCGGTGTCCCGGCAGATTAGCCGGTGCGGATCCGCTGACACCATGGATCAGCCGGGCCATTCAGACCAGCAGCTCGTCGATCCACTCGAAGGTCAGTCCCGACAGCTCGCGCAGCGAACGGGACGAGTGGCCGGGGACCAGTCCCTCCAGCCGGTCGGCCACCTCCGGCGGCACGTCGTCGCGCAGGTAGCGCAGCCCGTAGTCGTGCCGCTCCGGGCAGTGGCGGGCCCGGAGCAGCCGGACCAGCAGGTGCAGCCCGTGCCGGACGTAGAGGTCGAGGCCCTCCGCCACGTGGCCGCGCGCCAGCGCCCGGTTGACGAGCCACTCCGAGACGGGCCGCTTCTGCCGGACCTGGTCCACCGCCTCGGCCAGACCGCGGGCGAGCTCCGCCGCGTCGTCGTCGCGCAGCACGAGGAGGCCGTCGGGGTCGTGCAGCACCAACGGACTCCCGTGGCGGCGTACGTCGAGGTGCCGGTGCGACTCGGACAGGTCGGACATGACCAGGTCCACCAGCACCGTGGGCTCCGCGAGCAGACCGGGTCGCGGCTGCATGCAGACGAAGCACTGCCGTCCGTCGGGCCGCCACTCGCGCGGGGTGTCCCACACCGACGCCGGCATCAGGTCGGCCGTCAGGGCGACCAGCCAGCGCTCGTAGGCCGCCACCGCCGTCCCGGGGCGGCACAGGACGTCGACGTCGAGATCGGACCAGTCGTCCCAGCCGCCGGTCACGGCCGACCCGCCCACCCAGGCGACCCGCACGTCGGGGTCGCTCTCGCAGCGTGCGGTCAGCCAGGCGAGCCAGTCGTCATACCTCGAGAGGTCGGCCACGCCGCCGAGTCTGCTACCTGCGGACCTCGTAGCGAAGATGCGTCACCCCGCGACCCTCGTGGACCACGGGGTCGGAGAGGTGGACGGGGCCCTCGGCGCCGGCGAACCAGGGGATGCCCGACCCGAGGACGACGGGCACGAGGCTGACGTCGATGACGTCGAGCAGGCCGGCATCCAGGGCCTGCCGAGCCAGCTGGCCGCCGGCGATCACGACATCGAGGTCCGCGGCGAGCTCACGCGCCTGCTCGATGGCGGGCTCGATCCCCGCCACGAACCGGTACGGCACCCCGTCCGGATGGGTGTCCGGCGGCTCGTGGGTGACCACCACGATCGGGGCCTCGTTGCCGGGGTGGCCGTCCCAGCCGTGGGTGATGTCGTACAGCCGGCGCCCCATCACGTGGCAGCCGGTCCGCCCCACCGCCTCGCGGAACAGCGTCAGGCTCGGCTCGTCCATGTGGAACGTCGGCCAGCCGTCGGCGATGACGATGTCGGTCGACCCGTTCTCGTAGAACCCGAACAGGTCGTCGCAGCGGTCGTCCGGGTCGGCGATGAAGCCGTCCACCGACATGGCCATGTTGGCGATCACGCGTCCCATGTCACCTACCTCCTCGTCGTCGTCCTCGTCGTCGGTCCTGGACGTGCTGACCGGACCCCCGCGCCGGAGTCATCGGTCCGGGGCCGGGCCCGCGCCCCGGTGGGCCGCGGCGACGTACTCTCGGCGCGTGAGCGACGACCCGTCCGAGGCCCCCACCAACTTCGAGCTGGGCGCCGACCACCTCGAGCTCCGGTCCTGGGTGCACGACTTCGCCGCGGACGTCGTCCGGCCGGCGGCCGCCGAGTGGGACGAGCGCGAGGAGTTCCCGTGGCCGGTCGTCGAGGAGGCCGCCAAGGTCGGCCTCTACTCGTTCGACTTCATCGCCACGCAGGCCTTCGACCCGACCGGCCTCGGGTTCCCGATCACCATGGAGGAACTCTTCTGGGGTGACGCGGGCATCGGGCTGTCCATCGTCGGGACGTCGCTCGCCGCCGCCGGCATCCGGGCCAGCGGCACCGACGAGCAGGTCGGCGAGTGGGTCCCCCAGATGTACGGCACCCCGGGCGACCTCAAGCTCGGCGCCTTCTGCTCGTCGGAACCGGACGCCGGCAGCGACGTCGGCGCCATGCGGACCAGGGCGCGGTACGACGAGGCGACCGACGAGTGGGTGCTCATCGGCACCAAGACCTGGGCGACCAACGGCGGCATCGCCGACGTGCACGTCGTCACCGCCGTCGTCGACCCGGACCTGCGCACCCGCGGCCAGGCGTCGTTCGTGGTCCCGCCCGGGACCAAGGGGCTCAGCCAGGGCCAGAAGTTCCACAAGCACGGGATCCGGGCCTCGCACACCGCCGAGGTCGTGCTGGACGGCGTCCGGGTCCCCGGCCGTTGCCTGCTCGGGGGCAAGGAGAAGCTCGACGCGCGGCTCGCCCGGGCCCGCGAGGGCGCCAAGGCCGGGGAGGTCCGCGGCAACGCGTCGATGGCGACGTTCGAGCGGACCCGGCCGGCGGTCGGCGCCCAGGCGGTGGGGATCGCCCGTGCGGCGTACGAGGTGGCGCTGGACTACGCGAAGACCCGTGAGCAGTTCGGGAAGCCGATCATCGAGAACCAGGGCATCGCCTTCATGCTGGCGGACATGAAGGTCGGCATCGACGCCAGCCGGCTGCTGGTCTGGCGGGCCGCTCAGATGGCCACGCGGGGCCGGGCGTTCGAGGCCGCCGAGGGGTCCCAGTCGAAGCTGTTCGCCGGTGAGACGGCGGTCAAGGTCACCGGACAGGCGATGCAGATCCTCGGCGGCAACGGCTTCACCCGTGAGTACCCGGTCGAGCGGATGGCCCGCGACGCCAGGATCTACACGATCTTCGAGGGCACCTCGGAGATCCAGCGGCTGGTGATCGCCCGGGCGATCAGCGGGGCTCCCATCCGATGATGGTCCGATGATGGTCCGATGAGGTTCACCGAGCGGGAGCTGACCGCCGCCCTCGAGGGAGCGGCCAAGAGCGTGCTGGCGGCGCAGGACAAGGAGGTCCGCAAGGGCCGGCGCACCGCGGACGACGCGTGGGCGGCGCTCACCAAGTTCCAGCGCTACCAGATGCTCTCCGGCCTCGGCGACCAGCTGTTGGGCCCCCTCGTCGCGCTGCCCGACGTCGAGGTGGCGGTCGGCACCCGGCCGGCGTTCACCGACGCGCAGTTCCAGCAGGCCGTGCAGGAGCAGGCCGGCGAGGAGCTGCGCGGCATGAAGGGCAAGGTGCTGCTCAAGGCCCGCGTCGCCCTGGTGCAGCTGGCGCTGTCGCACGTCCCGCCGCGGGCCGACCCGGACGCGTTGGTCGTGCCGGACCACCTCTGACCGGCGTCTAGCGCCGGCGGGCCCAGTCCTCGATCGCCTCCGCCACCTCGGGCCAACAGGGCTCGAGCATCAGGTCGTGCGCGCCGTCGAACATGACCGCGGTGGTGCCGTACGCCGCCGCGGTCGCGTGCACCTCGCGCGGCGGGAAGATCGCGTCCAGCTCGCCGCCCAGCACGAGCACCGGCGCCGACACCCGCTTCGGCCTGGGCAGGTCGAGCAGGAGCATGTCGAGGAAGGCGAGGTAGGCCTCGTCCTGGAGTCGCGCGGTGTAGCCGAGGACGGTCACGTCGTCGAGCCGGTCGCTGAAGAACAGGGCCCGGGCGTCGCCGGGGTCGGCGACGAGGGGGTAGAGCGACCAGGTGGCGTTCATCCGCAGGAAGGTCAGCGGGCGGCGGCGCAGCACCTTGAGGGTGATGCCGATGACGCCGCGCGGCGGCCCGGACGCGACGAGCACTCCGGCAGGGGCCGGGTGCTTCTCGAGGTACTTCTGCACGACCATCCCGCCCATCGAGTGCCCGATGACGATCGGCGGGGTGTCGAACGTGGCGGCCACCTCGGCGACGTCCGCGACGTAGTGGCGCAGCCGCCGGGTCCGGAACCGGCCGCGGGCCGGCGACGAGCCGTGCCTGCGCAGGTCGAGCGCGGACACCCGGAAACCCTGCTCGGCGAAGTGGTCGAGGAAGTGCTCCTCCCAGCACCACGCCCCGTGCCACGCGCCGTGCACGAAGAGCAGGGGGGTGGGGTGCGCGGTGCCGCTGGGCTCGCGGCGGACGACGTGGAGGTCTGCGGCAGGGGGCACGTGTGCCATCCTCGGGGCTGATGAGCCGGGTCCGACAGAGGTTCCGCGGCCGGATCGCCGGCGTGGGGTCGACGAGCGGCACCCGCGTCGTCGTCGGGCACTGGCACGACACCCCGCTGGGCGGGTTCAGCGACGCCATGGTCGAGACGGCGGGCGGCCACCGCGTGCTGCTCGCGCCGCACCAGGACGCGGCGGACTTCATCAGCGCCACCTACTCCTTCGACGAGACCCGGATCGAGCCGTTCGAGGTCGCCGTCGCTGGGTCCCGGTGGGAGGTGCGGTCGCCGTCGTTGCGCCTGGACCTGACGCTGGGTGGCCGGACCCCGCTGGGACTCGCTCTCCGTGCCGTCCCGGCCCGGGTCGCCGAGTCCCCCTCCTGGTGCACCCTGACCGACCCGGTGGCGCGCCTCGCGTTGCGCGGCGTCCGCACCCGTGGGACCGCCGGCAACGGCCGGCGCGAGTGGTACGGAGCCACCGACACCCACCGGATCGCAGGTCTGACCGGGTCGTTCGACCGCGCCCACCTCGGCCGGCTGGCCGACGTCGACCCGCCGTGCCGGTTCGGGTTCTCCTCGACCCCGAGACGCCCGTCGGTGACCACGGTCGTGACGACCGTGGAGATGCCTC
>SXGU01141556.1_pt1 | contig 28004 bp, 30 predicted proteins | sample 3174531 | NCBI WGS metagenome assembly SXGU01 (sample SAMN11356863, study PRJNA531348) | freshwater metagenome | isolation source: freshwater sample F1-140 | place: China: Fuxian Lake, Yuxi | collected 2017-12-25 | reverse complement strand
GTGGCCATAGCGTCGGGGTCACACCCGTTCCCATTCCGAACACGGAAGTTAAGCCCGAACGCGCCAATGGTACTTGGGGGTAGACCCCCTGGGAGAGTAGGTTGCCGCCAGATTTCTCAAGTGAGAAACCCCCGCGAAAGCGGGGGTTTTTTACGTTTCTGGGTCTATTCCCCGATGCGCTTGTTCGACACGCGTCGTTGGATGTTGGCTTATGCACATGTTGGCTGATGCACGCGGTCTCGTGAGTGACTGATCCGCACAGGCTCGTGAATGACTTGACAAATGTTGTGCAAAGGAGAAATTATGCCCACAATGACGGAGCAATCGGAAACTCGGAACGTGGCTCGCGAGGATGATTTTGATCGAGTTGCCACTCGAGGTTTTCTCCGTTATGAGATGGCCAAGGTTCAGAACGAGATTGCTGGTCTTGAGTTGCGATTGACCCGAGAATTGTCCCAGATCGAGACCCGTCTGTGGTGGAAGGTATCCGTAACCACAGGGGTATTTATCGCATTGAGCACGCTGGTGCAGCTCGTTGCACAGTGATCTTTCACGTGAAGGTGAAACAGCGATTTGATCGATGACACCCAAGTTGGAGTTTCTTGCCATAGCGTTGAGCAGTCATGTCACCCGATGAAAAGCCAATAGACGGCGAAGACGACGCTCGGCGCAAACGGCCGACCGGCGGTAAGGGGCGAGGCGGTCCGCGTCGTGAGTGGAAGCCGCGTGAGGGTGGTGGCGAGCGTGGTCCTCGTCGTGATGATCGTGGGCCTCGTCGTGATGGTGGGCGTGATGGTGCGCCGCGTCGTGAGTGGAAGCCGCGTGAGGGTGGTGGCGAGCGTCGACCGCGTCGTGATGATCGTGGGCCTCGTCGTGATGGTGGGCGTGATGGTGCGCCGCGTCGTGAGTGGAAGCCGCGTGAGGGTGGTGGCGAGCGTGGTCCTCGTCGTGATGATCGTCGACCGCGTCGTGATGATCGTGGTCCGCGCAGGGACGATCGTCGTGATGACATTCCTCAGAACGAAGCGCAGCGTCGACGCGCCGAGGTGTTTGCACGCAAGGGTCCTCGAAAGTACGGCAAAGACAAACCGTTTGGTGACCGACCAGATCGTGAAGAGCGGGTGGTTGATGAAGGTTCGGTACGCCGGCGCAAATTCGACAGCGATAAGCGTCCTCGACGCGATGCTCCCCGCGGTACGCCACGTGGTCGCAGCAAACAGGACGGGCCGCTCTTTCCGACGCCGCCTGCGTTGCAAGAACCATTGGCGGGCGAGGTGCGACGGGCAGTCGGCGATCGCCGATACGAGTCGGTAAGTCACATCGTCTCGCGAGCGCTGGTTGCTTACGATGCCGAGCGGTATCGCGAAGCACTCAGCGTTCTCACCCCAGTGCTTGAAGATCTTTGGTTGATCGCGGACGTTCGAGTGTTGGCGGGTCGCCTGGAGTATCGCGCGCAGCGTTGGAACGCAGCGGCAGAACATCTGGAGTTTGCTCGAGGCAGTGATCGTTCGGACATGACCAACATGCCCGTACTGATCGACTGCTATCGCGCGTTGAAGCGCTACGAGTTGGTCGATGAGTTGTGGGGCGAGTTGAAGGAAGCCTCACCGCATCCGATGATCATGGCCGAAGGGCGTGTGTCGGCTGCCATGTCGTATTCCGATCGCGGCGACCTGAATTCGGCAATCCGCATCATGACGCACGGCGCCGAGCCACGCCAGGTGCAACCGCATCACCTCTTGGAGTGGTACGTACTGGGCGACCTCCACGATCGCGCTGGCGATCCGGTCTCTGCCAAGCGTTATTTCGTGAAGGTGGCGCATAGCGACGCCAAGTATTTCGACGTCGAGGCACGTCTCGCTGGTCTCGGCGAATAGCGGCTCTGGAGAAACTTCGACCCAAAGGGCGAGAGCGTGCACACACCTTGGTGACTGCCATCGGCAGTTGACGAAAGGAGTGCTCATGGCAAAACGAGCAGCAAACATCGCCCGCGGGGCCGAAAAGAAGTCGGGCAAGTCAACCAACTTGGCGTTGGTGCGCGGACGACTGGTGGCATTGCCCACGGTTCGCGTCATCGACCGACATCAGCGCGCCACCACATTCGATCTCGCCACGCTGGTGAATGGCCGCCGTGCGGTGGTTCCGGTGGTGGCACTCAACATGGATCTCCCGGTCATCAAGGTGGGCGACGAAGTGACGGCCTTCGGTTACGTTCGTCGCCGCTTCTTTCGCGTTGGTGCTCGCACACAGAGTGTGACCGAGTTGCTGGCCGAGCAGATCGTTCCGGGGGCAAAATCACAGCGACTGGAAAAGCTCTTCGCATCGGCAACAACGCGGCAGCGCGAGCTGCGATCGGTGGCGCTCGAGTAGGCGTCGAGCGGTGCTGCACCCGGCCGTGCTTGACTAGGCGTCGAGCGGACGAATCACCAAACCGGTTCGCAGCTTGGGAGTAAAGAACGTCGACTTCGGCGGCATGAGCAAACGCTCGTCGGCGGTCCGGCGAATCTCGGCGATGCTCGTGGGACGAATGAAAACCGCGACCGCTGCATGGCCAGCGTCAAGCTGGGCAATGACCTCGTCGAATCCATGTTGATACGCCACCTCGTGGTCGATGGTTCGCAGCGCAGCCTCGAGGCGATCGCTGTCGAGATCACGTAAGCCGGCGAAAGCACCAGGCTTGGGCGTCAGCCACCAACCAGCGTGAGAGCCGTCAACCAAACACAACGAACCTCGCTCGGACATCTCGGAAATGATTCGTGTAGTGACGCTGCCGCTCACCGGACGGATATCAAACTTTGCGCTCACCACATTGCGGAGTTCGTCGGCGGTGATACCGCGATACAAACGATGGATGGCGGCAATGCTCAACTGCTGTTCGACCAATTCGCCCACGTAGGTCATGGTGGTGGACGCCGCTTCGGCGAGGGGAGTACCTCGCATCTCGTCGCGGTAGGTGCGGGCAATCGCATAACGATGATGGCCATCGGCAATGAGTACCGGGGCGGACGATACGAGGGAAGCAATGGATCGCACGCGTGTGGGATCGTCGACCCGCTCCACGCGATGTGTCACGCCGTCATCATCGACGAACTCGCCAAGCAACTCGCCTGCGGCGATGAGCGCGTCGGTGAGTTGTTCGCGCAACGACAAGCCCCAGACCGGTGACAGGTTTGCTCGAGTTGCACGGGTGAGATCGAGACGATCGGTTTTTGCCTTGGGTGTGGTGCGCTCGTGAGGCAGGACGCCACCGGCCCCTTCATCCACTACTTCGAGTGCGCCGATCACGCCCACGGTATTGCGACGATCGCCGCAAGCATCCAAGAAGCTCATTCGGTACAAGGTGAACGACGGCCGAGCATCCAGCTGCAGGACACCCTCGCTTCGCCACGTCGCAAGTGTGGCGGCTGCAGTGGCATAGGGGTTGTCGCCCACCGGTAGGTCAACTGCCACGACGTTGCGTGGGTGCAGGGACATCAAGTTGCTTCGATCGTTGTTGTTCAACACGTCGTAAGGAGGTGCGGTGACCAACGAGAGATCATGATCGGCGCGATACCGCAACGCACGAAACGGGGCGAAGATCGGCACCGAACAAGATTGGCAGGTCGACACGGCTAATCCAAGTAGCGTCGGGAGCGCGTGAAGGCACCGATTCTCTGCGATCTTGACGGTGTGGTGTGGTTGATGCACCAACCAATTCCTGGCTCGGTCGATGCCATCGCTCGATTGCGGGCGGCACGTCATCGCGTCTTGTTCGTCACCAACAATTCGTCGGCAACGGTGGCAACCCAAGAAGCTGCGCTGGCCAAGATTGGGGTACCTGCCGAGGGAGACGTCTGCACCTCCGCGCAGGCTGCTGCTCTGCTTCTGGCTGCCGGAGAGCGAGTGCTGGTGGCGGGTGGGCCGGGCATCGTGGAAGCAGTTGAGCGGATGGGTGCAGTAGTAGTGGCACGAACCGACGACGACATCTCCGACGCAGACTTCGCGGCACAAGCGGGCAAGGTGGACACCGTGATGGTGGGTTACCACGCGTCGTTCAACTATCGCGGACTCACGCGCGCAGTAACGCCGATCCTGGAGGGTGCACGACTGATCGGTACCAACGATGATCCGACGTATCCGACGCCGGCCGGACTCATCCCTGGTGGTGGAGCGATTCTGGCAGCGATTGCAAAAGCGGGAGGAGTCCGTCCGATCATCGCCGGAAAGCCGTTTGCGCCGATGGGTCAACTCGTACGCAAACGACTGGGTGTCGACGATCTCAGCGTCGCATGGATGGCTGGCGACCGCGACTCCACCGACGGAGCATTCGCGCGACTCGTTGGAGCGAAATTCGGCCTCATGCTGTCGGGGGTGAGCGAAACAACCGACGATCGCACCGTTGCCCCGGATGGAGTGTTCGACAACCTTGCGGCGCTCGCCGACCGCGTGCTTGGCGCCTCGTCGGGCGCGTAACAGGTGGCGCCTACACAGCGCATCGATCGCGCGTTGGTGGCGGTGGGCCTGGCTCGCACGATCGAGGAAGCACAGGCTTTGATTGCCGACGATCGGGTCACCGTCAACGGTGCGCCAGTGTTGAATGCGAGGCGGCAGGTGACGGCACGCGACCAACTTGCGGTGGTGGAGGTCGCCAAATTCGTGAGCCGAGGTGGTCTCAAGTTGGAGGCGGCGCTCGATGACCTCGAGTTGTCGGTGGCTGGCGCACGAGTACTGGACGCAGGCGCATCGACGGGTGGATTTGTCGACTGCCTCTTGCAACGAGGAGCAGCCCGCGTGGTGGCGTGCGATGTCGGGCGTGGGCTTTTGCATCCGAAGGTGGCTAACGATCCGCGAGTGGAGGTTCGCGATGAGGTGAACGCACGGGATATCGGAGCCATGGTGCGTGGCGAGAACTTGCAGGGCAACTTCGATGTGGTGGTGGCAGACCTCTCGTTCATTTCGCTGACGGTGGTGGCGGAGAGTTTGGTGGCGGCCACACGAAGTGGCGGAACCTTGCTGCTTCTGGTGAAACCACAGTTCGAAGCGACGAAGGAGGAGGCAGACAAGGGTTCGGGGGTCATCACCGACGAATCCATCCGTCAGCGCTGTGTACGCACCGTTCGAGACTCATTCGAGCGGCTCGGCGCCCGCGTGGTGGCCGAGGTGGAGTGTGCGGTACCTGGCCCGGCGGGCAACCGCGAGCACTGGCTGCAGGTAACGGCTCAATAGCCTGAAGCACATGGCCAATGTGCTGGTGGTTGCACACCACACCCGTAGCGAGGTGGCACCGCTGCTGGCGCAGTTGCGCGACACGCTGACTCGCGACGGCCACCACATGTGGATGTGTTCTGCGGATGCGAGAGCGCATTCCATGGTGGACCTCTCGAGCGATCGTGACGCGTCCGACGCCGACTTGGTGGTGGTGCTCGGCGGCGACGGCACCGTCCTGCGGGCCATCAGCATGCTGAATGGCGCACCAGTGCCGGTGCTCGGCGTGAATGTTGGCGTGCTCGGCTACCTCACCGAAGTGGGTATCGAGGGAGCAATTGCGGCGGTGCACCAGAGCTTGAGTGGCAAGCCCGACACGGACTACATCGTCGACCAGCGGATGCTTCTCCAGGTGAGTGTCTCGAAAAAAGACCAACCATCCACGGTCTGGCGTGCACTCAATGAGGCGGTGTTGGAGAAACAACAATCAGGCCACACGGTATGGATCGACGTTGCCGTCAATCACGAGTTGTTCGAGCGTTACTCGGCCGACGGTGTGATCGTGGCTACTCCAACGGGGTCCACGGCGTATTCGATGTCCGCCCGCGGTCCGGTGGTATCGCCGCGTCATCGTGCGTTGATCGTCACGCCGGTGTCACCCCACATGAATTTCGACCGTTCGCTCGTGCTGGGTCCCGACGAACATCTGTCGATGACGGTGGCTGGTACCCGACCCGTCGATGTTTCAATCGATGGTCGACGTGTGGTGAGTTTGGCCGAAGGCGATGTGGTGACATTTTCCCCCGACTCCTGCATGGCCCACTTCATTCGATTCGCGCCGCCGAAGTTTCACCAGATTCTGCGGTCGAAATTCGGGCTGTCGGAGTAAGCGTGCTCGTAGAACTGCACATCGAAAACCTCGGTGTGATCGAACAAGCCACCATCGTGTTGAACGAAGGCCTCACCGCACTTACCGGCGAAACCGGTGCAGGCAAGACCATGGTGGTGGAAGCCATCAACTTGCTGGTGGGACAGCGAGCCGATACCGGCATGGTGCGGCCGGGTGCCGACGAACTTCGTGTCGAGGGTCGCTTCGTTCTGCCGGACGGATCCGAACGCGTGATGTGTCGAGTGGTTCCGCGAGACGGTCGCTCGCGTGCCTACGTGGATGGTCGTCTGGCAACCGTCGGCAACCTGAGCGAGTTGGGTGCCGAACTGGTCGACCTCCATGGGCAACACGAGCACCAGAGTTTGCTGGGTGCCGCTGCGCAGCGAGTCGCGCTCGATGCGTTCGCCGGCACCGATCTCGAGCCACTTCGCTCGGCCCGAGCAACACTCACCGAGATTGATGCAGCACTTGCCACCATGGGAGGTGACGAGCGAGCGCGCGCACGCGAGATCGATCTCCTGCGGTTTCAGGTGGAGGAAATCTCGCGGGCCGCATTGGACGACCCCGAAGAAGATGCCGCATTGGAACAACAGATCGATCTCTTGCAGGATGCCGAGTCGCACCGCGAGGCACTTGCCTCCGCCATTGCTGCACTGGCCGATGACGATGGGGCACTCGACCGATTGGGGAGTGCGGTGGGTGTGCTCGGGCGCGGTGATGCCATGCGCCAGTACGTGGAGCGAATTCGTGAACTGCAATCGCTCGTCGGAGATGCCGCCGACGACATGCGCCGGGTATTGGACGGTGTGGAACAGGATCCGCAACGTTTGTCCAAGTTGGTGGAGCGACGACAGACCCTGTTCGATCTACGTCGCAAGTACGGTGACACCGTCGCTGCGGTCATTGCCTACGGGAATGCGACGTCGGTTCGATTGGAAGAGCTGGAGTCGTGGGAGCAGCGAGCCAGCGAACTCGATCAACGCCGAGCCAAGGCCGTGGTTGCGCTCGAACGCGCGGCCCGCACGGTGCGCGCGCAGCGTGAGGCTGCCGCACCGATGTTGGCCAAGGCCGTAGAGAAGCACTTGGCACGCCTGGCGTTGGCCGGGGCGCGGGTGAAGATCAATGTCGGTGGCACCCGCGCCGACGATCTGGCTGGTGACGACGTGGTGTTCCTCTTTGCAGCCAACCCAGGTAGCGAACCCGCACCACTTGCCAAGGTGGCGTCAGGTGGCGAGTTGGCCAGGGCCATGTTGGCACTGCGTTTGGTGCTGACCCAGGCGCCCGGCACGCTGGTGTTCGACGAAGTCGATGCCGGGATCGGTGGCGACGCTGCCGTGGCCGTTGCGGATTCACTCGCCGATCTTGGTGAACGTCATCAGGTGTTGGTCGTAACGCATTTGCCGCAGGTGGCTGCGTACGCATCGCATCAGGTACTGGTGAGCAAGGAAGTGCGCAAGGGAATCACCTTTGCCACGGCTCGCACACTGGGCGACGTCGAACGCCCAGACGAGATCGCACGGTTGTTGTCCGGCAGCCTGGCCGTGGAATCGGGCGTGGAACATGCGAGGAACATGCTGAAAACTCGCAAGAAGTCACGTACCTCGCGTCGGTGAGGATAGGATGACCTTCCGTCAAGGTTGCACCTGACGGAAATCCCGTCTGGTGAAGCGAACGGGAGCAACAAAGTGCCAAAGCATGTGTTCGTAACGGGTGGTGTGGCAAGCGCACTCGGAAAAGGACTCACTGCTTCATCGCTCGGACGTCTCCTAAAGATGCGTGGTTTGCGCGTCACGATGCAAAATCTGGATCCGTACATCAACGTCGATCCCGGAACGATGAATCCCTTCGAACACGGTGAAGTGTTCGTCACCGACGACGGCGGTGAAACCGATCTCGACCTTGGTCACTACGAGCGATTCATCGACGAGAACCTCACCCGTGCTTCAAACGCCACCACCGGCTCCATTTATCAGTCCGTTTTGGCTGCCGAGCGCCGCGGTGACTACCTGGGTCGCACCGTCCAAGTGATTCCTCACGTCACGGACGAGATCAAGCGCCGTATTCAGCGACTCACCACCGACGATGTGGACGTGGTCATCACCGAAGTAGGCGGCACCGTCGGCGACATCGAGATCCTGCCGTTTCTCGAGTCGATTCGCCAGTGGCGCAACGAAGTAGGTCGCGACAACGTGTGCTACGTGCACGTCACCCTGGTGCCGTTCATCGGCCCGAGTGGCGAACAGAAAACCAAGCCCACCCAGCACAGCGTGACGGAACTTCGTAGCCGTGGTATTCAGCCCGACGTCATCGTGTGTCGAAGTGACCAGCCACTCTCCGACGGACTCAAGCGAAAGATATCCGGTCAGTGTGACGTGCCGGTGCGAAACGTGATCAACGCCGCCGATGTCGGCAACATCTACGAGTTGCCGCTCATTCTGCATGACGAAGGTCTCGACATCGTGGTGTGCGAGACGTTGCGGATCGAGCGCGAAATCGATCTCGGACCGTGGCAAACACTGGTGTCGCGTGTGGAGGCGGCGACCAAGCCAGTACGAATCGGTTTGATTGGTAAGTACGTGGACTTGCACGATGCGTATCTGTCGGTGGCCGAATCGCTGCGACACGCTGGCTTCCACCACGGCGCCAAGGTGGAGATCGTGTGGGTACAGGCAGAAGAAGTCGAAGGACTTCTCGCCGACGAACGCATGACCCAGTTGGATGGCATCGTGATTCCGGGTGGTTTCGGGCCGCGCGGTATCGAGGGCAAGATTCGTGCCGCGGAGTTCGCACGTGAACATCTCGTCCCGTGCCTCGGACTCTGTCTTGGCATGCAAGTGATGACGGTGGAGTATGCCCGCCACGTTCTGGGTCTCACCGATGCCAACTCCACGGAGTTCAATCCAGCGACCCCGCACCCGGTGATCGACCTCATGCACGATCAACGAGAAGTCACCGACAAGGGTGGCACCATGCGCCTCGGGGCGTACTATGCGGTTCTGCAGCCGGGCACCAAGGTGTCGAAGGCGTACAACGAACCGGTGGTCAGTGAACGTCATCGACACCGTTATGAGTTCAATTCGGCGTACCGTGCTCGATTCGAAGAAGCAGGTTTCATCTGCAGTGGCACCTCGCCTGACAAGCGGCTGGTGGAGTTCATCGAATTGAGCGATCACCCGTTCTGGGTGGGAACTCAGGCGCACCCCGAATTCAAGAGTCGCCCCGATCGCCCACACCCGTTGTTCCGCGAGTTGATCGGTGCGGCGTTGACGCACCGCGCTGCGCGTGAAGCCGCGCAATCGCGTGGTGGCGCGGTGGAGCACGCGCGATAACGCGCGGCGTAATGTCCGAGCGCAGGTCCGACCCTGTTGGGGGCTTCGTCTCAGCCCCGGTGGTCACGGTGCACTCGTGGGCGATGTGGTCGTTGGTTCGTGGTGAATTCACGGATCCAGATGGTGAAACATTCGTTCGCAGTTTCGTGACCTCGCCGGGGGCAGTGGGAGTGGTGGCGCTCAGCGAGTCGAATTCCGAAACCTCCCAGCCACACGTGGTGCTGGTTCGTCAGTATCGACCAGCCCTTCACCGCCTCACACTGGAGTTGCCAGCGGGAATGCGCGATCGTGACGGTGAGGCGCCACTTGTGACGGCCCAGCGCGAACTACGAGAGGAAGTCGGTCTGGAAGCAGCACGGTGGACCCGGCTCGGGCGGCACGTCTCGGCACCGGGGATTTCCGATTCGCGGGTGGAAATCTTCCTGGCGCGTGACCTGCGCAGAGTCGACTACGACCGACATGGCCCGGAGGAACGACACATGACCATCGAGCGAATCCCCTTGGATGAAGCACTCGCGATGGTGGTCGACGGACGCATTGACGACGCCAAGACCGTGATTGGATTGCTGTCGACCGAGCGACTGTTGCGAACGGGCTGAGCGTATGGCGCTCGATGTTGCCGAGCGGTTCTTGGCATGGCTACAGATCGAACAGGGTCGCGCCGGCAAGACCATCGAGGCGTATCGGCGCGATCTGCGCGACTACGAAGCATGGTTGGGTGCGCGGGGGAAGTCGGCGCACAACGCGGGCAGCGCCGATGTGGAGGCATTCGTGCAATATTTGCGCAAGCACGGAAAGGCGCCACGCTCGGTGGCCCGTCAGTTTGCTGCGGTTCGGATGTTGCACAAGTACCTCGTGGTGGAGGGGGAGCGCCCCGATGATCCCGCAGGGTTGGTGGACGGGGTCAAGGTGCCAAGCGGGTTGCCGCATCCGTTGCACGAAGATGATGTGGAGCGACTGATCGCATCCATCACGGGTGACGATTCGTTTGCGCGACGCGACCGCGCATTGGTGGAGTTCTTGTACGCAACCGGGGCGCGTATCTCGGAAGCCTGTGGCATGTCGATGGGTGACCTCGACATGGAGGACTCCCTCGTTCGCTTGTTGGGCAAGGGCAGCAAGGAGCGCATCGTGCCGTTTGGTCGCAGCGCCCATCGCGCCATGCAGGATTACCTGGATGAGGGCGGACGTGGCATGTTGGTACCGAAACGCTGGAAGACACGCGATCACGCCGACGCGGTTTTCCTTGGCGTGCGTGGTACGCGCCTCACTCGTCAAGCGGCATTCCACATCGTGCGCAAATACGCGGGCTTGGCCGGAATCAAGGAAGACGTATCCCCGCACACCTTGCGGCACTCGTGTGCCACCCACATGCTGGTGCACGGGGCCGACCTCAGGATCGTGCAGGAGCTCCTCGGGCATGCGTCGGTGAGCACCACGCAGGTGTACACCAAGGTGGACGACGAGTTGTTGGTGAGCGTGTATCGCGAATCGCATCCCCGTGCGGTGCGGCGATGACCGTGCTACGTACGCCGTGGCATCTGGTGAAACGGTTGGTCGGCAGTGTGACCGCAGTGCCATTGTCGGCAATCGAGCACACCGAAGTGGCGTCGGTGCTGTCGTCGGCCGAGTACGAATTGTTCGTACGACTCACCGTGGCCGACCAGCGGCATGCATTGCACGTGCTTCGTCGGTTCGATGCGTTCGCGCAAGGTGCCCCCGTGTACGCCCGACGCGCTGCGTTGCTGCACGACATCGGCAAGGTGGATGCGCAACTCGGTACGGTTGCGCGGATCGTGGCCACGGTGGTGGGACCGCGCACCCGGGCGTTTCGCAACTACCACCAACACGAGGTGCGAGGCCTCGAGCTGCTGCGTCTCGCCGGAAGCGATCCGCTCACCCTGGACCTGTTGACGACGACGTCGAAGTCGCACTTGCGCCAGGCGCTTTTACGTGCTGACGCGATTTAGGGTCGGTTAGCGGGGGAGCATGCCGATGGCTGCATGTGCGCGGGCGAGCGTTGCGGCAGCCACCACCTCGGCGCGTTCATCGCCACGGCGAACCAGCCGTGCCAATTCTCCGCGATCGTTGATGAGTTCGTTGTAGCGGGAACGAATCGGCGCCAGCATCTCCACCACTGCTGCACCGGTGGCTGCTTTCAATGCACCGTATTGCGTGAACTGGGATGCCGCGTTCTCGGGCGTGGTGTTGGTGGCGGCAGCGAGAATCTCCAGAAGATTGGCGACACCAGGTTTGTTGGCACGGTCGTACACGACATCGCTACCGCTGTCGGTGACTGCTCGCTTGAATTTTCGCTCGATGACCGCCGGATCGTCCAAGACGTACACGATCCCGCTATCGCCACTGGCGGACTTGGACATCTTGTTGTCGGGATTCTGCAGGTCCATCACCCGTGCACCAGCCTTCGGTGTGACGGCCTTGGGCAACACGAAGGTGTCGCCAAAACGGTGATTGAAGCGAATGGCGATGTCTCGTGTGATCTCGATGTGCTGTCGCTGGTCGTCGCCGACGGGAACTTCCTGTGCGTCGTACAAGAGGATGTCTGCAGCCTGCAATGCGGGATAGGTGAAGAGCCCCGCGGAGACGAAGTCGGCTTCGCGCTTGGCAGCCTTGTCCTTGAATTGCGTCATGCGACTCAGCTCGCCGTACGACACCGTGCACTCCATGATCCAGGCCAGTTGCGAATGCTGCGGCAGATGACTTTGCACGAAGACGGTTGCCACTTCGGGGTCGAGGCCAACGGCAAAGAGCATCGCGGCCAACGAGAGCGTGTTATCGCCGAGCACCTTGGGGGTCTCGGTGACGGTGAGCGCATGCAAGTCGACGATGCCGTGGAACACGTCGTTCTCGTGCTGACCGCTCACCCAATTGCGCAACGCGCCGAGGTAGTTGCCGAGGTGCACCTCGCCCGTCGGTTGAATGCACGACAGAACCCGAGCCACAATCCCAAGTTACTCGTGCGCGCAGCGGTACTCTCGTATGAATGCCGTACGCGGTGTCCACCCCCGTCTTTGAGGGCCCCTTCGACTTGCTCCTGCACCTCATCCTGCAGGAAGAGGTGGACATTCACGAGGTCTCGCTCAGTCGAATCGTCGAGGCGTACCTGGTTGAGTTGGAAAAGATGAAATCGCTCGACCTGGAAGTTGCAACGGAGTTCGTGTTGATTGCGGCCACGTTGATCGATCTGAAAACCCGCCGTTTGCTGCCAACTGGCGACGATGGCGATCTCGACGAAGAACTCGCGTTGTGGGAGGAACGCGACATTCTCCTGGCGCGACTCCTCGACTGCAAGACCTTCAAGGACGTTGCAACGGTCATGCACGACCTCATCGAACGCGCAGAGTTGTCGCAACCGCGCTTGGCCGGCCCGGACGAGCGGTTCGAGAGCCTGATGCCCGATTTGCTGGAAGGCGTCACCCCGCTTCGTTTGCAACGAGCGTTCTTTCGTGCCACCGAGCCCAAGGCCCCGGTGTCGATCGATCTCCTGCACGTGGCTCCGATTCGCGCCAGCGTGGCGGATGCGTTGGAGGAACTCGTGGGAATCCTGCCAACGAGCGGGCCTACGTCGTTTCGCACGTTGATTGCCGGGATCGTCGATCGGATCGAGGTGGTGGTGCGGTTCCTGGCGCTGTTGGAACTGTTCAAGCAGGGTCGCGTCGACCTCGTGCAGGCCGAGCGTTTCGGCGACATTGCAGTGGTGTGGAATCCCGATGTGCAGGACGATGAACTCGGAGCAATCGACAATTATGACGGCTGAGAGGTAGACCATGGCCCGCGTGACGGAAGGAGATCTCAACCCCGAGATCGTGAAGGCGCTCGAGGCGATACTGCTCGTGGCGGTGGAGCCGGTGAACGTGAAGTTGCTGGCGCAGGTGTTGGAGCAGCCCGCTTCAGTGGTGGAGGTGCTGTGCAATCGATTGGCTGCGACCTACGACGAAGCCGGTCATGGTTTCCAATTGGTACGAGTTGCAGGTGGTTTCCGATTGCAGAGTCGACCCGAGGTGTCGCCGTACGTTGAGCGATTCATCCTCGATGGTCAGCAAGCGCGGATCTCGTCCGCTGCGCTCGAAACCCTGGCGATCATCGCCTACAAGCAACCGATCTCACGCACGCAGATCTCGGCAATTCGTGGCGTCGACCCCGAGTCGGTGATTCGCACACTGCAGGCCCGCGGCTACATCACGGAGGTGGCGCGTGACGATGGCCCCGGTCTTGCGGTGATGTACGGAACAACGCCGCTCTTCCTCGAACGCTTGGGGCTGAACTCGCTGGAGGATATGCCGCCCATCAGCGACTTCGTGCCGGACGCCGGCGTCGTCGAGGCGCTGGAAGCCGGTTTGCGCGTGGTGCCCGACACCGCCACGTGAACACCTCCCACGACGGTTCGAGTGGCGAGTCGGACGTTGATTCGGGTGGCGATTCACGAAGTGGCTCGGGTGAGCGATTGCAGAAGGTGCTCGCTCAGCGTGGGTTCGGTAGCCGAAGAGTATGCGAGGAAATCATCGCGGATGGTCGCGTCACGGTGAACGGGGAGGTTGCCGTGTTGGGCCGCCGTGTGGACGTGGACTCCGACATCGTGGCAGTCGATGGCAACCCCGTTGGCGTGCGTCCCGATTTGGTGTACTACCTGTTGCACAAGCCGTACAACGTGATCACCACCGCAAAAGATACGCATGATCGCGTCACCGTGGTGGATTTGGTGCCGAGTGAACCGCGCGTGCATCCCGTGGGCCGATTGGATCTGGACTCAGAAGGCCTCATCTTGCTGACGAACGACGGTGAACTAACGCACCATCTCACGCACCCGAGCTTCGGTGTGGAAAAGGAGTACCTGGTGCACGTACGTTGCGGATCCGAAGGGGTTCCCGAATCGGCACTCAACAAGTTGCGCAATGGGGTGCCGCTCGACGACGGGGTGACGTCACCGGCCAAGGTCGGACAGGTGCAACCGGGGGTGTTGCGCATCGTGATTCACGAAGGACGCCATCGCCAAGTGCGTCGAATGTGCGATGCGGTAGGGCACGAGGTGAATCGTTTGGTGCGCACACGCATCGGGCCCATCACCGACACGACGTTGAAGCCCGGAGAATGGCGTCACCTCACCACGGCGGAAGTGCGAGCAGTCAGCGAGCGCTGAGGAACTACTCGCCGTACGCTAAAGAGCCGTGACGCGACGCGCGAACGTGCTCGGAATGGGCCTCATTGGCGGTTCGGTGGCCGCAGCGCTTCGCGCGAATGGTTGGCACGTCACCGGGTCCGACGACAAACCTGATCGTGAAGAACAGGCATTGGCAAAAGAGTTGGTCGATGCGGTGGGCGTGGACTCCGGGGCCGAGTTGTCCATCGTGGCCACCCCGGTATCGCACGTTGCCGAAGGTGTTCGACACATGCTGGCATCCACCTCCGGTGTGGTGACCGACGTGGGGTCCGTGAAGGCGCCGATCGTCAATGCGATTGCTGATGCACGATTCATCGGCGGTCACCCAATGGCGGGCAGCGAGCTGCAGGGTCTGGATGGTGCCGACGCCGACATGTTCCGCGGTGCCGTGTGGGTATTGACGCCGACTGCCACCACCAGCGACGGCACGTTCGAACTGGTTGCAGATGTGGTTCGACAAATTGGCGGCGACATGTTGGCGCTCCCCGCCGAGCGTCATGACCAGTTGGTGGCCGTCACCAGCCATCTGCCGCACTTGGCTGCCGCCACGTTGCTGTCTCTCGCACGCGCGCGTGCCGACGATCATGCAGCGGTGATGCGTCTGGCAGCGGGTGGATTTCGTGACATGACTCGCGTGGCCAGTGGCCATCCCGCAATCTGGTTGGACATCTGCCGGGAAAACCAGCCGGCCATCGTCGAAGCCATCGATGCGATGATCGATGGACTCAGCGACATGCGAAAGATCGTGAGCGAATCGGATTCCGGCACCCTGCTGCAGCGACTCAACGATGCTCGCTCGGTACGCGCCAACCTGCCGGGACGTGTGCGCGAGTTCGACGACGTGTGCGAGGTTCGAATTCCCATTCCCGACCGTGCGGGTGCCGCTGCCGAGGTGTTCACCTTGGCCGCCGAGTTGGGCGTCAACACCGCCAACTTCGAAGTGGCGCACTCCGTGGAGGGCGACCGTGGCGTGCTGGTGATGGTGGTGGACGCAACATCGGTCGATGTTTTCCGAGGCGGACTCATCGCTCGTGGTTTCAAACCTGCAATCACGCGAGTTGTTTGAACCCGTGTCTCAACAGACGTTCTCGATGGTGCACGCACCTCTACGAGGGGAGGTGTCGGTGCCCGGGTCAAAGTCGGTCAGCAATCGGGCGCTCGTTTGCGCTGCGTTGGCGTCACCTTCCAGCACGGTGGATGGTGTAGCCGGGGGAGACGACACCACGCGTATGGTCGGCGGTCTTGCAGTGTTGGGTGCTCGCCTCGACATCAACGGCACCTCGGTGCGCGTCAGCTCTCCAATTGCTCGAAATGCTGGAGGTGCCACAACCATCGATGCAGGACTTGCCGGCACCACGTCGCGATTCCTTACCGCGGTTGCCGCGATGTGCGAACGAGAAACTGTCATCACTGGTGCCGCCTCGTTGCAGCGTCGCCCGATGGGCGAGTTGCACGACCTGCTTCGCGCCATGGGTGCACGGGTGACGAGTGAGCGAGATGGCTGTCTCCCGGTGACCGTGTCACGAGGGTCGATGCGTACCGCCGGCGTTCACCAGCTGGAGGCGCGCGGCGAGGTGTCGAGCCAGTTCATCTCCGCCATCATGATGATCGCGCCGTTGTGTGGTGGGGTAGATCTCCGCCTCACGGGTTCGTTGGTGAGTGCCCGCTACATCGACATGACTGCCGGTGTCATGCGCAGTTTTGGGGCCGCCGTGCAGGTCGAGCACGATGCTCGGGGACGTACGGTCTCGATTGCTCCAGGGGAGTATCGAGGCACTCACTATCGGGTGGATGCCGACTGGTCGTCGGCAAGTTACCCGTTCGCAGCCATCGCGCTGACGGGTGGCGAAGTGCTCGTGCCGGGCTTGCGTACGGATTCGTCGCAACCAGAGGCTGCCTTCGTCGGAGTGTTGGAGCAAATGGGATGCAAGGTGCGCGCCGACGCACAAGGTGTGCGTGTGTCGCGTGACTCGACTCACGCTTTACGAGGAGTGGACGTGGACATGTCGGAGATGAGCGATCTCGTGCCAACCGTCGCGGTGATGGGAGCATGCGCCGAGGGAACTACCCGTCTACGCGGAGTTGGATTCATCCGCGCCAAGGAGAGCGACCGTCTGGGTGATCTGGCACACGAGCTCACCACGTGCGGTGTCGACGTGGAGGTGGAAAAGGACGGTCTCACCATCCACGGTGGAGCATTGCGTTCGGCTGTTGTGTATCCACACCATGATCATCGATTGGCGATGTCGCTGGCACTCCTCTCGCTGCGACAGGACGGGATAGTGGTCGACGATGCGGACGTGGTGACCAAGTCGTGGCCGTCGTACTGGGACGCCATGCGCACCGGCCTGCTGCGCACCTAGAGCCGGGAGATATCGAGGATTCGACGCTTGGGTGCGAACTTGGGGGCACCCACACCATGTTTCTCCAGCAACCGCACCACCTGCCAGCGGTAGCCGGCGTACGGAGCCAACGTGACCAACATCTGTTCGTCGGAACCGCGCGGTGCGCCGGTGAGCGCCCACGCGACCGTGTTCTTCACGTGGAAATCACCGACAGGGAGCGCGTCGACATCCCCATGCGACACGCCAACGGCAACGGCTGCAGTCCATTCGCCGATTCCGGGTAGTTGCATGAGTGCACGGCGAGCGTCCGTGCCTGGCAGTTCTGCAGTGCGCTGCACGTAGCGTGCGTGGCGAGCCACGGTGACGAGCGCGCGTGCCCGTTGTCGTTCGATGCCGAGGCGATGAAACTCCCACGAGGGAATGGCCAGCAATCGTTCGGGCGAGGGTGGCAGGAACAAGGAAAGTGGTCCTGGTGCTGGTTCGCCGTACCGTCGACACAAGGCAGCCCATTGTGCAAAGGCCTGAGCTGCCGTGATTCGTTGGCCGAGCACCGCAGGCAACAACTCGTGGTACGGGGTGTCGGTTGCAGGGAGGTGCAGTTGTCCGACGTCACGAAGTGCGGCACTCACCGCTGCGTGACGACTGTGTACTTCCGACATCTCCGTTGCGCGCGCCGAGAGACGTTGCTGTCTGGCCCCGAGCCATGCGCCACCAGCGCCCCAGGTGCGTACCTCGTGTTCGCCGTTCTGGTGGATGTGGATGGAGATCGTTCCGGGTCCATCCGGGGTGAGCGTGGCCCGTTCGATGTGTGCGTTCTGGCTTCCCGTGACCGTGCTCATGTGGACACGGGTCGTTGGATCAAAGCCGCCATTGCGCAGCAGTGCGACATCGTACGTGTGATGTGGAATATCACGACCGTAGGCGAACGGTGTCACACCATGAGGGAGCCAGATCTGGGTGGTTCCGCACGGCAACGGCATCGGGCACTAGATTCGTCGCATCGTACGACGGGAGAAGTAAGTGTCAGCACGCGAAATCATGACGTGGGAGAGTTTCGGAGACGCGAGTCGCGAACTTGCCGTACAGATTGCCAAGTCGGGGTACGAACCCGACATCATCCTGGCAATTGCGCGCGGGGGGCTCTTGGCCGCGGGAGCGCTTGGATACGCATTGTCGGTGAAGAACACCTACACCCTGAACGTGGAGTTCTACACCGGTGTCAACGAGCGACTGGCGATTCCCATCATGTTGCCGCCCGTACCGTCGATGATCGATCTCAAGGACTCGCGCGTGCTCATCGTGGATGACGTCGCCGATACCGGCCACACGCTCAAGTTGGTGAACGACTTCTGTGCCGGCCAAGTGAAGGAATCCAGAATTGCCGTGCTGTACGAGAAGTCGGCCTCCATCGTGAAGTGCGACTTCGTGTGGAAGCGCACGGATGAGTGGATCAACTTCCCGTGGAGCGACAAGGATCCCGTAGCGAAGCGTGAGTGGAGCGTGAAGGACGCCTAAATCTGCGGTGCGAGCCTGCCACCGAGGCGGTGTAGGGACGCGAGGTCAGGGCAGTGTGATGCCGGGGTTCAGGAACTCGTTCGTTGCGATGTCGCTGGCCGTGACATCGGGAACGGTGAGCCCTTGTTCGCGCAGGATCGGTATGGCGCGAGCGATGAAGTCGTCCAAACGCGGCGACTCGAAGTCGCCGAAGGTGGGCGTATTCCCGTTGCCCACGATCCCGAGTTGCCGCATGGTTGCAACGGCATAGTTGGCAAGTTCGGCGCTCTGGCTCCACGTGGTGTCGAGTTGTTGCACGACATCGAGAAGTGTCGCGATGGTACGGCTGGGTGACGAGACGAAATCAATCTGTGCCTGCTGCATCATCGGGACCAATCTGGCAAGACAGCTGCGCAACGCATCGAGGCGCAGCTTGTTGATGGCAAGGTTCTGCGGATACGAAGTCCATCCCGCGTCGTGGATCAATTGGTACGCCGTGTCGATGGCCCCCGACTCCAAATTGGTATAACGAAACGGTTCGCTGGTGACAAATCCCTGATGTGCAACGTCGTCCGTTGCCAACATGAGCGAACCTTTGTAATTGGTGTCGACCTTGTCGACTGGCACGACGCCTTTCGACACCAGAAATCGCATGTACGGACGATCGCCGAAGACACTGACCGCCGCCACTTCGCCGGCGATGTCGGCGATCGTGGTGCTCTTTGGATGCTTCGCCTTGTTCCACAGGATGACTTGCGGGTTGACGGTGAGTGCGTTGAACACGGCGAGTGTCGGGGCTTCGTTGTATCGCGAGAGTGCGACATCCGTACCGACGTACCCGAACATGATTCCACCGTCGAGGAACATTTCCGTCACCACCGGCGACTCGATGAAGGGACCGCCTGCTCGAATCTCGAGATCGACTCCGGTGTCGGTGCCGCGGAACGTCAGTGAACCCGTGGTTGCGCCGCGCTGTGCGTCGACCGTGTAATCGTTTCCGAGCAGCTCGTAGATGCCGCCATGCTCTGCCTGCGGATACCAATCGGTTTGCACCACCACCGGCGAGATGCACACGTCAGCGAGGTCCCGTGGATTGGCCGGGGTGGCCGACTCGGTGACGCTGTCGGGGGTGGAACCGGAAGCGGTCCCACCCGAGGTGGTGTTGGTGCATGCTGCCAGCACCGCGACAAGGCTGGCGGCGAGAAGAAGGAAAGTACGACGTGGAGCTATGGACGGTGCCATGGTGAGACGAGAAGCCTACGCAACAGCGATACCACCACGAAGAACCCAAGTCCGATGAGTGCGGCAATCAGTGCCGTAACGAACATCGGACCTGATCGTGTGTCTTGAAAAAAGAACGTAATGAGGCGCCCGAGCCCGGGAGTGCCGCGCGTGAAGAAGAAATCCCCGACGATGGCACCGATCACCGCCAATCCAGCCGACACCCGAAGTCCGGCAAAGATGGCGGGGCTTGCGGCGGGAAGTTGAAGTCGTGTCAGCCGCTGCCAGCGTGAGGCTTGGGTCAGGGTGAACACGTCATGGAGTGCCGCACTGACCGAGCGCATGCCGAACAATGTGTTGGAGGCAATCGGAAAGAAGGCAATGAGCACCGTCACCGTCAACCGAGCACCGAACGATGCACCAGCCACCCGAATGATGATTGGCGTAAGAACGATGATGGGTGTGACTTGGATGGCGATGAGCCACGGCCACAACGCCGATTCGAGCGAACGGGAAACAGACATCGCGATGCCCAAGGCCATACCTGCGACGATTGCCAACATGAATCCGACGACTGCGGTACTGAGGGAGATCCATGTGGCGGCGGCAATGCGGTCCACGGTGGCCTCGTTGAGGCCCACGAAGAGTTGATGTGGTGGTGGAATGATGAGAGCCGAGCCATCCCCGGATGCAAAATTGTTGTCGAGCGAATAGGCGAGTGCGTACCACCCAGCAACCACGACGACAAGTACCACGAGTGGCGGCACGTATTTGCTACGTCGAGCGTCGATGCGACGGTTCGGCTGTTTCATGCGCGTCCAGCCTGCAGTTGCAACGATTCTGCGATTGCGCCACACAATGATGTGAACTCGGGCGAATATCGCAATCCGGCCGCCCGCGGACGAGCAAAGTCGATGTCGAACTCCTGCATGATGCGCCCGGGTGCTCCGGACATCACCAGTACTCGATCGGCGAGGTACACGGCTTCGTCGATTGCATGGGTCACGAGCAACGCAGAGAACTTCTGCGAGGCGTGGAGTGAAGCGAACTCGTCGTGCAATCGATTGCGTGTGATCTGGTCGAGTGCTCCAAAGGGCTCGTCCATCAACAACAGTTGGGGCCGTGCCGCAAGTGAGCGAACCAGCGACAAGCGCATCTTCATGCCCCCCGAAAGCTCGTGCGGCCATTTGCGGCGGTGATCGGCCAGGCCGGAGACGGAGAGCAATTGCTCGACCATCGAGCCGTCGTCGGATGCGGCCAGAAGGTGCGCATTGGCTTCCACGCGTCGCCACGGCAGGAGTGCCGGTTCTTGAAACACGAATCCAATCCGGTGTTCCGGTCGAGACACCTCGCCGCGAGTGGGTGCGAGGAGACCTGCCGTAATGCGTAGCAACGTGGTCTTACCGCAGCCGCTCGGTCCGACGATGGCAACGATCTCACCGGCTGCCAGTTGGAGATTCACATCGCTGAGTACCGCCGTTCCACCAAAGTGGTGGCCGACATTGCTGAGACGTGCGATCGCGGGGTCGCTCACTGCCATTGTCCACGCGAATGAATCACATCGCGCAACACGGTGACCCGGTCGGTCATGATTCCATCGACTCCGAGATCGAGGAGTCGCGACATCTCGATGGGATCGTCGATGGTCCACACGTGCACCTGCAATCCAGCGGCATGCGCGCCATCAACGAACGAGGCCGTCACGATCGGGAGGGGACCCTGCTTCACGGGTACTTGCGCTGCCAGGGGAGTGGCAGCACCGCGGAAACGTGGTGCGCGACCAACCCACGTACCAAGGCGAACCTTTGCCACATCGCGAGGACCCATCGACGTGCAGACTTTCGTTCCGTAGCGGTCGCGAACGGCATCGAGGCGTGCATCGCTGAACGACCCAATGCAGACTCGCTCGAACACATCGTCGCGATCGAGGCGAGCGAGGAGATGCGGAAGGGCGTGATCGCTCTTGCAGTCGATGTTGAACTTGGCGTCGGGCCAGCTGGCAAGCAGTTCATCCAATCGTGGAATCGGTTCGCGACCCGCGACACGGAGGGCTTCCACCTCGGCGGCCGTCATTTCCCGAATCAATCCGGGTCGGCCGCAGGTGCGCAGTACGTCGGGATCATGGAAGGCAAAGAGCACGCCATCGACGGAGGCATGCACATCGGTTTCCATGTAGCGGTATCCGAGCTGGTATGCGTGAGCAAATGCCGGCAGGGTGTTCTCGGGATGCTCGCTGGCGCCTCCCTGATGTGCGAACGCGATGGGTCGCGGTCCGTCCAGAAACGGGTGCGCGGGTGTCATGTGATGAGTCACTCGTGTACGACGGTACCGAGGGTTAGATCGAACGTCCGGCGTTCTGCCAGTACTCGTCTTTCAAGAGCCGCTTGTAGAGCTTGCCCGTGGGGTGGCGGGGGAGATCGGGGCGGAAGTCCACGGTGCGCGGGCACTTTACGTCGGCCAAGTGCGAGCGGCAGAAGGCGATGAGTTCCTTGGAAAGTGCGGCGGCTTCCTCGGGTGTTGCAGGCATGCTCGTCGGTTGCACCACGGCCTTGACTTCCTCCCCGAACTCCTCGTTGGGGACTCCGAAGACGGCAACATCCACCACCTTGGGATGGTTGATGAGCACGTTCTCGGATTCCTGCGGAGAGATGTTGACACCTCCGGAGATGATCATGAACGCTTTTCGATCGGTGAGGTACAAGAACTTGTCGTCGTCCATGTAACCAATGTCGCCGAGCGTGCTCCAGCCGCGACCCTTGGGGTCGCGCGATGACTTCGTCTTCTCCGGGTCGTTGTGATACTCGAACACCGCCGGAGACTCGAAGTACACCGTTCCGGTTTCGCCTGCAGGAAGCTCGTTACCTTCCTCGTCGAGAATGTGCAACACTCCGGAGATTGCCTGACCGACCGTGCCGGGATGGGCAAGCCATTGTTCTGAGTTGCAGTAGACGAAACCGTTTCCCTCGGTGCCGGCGTAGTACTCGTGGATGATCGGTCCCCTCCACTCGATCATCTTTCGCTTGACTTCCCCCGGGCACGGGGCTGCCGCGTGAATCACGGTCTTCAAGCCCGACACGTCGTGAGCATTTCGCTGGGCATCGGTCAACTTCAGCATGCGAACGAACATGGTGGGCACCACCTGCGAATGGGTGATGCCGTGCTTCGGTATGCATTCGAGGTAGTCCTCGGCATCGAAGTGTTCCATGATGACGGTGGTACCCCCGAGGCGATGCACTGCCATGTTGAATCGCAGCGGTGCGGCGTGATACAGCGGCGCGGGTGAGAGGTACTTCGTGTTGCCGTCGAATCCGAAGACGAACTGCGCCAACATGAGCAAGCTCGGAGGTGTGCCGAGGGGTTGTGGCGTGTACACGAACGCAACGCCCTTCGGACGACCTGTCGTGCCACTCGAATACAACATGTCGGTGCCCTCGAATCGTTCGGCAAGCGGATCGCTCGACTGTGATGCAATCGCACTCTCGTAGCCGTCGTAGTGGGTGGTGGTGCCGTCCAACATGTAGCGGGCGACCACCTGGGGTGTCGTCGGAACGACGGACTCCGCCTGGTCGGCCTTGTACTTGGAGGTGATGACCACCTTGGCGCCGCAGTCGTTGATGATGTACGACAGTTCATCGGTGGTGAGTCGACTCGAGCAGCAGGTATACACCAAGCCTGCGTAGTGGCATCCCCACACCACTTCGAAGAAGCGAGGATGATTCTCCAAGCAGATCGCCACATGGTCGCCGGGTTTCAGGCCGTGGCTGGTGAGCAACCGGCTGACCCGATTGGCGCCTTCATCCAGTTGGCGATAGGTGAGCGATGCGCCCGACCCGGCCATCACCACCGCGGGTTGATCGGGGGCAGTTTCTGCAATTTTTCCTGGGAACATGGTGACACCGAAGGTAGCGCAGCCGCTACCCTCGCACTATGTCTGTAAACACCCTGCCCACTTCTGCCGACGAAAAGCACGTCATCGACCTGGTCGAAGAGCTCTTGAGCGATCTCCCCCCTGCGTCGACCGATCCAGTCGCCTTCTTGGGCGCCCAGTTCGACCGAGGGTTGGCGTGGGTGAACTTTCCCGTAGGACACGGTGGACTCGGACTGTCACCCAAGTACCAACGCATCATCAACGAGCGAGTTGCCGCTGCCGGTGGTCCGAACGCGTACTATCGCAATCCAATCGGCTACGGCATGTGCGGTCCAACCGTGGTGGAATGGGGCAGCGAGGAACAAAAGAAGCGTTACCTTCGTCCGTTGTTCACCGGCGAAGAAGTGTGGTGTCAGTTGTTCTCCGAGCCCGGTTCGGGCTCCGACTTTGCAGGCTTGAGCGGCAAGGCGGTTCGTGATGGTGAGGAATGGATCGTGAACGCACAGAAGGTGTGGACCACGCTCGCGCACGTGTCGAAGTTCGGGTTGCTCGTCGTGCGCACGGATCCGGAAGCGGTGAAGCACGCGGGCCTCACGGCGATGGTGGTGGACATGCACGCGCCAGGCGTAGAGACTCGTCCATTGCGACAGATGACGGGAGAAGCCGAGTTCAACGAAGTGTTCTTCACCGATGCGCGTGTTCCCGTTGTAGAGACGCTGGGCAAGCCCGGTGACGGTTGGCGAGTGTCACTCACCACGTTGATGAATGAACGAGTGGCGATCGGTGGTGTGATTCCACCGAAGGCTTCAGGGCCGATTCGTGAGGCGCTCAAGTTGTGGGAGAAGTTGACTCCCGACCGAAAGACTGCGGCAACTCGTGATGATCTGATGCGTTTGTACATTCGTGCCGAAGTGTTGCGACTCACCAACATTCGCGCCGGTCAGATGCGCAAAGTTGGTGCACCCGGACCAGAAGGCTCCATCGGCAAGATGGCGAGTGCGGATCTCAACAAGGACACGTATGCCTTTTGTGTCGGGCTCATGGGTGCCGACGGGATGTTGTACGGCGATTATTCGATGGTGCGACCGAACACCGCGATGGGTCCTACCGATGGCCTGCAGAAGTCGTTCCTTCGCAGTCGTGCCAACAGTATCGAGGGTGGCACCAGCGAGGTGATGCGAAACATCCTCGGCGAACGTGTTCTCGGATTGCCAGGTGACGCACGAGTGGATCGCGACAAGCCATGGAGTCAGGTTCCGCGCAACTAACTGGCGTGGTGCCGAGCTAGTTGGCGAGTGCCGCCAGCACCGAGCTGGCGCTGATGCGCCGATCGTCGTACGCGCGCCGCGTTGACGCATTGCCGCCCAGCATGGTGGTGATGGCCGTCTCCATTGCACTCTGCAACTCACGGATATGACGCGGGGGTGGGAAGTACTCGTCTTCCTCGGTGGCCCGCACCTGCGTGTAGCCACCCGCAGGTGCCAGGCGCTCGATCACGGCAACCACCAGTTCCTCCGGTGCCGAAGCGCCAGCAGTGACACCGACCGTGCCGTGGAGATCGTCGGGGAGCTCGCTCGCTTCGTTGATTCGTAATACACGCGGGCAACCGATCTCGCGCGCCAACCGCTCAAGGGCGATGGTGTTGCTTGAGTTTGCCGATCCGATCACCACCATTGCATCGACCTCGCTGGCGATCTTGGTGAGCGACGCTTGTCGGTTGGTGGTGGCAAAGCACAGGTCGCTTCGACCGGGGGTCCACACGTGGGGGAAGCGTTCCTTCACCGCAGTCGCCACACCTTCCCATTCGCGATGCGACAGCGTGGTTTGCGCCAGAAGCGCCACCGGTTCGGCAAACTCGGGGAGGGCAGCGACCTCTTCCAAGGTTTCCACGCGCGAGATCGACTCGGGCGCAACGGCCATCGTGCCGACTGCCTCTTCGTGGCCTTCATGACCCACGTAGACGATTCGAAAGCCCTTGCCTGCGCGGGTGCGAACTTCGTGATGCACCTTGGTCACGAGTGGGCACACCGAATCGACCATGTAGCTGCCGCGATCACGGGCGGCGGCAACGACGGCAGGTGCAGAACCGTGCGCCGACAACATGATGGGTCGTCCGATCGGCACTTCGCTGACGTCGTCGACGAAGATGACGCCGCGCGTGACGAAGCGATCCACCACGATGCGGTTGTGCACGATTTCGTGGTAACAGTAGACGGGTGCATCGAACGTGCGAACCATCCACGCCAGCGCCTTGATTGCCATTTCCACTCCTGCGCAAAATCCGCGCGGTGCAGCAAGTAAGACGTTGTCAACAGCCATGCGTCATCACCACGGTACCGCTCGTCATGGCGCAGTGGGAACGGTGTTGCGACAGCCCGAACCGAAGCGGTGATGGGTCGACGCCTCGGTAGCGTGAACGAAGTGACGAATGGAGACGCCCGCAAAAGCGTCGTCATCGTCGGGCGGCCCAATGTGGGCAAGAGCACGCTCTTCAATCGGTTCGTCGGTGAGCAGGCCGCGATCGTCGAGGATCACCCCGGGGTGACGCGCGATCGCCACACCAGGGAAGTGGAGTGGTGCGGGTATCACTTCAACGTCGTGGATACCGGGGGTTGGATGCCCGGTGGAAGCGCCCTGGATTCCAAGGTGAGTCGACAGGTGGAAGTCGCTGCCCGTACCGCCGACATCGTGCTCTTCGTCGTGGATGCAACCGTCGGGCTCAACGATGATGATGAGTCCATCGCGGCGTGGCTGCGTGCGACGGGTCGACCGATCCTGCTCGTTGCCAACAAAGTGGACGGACCGAATGCCGAAACGGACCTGTGGCAATTCCTCAGCCTCGGGTTGGGTGACGCAGTTCCAGTGTCGGCAATTCATGGCCGCAAATCCGGTGACCTTCTCGATGTCATCGTCGATCAATTGGCGATCGAGGCCGATGAACCCGGTGCCCCTGCTGCGTTCGTGCGCAATCCGGAGACGAAGGAACCGCGAGTGGCCATCGTCGGTCGTCCGAACGTGGGCAAGAGCACGCTGTTCAACCGTTTGGTTGGCGAGGAGCGTTCCATCGTTCACGACATGGCAGGGACCACGCGCGATGCCGTCGACACTCGTGTGGAAACCTCGGATGGTCCCGTCGTCTTCGTGGACACTGCAGGCATGCGCCGTCGCAGCAAGGTGGAACCGGGCACGGAGTACTACAGCATCATCAGGGCCTTGCGAGCAGTCGACGAAAGTGACATCGCGCTTCTCGTGATCGATGCCACCGAAGGTGTCACCAGCCAAGATCAGCGCCTTGCCGAGCGGATCGATGCCAGCGGTTGCCCGATCGTGTTGGTGCTCAACAAGTGGGAGGTGCTCGAGGCCGAACGTCGCGAGCAAGTGGAAATCGAACTTCGTCGGCGTTTGTACTTCATCGGCGACTCGCCAATCGTTCGACTCTCGGCGCTCACGGGAAAGAACGTGCACCGCCTGCAACCGTTGCTCACGGAGGCAATCACCAATTACCACAAGCGTGTTCCCACTCGCGACGTCAACCGGGTACTTGCCGCTGCACAGCAGCAGCAGCCAGCCGGTCAGGGCGCCCGGGTGTTATATGCATTGCAGGGTGCCGTGGATCCACCCACGTTCACGTTGTTCGTCAATCGTGAACTGCCGCAAACGTATTTGCGGTACCTCGAGCGGTCGATTCGCGAGGCCTTTGAGTTCGGTTCGACTCCGATCAAGTTGCGCGTACGAACGCGATCCGAACAGGGCTGATCAATGCCGTGGTGTGAACCGTGTTCGCGCTACTTCGCCCCCTCGGCAATGAAGGCAGACGGCTCGTGCCCCGCGTGTGGCAAGCCGATCGATGCGTCTCCACGACTCACCTCGCGCGACGCTCCGACGCTTCGTGAGCTGTCGGAGATGAGTGGCGAGAAGGCGCCGTGGCACTTCAAACTGCTCATGGCAGCACTCGTGCTGTATCTCGGCTGGCGGATCATCGCGCCGTTTGTAGACTGACCGAGCCGTAGCTACGGGCTGTGGCGCAGCTTGGTTAGCGCGCTTGTCTGGGGGACAAGAGGTCGGGAGTTCAAATCTCCCCAGCCCGACGATGTGCGGGCGCTTTGTTGCCACCACCGCGCCGGAACAATTGGCGCTCTTGTTCGATGCGGTACTCGACGACCCCCTCTCTCGGCAATGGGCGGCCAACTACAACGTCGCACCAACCACGCGCATTCTGCACCTCACGAGCAAGCAAGAAGACGGTGAACACCGACGGGTGCTGCAGCGTGCGCACTGGGGGCTCTTGCCATCGTGGTCGAAGGATCGCAGTCGGGCCGCGAGCATGATCAACGCACGCAGCGAAACCCTCACTGAAAAGCCGAGTTTTCGTCCGTTGCTCGCAGCGCACCGCTGTGTCATTCCAGTGGACGGCTACTACGAATGGCGAACCATCGGGGTGGATCCCAAGGTCAAGCAACCCAAGCAGCCCTACTTCATTCGCTCACGCGACGCG
>SXGU01234914.1_pt1 | contig 28023 bp, 23 predicted proteins | sample 3174531 | NCBI WGS metagenome assembly SXGU01 (sample SAMN11356863, study PRJNA531348) | freshwater metagenome | isolation source: freshwater sample F1-140 | place: China: Fuxian Lake, Yuxi | collected 2017-12-25 | reverse complement strand
CGCGCCCGGGCCACGCGCAGCGCGGCGGCGAAGGTCGCCGCCGCCGCGCGGGCCGCCGCAGGCGTGCGCAGCAGCGCCTGGTTGAACTCGATCTCGAGCGCCACGTAGGCACGAGGACCGAAGCGCCGGCGCAGTGCGGTTGCGTGCCCATCGGCCGCACCGCGGTAGGGATAGTTGCGGCGCACGCGCCAGAGCGGCGCGACCTCGGCGAGCGCTGTGTGGAGTTGCAGCGCCAGTGCAGTCTCACCGCGGCGAACCGGGTCGTACAGCAGGCCGATGTCACAACTGCGCGTGACGCCGGCAAGCGCGGGCGTGAACGAGTGGATGGAGAGATGAATCACGGGCCCACGCGTCAGCAGCGCCTCGAGCGAGGCAAGCGCCGTCGCCCTGAAGGGCGCATGCCATCCCGCAACGAGCGACGCACGCGACGGCGCATCGAGTGGGCGCGCGAACTCGGAGTGCAGATCGCGATGCCCCACCGAGCGGTTTAGGTCCACCAGCAGCCGGGTGATGCCACCCTCGTGCAGCGGCGCGCCCAACAGGTTCTGCATGGTGCGGGCAACCGTGCGCGCGCCGATGTCCCAGGCCTGGTGCGTCGACAGCACGCGCCGACTGCCGCGAAACAGCGCACGGAAACGCGTCGGCACGGCATTGCTTGCATGCTCGCAGGTGAGCAGCAGCCCGGGCACGGGGGCGGCGCGGCGCCTGCTCATGGCTGGAACAGCGTGTTGCTGCGCAGGCAGTCCCCCAGCCTGCGGTACACCCGCTCCAGTCCGGCCCGACCGCCCTCGGCCGGCGCCGCCCGCAGCAGGCGCCGCGCCAGCGGCCCCTCGTGCAGCAGCACCTGCAGCGCATCGCCGCCGGCACGGGTGAGCGCCAAGCCGTCGACCAGACGTACCCAGAGTTCGCCCGCCGGCAGCGCGCGCTCGACACCAGTGAGCGCACGCACGTACTCCGCCGGCAGCAGCGCCGCCTCGCCGTCGCGGATCGTTGCCAGGAACACCTGTGCCAGCCCATCGGTCGTTGGCTGCGGCGCATCTGCTGCCACGGGCATGCGTGCCACGAGCGCGCGCAGCGTTCCCACCACCGCCTCGACGATGGCGAGGTCCGCCCGAGGGCATTCCTGGCAATCGACCACGCGGATCTCGACGGCGTGGCGATCGAAGCGGGCGATGGCACCGCGGGAGTTCAACCATTCCTCCTGCAGCACGCCCAGGGTGTCGAGCGGCGCGATGTCGCGATACATCGGCGCAAGGATCATCCGCGCATAGTCGGCTTCGCTGGCGATGTCCTCCGGCACGATCTTGCCGGCGATGCTCGGCACACGGTCCGCGTTGTGCCGGTAGACCTCCATCCGGTAGTCGAGCCAGCCGCTGCGGCGGCCCTCGCAGAACGGCGAACTCGCAGCCAGCGCCGGCAGCACGGGCAGCAGCAGGCGGATCGCGCGGTGCAGCCGCGTGAGTTCGCCGTCGTCGGCGAAGGGCAGGTTGATGTGCACGCTCTGCAGGTTGGCCCAGCCATGGCCCTTGCAGGCGAAGATGCGATCGAAGCTCTCGTACACCTCGTTCTGCCCGCCCGGCCAGAGCTCGAGCTCCTCCGGCTGCATCCAGGGATGCATGCCGGTGCCGAGCAGCCGCGCCCGGAAGCGCGCGAGCACCTCGTCGATCACCCGTACGTCCGCGGCGAAGGCCTCGTGCAGCCCGTCCAGCGACGCCGCGGGCCCATTGGTCTTCAGCTCCACCACGTGCCGCGCGAGCTCGTTCGACCAGGCGATCGGCCCGCGTTCGATCTCGTCGACGAACCGCCCCGCGACCTCGGTGAACAGCCGGTCGCAGATCGGGCGCACGTCGAGGGTCGCCGCGTCCACGATCATGTACTCGATCTCGATGCCGAAGCCCTCGAACAGCGACAGCCGCCTGCTCATCGTTCACCTCCGTCCTGATCGATCGCGCTCACTCGGGCCCCGGCACGCGCTTCTTCTGCTCCACCCGCTGCATCAGCGTGGCCATGATCGCGTTGTAGATCGCGTCCTTCGCGAGCTTGTCCTCCACGCCGGCGTCGATGCTCGGGTTGTCGTTGATCTCGATGATGTAGCACTTGCCGTTCACCTCCTTCAGGTCGACCCCGTAGAGCCCGCGGCCGATGAGGTTCGCCGCCTTGAGCGCGGTCTCGACCACGTGCGGCGGCGCGCCCTCCACGGGCAAGGTCTCGAAGTAGCCCTCCTCCGCCTTGTTGCCCGCCGCATCGCGCCTGACGATCTGCCAGTGCTGCCGCGCCATGAAGTAGCGACAGAGGTAGAGCACCTGGCCGTCGCACACGCCGATGCGCCAGTCGTAATCCGTCGGCAGGAATTCCTGCGCCACGATCAGCTCCGAGTCCTCCAGCAACTCGCTCGCCACCTGCCGCAGCTCCGGTTCGCTGTCCACCTTCTTCACGCCCTTGGAGAACGCGCTGTCGGGCTGCTTGAGCACGCACGGCAGGCCGAGCGCGCCCGCGACCTCGTCGACATTGCGGCGGTGCAGCAGCAGGGTGCGCGGATGCGGTATTCGGTGCCGTCGCAGCAACTCCGCGAGGTACACCTTGTTGGTGCAGCGCAGGATCGACTCGGGATCGTCGATCACCACGAGGCCCAGTGCCGCTGCGCGCTGGGCGAAGCGGAAGGTGTAGTGGTTCACGGCCGTCGTGGCGCGGATGAACAGCGCGTCGTACTCCGCGATGTGCGCGAAGTCCTCGCGCGTCACCAGCTCCACATCGAAACCCACCTTCTCGGCCGCACGCACGAAGCGGCGCAGGGCCACATCGTTCGATGGTCGCTCCGCCTCCTCCGGGTCGTGCAGGATCGCGAGGTCGTAGCGCCCCGCCTTGGGTCGCGCGGCATTGCGCGTGCGCCCAGCGAAGTACTCGTTGGCGGCTTCCTCGACGAAGGCATGGTGCTCGTCCGGGATCGCGCTGGCGTCGATCGGCTCCAGCCGCCGCAGCACCCAGCCTTCCTCGCTGCGCCGGAAGTACGCCCGCAGGAAGGGTGCCGGCAGGAGGTTGAACAGCCGCCGCGACAGCGCCGCATGGCGTGACGCGACGTTGCGCCCGAAGTACACCGACAGCGTGAACTCGTCCGACACCAGCGCCTTCAGGGAACGCTGGATCTCGTCTTCCAGCTCGTCCGTGAACACCTGCACGCGCGACTGGTGCCGGAACTCCGACAGTGTCTCGATGCTGGGGATCGGGCGATGCCCGCGCGCGCCCGCCAGCAGCGACACGTAGTCGCCGGCGCGCTGGTAGGTGTAGGAGCGGCAGAGGTTGAACACGCGCACGCCGCGCCGCTCGCTGTACTGGCTCGACGTGAGGTACTCGCGTGCGGAGATCACCTGCACGTCCTGGATCGCGAACCGCCAGTCCTTCGGTTGGTCGACGACGATCAGTGCGCGCACGCATCACCTCGCTCTCGTTTCGGATTGGCAGGGAGTGCCTCAGCGACCATGCCCGCGCTCATGTTGCACCCCGCTTCTCCACGATCAGCAGGTTCGCGTCGCGCGTGAGCACGCCGAGCATGATCGCGCCGATCACGCGCTCGATGTGCACCTCGTACTCGTGGCTGCCATAGGGATGAGGGCGTTCGTGGCTCGGGCCCAGGGGATCCGAGATCGCAACCATGCGCGAGCCCGAGTCGTATCCCCGCAGCACCACGAAGTGCCCGGCAGGCCGGCCGTCGATGTCATCGTAGGCATCATCGTGCGGGCGTTCGCGCGGCACGCCGTAGAGATAGGTCGCGGAGAGCCCGGCGATCATCGGCACGCCACGTTCAAGGTGCGAGATGAGCAACGCCGAGCTGAGCTCCACGTGCTCGATCTGCCCACCCTGGGCAAGGAATGCAAGGTAGGCGTCGGTCTCCTGCGCCAGGCGCTTGCCACCGCGCACGCTGAGTTGCGCGATCAGCTTCGCCTGCAGGTCGACACCCGCCGCGAACCAGCTCGGATCGAACACCCGCAGGTCGTAGACCACAATTCTGGCGGCATAGCCACGGGCGAGCGCGTGCACGCCGAGAAAGGGTGCGAGGGTGCCACCCTCGGGCAGCCGGCGCACACCCTCGACGACATCGGCAAGGCGCGCACGATCGCCGTGGAAGAAGTACACGGCCTGCAGGCAGGTGGGGCCGCAGGTCGTGTCGTCCGGTTGCGGCAGGATGGAGAGACGAAGGCGACGCGTCATGGCCTCACAACCGGCAGGTCCTGCTCCGCATGTGTTCGCGTTCCATCGTGATCCTTGCCGGTGGCCGTGCCGCGCGCATCGCTCAGGGCCGGCGCCGCCGACCACCGAGGAAGCGCTCGAGCCGCTCGTTCGTCGCCGCCACGCTGAACGCATGTGGATGGTAGAAGCCATTCAGCCAGGCAACCATGTCTGCATGCTCCGGGTGACCCGGTTCAGCCAGCACCTCGACGAGGTGACGATAGCCGCTTGCGCCGCCACAGTCCTCGGGCGGCCCGGCGCGCGCGCCATCGACGCAGCGCGGTACGACCTCACCGGTCGCGAATGGTCGCACCGCGTGCAGTTCGAGCCGGTGGTCCCACCAGTTGGTGAAATCGTAGACGTAGCGCAGCGACTCGCCGGGCTCGCTGATCAGCTGCGACAGGCGCACCCCGCTCTGGTCGTCCACCCGTGACTCATCACCATCGGGGATGCCATAGCGCACGCCAGCGCGTTCGAAGAAGTGCAGGTGCTGGTCGTCCCAGTCGAACACGATCTGCAGCGCCGCATGCAGGTCGGCCAGCAGCAGGTCTGACGGCACGGTGAAGCGACGCCAGATCTCGGGCAGGTCCGCGAGGCAGGCCTGCAGCACATAGGTCCGTCGCAGCGCGCTGACGGCGTTCATTCGGAGCCTCCGACGTTCCGGTGTGCACGAGCACCCTGACCGGCGGGCAATCGCGTGCGCGCCCCACGTGCACCAGCACTCCTGATCTGGCCGAGCCTAGCAGCTCGCATCTGTCCGGGTCTGCGGGCGTCTGCTGACGTCTGCGGGGAGCGCGCGCCTGACCCTAGAACCCGAACCCCAGCTGCGGCACCGGCCAGTCCGGCAGCGGCGGCATGTCCAGCACCCCCGCCAGCGCCGAGCGCAGCGTCGCGTGCATCGCCCGGGCGATGCGTGGGGCGTGCACGTCGTTGGGGCAGTGCAGCATCACGTGCACCTCGCGTGCAGGCGCGCCATGCACCGGTGCGGGCGCGAGCCATGCACGCAGTTGCTCGCCCCATTCGCGCATGAATGGCGCATCGTGATCGAGCAGCGGGTGGCCGATGAAGCGCACGATTCGCAGGCACTCCGGCCCGTCCCAGACGACCGGCAGGTCCGGCTTCTCGTGCACCGCGTCTTCGAGGTCCGGATGCGGCGGCGCCGTGCCGTAGATCGGCCGTGTATCCAGCAGCACGCGTCCGCACCCATGGCGCGCCAGCAGGTCATGCAAATGCCCCGGCGCAGCGATCAGCGCAGCGTTGCGCACCTCCACCGCGAAACGGTGGCCGCTCGGCAGCACGGCGAGCAATGCGTCGAGCGCGGGCAACTCGTCCGGCCCGATGCGCGCCGGCAACTGCACCATGAAGGGCCCGCAGAGTTCGCCCAGCGGCTCGAGCCGGTCGAACAGCGCCGCCAGCACGCCGCGCTCGCGCGCCATGCCACCGTGCGTCACCTCGCGCGGCAGCTTGAAACAGAAGCGGAAGTCGCGGCCCGTGAGCAGTTCGCACCAGCGCGCCACCGTCTTCCCGTCAGGCAACGTGTAGAAGGTGATGTTGCCCTCCACGGTGTCGAACACCCGCGCGTAGCTCGCCAGCGGTGGCGCGTCCTTCGGAAAGTAGGGACCCCGCCAGGGCGCGAACGCCCACGCCGGCAGGCCCAGGCGAAGCGCGCGCGAGGGCAGTCGGGACGCCGCCGGCCCTGTCGTCACGCGGCACCGTACGCCGCCCCGGCGGCATCAGGCAGCGGAATGAGACCCACGCGCGCGAGCTTGTCCGGGTTGCGCACCGCATCGAAGTACAGCAACCGCCCGTTCGCTACCTCGATGGTGGTGATGGCCTCGAGCACGCCCTCGGGCGAATACTGCGCCACGCCCAGGCCGCCATTCACGCAGACGAGTCGCTGTTCGATCCTGCGCTTGCGGTGCAGATGCAGCAGCACCGTTGCCACACGCTCAGCGCCAGTCACCACGCGCACGAAGGCCGTGACCTTGCCACCGCCATCGCCCCGCACTTCCACGGCCGGATCGAGCAGCGCGACGATGGCGGCGATATCGCCCGCATGCAACGCCGCCTGCAGCTGTCGCAGCATGTCGGCCTGGGCGGCCGGTGCGAGATCGAATCGGCGCTCGCCCGCGAGGTGCATGCGCGCACGGCGATACCACTGCCTGCAGGTCGCGGGCGGTGCGTCGAGCGCTGCAGCGATGTCGGTGTACTCGAGGTCCAGCGCCTCGCGCAGCACGAACACGGCCCGCTCGTGCGGCCCGAGGCGCTCGAGCATCCGCAGCATCGCGAGGCTGAGCGTCTCGTCCCGTTCACGCTCGAGCTCGGGTGATGCCGCCACCAGCGGTTCCGGCAGCCAGGGCCCTGGATACAGCGCACGTTCGTGCTGCAGGTGGCGCAGGCGATCGATGCACAGGCGTGTCAGCGTGGTGGTGAGATAGGCACGTGGCGTGACGATCACCTCGACCGGTGCGCGACGCCACCGCAGGTAGGCGTCCTGCACAAGGTCCTGCGCATCGCCGACGCTGCCGAGCATGCGGTAGGCCAGACCGAACAGGCGCGCGCGTTCGCCCTCGAAGGTGATTGCCTGTGTGTCGGCCGGTGTGCAGCCCGCGGTCGGCCTGGTCACTGCGCACCCCCCACGAGCCGCAGCACGAGCGCTGCATAGTCGTTGGCGTAGGGGTCCGGCGTCTCGTACAGCACGCCACCCGCGCCGAGCAGCGCGGCCGCCAGCGCCACCGCGCCGACGAGGACGGTCGGGCGCAGGCGCGCGCCAATGCGCACCCTTGCGCGTGACCGCGCGAGGATCGCATCGATGCCCAGCACGCCGTGATACAGGCCAGCGAGCCCGAGCAGGAAGTAGTACGGGTAGAAGTACGCGGGCAGGAACGCCATCGTGAATCCAAGCCCCTCGGCGCCGGGAGCGACATCGAACCACAGCGCTGCACCGCGCGTCGCGGCGACGTGCCCGCCGATGGCAGCGAGCAGGAACCAGCCGGCAACGCGCTGCGAGCGCAGCCTGGCCGGCAATCGTGCCGGCCCGCCCGCGCGCCCGTCGCGGGCCGACATGCGTTCGCGCCGGCGCACGAGCATCCCGCGCACGCCGCAGGCCATGTGCAGCACGATCGCCAGCGCCAGCAAGACCTCGAACAGGGGCTGCTGATAGACCTGGCGCAACATCGCCTGCACCCGGTCATAGGTCGCGAAGGACAGCGCCAGCAGGAAGGTGTTCAGCAGGTGCATGCCGACGAACGCGGCGATGATCAGGCCGCTCCCCGCCTGCAGTTGCAGCCACATGCCCGCGCCTCGCCGTGCCGGGGTCGCCATCGACATCTCCATCGCGGTCTTCGTCATCCTCGGTCCCACCATGCTGCTGACTGTGCCTGCTTGACGGCCGAGCCGCGCCGCGCGTGACAGCCCGGCTACCATCCACCGAATCGCACTTCGATCCGCCGACCGCCGCGCCGCCATGACCGACTTCGAAGCATCAGCCGCAACGCAAGCCCGAGCGGCCTGGCTCGCCGCGCACGCGCGAATCGGGCGCCTGCTCGATCCGGGGAGCGCGATCGAACTCGGCTTGCCCGACCATGGCTGCATCGTGCGCGGGACCATGCAAGGCTGGCCCGTCCTCGTGCAGGCCGACCTGCCGGGAATCCCGGCGTCACCCGAGCCGGGCCAGGACGCGCCCGCCACGCGCACCCGGGGGTCCGCGCGCTCGCGCACGCCTGGGGGCCCGCCCACCCCCACCGCCGCCTTTCCCACCGCACCGATGATGGCCACCGCACCCGCGATGGCCGCCGCGCTCGGCATCCCGTTCGTGCGCCTGCTGCTCCCTGTCGACGACATCGGCACCGGTCCGCCAGCCGACGACGGCGCGGCACCGATGGCTGCGCCCGGCGACGATGACTGGGCCGCACTGCACGCGTTGCTCGCGCAAGTGCCGGTGATCACCCTGCTGGCCTCGCCCCACACCACCGCCAGGCCCAGTGCGGCGACGGCCTCGCGTGATGGGCAACCCGATCAATGCCGGCACGACGCGCTCGACGCGCTTCGCCTGCTGTGCAGCCACGTCGCCCTGGCCGTGTCGCATGCGGGCGCTGCCGGCCCCGCCCGCAGTCACCTTCCAGTCGACATAAGGGCGGACGACGACGACGAAGCGTTCGCCAGCGTCCGGCAGGCCATCGCGTGTCTGCAGCGCCAGCCCGCGGCAGCGCCGCCAGTGCCGCAGGACCCTGGCGTGCCGGGCGCTGCACTGCCTCCCAGGGACCGGCGCGTCGCCTGGAACCCGCGCGAACTGCTGGCCGCCGTGCTCGACGCAGGGACCTTGCTGGAACTCGGACCCGAGCCAGCCACGGCGCTCTGCACTGGCTTCGCACGTGTGGATGGCGTCGCCGTCGTCGTCATTGCCGGCGATGACCGCGAGCACGCACCGCTGTGGCATGCGCAACACGCCCAGCGCGGGTTGCGGATGCTGCGACTGGCCACGACCTTCGGCCTGCCCGTCGTGCTGCTAGTGGACGGCCCGGGCGTTGCCGCGGGCGCGTTGCCCGCGCTGTCAGCCGAGGCAGCGGAGCCCGCCGCCACGGATGCCCTGCGTGCGATTGCGGCGCTGCGCGCTGCGCTGTCGGTGCCGGGCCTTGCGACCTGCACCCTTGCCACGCGCACCTGGTATGCGGACGCGCCGGGCGCGCAGCGGCGTGCTGGCGTGCAACTGCGCTACGCCTGGCCGAGTGCGCTGCGCTTCGAGCTGGACGATGCGACGAGTGCCGCAGCGCTCGCCGCGCTGCTGGCCACGACACCTGATCCGGCGGGGCTGCGCGACGACATCGAGGCCATCCGCGCCCCCGCCCGCGCAGCACAACGGGCCCTGGAGCAGGCGGTCGTGGATGCACTCGTGGCGCCTGCCGATACCCGCAGGCGCCTGCAGGAATTCGTCGCGCTGGTGGCCCGCGGCGTGCGTCGCCACCCTCCCTGAATGCGGGGCAAGCCTGAACGTGGGGCAAGTCTGATCGCGCGTCAGCCACGCAAGTCGCCCTCCCCCTGCCCCTGCCTGTCGATCGCCGCCTCTTGACGAGCGGCAGGTCAGTCGCCGCGCTCGCGCACACGCGCCGCCGCGATCTCGAGTCCGGAGATCGAGAGCGTCATGTCGTCGATGCTCACGGTCGCGCGGAGCGCTGGATCGAGATGGTCGCGCGCACAGCGCGTGATCAGCAGTTCACCAGCGTCCGCGAGGTCCTCGCCGAGCTTGAAGGCGGTGTTCACCGCATCGCCGAAGCAGTCCCTGCCGGGCACATGGAGGAAGCGACCGAAGTCGATGCCGATGGACACCCGGATCGGCCGATCGCCGGTCTGCGCGAGCAGCTGCGCCTGTATCTCGAGCCCGGCGCGCACTGCAGACGCGGTTTCATCGAACACCGCGAGCACGTTGTCGGCCTCGTGCTTGACGATGTCGCCACCATGGGTGGCGATGATCGGGGTCGTGATGAGCTGCATCCGCCGGATCATGCCGAGGTAGGCCAGGATGCCCTCGCGCCTCACCGTGAGCGAGAAGCCGCTCATGTCGAGTGCGAAGACAGCCTTCTCCACCTCGAAGCGCTCGCGCAACTCGCGCTCGACCTGCGGCCGGGTCTCGGCCGGTGCCGCGTTCATCCGGTCGACGAGCGCATAGAACTCACGCATGGCGGGCAACCCCGGACTGCCGATGAAGTAGCCGCGACTCTACCGAACCCGCATGCATCGCGCGCCGACGCTGCGCGCGCGATGCCCGGCGGCAGCCAGCACGTCCGCCAGCGCCAGGCAGCCTGCATTTCAGCAGCCTGCTAGTCCTCGTCCTCGTACTCGACCTCCTCGGCGGCGATCGCCGAGGTGCCCGTGGCGCGCCCCTTCGCCTGCAGGCGATCGCCCACACGCAGCGCCGCGAAGAACGCCGAGCGGGAGAGCGAATTGCCGTCACGATCCTGGAAGTCGGTGCCGTCACCGACGGTCACGGTGACGCCATCGATCACGACCGTGGGATCGAGGAATGTCTCCACCACGCCGCGGATCTCGCTTTCGGTCTCGAGTTCATCACGTTCGACACGGCTCGCGACGATGTCCACGCCACCGCTGCCAGCCGCCCCTCGCACCTCGACGAAATCGTCTACCGAGATGCGCGCCAGGTTGAACGGCCGCAGCCGCTGGTTGGTGTTGTCCTCGAATTGCGTGTTGGCGTCGACGGAGATCACCACGCCCAGCACGGTCAGGCGACCCGCTGCGGCATCCACGGCCTGCACGCGCCCGGTGACGCGCCGTGACGAGTCGCGCTGGATGCGCACGACGGTGGCGGCGAGGCTCGTGCCGGACACCGTGCCGTCGATCTCGACCTTCACCCCCAGCGCAAGGTCCGCCGCCGTGCCCTCCCGGAACGACGTCGCGCCAGAGGTGGTGATGCGCACACCCGACACATCGAAGTCCTGGGCCGAGCCGAAGCGCGTGATGTAGCCCTCGAGTTCGGACGGCCTGCCGTCGGCCGCGAGCAGCGACGCCGTCTCGCGCTCAACGCGTGTCGCCTGCAGCACGCCGCCGACGAAGGTCGTGCCCTTCACTTCCACCTGTTGCCCGTTGGCAATGCTTGCACCCGCGAAGTCGGAAAGCGTGGCATTGGCATAGTCGACCCGGAGTCCGTTGAGCGTGAACTGCCGTGCGGCGGTGTCGAGCGCGCTGACGATGCCGCGCACCTCGAACTCGCCACCTGCTGCCTTGCGCTCGATGCGACTGGCGCGCACGTTGCCTGCGGCATCGACGAAGCCACTCACCTCGACGACGTTGCCGAGCGCGAGCCCGTTCAGGTCGCGGCTCGCGTTGCTGTCGTCGAACACGGTCGAGGCATCGACGAGCACGGTCTGCCCGAGCACCACGAGGCGGCTGTTGGCGGGATCGAGCACCGTGATCGGCCCCTCGACGTTGTCGTCGTACTCGATGCGCGTTGCAGTCCCGCGCAGGCCAGAGGCATCACGCGTGCCGAGCAAGGTAACGACCTGGCCCACGCGCAGGTCGGACTCCTGCGCTGCCTGCCCATCGACGATGATGGTCGCCCCGGTGGTGCTGTACTCCACGCCGCGCACGAACACGCTGCCGAACTGGCCGACAGTGCCGACCGTCTGGCCACTGCGATCGATGCCGCCGGGGGCGCTGGCTATCGCGCCCGCGCCACCTCCACCGCCGCAGCACGACAGTGCGACCGTGCCCAGGCACAGCAGCGCCAGGCGCAGCCATCGGGTCGTCATCGCCTCACGCAACCCCGCAGCCCGCACAAGCGCCTTTCGCGCGAGGGTTTGCATTGCAAGGCCCGGTTCCGGCTTCGTCATCATCGGCAAGTCTCCAGCAGCAGCGTCACGGCCGATCCTCGGGATCTGGCGGTGTGGCAATCAGGTACACGCCGAGTCCGAGGCGCAGGCGGGGCGCATTGCCGTCGGCCTCGTGCTGGGTCAGCCAGTCGTCGATGCGCTCGAGGAAGCGCTGTCCTTCCTCGTCGACGAGGGCGCGGAACTCGGGATAGGCCTTGCGCGTCACCCGGGGGTTGACGGCACGGCCCTCGAAACGCGTCGCCTCCTTCTGGCCCGAGAGGAGGTTGTGATTGATCGTGAACGCGAGGTCTGACAGCACGCTGCCGTAGCGACGGACGCTTCGCTCGTCGAGTTCGAAGGGCATGTAGTAGCGGGTCAGTGGTCGCACGACGTCGTCCTGCACCGCGACCGCGCCCACCCGAACCAGCTCCTTCAGCAGCGCGGTTGGCGGCATGTCGCCGCCATATCGCGCGAGCAGCGAATCGAGTTGCTCGCCACGCACCAGGCCACGCGGCGTGCCGTCCTCGGCGAGGAAGTCGTGGTCCTGATGCCAGCCGGACAGCACGCGGGCGAGCGTGTTGGACTGGTCCAGCTCGTCGGTCGGGGCGTCCTCGTCTTCCTCGCGCAGGCGCGCGACATCGCGGCGGTTGATGCCGGTGAGAAGCGCGATGCGCGCCGAGTTGGTCGGCCGGCCACGGATGCCGTACTCACGGCTCGCGACGTCGATGTAGGCCCGGCGCGCTGCATCCGAAAACGTCTTGTAGTCGATGCCAAGCTCGATCATGAGCTTGACGACGGGTGCCAGCATCTGGCGGAGCATGCTTGAGGCTGCACGACGAAGTTCCATTGGCCTGTTCGACTGACGCTCGAATCGATGGGCCGGCCGGGATGGCCGGGACCTGGGTTGCGTGAACTCCACGCACCGCGCCCGCAATGGCGACTGCGCCCCGGCCGCGCCCCTGATCCAGCAGGCAGCGGCGATGAGGTGTTGGCTACGCAAGGCCCTGGATCCACAACGGGCCCGGCCAAGGACTCCACATTTGGAACCTTAGGGACCATATGTCGGGATTGCAACAAGAAAAGACACGCCTGCGACTCGAGCAAATGCGCGCGCGCGCACGACACGGGCGTGCGCCCTGCGGCGCGGCGCCGGTCGGCACGCAAGCGGGTGTGCGCGGCATACGTCGGCACAGGCCGGGCATAATCGCCAGCCGGTCCATGCACGACGGCCCCCATGCGACAGCTGTGGCTGGCGATCTACCTGCCGTCGCTGCTGATCGCGACCGGCCAGCAGGCGGTAGTGATCATGCTGCCACTGTTCGCGGCCGCGATCGCCAGCGGCAGCGCGGTGGCAGACGTCGGCAGCGCCGCCGCCACGCTCGCCGCCACCCTGATGGCGCTGCGCGGTGCCGGCAGCCTGTTCGCCAATGTGCCGGCGGGTTTGCTCGTGTCACGCTGGGGCGACCGCAAGGTCATGCTCGGGGCACTTGGCGCGCTTGCCATGGCGGCCGTGCTGCTCGGTGCGAGCGCGCTGCTTGTCATGGGGACGCCAAGAACCGCGACAGGCGTGGATGACGGCCTGCCCTCCGCCTCCATGGCCTTCGCGGGCATCGCGGCCACGCTCTTCGGCGCCGCCTCCGGTGCATGGTTCCTTGCCCGTCTTGCCTTCGTCGCCGAAGCCGCGCCGCCCGCCTACCGTGGCCGGGCACTGGCTGGACTCGGCGGCGTCCAGCGCGTTGGCCTGCTGCTGGGGCCGGTCGCCGGGGGACTGCTCGTGCACACCTTCGGCTTCGGGGTCGCGTTCGCGACAGCCGGCTGCTGCATTGCCCTGGCCCTCCTGCTGGTGGTGCCATTCACCCACGCTGCCCCCCAAGCCAGAAACGAGACAGCGGGACCTGTCGACGGCACCAGCACCGCACCCGGCATGCACAGCGTGCTCGCCGTGCTGCGGGACTACCGCACCGTGTTCGCGACCGCCGGCGTCGCCGTCACGGCCCTCGCCGTGCTGCGGGCGAGCCGGCAGCTGCTGATCCCGCTGTGGGGGACGCTGCTCGGGCTCGATGCGCGGCAGGTTGGCGTCACTTTCATGGTCTCGTCGGCGATCGAGATCGCCATGGCCTGGCCCGCCGGCTGGCTGGTGGACCGGCGCGGCCACAAGTGGGCCGCACTGCCCTGCTTCGCGCTGCTGTGCGCCAGCATCGCGCTCATGCCCTGGGCCACCGACTGGCCCAGCCTCATCGTCATCGCCGTCATCGCTGGCATCGGCAACGGCTTCGGCTCGGGGATCATGATGACCTTCGGGGCCGGCTACGCGCCGCCGGCCCGGCGCGGCGAGTTCCTCGGCGTGTGGCGGATGATGGGCGACGCGGGCCAGGTCGCGGGGCCTGCGTTGATCGGCACCATCGCCGCCGCGGTCTCGCTCGGTGCCGCCACACTGGGCGCGGCTGCGATCGGCGTGGCAGGCATGGGGATGATGGCGTTCATGGTGAAGGTGCCGACGCTCGATGCCGACGCTGGCGCCAACACGGCCGGCAGGGGCGACCCGACCCGCGAGGCCTGAACCGTACCGAATGGCAGTGAATCGTCTGTTCCGTTGCCTGCCATGGGCCAGTCACAGCGAGCCTGCGAGCGGCAGGTTGCCGCTCGCAGGAGCCGCTTGCGGGATCGACTCAGAGCCCGCGCAGCTGCCGCGCGTCGAAAGTCACCACAACACCCTCACCGCCATCGGAGAGCACGCTCACCACCTTCAACACGCCCGGCAGCTTGTGGTTGCCGGACCAGAACAGCTGTCGCTTCGCATCGAATCCTTCGGTCAGCCCGCTGAGCTCCGACGCCGGGATGCGATCCGTCGAGGCCAGCAGGTCGAACACGGCGCGCCCACGCATGAGTGTGAGGTTGATCTGCGGCAGCACGCCTGCCTCGCTGAACTTGGAAAGCACGGTGGCCCCGCCATCGTGGTTCGCCAGCCGGATGTCGAGCGTGCGGCGCAGCAGCGCAGGCACGGCCGGGATGTCGAGTTCCTCGGGCTTGCCGGGCGGCGAGGCCACCAGCAGCACCTTCTCGGACAGCCCATGCTTCGCGGCCCGCAGGCGCATGCGCTCCGCGCCGGCTTCACTGGTGAGCACGTAGGTCTCCACCGGGCTGCCGTCGGGGTGTTTCGCGGAGAAGACCCGGGCGTCGAACACATCGTGCGCAGGCGGGCGGTGCTCGCCGGACTGCGATACAACGATCTGCGCCGGGTAGCGCCGCGCCGAGAGCACACCCTGCTGCTGCCATGCCGCGCGCACCCGCGCGATCTTGTCGGTCAGCCCACCATCGATCGCGGCGAGGTGCGGCCAGGCGGCAGGACCGTAGGGCTGCCAGAGGTAGCCGGGCTCACCGCCGTGGTCCACCCCTTCCTTCGCCACGGTGTTGCTGCCCACGATCACCGCGTCGGCGAGACCGTACTGCAGCGCCAGCCTGTAGGCGTCCAGCGGATTGCCGCCTGCGATCAGCCAACCGCCATCCACACCGCGCACGTTGAAGCACCAGTCTTGCGCCGCGAACATGCTCCGCGGCTGGCCGCCCTCCAGGATGGGCGCGGTCCATGCATTTCGCGCCGGGCGCAGCACGAACATGCCGATGATCGCCGTGCGGTCCGTGGTGCGGGGATCCTCCACCAGCGGGAAGGTCGCACCCCCGCCGAGCGGCCCCAGCTCGTCGCCGAGTGACAGCTGTGCCGCCACGGATCCCGCGTCCTCGAATACGCTCTCGTGCTTCAGTGTGCTCATGTCGATGCCCGTCGCCTGATGTGGTTGTTCGTCTGTGGTAGTTCGTCGTTCCGTGAGTATTCGCGATACCGGGCGCGCCGGCACCTGGACTGCAATCTAGCAAACGCGCCTGCGGCTGCCCACTTGCATCGGCGCGCCATCACGGGGTATTCCGGCGCACGAACACTGCAGCGCCCGGCATCACCGGCCGCCAGGCTCGCAACTTCAGGGACGCCATGCAGATTCGCATCGAACACGCCTCGCACCCCCGGCACCGCGCCGACGTGCCCGTGCAAGAGGCGGGCCTGCCGTTCGAACACGACGCATGGCCGGGCAAGGTGCAGGCGTGACCAGCACGCACGACGACATCCGCATCCCGGACCACAAGGTCATCGGCGTGCTCGGCCAGGGCGGCATGGCGCGCGTGTTCCTTGCCCGCGACGAAGCCTTCGATCGACTCGTGGCCGTGAAGGTGATCGACAGCCGCGTGTCGGGCGATGTGCAGTTCCAGCGCCGCTTCGAGCGCGAGGCCAAGACCGCAGGCGGCCTGTCGCACCCGAACATCGTGCCCGTGCATCGCTACGGCACGACCGAGGATGGCAGGCCCTACCTCACGATGGCCTACCTGGACGGCGGCAGCCTGCGCGACCGCATGCGCAAGCGCGGCGCGATGTCGGTGGACGAAGCACTCGGCATCACGCGCCAGATCGCCAGCGCGCTGCTCGCTGCACACAGCCGCAGCGTCGTGCATCGCGACCTGAAGCCCGACAACGTGCTGTTCCAGGGCGAGACCGCCTACCTCACCGATTTCGGCATCGCCAAGCTGCTCGATGCCGCAACCGAACTCACGGGCACGGGCCTGAATCCGGGCACGGTCCGCTACTTCAGCCCGGAGCAGGCGCTGGAACAGGCGGTCGATGCGCGCACCGACATCTACGCCCTCGGCATCCTGCTGTACGAGATGCTCACGGGGCGGCAGCCGATCGAGGGCGACACGATCGTGCAGATGCTGATGCGCATCGCCAACATGCCGCCGCAGCGACTGCCCGAGGATCTGCGCGGGCTGCAGCCGTTCATGGACATCCTGCTCGCCAAGGATCCGGCAGACCGCCTCGGCTCCTGCCAGGAGGTGGTGTCGATCATCGATGCGATGCTGCGCAACTGGACGCGCTATGCCGACGTCGACCGATTGACCGACGGGGTAGTGATGCAGGCGTCGGGGCGCGCATTGCCCGCCGCGGATCTCGACGCCGATACCCAGCTCGGGCCACTGCCGGGAATCGACGCCACCGATGCACCGACGGAAAGCCGGCGAGGAGCGCGCGCACCGCCGCCGCTCACGGCGAACGCCATCGTGATTGCCGACCGCACGAACCTCGGGCAGGAGGAAGACCTCGGTCTCACCGATCCGAGCATCGCGGCGATCCGGCCGCAGCGCATCGAATCCGACCCTGCGGGAAACGATGCACACGACGCGAAGATCGACGCTGCCGCGCGCGCGCCAGCCATCGCCGCCGCTCCCGGCGGCCGGCGAAGGCTCGTCCCGATCGGCGTTGCAGCCGCAGCACTCATCCTGACGGCCACCATGCTCTGGTGGCAGCGTACCGACGGCCCGCTGGTCGATGCAGTGCCTGCTGCAGACGCGCCGAAAGCAACGCCCGGCGACGTTGCCATCACCTCCGTGCCGGCAGGCTCGACCGCGGGCCAGACCGCACCGGCACCCATCGCGGATGATGCGCCGACGGCGCGACCACCCGCAGGCGCTGCACGGCCGAACCAGAGCGAGCAGGTGGCAGGGACAGGCACGACGGAAGCGACAGCGGCCACCACGGCCTCCCTCGAGATTGTCGTCACCCCCGGCGATGCCCGGATCACCCTGCCGGAACTGCGCGAGCGGTATCGGCCCGGGATGACCCTGCAAGGCCAGGACGTGCTGGTGCGCATCGAACGACGCGGCTTCGTGCCGCGCGAGGAGCGCCTGCCGCTGCAGCCCGGCCGCAACAACATCGAGCGCGCACTCGTGCTCGCGGGCCAACCAGCGGCAGGGCCCGGTTCGGCGCCGGCTGCCAGTGCGAGCACCGACCAGACGGGGGTGGGCCGCGAAGGCACGCCGGGCGCGACTTCGGCAGGCAACGCGGCGGCCCAGCCCACCGTACCCCGGCGCTCACCCGGCCCGATTCGACGCCCCGGCGAACGATTCCACGACGCGCTCGCCAGCGGCGAGCCCGGGCCAGACATGGTCGTGATTCCGGCCGGCAGCTTCCGCATGGGTGGCACGGGCCGCGACGAGACACCCGTTCGCAACGTCAACCTGCGGCGCGCGTTCGCTATCGGCGTGCACGAGGTGACCTTCGATGACTACGACCGCTTCGCCCGCGCCAGCGGACGGGAACCACCCGCCGACCAAGGCTGGGGTCGAGGGCGGCGGCCGGTGATCAATGTGAGCTGGGACGACGCGCGCGCCTACACGGCATGGCTGTCGGCACAGACGGGCCAGCGTTACCGCCTGCCCAGCGAAGCAGAATGGGAGTACGCCCATCGCGCAGGCAGCGCCAGCGCCTACACCTTTGGCGACACACTGCTGCCCGCGCGCGCGAACTGCGACGGTTGCGGTGGCACCGGGTCGCGCCGCAGCGCGGACGTGGGGAGCTTCCCACCGAACCGCTTCGGCCTGCACGACAGCCACGGCAGTGTCTGGGAGTGGGTGGAGGACTGCTACGCGCCGAGCTACGCCGGGGCGCCCAGCGACGGCAGCGCACGCAGCGGCGGCAGCTGTCGCGAGCGGGTGTTTCGCGGTGGTTCGTGGTTCTTCGACGCACTGTCCATGCGCTCGTCGAAGCGCAGCGTGTTCGCCGCGGGCAGCCGTAGCCGCGACCTTGGATTCAGGCTCGCACGCGATCTCTGACAGCAGTAGCGGCACACACGGTGACTCCTGATCCACGCGTTCGTCACGGTGTGGGTGGCTGGATCTCGATCACGATGCGCCGGTTGACCGCCCGCCCCTGAGCAGAATCGTTTGCTGCGACGGGAATGGACGCTGCGTAGCCCATGGACAGCACGCGCTCCTGGGGAATGCGGCAGTGCTGCACGAGGTGCGCACGCACGCTGTTCGCACGGTCCTGGGACAGCGCGAGGTCGGCATCCTCATTGCCACTCGAATCGACATGGCCTTCCACCATGAAGGTCGCGCCCACCTCGCGCGCAAGTTGCCCGCAGACGCGCTCGAGCAATGGCCGGCTCGATGAATCGAAGGCACCGGCGCCCACGGCGAAGCGCAGCCCTGTGAGCGTGAGCGTGCGATAGGCACCACGTTGCGCCAGCACGGCCTCGTCCGGCGCGAAGCTTGGGCCCGGGGCTACGCGTGGCTCGGCTGCCGGCGCAGCCGCCGGTTGGTCAACGGCGCGAGCAGGCGCAGCCGCATTGGTCGGCGCTGCCTGCGTCGCGGGCGCGTCCCCAGCGACAGCTGCTGGCGCACTGTCCGCCGCTGCCGCACTGTCCGCCGCTGGCACCAGCACTGCGGCAGGCATCGCGACAGCGCTGACTACCGCCGGTAGTGCCGCGCCAGTCTCCGATGCGTTGCCCGCCACTTGCTGGGCAGGCAGCCCGCCGCCTGCGCCGAGGTCGGCCATCGCGTTCGACGCCTCAACGCCCGAGCTGGTCATGCGTTCAAGGAAGCGCAGCTTCGCCTCGGCCCGCGACAAGGCGAGCTGTGCCTCCGCGAGGGCCTGCTGCTGTTCGCCGGCGCCCGCACGCAGGCGATCGTTCTCCACCCGCAGTTCGCGCACGCGCTTCTGCATGTCGTCGAGCGGGCGCAGGTAGCCCTGGTCGAACCGCGGCGATATCCCGAGGTCCGCGGCGAGCCGAACCAGCGGCGCCTCCCACTCCAGCAGCAGATTCTCGAGCGCATGCTCGTCGCGGCCCGCCGCGAGCAGCGGCGCGATCGTCTCCGCCAGCATGCGCGCGTGCCGCGCCTGGTACTCCGCCTTCTGCGCCAGCTCGCCCGGCACCACCATGTCGTAGCGATTGCGGGCGATCTCCTGCACCGCCTGGTCGAGCAGGCGGCGCGCATCGGCCAGCGTGCGCGGAGCGACGTCGGCAACCCGCGCCGCGGCCGCTGCGGCAACCTCTGCTCTCGCCGGCGCAAGGGCCTCGTTCTGGATGGCCTCCAGCTCGGCGGCCAGCATCAACGCCTCGACCTCGGCCGCGCGTGCGCGCGCACCGTCGAGATCGCCGCGCTCGGCCCGCTGCGCGGCCTCGGCGAATCGTGCTGCGGCACGTGCCCAGGCCTGGGGTGCCCACTCGTGTGCCTTCGCGCGACCAGCCTTCGCCCGCGCTTCGACGAAGCCGGGCAGCGCCTGGCGGGTGCTGCCCGCAAGCCGCGTGGCCTCGGCCAGCGCGGCGGCGCTCGCCGCAACCTGCGCCGCGATGCGCGTCGCGTCACGCCCACGCACATGGTCGCGTTCTGCCGCATCGAGTGCAGTCACCGCCGCGGCGAAGGTGCGGGGCGACAGCGCGTCCACTGCCGTGATGCGTGCCGCTTCGAGTGCCGCCCGCAGCGCGGCGATCGGATCAGCTGTCGCTGCCGGCTCGGCCAGCGCGGCATGCGGCAGCGCGACGAGCAGCGCCGCCAGGATGCCCACCACGAGACTGCGCGCGCACGAACCCCTCGTCGAGCGCAGCGCGCCGCGAGCCGGGCCGGGCAGCCGGGGAACCTGCGTCCGCTCGCTGCGATCGGCGTATTGCTGCTCAGCCATCCTGGCCACCCTCCTCCAGCCCCCACTCCGCCCAGGAGCCGTCGTACACCGCGACATGGCGATGTCCCGCGCGATGCAGCGCCAGGGCAACGACGCAGGCCGTGACACCCGAGCCGCAACTCGTGATCACCGGACGATCGAGCGCGACGCCCGCCGCCGCGAACAGGGTGCGCAGCCGAGCCGGCGGCAACAGGGTGCGATCGCTCGGGTCGAGCAGCGTCGCGAACGGCAGGTTCAGCGAACCGGGGATGTGGCCGCGGCGAAGGCCGGGTCTGGGTTCCGGGTCGAGACCCTGGAACCGTCCAGCACTCCGTGCGTCCACCACCTGCGCCAGGCTGCTGGAGAGGTTGGCCTTCACCTGGGCGCGCGAGCGGACGAGCTCGGGATGGAGCGTTGCGCGAAACAGCGTCGGTGCGATCGCGGTGGGAATTGCCGTGGTCGCACGACCCTCGGCACGCCACTTGCCAAGGCCGCCATCGAGTACCGATACACGCGTGTGGCCGAACGCCCGGAAGGTCCACCACACGCGCGCAGCACCGGCCGGTGTGGCGCCAGGCACCGCGACATCGTCGTAGAGCACCACGTGATGCGCGTTCGAGATGCCGAGTGCACCCACGGCCGCTGCAAAATCTGCCGCCGTGGGCAGCATGTGCGGCAGCGACGACGTGTGATCGCTGACCGCCTCGATGTCGAACAGCGTGGCGCCGCTAATGTGCGCAGCAGAGAACGCGGCGCGCTGCATCTCCGGTGCCGGTGGCAGCAGGAAGGTGCAGTCGAGCACACGCAGGTCTGCGTCCCGCAGGTGTGCCGCCAGCCAGTCGGTGCCAACGAGCGCATCCGGGTGCGCGCCAGGCCAGTCCGCGGCATCCGTGCCAGACGGGGCGGAAGCAGGTGTGCGATCAGCAGGGGGTTCTTGCGTCATGGTCTCAGCGCGTCGGTTTTCCAGGCGTGGCCCTTGCCAGGCGTTTCTGCCTCAGGCGGTGCGCGGCTCGGGGTCCAGCATCGGCGTCCAGCGGTCGAGGTACAGGCCGCCATCGGCGATCAGGTCCGCGCCGTTCACATAGCGCGCCGCGGGCGAGCACAGGAACAGGCACATGCCGGCCACTTCCTCCGCCTCGCCGAGCCGGTGCATGGGAATGTCCACCAGCTGCTCCTGGGCATAGTCGGCGCGGTCCGCATGCGCGTACTCCTCCTCGTGCAGGCCCTGGGTAGCGATCGACCCCGGTGCGAGCGCGTTGATGGTCACGCCGCTGCGGCCGAAGTAATAGGCCAGTGTGCGGGTCATGTTGACCACGCCCGCGCGTGCGGCGCCCGAGTGCACGAAGGCCGGCGCGCCGCGGTCGAACGAGTAGATGTGCACGATGTTGACGATGCTGCCGCTGCCGCGCGCCACCATGTGCCTGCCCACGCGCTGGGTCATGTTCCAGGTGCCGTTGAGGTTCAGGTCGATCACGCTGCGCCAGCCGTTGTCGCTGATGTCGAACGGCCGCGCCGGGAACTGCCCGCCCGCGTTGTTGATCAGGAAGTCGACGTGGCCGAAGCGCGCGATGGCAGCCGCCACCAGCGCATCCACCTGCGCCGTGTCGCGCACGTTCGTGACGTGGGTGAGGCATTGCCGGCCGAGCGCCTCGATCTCGAGCGCCGTCGGGCCGAGGTTCTCCTCCCGCCGGCTGGCAATGACCAGGTCTGCGCCAAGCTGCGCGAAGGCGAGCGCGACGGCGCGGCCGATGCCACGGCCACCCCCGGTGACGAGGGCCACCTTGCCGGCGAACAGGTCGGGCGCGAAGGTCGAGATGGCTGGGTGAAGGCTGGCGGGATGCAGGCTGGCTGCGGGCATGGAGGGCGTACTCCTGTAGACGCGAAGAGGGGACGCGAAGAGGGGATGCGCAGTGCATCAGTCGATGAGTTTCTCGCCACGAGCGAAGGCGAGGAAGAAGACCAGGCCGAACAGGGTGACCCCCGCTGCGACCTGGAACACCAGGATCCAGGAGCCGGTGGCCTGCAGGATCAGCCCGCTCACGTACACGCCGATGATGCCGGGGATGGTGCCCGCCGTGTTGGTGATGCCCATCAGCGTGCCGGCGTGCTTTGGTGCGATGTCCATGTGATTCACCGCGAAGCCGCCGGTGACGAAGGCGCCGATGCAATTGCCGACGGTCATGATGGCGATGGCCAGCCACACGTCCTGCACGTAGCCGACGACGAGCAGCGACGTGGCGATGCCGCCGAAGCCGATGGACTGGCAGATCCTGCGCACCCGCGCCACCGGCATGCCCGAGCGGATCATCCGGTCGGCGACGCTGCCGGCGAAGTTGAGGAAGAAGAAGCTCGCGATGCTGGGGATCATCGTGAACCAGCCGACCGCCGCATAGTCGACGCCGAGCCCCTCGGTGAAATAGGTGGGCAGCCAGTTCATCAGCACATAGAGCGACCAGTTGTTGCAGAAGTGGCAGATGATGATCGCCCACACCGCGGGCAGCCGCAGGAACGCGAGCAGCGGCAGTGCGACTGGCGTCGATTCGCCCAGCTCACGCTCGATCAGTGCCCGCTCGTCGGCGCTCACATGCGGATGCAACTGCGGTGTCGAGGCAATGGTCGGGTGCCAGAGCAGGAACCACAGCAGGCCGAGCGCGCCGAACAGGTAGAACACCCAGGGCCAGCCGAACCACACGACGATGAGCGGCGTGAGCACGAGCGCAGCGATGCTGCCGAAGGGAATGCCGCTGTTGGTCAGCGCCACCGCGCGGGCACGCTCTCCCAGCGGGATCCAGCGCGAGTAGAGCGAGTAGATCGAGGGGAAGGTCACCGCCTCGCCCAGCCCCATGCCGATCCGCGCGGCGATGAGCACCCAAAGCCCTGCCATGGCGGCCGGCGGCGTGAGCACGGTGAACAGCGACCACACGAGCACCCCGGTGGTGAGCACGGCCTTGCCACCGAAGCGGTCCGCCAGCCGGCCGCCGACGATCTGCAGCAGCAGGTAACCGACAAAGAACGACGACAGCACCATGCCCTGCACGGACTTGTCCCAGCCCAGGTCGTGGGCCATCGGGATGATCGCCACCGAGATGTTCGTGCGATCCACGTAGCAGACGAACACGGCAACGAAGCACATCAGCACGAGCCAGCGGCGGCGTGCCATGCCCGGCAACGGATGAAGGCTGCCGACGGGCAGCAGGTTCCCAAGCAACAGCATCACGCCCCCCACGATGACCACAGGCCTGCCAACAGCTGCACGCCTGCCAACGGCTGCACGCTGGCGCGTCCGGCCCTTGCGGCCGGCGACGGCAATCCGCGCAACATGACGGGCCGCCGCACTCCCCTGCTGCAGCGTGCCCTCCCCGCCCGCACTCTCGCCCCAATTGCGACGCGGGTAAACGCCGCGTTCAGGCCATGTCGGTTCCGAGGATGCGGCGCAGCGAGCCCGGAGCCTCTGCAACCAGCGCCGCATCGCCGATGTCTGTGCCATCGGCGGCGAGTGCCACGCTGTGCCAGGTCGCCCGCCTGCGCGCCGCGGCCCGGCGCCTTGGCGTGACCTCACCGTAAGCGCCGAGGAAGCGATCGTGCGCTGCGGCCGGCAGCAGTGCGTGCACCACGGCGAGGTCGGTGCCGGGATCGCCCACGTGGACGTCACCCCAGTCGATGACGCCGACAATGGCGCAGGAAGCGGTGCCGACACCGGGGCCGGGGCGCGGCTCTGCCAGTGCTGTGCGCTGAAGCTCCGTCAGCCCTGCCCGAGCGGCGATCGTTCCCGACAGCAGCGTGTAGCCGAGGAAGGGCCAGGGATAGTCGTCGCCGGGCAACCCCTTGAACTGCGGCACCGGGATCGGCTGCGGAAGGTGCGGCGCGAGGTCCGGCAGCAGCGCCGCTTCGGTCGCGAGCACGGGCGCAGCCACGGCGCGGCGCGGCGCGGCCCGAATCGATGCTGTGCTCGGCGTTCCACAGCTGCGTCATGGTGTTCGTTCCCCGGTTCGGCGCCCTGTGCGAACTTCGGAATTGTCGCAACAACACGCACCCGGGCGACGACCGACCAGCGGGAACTGCTCGCGGCGCGGGCTATGAACACGGGGCCGGTCGCCAACGCGGCTGGACCGGGTGCGGCTCGCCGCGTGCAGAACAACGAACCATCACAAGCGATCGCTGCCACTCACGCAACCTGCCAGTCCTCTGCACCAGTCCAGCCAACCTCCGGCACCCTGCAAGGTGCAATGACGGCGCCAGGACCCGTGCGACCCGATCCTGCGGCATGAGACAGTCGCTCTGACTTCCCTGCGGGGATCACCTCCGACACGGGCCGCGATCCCCGCGCTCGCGTCCGCCGACAACAAGCGCAGGAACTGCAGACAACCTGTCCCGAACGCCATCCCACATCGAGGACACCCGCATGCCCGACACCATCACTGAACGCAACATCGCCACCGTGCGCAGGCTGTGCGAACACTGGAACACGCTCGATGCCGCCGGCATCGCGGCCCTGATGACGCCAGACTGCGACTATCGCAACGTACCCGTGGCGGGAGACCGGCACATCGGCCCGGCGGCGGCGCACGCGCTCCTGTCGCACGTGAGCGCCGAGTGGGAGGTCGGCCTCGAGATTCTGCACATCGTGGGGGATGCAAACGTGGTGCTTGCGGAGCGCAACGAGCACTTCGTGCATCGCGCAGGTGCGAAGCCGTCGTTCCAACTGCCGGTCATGGGCACGTTCGAGATGCGCGATGGCCGCATCCACGCGTGGCGAGACTACTTCGAGCTGTCGCACGCGAAGTTTGCCTAGGCAGATGCAAGCAGGCCGCGCTGGCCATGCAACGGCCGGCGGCACACCTGCGCGCGGTGCAAGTTCAGCGCCTGTGAGAACTTCGGGCACCGTCGCGAGCCGTCCGATCAGCCGGCGCGACAAGGCGTCTGTGGCGCAATCTCGTTTTCATTGTGAAGACAGGGAGCTTGCCGAGGCAAGTGACCGCAGATTTCGCCACAGACCCGTTGCTCTTGTCGGGAGGGGCAGTCGTTGCCGTTATCGGACGGCGCAGTAGGCGAACGACTCTTTCACAGGCTCTCAGGTGCCACGCCACACGCGGATCGAGTAGCTACCCTTCCCGCTCGCGCGGTTGTAGTGCCGCACCTGTCCGTAGTAGCGCCCCGGCACAAGGCTCGCGACGATGCGCGCGTTCGCATCCACGCCATTGTCGTCGTCTTCCGCGATGAGCGCCGTCGGGCTTTCCGGGCCGAACAGCTTGAGCACCACGTCCGTCGGGCCCCTTGTGTCGATCACGTGCCTGCCTGCGCGGGTGACGGTGAACGTGTACAGGTCTTCCTCGCCGAACCGGCCGATGCTGGCGTCGGTGCGCCGCGTGGCGTTGACCTTGAGCTCCGTGGCATCGGTGATGGTGGGTGCGGTCTTCGGGTACATCTTCGCGCCGGCCACGAACTGCGCGTCCATCGCCGACAGCGTCTCGTTCGCGTCCGTGCCGATGCCGTTGCGCGTCCATGCAGCCGGGAAGAAGTAGAGCATGATCGACTTCGGGTCGAACGCCGTGCCGTTGAGCTGGTCTGCGCGGTACTTGCTGAGCACATTGTGGCGCGTGGTCGCGGCATCCCAGAAGTTCGGGGACTTCGCGCACTCGCGCAGCACTACCTCCTCGTTCCACTGGATGCCGCCCGCAGGGTTCTGGTGTTCGTGCGCAAGCCCGATCGCATGGCCGAACTCGTGCGCAGTGGTGCCGCCGTCCGTGAAGCCGAGATTCATAGTGGCCTCCTTGAGCGGAATGCTGCGGCAGTCCGTGCCGATGTAGCTCCAGGCGCCGTCGCTGCGGTCGAAACTGATGCGGATCTCCGCATTCGGCGCATCGTCAAACACGAACTTCAGATTCGCGTGCTGTGTCCACCAGCCCGCCTGTTCCTTCACCAGCGCCCGCTGTGCGGCGGTGCCACCCATGAAGCGCACGCGCAGCGTGGAGCCGTTCATCCACGTCTTGCCGATGGGGGATATCGCGCGCACCCGGCCACCGAGGCGCCGTGTGGCCTGCATGCGCATGGCGTCGCGCGGGAGCACGCGATCGATGCAGACCTTCGCGCGTTCGGGCCGGGATCGCTCGCCCCTGGGGCGGCTCGCGGCTGGTCGTTCTGCCGTTGAACGCGTTGCCATGGAACCTCCGCATGTCCGTGTGGGATGCGGTGGACGATGCGACATCGCAGCCGAAAGGTCCACCGCCGCTGGTTGGGACGCGCCGAACACGGGGTCAGCGCCTGTGCAGCGTTCGCGCGCCGTGGCGAGCAATCCGACCGGCGAAGCAGACAGGATGTCTGTGGCGAAATCCCGTGTTCCCGTGACGGCAGGGAGCGTGTGCACGCATGTGACCGGCGATTTCGTCACAGACCCATTGCCTCTCCTTGAAAGTGCCGTGGTAGCCGATGGTCGGAGGCGCAGCAGGCGAACGACGCGTTCACGGGCTCTCGGACCGGCCGACAGGTGAAACCCGTGCGCCACCGCTCCGCATCGCTGCAGTGCAGTGCAGAGCGAGCGCTTGCGCGGGGCCAGGGCGGGGCCAGCGCGAGGCCAGGGATTGTCGCAGGCGCACGCACCCGGGCGATGATCGCCCCTGGGGAGCCAGCGCGTGCGGGGCACGGGCGCTCGACATGTCCGATCGCGGACGACACAAGGGGAGATATCGCATGAACAGTCCATTCGACCTGACCGACCGCGTCGCCGTCGTTACCGGCGGCGGCAAGGGTATCGGCCGCGGCATCGTGCTGGCGTTGGCGCGGGCCGGTGCGAACGTTGCCATCGCCGCGCGCACGGCTGCCGACGTCGAGGACGTCGCGAACGAGGTGCGTGCCCTCGGCCGCGCCGTCATCGCCGTGCCCACCGACGTCACGAGCAGCGACCAGCTGGAACGGCTTGCCGCACGGGCCACGAGCGAGCTCGGGCCCATCGACATCTGGGTGAGCAATGCCGGCGGCCTCCCCGACGCCACGCCGCGCTACCTCACGCGCACGCCGGAGGATCGCTGGGATGCGCAGATGGACCTGAACCTGAAGTCGGTCTGGCTTTCGGCCGTGATCGCCGCACGGCACATGGGCGAGCGCGGCGGCCGCATCGTCAACATCTCATCACGCGCCGCGATGGGGGCTTCGGTGAAGAACGGGCCCTATGCGGCGTCGAAGGCGGCGGTGAACAGCCTCACGGCAACGCTCGCACTCGAGCTTGCGCCCCGGGTGCGCGTCAACGCCGTGGCCCCGGGGCCGATCCCCACCGACAACTTCAACCAGTCCACGAACTTCCCGGCAGACCGGCCGCTCGAGAAGATCCTGAACGTGCCACTCGGCCGGCTCGGCACGCCGGACGACATCGGCAACGCCGTGGTGTTCATGGCATCGGAGGCATCGTCCTGGGTCACCGGCCAGTGCCTCTACGTCACTGGCGGCCTGTAGACCGTCAGCAGAGGCCAGGGCACGCAAGCCAGGGTTGGCCAGCGGGGGCGGCGCATCCGGGCGCCGCCGCGGCGCTCACACCGCGGTCACGCCGCCGTCGACGACGAACTCCGTGGCGGTGCAGTAGCTGCTGTCGTCGGAGGCAAGGAAAAGCGCCACCTTCGCCACCTCGTCCGCCGCCGCAGTGCGGCCGAGTGGCACGGATTTCTCGACGCGAGCGAAGCGCGTCGCATCGCCGCCCGTGACCTCCTGCATCATCTCGGTGTCGATCATGCCGGGATGGATGGAGTTCACGCGCACGCCGTGCCTTGCAAGCTCGATGCCTGCCGACTTCGTCATGCCGCGCACCGCCCACTTCGAGGCACCGTACGCGAACGCCCCGGCAGCCGCCAGGAAGCCCGCGATCGACGAGATGTTCACGATCGACCCCGTCTTCTGTTCGATCATCGTCGGCGCCACCGCCTGCATGCCGAGGAACACGCCGACCTGGTTCACGTCGATCACCTGCCGGTACTCGGCCAGCGTGGTGTTGCGCAGGCCGTTGCGGCG